>Ga0272443_10000027_pt1:0-32500 | contig 306632 bp, 266 predicted proteins | sample SSMAcet12_FD_193581 | JGI IMG/M metagenome (GOLD analysis project Ga0272443, IMG submission 193581) | Marine sediment archaeal communities from Little Sippewissett salt marsh, Falmouth, MA, United States - SSM-Acet-12 | ecosystem: Environmental > Aquatic > Marine > Wetlands > Sediment... | reverse complement strand
AAACGCCCAGTTAAGACTCGCTTTCGCTACGGCTACACCTGTCGGCTTAACCTTGCTACGTAAAGTAACTCGCTGACTCATTATGCAAAAGGCACGCAGTCACACGGAAAAAGGCACAAGGCCGATTTCATCGTGCTCCCACTGCTTGTAAGCAAACGGTTTCAGGTACTATTTCACTCCCCTCACCGGGGTACTTTTCACCTTTCCCTCACGGTACTGGTTCACTATCGGTCGTCAAGTAGTATTTAGCCTTGGGAGATGGTCCTCCCGGATTCCCACAGGGTTTCTCGTGTCCCGTGGTACTCAGGTGCCGTCTGCGCCACTTTCGATTTCGATTACGGGGCTATCACCCTCTATGGCCAGGTTTTCCAACCTGTTCGTCTATCTAATCGTGAATCGCGTGATGACGGTCCTACAACCCCGTATGCCCCGAAGGGAATACGGTTTGGGCTAGTTCCCGTTCGCTCGCCGCTACTTAGGAAATCACTTTTGTTTTCTTTTCCTGGGGTTACTAAGATGTTTCAGTTCACCCCGTTCGCCTCAACAGCCTATGGATTCAGCTGAAGATGTCGCGACACTACCCGCGACAGGTTTCCCCATTCAGAAATCTCCGGGTCAAAGCTTGTTTAGCAGCTCACCGAAGCTTATCGCAGCTTTCCACGTCTTTCATCGCCTCTTGACGCCAAGGCATCCACCGTTTGCCCTTAATAGCTTGGCCACAAAATATCTGACACAAATATTAAGAACTCAATGTTACTCTAATTCGACATCCAAATTGTCAAAGAACAAAAAAATCCCAGTCATGCAGCGCTTTTCTGGTGGAGGTGAACGGGTTCGAACCGATGACCTCCTGCGTGCAAGGCAGGCGCTCTCCCAGCTGAGCTACACCCCCTGAAAAAACGGCCCTGAAAATGGTGGGCCTGGATGGATTTGAACCATCGACCTCACGCTTATCAGGCGTGCGCTCTAACCAAGCTGAGCTACAGGCCCTCACACAATTCCTCGAGCCTATCTGCATTCTCCGGTAAATTGAAAGAGCACATCTTGATCTCTCAAAACTAAATAGTGACCGATTAAAAAGCTGGACCTTCTTTGTATCTTTCTAAAAGATAGGTCATCCTTAGAAAGGAGGTGATCCAGCCGCTGGTTCCCCAACGGCTACCTTGTTACGACTTCACCCTAATTATCAGCCATACCTTAGGCGCCTGCATCCTCGAAAGGTTAGCCCGACGACTTCTGGTACAACCAACTCTCATGGTGTGACGGGCGGTGTGTACAAGGCCCGGGAACGTATTCACCGCGGCATGCTGATCCGCGATTACTAGCGATTCCAGCTTCATGGAGTCGAGTTGCAGACTCCAATCCGAACTTGGGACGGCTTTTTGGGATTGGCTTACCCTCGCGGGTTCGCTACCCTTTGTACCGCCCATTGTAGCACGTGTGTAGCCCTGGACATAAAGGCCATGAGGACTTGACGTCATCCCCACCTTCCTCCCCGTTGACCGGGGCAGTATCTTTAGAGTCCCCAACTGAATGATGGTAACTAAAGACAAGGGTTGCGCTCGTTGCGGGACTTAACCCAACATCTCACGACACGAGCTGACGACAGCCATGCAGCACCTGTCTCCGGGCTCCCCGAAGGGCACTCCAGTCTTTCGATAGGATTCCCGGGATGTCAAATCCAGGTAAGGTTCTTCGCGTTGCGTCGAATTAAACCACATGCTCCACCGCTTGTGCGGGCCCCCGTCAATTCCTTTGAGTTTTAATCTTGCGACCGTACTCCCCAGGCGGATCACTTAATGCGTTAACTGCGGCACAGCAGGGGTCAATACCCGCTACACCTAGTGATCAACGTTTACTGCGTGGACTACCAGGGTATCTAATCCTGTTTGCTACCCACGCCTTCGCACCTCAGCGTCAGTATTGGTCCAGGAAGTCGCCTTCGCCACCGGTGTTCCTCCTGATATCTACGAATTTCACCTCTACACCAGGAATTCCACTTCCCTCTCCCATACTCAAGCCTGACAGTATCAAATGCACTTCCGGGGTTAAGCCCCGGGCTTTCACATCTGACTTACCAGGCCGCCTACGTGCTCTTTACGCCCAATGATTCCGAATAACGCTTGCACCCCCCGTATTACCGCGGCTGCTGGCACGGAGTTAGCCGGTGCTTCCTTCAGTGGTACCGTCAGTATACAGTGGTATTAACACTGCATAGGTTCTTCCCACTTGACAGAGCTTTACGACCCGAAAGCCTTCATCACTCACGCGGCGTTGCTGCGTCAGGGTTTCCCCCATTGCGCAAAATTCCTCACTGCTGCCTCCCGTAGGAGTCTGGACCGTGTGTCAGTTCCAGTGTGGCTGATCATCCTCTCAGACCAGCTAACCATCGTTGCCTTGGTAGGCCGTTACCCCACCAACAAGCTAATGGTACGCGGGCTCATCTTCAAACAGTAGCTTTCAGGAAGAGGCCACCCTTGATCCAAAAATTCGAAAATAAATGGATGTTATTCGGTATTAGCGTCGCTTTCGCAACGTTATCCCCAATTCGAAGGTAGATTGCCCACGCGTTACTCACCCGTGCGCCACTTTACTTGCCCTAGCAAGCTAGAGCGTTCTCGTACGACTTGCATGTGTTAAGCACGCCGCCAGCGTTCATTCTGAGCCAGGATCAAACTCTCCAATTAAACTTATATAACGCTATAAATAACGTTATGAGCGTAACTTAGAATTGATAAGACCCAACTCTTAAAACCTGTCACTATTTAGTTTTCAAAGATCAAAACCGCCAGCCCTTTCCGCGGCTGACGAAAAGCTTAAATATACCATCCATCCGCTCTCTGTCAATAGGAAAAAATGAGAATTTTAATTGACCGAAAATCTTTTTCAAGCGTTTCTGGAAAGGAGCCCGTCGTCCGTCCGTCAGGAGCTTCAACTGGCTAATTTCAAACAGCAAAATTAAAAAGATCACGAGAGTGGTTCGCTTCCAGAACATCGAAAACGAAGCGCTTTTTACATGGCATCCGAGATGTTGTCAACGCTTATTTTAGCTTTTAACCCGGATTTTGAAAAAATGCTTTTTTCCGGCCCGCAGCATAATCTGCGAATCCTCAATATCCCGGGCAGTTACCATCTCGTCAAACCGCTCCAGTCTCCGCCCGTTGATGTAGCCGCCGCCCTGCTGAATCAGTCGTCTGGCCGCTCCGGAAGATTCGGTAAGACCGACGCGATGAAACAGTTTGAAACAGGGAACCCCCTCTTCAATTTCCGCCAGGGACATTTCCGTCTGGGGAACCGTCTGGTCATCGGAGGTCTCGGACTCCCTGGGGATTTTGCTGGAAGGCAGCAAGTCCCGGGAAATCTTCCTGGCACCGAACATGGAAATCGCGGACCGATAGGCATTCAGGGCCTCCTCCTCCCCATGGGCCAGACGCGTGGCCTCAAAGGCCAGGATGGATTTGGCGGCATTGAGCTGGGCACCTTCCAAGGCGGCTACGGGACGAATCTCTTCCATGGGCAAAAAAGTGAAAATCGACAGGAACCGATCCACATCCCTGTCATCCGTGTTTACCCAGAACTGAAAGTAATCGTAGGGTGTGGTTCGTTCTGGATCGAGCCAGACGGCGCCGGCTGCGGTCTTGCCCATCTTGGCACCGGAACTGGTGGTAATCAGCTTGAAAGTCACCCCGAAGGCGGATTCAGACCGCAGGCGGCGTATCAGATCGATCCCCATAACAATATTGCCCCACTGGTCACTCCCCCCCATCTGCAACCGGCACTGGTGGCGGTCGTGCAGCTCCAAAAAATCGTAAGCCTGCAAGATCATGTAGTTGAATTCAATGAAGCTCAGTCCTTCTTCAGATTCCATCCGAGAACGGCAGCTTTCCGCCCGGATCATACGGTTGACGGAGAAATGACGCCCAACATCCCTGAGAAAGGAAATGTAATTCAAACTGGTCAGCCAATCTGCATTATTTTCAAGTACAGCGGCACCATCGTCAAAACAGATAAAGTGGCTCAACTGCCTTTTAATGGCCTCGGCGTTGGCATTGACATCTTCGAGGGTCAACATTTTACGCATCTCTGTCTTGCCGCTGGGGTCGCCGACAAGACCCGTTCCTCCGCCCACAAGCGCAATGGGACGGTGGCCGTTTTTCTGCATATGCGCCAGCGACATGATGGGAAGCAGGTGGCCGACGTGGAGACTCGAGGCCGTGGGATCAAAACCAATATAGCAGCTTACAGGGCCTTCATTGATATAATTCTTTAATTCGTCATCATGGGTCGTCTGCTCAATAAAACCCCGTTCTTTTAAAACATCGATCACATTCGGCATCTTCCACTCAGCCTTTCAAATGATAGCACAAATTTTTTTCCCAACATAACCAACCAGCGGCGCTGCTTGTCGATTATTTATTGGCATACTCCACCGACCGGGTTTCACGGATCACCGTTACTTTGATCTGGCCCGGAAAGGTCAACGACTCTTCGATTTTTTTGGCGATGTCCCTGCTCAGCAAAACCGATTCTTCATCCGATACCTTATCGCTTTCCACGATCACACGAATCTCCCGGCCCGCCTGAATCGCATAGGTGTTTGCCACTCCGTTGAATCCATTGGCAATTCCTTCAAGATCCTCGATGCGTCGGATGTAATTTTCAAGCAATTCTTTCCTTGCCCCGGGACGGGCTCCGGAAAGTCCGTCTGCGGCCTGTACCAACAATGCATATACGGTGGAAGGCGGGACGTCTTCGTGATGTGCTCCGATGGCGTGAACGACGGCAGCCGATTCACCGAATTTCTTGGCCAATTTCGAACCGATCACCGCATGCGGTCCCTCGACCTCGTGATCGATGGCCTTGCCGATGTCGTGAAGCAGTCCCATCCTGCGGGCAAGTTTTTCCTTCAGGCCCAGCTCCGATGCCATCATTCCGCACAGCGCACCGACCTCGACGGAATGCTGAAGGACGTTTTGGGCATAGCTGGTGCGATATTTCAATCGCCCCAGATATTTAATCAATTCCCCGTGGATGCCGTGGACCCCCAGATCGAAGGCCGCCTGTTCGCCGGCCTCCTTAATCACGGTATCTACTTCCTGACCGACCTTTTTCACCACATCTTCAATGCGGGCCGGATGGATGCGCCCGTCGGAAATCAGCTTGATCAGAGCCAGCCGGGCAACTTCCCGCCTCACCGGGTTGAATCCGGAAAGGATGACGGCCTCCGGCGTGTCGTCAATGATCAGATCGATCCCCGTGGCCGCTTCGATAGCCCTGATATTCCGGCCTTCGCGTCCGATGATGCGGCCCTTCATTTCATCGCCGGGAAGCTGGACCACCGACACCGTCCGTTCGGCAATGAAATCCCCTGAATAGCGTTGAATCGCCGTTGCAATGATCTTCTTGGCTTTCTTGTCGGCATCTTCTTTGGCTTCGTTTTCGATCCGCTTGATCAGCTTGGCCCCTTCATAACGGGCTTCATTCTCCATGGCGCGAATCAGCAGTTCCTTGGCCTGTTCGGCAGTCAGGGTGGAAATCCGTTCCAGTTGCGCTTTTTGCTCCTCCAGCAAGGCATTGTATTTTTCTTCTTTGCTGGAAACCGATTTGTCCCGGTCCGAAAGGGACTGTTCCTTTCGGGCGATCTCTTTTTCACGCTGTTCGAAAAGATCGGTTTTGCGATCGATATTTTCTTCTTTTTGGATCAGCCGCCGTTCCAGTTTTTTTAATTCCGACCGGGTCTCCTTGGCCTCGGATTCGAAATCGCTCTTCATTCTGAATAAAATGTCTTTGGCCTCGATCCCCGCTTCCTTGATCAAACCGTCGGCTTCATTTTTGGCCGCCTTGACCATCTGTTCCGCTTCTGCGGCGGCATCCTTTAATTTCTTTGAGCCCAGAACGCCCTTTAGACCCAATGCAACGGCAAAACCGATGACGGCCGCAACGACCGCGATCACAATCGTATATGTTTCCATTTAATTCTCCGGGTGCTAATCATTATATATGTGTAAAGGCCCATAATCTGACTGCCAGATCATGCCCATATTACCATTTTGTGGTTTACGGCACTGTTCGGCTCGCTGCGGCAAACCGCTTCAGCCTTTTTTGATAAGGATATGGCCCATCTCACACTTCATTGAAGCGTCGATAGCGATTCCTTCACGCATTCAGCCGCAATGGCTGGAGTGTGATTTTCTGGTTCCATGACCTTGATAGGAAACGAAACGGCATAGAAGGCAGGCCGTCTACGGAAGGAGGGGTCGACAGGCTGGCGGGCAATTAATTTGGAACCCCCACCATTGTGCCGTGTTGGCAGGTCTTTGATCCTTAGGATCAGGTGGGCACCTTGTAGTTTCTTTAGGCTTTTCTGTACATGCAGAACTTGCTCACCAAAACTAGAGAAGGTTCCCGATTTGTGAGTGTTGGGTCAAAGTTTCCCTTCCAATCACGAACACGGCAGGGGTTGATTCGAACCGCTTTTTTCGTTGACGATTACGGAAAACCGGTTTGCACCGGATCTGGCTTTCAAATGGATCGGATGGCGGTAAATCCTTTCCGATCATGAGGCCATCGCCTTTTCCAGTTCGTTAAGAACCACTGCAGACTTTTCGGTCATCCGGCTGAAAATGTGCCGATAATGTTGCTCGAGCTTGTAATGCTCGCTCGCAATGTTCAGTCCGGTCAGAATCAAAATCGTCTCTTTGTCGATATTGACCAATTTTTCGTCAAACTGCGATCGCACCTTTTTAACGGCATCCTCAAAACGGGCCGCAACCTTTTTTGCATCCGGTACAGCGGATTCTGTCTGAAAGGTGAAATTTCGACCTAATATTTGCAGTGTAATCGTTTGTTCCAATTAGCGTCCGTTTCTGAAAGTCCACCAGTCGGCGTCCTACTCTTCTGTAATCCCTTCCAATCGGCCGATCAGGTTGTCAATTTTTTTCCTGACGAGGGCATTCAGCTCCTCATGCTTCTTTTCTGCGTCGTTTTTTTCCTGTATCAGGTTTTCCAGTAGTCCAATCCGGTTGTTCAGGTCTTGGTTTTCCTGCTGCAATTTTTGACGGGCCTGAACAACTTGTTCCACTTTTTGTTCAATCAGTTCAAATTGTTGCAGTATTGCTTCTATATCCAGCATATTATCTATTCCCTTATCGATAATAGTAACGGCCAACGGTTTTCAAGTCAAGACAATTCCATTGGATCCTTCCGGCTGAAATACAGTCGGCAGCCACGGATCGCCGAAGAAGAATCGCTTTGCCAACGAGTGGCCTTCAACGGAAAAAAGGGGCGAACCGAACCCGGCTCACCCCTTTTCTGTTGTAAATCATCAACCGTTTGTTTCTTACACCAAAGTGGTCAAACGACCGTTCAATGGAGCATAGCGGTCATGGATCAACGTGTTTCGGCAAGTTGGATCCGGTTGATCGCACGAAGCAGCGCTGCCTTGGCACGGATAAAATCGATGTCCGCCTCTTTGGCCTGCTCACGGAGACGTTTTTCGGCACGCTCCACCGCTGCCTTGGCACGCTGGATATCGATGTCCTTGCGGCGCTCGGCAGATTCGGCCAAGACCGTGACCCGGTCCGGCAGAGCCTCGGCAAATCCGCTGCTAACGAAAACAAATCGTTCCCGACCACTTTCGTCCTTGTATTTCAGGGACCCGGTCTTCAGGGTTGTCAGAAATGGAGTGTGACCGGAAAGTACGCCGAACTCGCCCAGCGTACCCGGGGCCATGACGATCTGGGCCTCCTCGCTGACGACGGACTTTTCGGGGGTAACCACTTCGAGTCTTATGTTTTCAGCCATTTATCGCCTCTTTCTTCGAATTACGCCTCGGACATCTCCTGGGCCGCTTCGAGCACCTCTTCAATGCCGCCTCTCATGTAGAAGGCCTGTTCCGGGATACTGTCGTGTACGCCCTCGCAAATCTCCTTGAAGGCACGAACCGTATCTTCGACTTTAACGTATTTCCCCGCCTTGCCGGTAAAGGTTTCCGCCACATGGAACGGTTGGGAGAGGAAACGCTGGATCTTGCGGGCCCGCTGAACGGTGAGTTTGTCCTCGTCGGACAGCTCTTCCATACCCAATATGGCGATGATGTCCTGCAGTTCCTTATATTTCTGGAGCATGTTCTGCACCTGGCGAGCAACCAGATAATGATCTTCACCGATAACCATGGGGTCCAGAATGCGGGAGGTTGAATCCAGGGGATCCACCGCAGGGTAAATGCCCAACTCTGCGATCTGACGGGAAAGAACCACGGTACCGTCAAGGTGGGCAAAGGTGGTCGCCGGGGCCGGGTCGGTCAAGTCGTCCGCAGGTACGTAGACGCACTGAACGGCGGTAATGGAGCCTTTGTCCGTGGAGGTGATGCGTTCCTGCAATCCACCGAGGTCAACGGCCAGGGTCGGTTGGTAACCCACGGCAGAAGGCATGCGGCCGAGAAGGGCCGATACTTCGGAACCCGCCTGGGTGAACCGGAAGATGTTGTCGATAAAGATCAGCACGTCCTGGCCTTCCTTGTCACGGAAGTATTCCGCACAGGTCAGGGCGGACAGGGCCACACGGGCGCGGGCGCCCGGCGGTTCGGTCATCTGTCCGTAAACCAGAGCGGCCTTGGGAAGCACGCCCGATTCCTTCATCTCGTGGTACAGGTCGTTGCCCTCGCGGGTACGCTCGCCCACACCGGCAAACACGGAAATACCGCCGTGCTGCATGGCGATGTTGTTGACCATTTCCATCATGATAACGGTTTTGCCCACACCGGCACCACCGAACATTCCCATTTTACCGCCGCGGGGAAACGGAACCAGCAGGTCGATGACCTTGACACCGGTTTCCAGTACGCGAACTTCCGTGTCCTGCTCGGTAAAAAGAGGAGCCGGACGGTGAATGGGCATCATCTTTTCCTGGCTGACGGGACCCAAACCGTCCACGGGCCGTCCCACGACGTTGAGTACGCGGCCAAGGCTGGCTTCACCAACGGGCATCTGGATCGGTGCACCGGTATCTTTTACCGCCATCCCACGAACCAGACCATCGGTGACGTCCATGGCAATGGTCCGCACCACGTTGTCACCAAGGTGTTGGGCCACCTCGACCACGAGGTTGTCTTCTTCGTCATTGATGGTCGGATTGGTAATCAGCAGCGCGGTGAGGATATTCGGCAACTGCCCCTGTTCGAACTCAACGTCTACGACAGGTCCCATAACCTGTGTGATTTTGCCTATATTTTGTGCCATTTACAGCCTCCTAAAATGTGTTTTACCCCTTGAGGGCCTCGGCGCCACCGACGATATCCATCAGATCCGCGGTAATGGATGCCTGTCGGGCTTTGTTGTAAGCGAGGGTCAAACTGTCGATCATGTCGTTGCACGCCTTGGTGGCGTTATCCATGGCGGTCATCCGGGCAGCGTGTTCGCTGGTGGATGTTTCCAGCAGTGCCCGGTAGATCTGGACATATACGTTGCGCGGCAACAGATCGCCGAGCAACTCTTCCGGAGAAGGCTCACAGATATGCTCCGCCTGGTATTCCGTGGATTCGGCTGTCTCCGTCCCATCTTTTTCGATGGGAGGAATGGGCAGCAACTGTTGAACTACAGGCAGCTGCTTGGCCATGCTCACGAATTCGGAATAAACAATATAGACCTCATCGTATTGCCCGTCCAGAAACCCGTCCACCAATTTCTTGCCGGCGGTCGAAGCGACACTGAAGCCGAACCTGCTGCCCACGATTCCGAGGTGCTCTTCGGTGATCGCATGGCCGTTCTTGCGGCTCCAATCCCGCCCTTTTTTGCCGAAACAGGTAAGCGAGTATTCGGCATCTTCGATGCTGTTGGCCTTGATGTAGTTTTTGACTGCATCGGTCAGGTTGATGTTAAAGCCGCCACACAACCCCCGATCCGAGGTGCACAGCACAATATGGATCTTGCGGACCTCTTCTTTGGGGATCAACAACGGGCTGGCTTCCTCTCCGGCCTTTTCCGCCAGACTGCCAAGGACTTCCGAGAATTTTTCGGCATAGGGGCGAAATCCGTCCATCGCCCCCTGCGCACCGCGCAACCGCGAGGTTGCCACCATGTTCATGGCTTTGGTGATCTGCTTGGTCTTCTTGACACCCTGGATTTTTAACTGGACTTCCTTTAACGTTGGCATAAAGTTTACGTCCTTATCGCATGTGGGCTGAGTTCAGCAGTTTTCCAAAATGCCTTACTTAATGGTGTCTTTGAATTCCTCGCCGTAAGCCTCCAGGGCCGTCTTGAGCAGGCCTTCGATCTCGTCAGTGATATCCTGAGCCTCTTCCAGCTTGGAAAAGATCTGCGGATAGCGCTCTTCGACGAAGGGGTAGAGTCCGGCTTCGTATTTGGCGACGACGTCGGAAGGAAATTGATCCAGATAGCCGCGGGTGGCCGCATAAAGGATGGTCACCTGCTTTTCGTGGGACAGCGGTTTATACTGGGGCTGTTTCAGCACCTGCACCAGACGTTCGCCACGGGTTAGCTGACGTTGCGTGGCCGCATCCAGGTCGCTGCCGAATGCGGCAAAGGCCTCCAGTTCCCGGAACTGGGCCATGTCCAGGCGCAAGGTACCGGCCACTTTCTTCATGGCCTTGGTCTGGGCGGCACCGCCGACGCGGGAGACCGAGAGACCGACGTTGATGGCCGGACGGACGCCGGCAAAGAACAGGGCCGGTTCCAGGTAAATCTGACCATCGGTAATGGAAATCACGTTGGTCGGAATATAGGCGGAAACGTCACCGGCCTGGGTTTCGATGATCGGCAGGGCCGTCAGGGAACCGGCACCCAGCTCGTCGCTGAGTTTGGCGGAACGTTCCAACAACCGGGAGTGGTTGTAGAAAATGTCGCCCGGGAAGGCTTCACGTCCCGGTGGCCGTCTGAGCAGCAGGGAAACCTGCCGGTAGGCGGCCGCCTGTTTGGAAAGATCGTCGTATATAATCAGGGCGTGCTGGCCTTTGTCCCGGAAGTATTCGCCCATGGCGCACCCGGCGTAAGGCGCCAGGTACTGGAGGGTTGCCGGGTCGGATGCGCAGGCAGCAACGATGGTGGTGTACTCCATGGCGCCTTCCCTTTCGAGAACGGCGGCCACCTGGGCAACGGTGGATTTTTTCTGGCCGCAGGCCACGTAAATACAGAACACGTCCGTATTTTTCTGAGCCAGGATGGCATCAACGGCCACCGCAGTTTTACCGATCTGACGGTCGCCGATGATCAGCTCACGCTGCCCCTTGCCGACCGGTGTCATGGCGTCAACCGCCTTGAGACCCGTGTAGCAGGGTTCGTGCACCGATTTTCTGGCGATGACGCCGGGGGCCACCATCTCGACGCGGCGGAAGTCCTTGGTGTCGATGGCGCCCTTGCCGTCAATGGGCTCCCCTACGCCGGAAACCACGCGGCCGAGCACGGGCTCACCCACGGGCACCTGGGCGATCTTACCGGTCCGCTTGACCATGTCGCCCTCTTTGATGCCGGAGTCGTCGCCCATGATGGCAATACCCACGTTGTCCTCTTCCAGGTTGAGTACCAGCCCGAGGACGCCGCCGGGGAACTCCACCAGTTCGAGTGCCATGGCTTTTTCCAGACCGTAGACGCGGGAAATACCATCGCCGACTGACAAAACGACACCGGTTTCGCTCAGTTCAATCTTCTTGTCATAATCCGTGATCTGTTCTTTGATGATCTGACTTATTTCTTCAGCTCTTAGTTCCATTAGACACTCTCACCCCTTTTTAAAGATTCTCTCATATTGAGCAGTTGGGTCCGTACACTGCCGTCCAGAACCAGATCGCCGATCCGGGTTACAATACCGCCGATCAGTTCCGGATCCTGCTCAACCTCCAGAATAATATCCTTACCCGTCCGTTTGGACAGGGCTGACTGAATTTTCTCGACGGTTTCGGAAGACAGTTCCGTCGCCGAAACCAGGCTGGCCCGGGCAACGCCTTTGAGTTCATCGGCAAATTTCTGGAAAAAGTCGTTGATGTTGCTCAAAAACCCGATCCGCCCCTTGTCGAACAGGAAATAGATGAACGTGGTCATGGGCTTGGACAAATCCAGTTTGTCCATCACGCCCTTCAACACATTTTTACGACCGTCCGCATCGTAGAGCGGATTGACCAGCACCTGTTGAAGGCTCTTCTCCTGCCCGATCAGATTTGCGAAAGCGCCCAACTCTTCCCGGTAGGTGTCGATCTGTCCATCTTCCTTACCGATCAGCAGGAGCGCTTTGGCATACCGCCTTGCAATCGCCAGATTCTTCACTATGCCACCACCTTCTCTAAGTATTCGTCCACCAGTTTTTCCTGGTCATCCGAATTGATCTGTTCCTTGATGATCGCTTCGGCTTTTGCCAGCGCCTTTTCCGCAATTTCGGCTTTCAGGTCCGCCTTGGCCTGCTGGAATTCGTATTCGATATTCTTGCTGGCCTGCTCTTTCAGCTTCTCGGCGGCGGTCTCGGCTTCCTTCAGGATTTTGGCCTTGGCATCTTCGCCCTGCTTCACATACTCGGCCAGGAGCGACTCGGCCTCCTTGTCCAGTTCGGCCATTTTGGCATCGTATTCGGCAAGCTTGGCCTCCGCGATCTTTTTCTTCTCCTCGAGTTCTTCCAGTTGTTCTTTGATGCCCTGGATCCGACCCCCCAAAGCCTGGGAAACCGGTTTTTTGAGAACCAGAAAAAGACCGATGAACAAGACTGCAAAATTCATCACCCGATACGTGTCCGTGGCCACCCATCCCTTGGGGGCAGCCTCACCGTGGCCACCCGCGTCGGAAGACGCCAGCGCCAAGGTGCCCCCACACATAAGAAGCGCGGCCAGGACCAGTGGCAACGTCCACCGGGCACAGCTGCGCTTCCGTGAAAAAAATGGAACTTTCATTAAGCAACCCTCCCCAATATTTTTTTTCCAATCGCATCCGCAAATGCGTCTATTTCTTCTTCGAGTGCTGCTTTGACGGTACCCACTTCATCGGCAATTTTCGCCTTGACTTCCTTGAGTTCGGCCTGGGCGGATTCGTTGATTTTCCCGATGATCGCTTTTTCTTCCTCGGCAGCGGCCTGCATCATCGCTTCCTTTTCCTTCTGGCCTGCGGCCCGGGCCTGGCGAATACCTTCGGCGTAAGCGTCTTCTTTCGATTTGACCTGCTCGGCCGATCCTTCTATGGCCGACTGCATGCCATCCACCTTTGCCTTACGTTCCAGCAGGATTTTTCGAATGGGCTTGTACAGCACCATGTTCAAAATCCAGATCAACACCAAAAAATTCACCATCTGTACGAGTAGGGATCCATCGACGCTAACCATCTATAGGCCTCCGTTGAAATAAGATTTCAATCGCTAAAAAAACAATATATTTTCTGTGAAAGATATAACTTACGAAAGGTATAAACTCCGGCGGTCTATATCACCCGGACCGCTGAATTGTCAAAGGTTTTTTAAATGGACGGCTTGGCGGAAGGACCGAAAACGGCGTTTCGATTCATCCCCTGTCGTTTTGACGAATCGTAAGTACGCCGCATTCCAAGGGAATTCGATTTTCTTCAGCCCGGACCGTCAAATGGCCGTCCGAGATGTCTTCCAACGGCGTTTGAAAACCGATTCTTCATTCAGCTTTTTTTTCGATGGGTTTTTCCTTTGTTGGCTTGGATTCGGCCGGCAGCGGCTCCGGCTTGCGCATACTGCAGTTGCCGTTGAACACCACGCCGGTTTCGATGGCGACGACGGGGGATTGAATGTCACCAGAAATTTTGGCCGGCGGGTAGACTTCGATTCGCTCGGCGGCCTGAATATGGCCGTTTACCGTTCCCTTGACAATGGCGGTGCCGACCCGGATTTCGGCATCCACCGTGGCCCGTTCGCCAATGATTACCGTACCTTTTTCCGAAAGGATCTTGCCGTTGACACTGCCGTCCAGCCGGATGGTGTCGTTGAACGTCAAGGTCCCCTCGATGGCGGTTCCCACCCCCAGCAGGGTGGAGATATGATCCGAGCTTTCGTTTTTCTTCATTGTTTTCACCTGTTTGTTGTTAAAAAACATGATAGGGCTCCAAATCACCGATTACCCGCCTAGCGGGTGATTGGATGAAGCCCCCTCCGAAGGGGGCTGAAATCCAGACCCGTGAACGTCGAACATCGAACGTCCAACTTCGAACTTCGAATAAGGCATACTGTCGTTTTTGATATTTTGAATTCCTGCCTCGCAGACGGCAACAAAGGTTCGGAATTTCCTTTCAGTGAACGACGAAGCGACCTCCTCACTCAACATTGAACGTTCGATGTTCGATGTTCGACGTTCTATAAACCATTTGCCGGTTGAATGCCTCGCCGGTCCGGCGGCTCCAACCGTCTAACTTGTGTTCATCCAGAAATAGGCAAATTGGGTCGAGATCGAGGCGCACGAAAAATGTTACCGGAGGCATATGGTTGATATTCCGAGGATAAAATTTTTCGCGCAACAAAGATATCGGGCAAATTCACCATTTCTGGATGGGCGCTTATTCGAATTTGAACCTGCGCATGCTGACATTCATCAGCAGCCCGATGCCCATCATCATGGTGATGATCGACGAGCCGCCGTAACTGATGAAAGGCAGGGTCACGCCCACCACGGGCATGAGCCCCATAACCATTCCGATGTTGATCAGCACCTGCCAGGCGATCATCGACGTCACACCGACGGACAAAATGGTGCCGAAAGGATCCCTGCACCGACCGGCAATGTTCAACCCCCAGGTGATAATGATCAGGAACAGAACGATCACCGTCAACGACCCCATCAGCCCCCACTCTTCGGCCAGCACGGAAAAAATGAAATCCGTATGCTGTTCGGGCAAAAAAGACAACGCGTTTTGCGTTCCTTTTAAAAACCCCTTGCCGGTCAGCATCCCCGAACCGATGGCGATCTTGGATTGAATAATATGGTAGCCGGCCCCCAACGGATCGCGATCCGGATTCAGAAATGTCAGGATGCGCTGTTTCTGATAGCCGCGCAGAAAAAACCACACCAGGGGCACCATCAGGGTAAACGTGGCGATCAGCCAGGTCAGGGTTCTGCGCTCGATCTTGACGAAAAGGGTCATGGCGCCGGCAATCAGGGCGATCACCATGGCGGTGCCCAGGTCCGGTTGACGGACAATCAGACCGAAAGGCAGCACCGTCAGCAAAACCGGGCCCACCAGGTCTCTCAGATTGAGGCCCTCGGTGTTGATGATTTTGGCAAAATAGCGGGCCAGAACGATGATAACGGCAATCTTGGCCATCTCCGACGGCTGCAGCGAAAACGGCCCCATGGGCAGCCAGCGTTTGGACCCGCCCACGATCTTGCCGAAAAACAGGACGACAACCAGGGAACCCACCGACATCAGATAAATAAAGGTGGCGAATCGTTCAATCTGCTTGTAGTCGAACAAAAAACAGACCACCATGGCCACAAATCCGACGCCGTACCAGATCAACTGCTTTTTGAAAAGCAGGATGTCCGGCTCCACCACACCGGCCGAAACGGCGCTGTACAGCGCCACCAGCCCCGCCCCGCCCAGGGCCAGGGTCAGCAGCAGCAAACCCCAGTCAAAGCATTGCAGCAATCGTCGATCGAACATGACAAACGGTCCTATTGATGGTTCGTCTCTTCGGGCGAATCCTCCCCGGACTGCCCGGCAATATACATGCGAATCATTTCAGCGGCGACCGGGGCGGCGGCGGAAGATCCATGCTCGCCGTGCTCGATAAGCACGGCCACGGCAATTACGGGATTTTCCCTGGGAGCGTAAGCCACAAACCAGGCGTGATCCTTGATCGGTTCGCTCTCCCCTTCGCCCTCGGCATCCTCCTCCTTGCGCCCCACCACCTGGGCGGTTCCGGTTTTGCCGCACATGGCCACCGCGTCCAACCGGCTGGCATAGGCCGTCCCGTGCGGCTCGTTGACGGCTTTGAACAGTCCTTCCTGCACCATCTGCAAGGTGGTTGCGCTGATGGGCAGCCGTCCGACCACCTCGGGCGAGCTCTTGTAGACCACCTGGCCGTCGGCCGTACGGATGGTCTTGACGATCCGCGGCCGATACCGCGTGCCCCCGTTGCCGACAGCGGCCGCGACCATGGCCATCTGCAGCGGGGTCGCCAGGTTGAATCCCTGACCGATGACGATGGAAAGGGTTTCCCCCTTTTGCCAGGAGATACCGGTTCTTTTTTTCTTCCAACGGGCCGTCGGAATCAGGCCGCCTTCCTCGTGGGGCAGATCGATACCGGTCGGTTCCCCCAAACCGAAGGCCCGTGCATACCAGGCCAGGCGGTCCACGCCGAGTTCCTGGCCCACCTTATAGAAGTAGACGTCGCAGGATTCCTTCAACGCCTTGTACACATCCACTTCTCCATGTCCCCACTTTTTCCAGCAGCGGTAGGTCCGGTTGCCGAATTTGAGGAAACCCGGGCAAAAATGGGTGGTGTTCGCATCGATCACCCCCTCTTCCAGTCCGGCGGAGGCGGCAATGATCTTATACGTCGAGGCCGGCGGGTATTCGGCCTGGATCGCTTTATTGGAAAGCGGCCGCTGCGGATCGGTAATCAACGCATTCCAGGCGTCGTGGGACAAACCAGTGATAAATGCATTCTGGTCGTAGGACGGGCTCGAGGCCATGGCCAGCACCTGCCCGGTCGACGGGTCCACCGCCACGGCCGCACCGGCCCGGTCCCCCAGCAGTTGCTCCGCTTTCTGCTGAAGCATCTGATCGATGGACAAAAAGATATTGTGCCCGGGTGTCGCGTCCACGGTACTGATGACCCGGACCACCTGGCCGGTGGCGTTGACCTCCACCTGCTGGCCGCCCCGCTTGCCGCGAAGCCAGTGTTCTTTTTCGCGTTCAATGCCGTACTTGCCGATAAAATCTCCAGTCCTGCAATCGCCGTAACGCCCGCTTTTCAGTTCTTTTTCGCTGATCTCGCCCATATATCCCAGGATATGGGCCGCACTGGGGCTGAAGATATAATCCCGGCGGGGCGAAACGTTGACCACGATTCCGGGCAGGTCCCAGCGGTTCACCTCGATGGCGGCCAGGGCGTCCCGGCCGATGTCGGATTTGAGCAGCACCGGCTTGTAGGCCCGTTTTCCCTTCTGCTTCTTCATGGTTTCCCAGAATTCGACTTCGTCGATGCCAGTGTAGCGGGCCAGCTTTGCGATGGTCTTTTCCAGGGGGCCGGCGTCCTTGACGATGACGCTCAGGTCGTAAGAAGGACGGTTGTCCGCCATCAGGCGGTTGTGGCTGTCGTAGATCAACCCGCGGGGTGCATCCACGCTTTTCAGCCGGATGCTGTTGATTTCCGACAACCGGCGAAGTTCGGGTCCTTCGATCACCTGAAGAAAAAGCAGCCGGGCGATCAACACGACGAATGCCGCCACCACGATGGTCAGGACCACGCTGAGCCGCTGATCAAACCACTCGCTGTCCACATTGTCCAGGTAATCGGTCAAGGCGTCCCCAGGGAATTTTTTTCGGCACGGAAGTTTCCCGTGGTCTGATCGACGACTTTCTGGCCGCGAACCAGTGCCACCATCAGCAGCGGTCCGGTCAACGCCCCCCAGAGGATCTGGCCGCTGACCACCGGGAATACGGCTTCCACCGGCCAGGGCGCCGATGCCACGACCACGGCGGAAAAGGCCACCACGATGCTTTTGAACGCCACGGCAATGGTGACCAGCATCGGCAGCAGGATCGCATTGCCGGCATGCAGAAACTGGATCGCCCAGCGAACCCCGACATACAGCCACAGGTAGGCACTCAAGTGGACGCCGAATACGCCTCCGGAGATGCCGTCCATGGCCAGTCCGGCCAGAATCAGGACCGGCAGCGCTTCGCGGGGCAACCGATAAACGCCCAGGTAAACCACCAGCGGGACCAGCAGATCGTACAGGCAGGTCGGACCACAAACCGTTGAAAGGGTGGTCTGAAAAAGAATCAGAAACAGGCAGACGACCAGATGATAAACGTAAATCATGACGCCCCGGAAGGATTGCCGGAAACCGGACCGGAAATGACGAACACCTCTTCGAGAATCTCGAAATCCACGTAGGGCGTTACCGAGACCTTCTGGAAAATACCGGCGTTCTGCCGGACGATTTCGGAAACGCGCCCGACCCGCAGCCCTTTGGGAAAGATCCCGTCCAGTCCGGAAGAGACCACGGTGTCTCCCACACTGACGGAGTGCTTGCGCAGCACGTAATCGAAGATGCAAACGCCCTCGCCGCCGCCCTTGACGATGCCCCGCGCCCGGGTGGACTGGACCAGGGCATCGACGGCGCTGTTGGGGTCGATCAGAAGCAGCACTTTGGCGTAATGGGCGGAGGCCTCAACGACCACGCCGACGATGCCTTCGGGGATCACGACCGGTGCACTCTGGTTCACGCCATCGGCGGTTCCCTTGTCCACAATGACCGTCTTGGCCCACGGCGAGGGATCGCGTCCCACAACCCGGGCGGCAATCATCGGCCGCTGGATGTCCGGCTCGAATCCCAGCATTTGGCGCAACCGCTGGTTGGCCAGGCCGGTCTCGACGCAGTCGTTGAGCTGTTTTGAGCGCCGGCCCAACTCTTTTTTCAGCCGCCGGTTCTCTTCGGCCGCGGAGACAAGGTAGAAATACTGGTTCCAGATGTTTTTTACGGATTGGAAAAAACTGGTGAGTTCCTTCTGAAAGGGAGATACGACAGCCAACGCGCCCCGGCCCAGTCCGGAAGGTGCCTGGGCGTGCTTGCCGGTAATGGTCAACAGGATGACATTCACCGCGACCAGGAGGATTACCACGGCAATCAGAATCATCCGTTTGGAAAACATGGGACCCGTTAGACGATGATGACCTGTTTAAGGATTTCCAGGCTGTCCAGCGTTTTGCCGGACCCCAAAGCCACAGTGGACAGCGGATCTTCGGTAACCGTGATGGGCAGGCCGCTCTCTTCCCTGAGCAGTTTGTCCAGGTTCTTCAACAGGGCGCCCCCGCCGGTCAGCACGATGCCGCGGTCCACGATATCGGCGGCCAGTTCGGGCGGCGTCTGTTCGAGAGCGATCTTCACGGTTTCCACAATGGCTTCGATCTGTTCGGAAATGGCTTCCCGGATCTCTTCGGAGTCGATGGCCAGGATCTTGGGAATACCGGTGACCAGGTCGCGCCCCTTGACTTCGATGGTTTCCACCTTGTTGGGATCCGGGTAGGCGTTGCCGATGGTGGTTTTGATGATTTCGGCGGTGCGTTCGCCGATGAGCAGGTTGTACTTGCGCTTCACATACTGGATGATGGCTTCGTCCATCTTGTCGCCGGCCACCCGCAGGCTGCGGCTGTAAACGATGCCGGCCAGGGAGATGACGGCCACTTCGGTGGTGCCGCCGCCGATGTCCACCACCATGTTACAGGTCGGCTCGGTAATGGGCAGATCGGCGCCGATGGCCGCGGCCATGGGCTCTTCGATGAGAAAGACTTCCCTTGCACCCGCGGACTCCGCCGATTCCCGCACGGCCCGCTTTTCCACTTGGGTGATGCCCGAGGGAACGGCGATGATGATGCGGGGCCGCACGAAGGTCCGGCGGTTATGGACCTTGTGGATGAAATGCCGCAGCATGGCCTCGGTCACTTCGAAATCGGCAATCACGCCGTCCCGCATGGGCCGGATGGCGACGATGTTGCCCGGTGTGCGTCCCAGCATGTTCTTGGCTTCCAGCCCCACGGCCAGCACCCGGTTCTTGGTACGATTATCGGTCCGCACAGCCACCACGGAAGGTTCGCTGAGAACAATACCCTTGCCTTTGACGTAAACCAGTGTGTTGGCCGTTCCCAGGTCGATGGCCAGGTCGCTGGAAAAGACGCCCAGAATGGAATCGAAAAAGTTCATGCTGCCTCTTTAGTTAGTTGATGCGCAACGTTTCTGAGCAGGTCCGCGGAAAAGCCCGGCATCCGCGGGCCGACATCCGCAGGGTAGGTCGCTTCGCGTTGCGGACGGACTCTTCGAACGGGTACCAGAAACGATGCTTCATTTCAAGACTTAATTTGTTGAAATCAGCTTTAATCCGCTTGAATTCCAAAATGTTCCACGATCCGGTCGTGGATTTTGGGACGGAAATCGACCAGCCGATTGTGCCAGCGAAACGGATGGACCCGATTGGTCAGCAAAACAACGGTCATATCCGTAGTCGGATCCATCCAGAAAGAAACACCGGTAAACCCCAGGTGTCCCACGCTATTTTTCGAAAAATAGCGGCCTGCACTGGAGTTTTCGGCAGCCGGCCGGTCAAACCCAAGGGAAAAATGATCCTCAGACCCATTTTTGAAGAAACGGTCGAGAATCTCTTTCGAGAAAACCGGCGTTTTTACAAGACCGCCATGCTCGGCCGCCAGTCGCCGCAGCAGATGAAAGACTGCCCGGGCGGTGCCGAACAGGCCGGCGTGGCCGTCCACCCCGCCGGCATACCAGGCATTGTCGTCATGCACCTCGCCTGCCAGCAGGCGGCATCTTACCGGGCAGAGTTCGGTGGCGGCAAAAGCGTGGTGAGAAGAAGAATTCGTCGGCAGCCGCACGAAAAAAAGATCGTCGATCCCCATGGGACCATAAATCCGCTCGGATAGAAAACGATCCAGGGCGCAGCCGGCCGCCCGCTCGACCAGGCGGCACAGCAGCATGAATCCCAGATCGCTGTACAGGGTCGAGGTTCCGGGAGGCGTTTCCAGCGGTGTGCGGGCGATCAGCCCCAATACGGCGTCCTTTCGTTCCCCCGGGTCCAGGTTTTTAAGGATCATATAGAAAAGGCGGTGGGCGGGCAGCCCGCTGCGGTGGCTAAGGAGCTGGCGGACCGTGATTGCAGTTTTATCGCCGGGCAGTTCGGGAAGTAAGTCGGCCGCCGGCCGATCCAGCGCAATCCGCCCCCGGTCGACCAGTCTGGCCACCGCCAGGGCCGTGGCCAGGGGTTTGGTCAAAGAGGCCAGGTCGAACACGGTCTCCGGTGTCATGGGACGGTTCGAAAAAAGATCGGCCTTGCCGTATGCCTGCAGGAAAAGCGTGGCGTCCCCCTTTCCCACCAGCAGCACCGCTCCGGGAAAAACACGCTCCCGCAGGCCTTTATGCATCAGATCGTCGACGGGATCGGCCTTCATCGGTGCACCGCTCAACGAACCGCGGGATTTAGAAAGGACAGGGTTCTGGAGGCGGTGTCCAGGCGCACCGCCCCTCCCACCGGCAGGGTCAGGTTGACCCCTTCGTGCCCCGCGTCGAAACCGGCCAGGATGGGAATGTCCAGCCCGTTCAGCCGGTCGGCGACGATCTCGTTGATTTGCCGGGATGATCCGCAGTCGGTAAAGGACCCCAACGCCAGACCGGCCAGATCCTGAAAACATCCGGCCATGCGCATCTGGGTCAGCATGCGGTCGATGCGGTAAGGTGCCTCTCCCCGGTCTTCGATGAGCAGGATACGATCTTTCAGGTCCGGCTGAAAGGGGGTGCCGGTGAGATGACAGAGGATGGTCAGGTTGCCGCAGAAAAAAGGCCCTTCGGCACGGCCCGAACCTATCGTCTGGCCGGCCTCGGCGGTCAGGGTCAGCGGCTCGGCCCGGGTTAACGCCGCCTGCAAACAATCGCGGGTCTGGGGGTTGCCGTCACCCAGCGTGGTCACCGAGGGGCCGTGGAAAACCGTCATGCCGCAGCGCTGCACGAGAAAACCGATCAGGGCGGTGATGTCGCTGAACCCGACAAACACTTTGGGATGTTTGGCCAGGACATCGGCATCCAGCAGCGGCAGGATACGCATGGAGCCATACCCGCCCCGCGCACAGATGATGCCGTCGATCGCGGGATCGGTAAACAGGCGGGTCAGCAGGTCGGCCCGGTGTTGGTCCGTTCCAGCCAGAAATCCGTTTTTCTCGAAAAGCCCTTCGGGAACCACCGGGTTGAAGCCCATGGATTCCAGGACGCGAAGGCCCGCATCAAAGGACTTGCTGTCGAAGGGACTGGCCGGCGCGGCAATACCGATCCTGTCGCCGGGTTTCAGCGCCCGGGGCAGGTTCATTTGGGGGACAATCGATGAAGGCATGTTTTTCCTCTCCGATCCTTGACACCCCATGGCGTTGGTGCTAAAGGGGTGCTTTCTCGTCGGGGCGTAGCGCAGTCTGGTAGCGCACTTGAATGGGGTTCAAGGGGTCGGAGGTTCAAATCCTCTCGCCCCGACCAGAAAACCTAAATGAAATAAGCGGTTTAGCCAAACAGGCAAAACCGCTTTTTTTCTTTCACGATCAAAATCTTTAACAGGCTGCCACTCATCACGTTCGATCGATTCCATCAGGTCTTTCTCTTCCGGATCAATCGGATTAAATGCCTTTTCATTGATTTTATTCATCATTCCCCCTTCAAACCGTATTTTTATAAATATTTACAGCGCTGAAGGTCTATGAAAAAGGGCTGCCCCAGGTTCCCGGTCAAATGCAATGACAGGTTCGCCGACATTTTTTATTGATGGGATGACATGTATTCGGTAGCTGCTTGAGCTAAAATACCGGAACGCGTTTCACCATGTTTTTTAGCGAAATAATCCAATGAATTTAACAATCTTTCCGGCATGGTGATGTTGACCCGTTTTGACTTGAGGGACAATTTGCTCAGATCTACCTCAACAAGTGCCCAAAGGCCGTCTTTAAAATCAGGATTGTCTTTATGGTTCTCAATATTTGAAGGAACCGGGATCGGCTCGGCGTCAATCAAAATGCCTTCAATATGACACTCCGCAGCTTCCTGGGAATTCACTAAAGCCTCTTCGATTGTTTCCCCTGCGGAAAAACAACCCGGTAAATCAGGAAACGTAACGCCATAATCCGAATTTTCATCTTTGTGGATAACGACCGGATATTTCATCGTTTCACCTCCATTGCCAACCCGCCTGCCGGTAAATATTTCGAAGTGTTCCGACAGGGAAATCCTTCTTTGGATGGGGAACAGTGACTTTACCTGGTTTTTCCGTATGCTTGAATTGGTGATGGTCTCCTTTGGTATGATGGAGAATCCAACCTTCCTTCTTCAACCGTTGTATTCTTTCCCCATTTTTCATTATGTGTACTATACACACTCTCGGCTTGATAATCAATGATGTTATGAGGGCCTGTTGGCGAAATTATTTCCTTGACAACGATACCATTATTGATACTATTTCTTTATGAAACAGTTCGACGATTTGCTCAAGCAGATACGACGGAATCCAAAAAATGTCCGATTTTCTGATTTATGCAAGATATGCGATCATTTTTTCGGAGAGCCGCGGCAGAAAAAGAGCAGTCACCGAATTTATAAAACGCCCTGGCAGGGTGATCCAAGGGTGAACATTCAAAACGACAAAGGAAAGGCCAAAGCATACCAAGTCAAACAGGTTCTTTTGGCTATTGAAAAGCTGGAGATTAGCCATGGCACAAATAAATGACAAATACACGTACAGAATTACCTGGTCCGAAGATGACGGTGAATATGTCGGTTTATGCGCTGAGTTCCCAAGCTTGAGCTGGTTAGCGAAGACGCCGGAAAAAGCATTAAGTGGGATACGAAAGGTCGTTGCAGCGGTCATTTTCGATATGTCTGAAAATAATGAAAAAATTCCTGAACCTATCGCAAGCAGAAATTACAGCGGAAAATTTATGATAAGGATTCCGCCTGATGTTCATCGAAGATTGGCCATCCAGGCCGCTGAATCAGGCGTAAGCCTGAATCGCATTGCCAGTTCAAAACTCAGCCAATAGCCTTCCTTCAATGAAAGAACTCAAACTGTTGCAGGAAATAGAGAACCAAATCGATATAGACGATGCCTGGAAAGCTAAAAACGAACCCGGCGAACCGATCCTTTAGGAAGAGTTGAAAAAGGAACTTGAACTTTGAGTTAAACCTTTCTTGCAGGACAGCAGTATGAGATCAGTACACGCCCCCCTTTGTTATCCTGATATGTAAAACAATCAACGGTTATCAAAAGCAATTTCACTGAAAATTTCCGTAACGGATTGACATTCAGCTTAGTGTATACTAACTCCTAAAATAGTCGTTTCGCCTTTTTCGAAAAATAAGGGAAGACATTATTTTATTGGCCTACGAACTGATTTTTCCTTCAAAAGGCGAGACCCTATGGGATTGCCGATCTCACCGCATCTTCGGTGTTAGCCGCCGCGGCGCATAGTCCACTATAGCGCCATGACGGCTGCCTTGAATCTGCGGCAAGCTCGACAATCGCCTAATTCAGGTAACTATTTCTTCCTGAGATCACACCCACTGAAACGGATTTCTGTACGTTGGCTACGAATGCGGGGTCGGGGTGAACCGAAAAGAGTCCATCTACCAAACAGGTCTTCGCCTCTTTTCCGCGCAAGGCTACGAAGCAACGACCACCCTTCAGATCGCTAAAACGGTAGGCGTTACCGAGCCTGCCGTCTTTTATCATTTCAAAAACAAGAATGCCTTTTTTTTCACGATCCTTGAAAAGGCTTCCGAGTTCTATTTCCGCCGCATCGATGACTCGCGACTCAGTGCGCCAACCGCTTTTGAATCGCTGGCCCGATTATTAAACATCCATTTCTCGGTCGTCGCTGAAAACCCGGAATACATGCGCATCCTGCTGCGTGAGTGTCCGCTACGACTGGACAACCCGGAGGGTACCTGCACAAAGATCTATCGGCAGGCCCGGTTCAAGCTGAAAAAGGCACTGACTGACATTTTAATCCGGGGCACGACTTCAGGAGAATTTGTCCCGGTCGACATCGACGCCACAGCCAACATGCTGCTTGCCATGCTAAATGGCATTATGCATCAGCAACTCGCATCATGGGATAACCTGGGAGGCGTGGAATCGGCGACGATTGAATTTTGTAGAAAAGCAATAACTCGCCTCTGAACGGGAATAATAATCTTTTGAATTAAACAAAACGAGGTTTGCCGTGGCCATCGTCAGAAAACTATTGAGGAATGAACTTGAAAAAGAGTCGAGGCACACCGAGGTGGATTGCACATACAGTATCGTCGAATCAAACGATGGGATCAAGTACCTTCAAGTAGACACTTATGGGTCAGCAAGCCGGAAGATGCCCAACAAGAAAAGCCAATCGATCCGCTTTAGTCCGGAAGCGATACAGCAGTTGAGAAAGATCATTACATCTGAGTTTTAAGTTACAATCGCATCATAGCCGTGACACGTGCTGTTTGCCTTAAAAAGAGTTTTGGTGTTTGATGGGAGAGTTTGCTAAGCAACCCGCAATTACTTTTAGCTTTTACCCCAAACTAAATGATCAATGCGATCCGCGATTGACAAACACACCGGCCCGGAAGGCCACCGTGAACGCCTGCGCCAGCGGTTCAAAAAATCCGGTCGCAACGCTATGGCGGATTACGAACTGCTCGAACTGCTGCTGACCTATGTCATTCCGCGGATAGATACAAAACCGATAGCAAAAGCGCTGCTTCATCGGTTTGGGTCCCTATTGGATGTCCTTCAGCAACCCTATGACCATTTGGCCCAGGTCAAAGGAACGGTTCTGGATCGAGAGGATTTTGATCGTGGTGCATTTGCAGCCCATGGTGGATTTAATCGTTTGAATAAGATATTCCAGGGTAATTTTCAGCTCGTTCTGGATGAGATCACTGCAACCCTTTACCCGGATCAACGAGAGACTGCATGACCACAATTGAGATCGTTCAAAAGCTATGGAGCCTATGCAACGTCCTGCGTGACGACGGCATTACCTATCATCAGTATGTCACTGAGCTGACCTATATCCTGTTTCTTAAAATGGCCGAAGAAACTGGCGCGGAAAAAAAGATACCCAAGGGATATCGTTGGGCGGACCTGACAGCCAAGGATGGAATTGAGCAGCATCAATTTTACCGCAAGCTGCTCTTGGAACTGGGCACCAAGGGCAAGAACCGCGTGCAGCACATTTATGCTAACGCCAGCACCAACATCGACGAACCCAAGAACCTCCAGAAAATCATAAACGAAATAAACAAACTGGATTGGTTCAGCGCGCGCGAAGAGGGGTTGGGCGATCTCTATGAAGGCTTGTTGCAGAAAAACGCCGACGAGAAAAAGTCAGGGGCAGGACAGTACTTTACACCCCGCCCGTTAATCAGTGCCATGGTCCAATTGACCCAGCCCCAATTGGGCGAACGTTGCGGCGATCCGGCCTGCGGTACTTTTGGATTCATGATCGTTGCCGATCAATACCTCAAGACCAAAACCGATGATTATTTCGATCTGACCACGGAGCAGCAGTCCTTTCAGCGGCGAGAGGCCTTCACCGGTATCGAGCTGGTGCGGGATGCCCACCGTCTCGCCTTGATGAACGCCATGCTGCACAATATCGAGGGCGATATCAGCCACGCGGATGCTCTCTCGTCCGATGGGAAGGCCTTTAACAACTATGATCTTATCCTTACCAATCCGCCTTTTGGCACCAAGCGCGGCGGTGAGCGGCCCACCCGGGATGATCTGACCTATCCCACGTCCAACAAGCAGCTCAATTTTTTGCAGATGATCTACCGTTCCTTGAAAACCGACGGCAAGGCCCGGGCCGCCGTGGTGTTGCCGGACAATGTGCTCTTTGCCGACGGCGATGGCCAGAAGATCCGCGCTGACCTGATGGATAAGTGCGATTTGCACACCATCTTGCGCCTGCCCACCGGAATTTTTTATGCCCAGGGCGTGAAAACCAATGTGCTTTTCTTCACGCGCGGCAAGACCGACAAGAAAAACACAAAAAATGTCTGGGTCTATGACCTGCGCACCAACATGCCCAGCTTCGGCAAGCGCAACCCCTTGATCCTGGACCATTTCAAGGAATTCATCGCCGCTTTTGGCGACGATCCCTATGGCAAGGCCAAGCGCAAAGATCTTGGCGAAACCGGCCGTTTTCGACGCTTCACCCGCGAGCAAATTGCCAAGCGTAGCGACTCCCTGGATATCTCCTGGCTCCAGGACGACAGCGTGCGCAATGGCGACGACCTCGGCGAACCGGCCGATATCGCTGAAGAAATCCTGGCCCAACTCGATTTGGCGACCAAGGAGATGCAGGAACTGGCCAGATTATTGGGGGAGGCAAGCTGAACCATGGCAAAGACATCTCCCATGCCGTCTGATTATGTGAAAACACTGGAGGCCATCAAGAATCGGGTCCGTCAGGCCCAGTACGAAGCGCTGAAGTCAGTCAATCGCGAACTCATTGCTTTATATTGGGATATCGGTCACATGATTGCTGGTAGGCAGCAGATCGCAGGCTGGGGAAAGGCCGTCGTTGAAACCCTGGCCAGGGATCTTCAGGATGAATTCCCGGGCATGAGCGGCTTTTCTCCCCAGAATTTGTGGTACATGCGACAATTCTATTTGGCCTACCCCGTGGGCTCAAAACTCCAACCACTGGTTGGAGAAATCAGTTGGTCTAAGCACATCCTTATCATTGCGCGCTGCAAGGATGATCTGGCGAAAGAGTTTTACATTCGAATGACAGCCAAATTCGGTTGGACCAAAAATGTTCTGGCCCTTCGCATCCAGGACAAGACCTATGAAAAGACCCTCCTCGGCCAGACCAATTTTGATAAGACGCTTCCCGATTCGATAAAAGACCAGGCCAAGCTGGCCGTGCGCGACGAGTACACTTTCGATTTTCTGGAACTCGGCGAGGAACATAGCGAACGGGAGTTGGAGCGCGCCCTCATCGCCCGCATCGAGCAGTTCCTGCGTGAAATGGGCGCCATGTTCAGTTTTATGGGCAGCCAATATCGCCTGGAGATCGACGATCAAGAGTATTTCATCGACCTGCTGCTCTACCATAGGGTGCTGAAATGCCTGGTGGCCGTGGAACTTAAAATCAGTGAGTTCAAGCCCGAATACGTGGGCAAAATGCAATTCTATCTGGCGGCCCTGGATGACCGGGTGCGCTTGCCCGACGAGAACCCCTCCATCGGTATGATTCTCTGCCGTGAAAAGAAACGCACCATTGTGGAGTATGCTCTTAAAGAGAGCAACAAGCCCATTGGTGTGGCTGCCTATCGTACTGTTCGGCGGTTGCCTGCGGAGTTGAAGGGAAAGTTGCCTGAGCCTAAGCAGATTGAGCGGTTGTTGGAAGCTGTGTATATGCATGAGAGAGATATTGATGCGGATAGTGGAAAAGATAAATGATGCCGCTTGGAGAGGAAAAAGAATTGAAGGTTGGTTGGGAAAAAACAACATTGCAAGAAGTCACTATTCTGAGGAATGAAAAGGTTGAGCCAGCAACAATAGGTTCTGTCCCTTATATCAGTTTGGAACATATTGAATCTGAAACGAATAAAATACTTGATCGTGGAGATAGCAAGGATGTTAAAAGTTTGAAATCGGTATTCTGTTCCGGTGATGTTTTATATGGAAAGCTTAGACCATACTTGAATAAGGTATGCCAGCCGGAATTCGATGGTGTTTGCTCAACGGATATCCTGGTTTTCAAGCCTTCTCCATCTATTGATAGCCGGTTTTTATTAAAACTATTATCGAGCAGAAAAACTGTAGAATTTGCGAACAGCAATTCAAAAGGGATCAATCTGCCACGAATAAGTCCTCAGAGACTTGGTGATTTGCCTATCGATCTTCCTCCTCTTGAAGAACAAAAACGCATAGTCGCCAAAATCGAAGAACTCCAGTCCCACAGCCGTCGCGCAAAAGAAGCCCTGAAAACCATTCCCGACCTGCTGGAGCAACTCCGCCAATCCATCCTGGGCGCCGCTTTCCGGGGCGATCTGACCAAAAGTTGGAGAGAAAAAGAACCTGTATTCACTAAGATGTCAGAACTGTTAAAAAATAAAATCGCATTACCACCAGGTTATATAAGGCGCAAAAAAATATCTAAGAGAACAGCCATTAATTTAGACCCCAGCATTTTTTGCCAAATTCCAAAAACTTGGCAATATTGCTCCATTCAAGAACTATACGATGCTGGGTTTATAATAGATTTCGAGGATGGGAACCATGGATCTCTCTACCCAAGAAAAACTGATTTTGAGGAAGAAGGTGTTTTATTTGTTACTGCGCAATTGATACAGAATGGCCAAATTAATTTTTGTGAAACTCCTCATTTAAATCGAAAAAAAGCGGATGAATTGAAGAAGGGATGGAGCCAAGGGGGAGATGTTCTATTGACTCATAATGCAACAGTCGGCCGAGTCGCTCGTGTACCGCACGCACAAAGAGAATTCTTATTGGGCACCTCTGCCACTTTCTACCGACCCCACCCAGACGTTATTGATCAGGATTATCTATACTATGCAATGGAATCATATATTTGGCAGGAACAATTGCGTAGGATTATGGAGCAAACCACACGAAATCAGGTTAGTATCCAAAAACAAGCATTTTTAAAAATACCAATTGCTCCGCTTCCTGAACAAAAAATGATTGCGCAAGTTCTAAATAATTTCTTTGAGCGTTTTGATTCGGTTAAGAATTACCAAATTGAAGCTTTGAGAATCAACGAAGAACTAGATCAAAGCATTTTAACGAAATCTTTTTGCGGTGAACTGGTCCCCCAAGACCCTGACGACGAACCCGCTTCAATTCTGCTCCAACGCATTCGCGAGGAAGCTGCCCAGCGGGCACCAATGAAGAAATCACGACCCAGGAAAACTCGAAAGAGGTCCCCTATGAAGAAGATGGACAAGGCGAACGTATTGAAGATCATTGAATCCATGCCCCAAGTGCCTTTCGGGTTCGATGAGCTGCGCGCGAAACTGCCGGGTGACTACGACACCCTCAAGGGCATCCTCTTTGCGCTGCTTGATGATCCACAATCCGGCATTATCCAGGTATTCGACGAGCAAGCAAAGGCGATGCGCTTCAGTCAGAGGGCCAAGCGATGAAGCTTCTGCGAATCCACGTCATTTCAGCACAGACGTGTGGAGGGCTACTGGATGGAATGGATATCAGGCTGCGCCCAACCGACGTAGATTATTTCAAGTTTGATCCTTTGTGCCTGATTGGTCCCAATGGTTCGGGAAAGTCCCAATTCCTTCAAGTGCTGGCGGAGATGTTTCAGGCGGTGTGTCATGCGTGCGTCCCCGCGGAGGAACGACTGGAGGGAAATGCCGAGCTCCTCTTTGAGATCGAGTACTTAATTCGCCCCGATGGTGCCGACAGTCCTGTGCATGTGCGAGTATCCCGGAACAAGCAAGGAAAGGGCAAACCCGCTGTCCGGATTGAGAGACGCGAAGACGATTCGTGGGAGCCCTGTAACACGGCGCACGAAAAAACGCGGCACCTTTTGCCCACGAAAGTTGTCGGTTATACTTCGGGAGACAACGAGACGTTGAGCTTACCGTTCCTGGTGAGCCGCAGTGGCTACGCCGACGATGTCCGAACCGCTGCGCTTGCCGATGACACTACTGATAAGGGTATTCCCGACACCCGCCTGATGCTGGTGGACTTTGGCACCAGCTTGGAGGTACTCACGGCAAACCTGCTCCTGAGTGACGAGGCTTTGCGGAATGCGCTGCTCGAAGACGCCGATGTCCTCGACATGCACTCGTGTCGCTGCATCGTCCAACTGGCACACTCAGCGGTCCCGCGTGCACCCGCGAAGCGCCGTAAACGATCCAAACGCAAGGGCGTCCAGTTGACCAGTGAACTCGAAGGGTACATCGAGGCGTTGAAGGGCTGCTCTACCTGTTACCAGTATGAGGATAAGACCGAAACCTACACATTTGACTTCTATATCAACGACCAAAGCCGCTCGGCGTTTGCTTTCTTCTGGGACAGCGCCCTGGCGCTTTACGCATCACTGCATAAGCTTGCGATGTTGAACGATTTGGCCATTCCAAAGCGCACACGTGATCGCTTCCGTAAAGACACGCTCGCACGACGCTTTGCCTCACGACTGCCGGAACCGCAGGATGAGGAAAAGGTGTTTCGCTTTGAGCAAGTGCGGTTCAGGCCTCGCGAGAGGAACGACGCTGTTGATTATGTGTCGCTTTCCGACGGTGAGCACCAACTTACCCAGTGGCTCGGCACCCTCGCCATGCAGTCGTTCTCAAACGTCCTCTTCCTCCTGGATGAACCGGAATCTCACTTCAATCCACAATGGCGTGTGAAGGCCGTTTCTCGCATGATCGACTTGCCAACGGCAAAAGGTAAGCGTTCGGAAGGGGGCAATCGGTCGCCGGTTGCCGAGCAGGAATGCCTTATCACCACCCACGCGCCCTTTGTGCCATCAGATATGCAAAGGGATCGGGTGTTCATTTTTTCCAAAGTCGAAGGGCAGATCAAGGTTACGCATCCGAATGTTGAAACCTACGGAACAACGTTTGATTCGATACTTGAGGCATGCTTCGACGTGGTACCGCCCATATCAGAGAAGTCACGGAGCGAGATTGAAAACCTTCGTAAGAGTGGGGACTCCAAGGCCATTGAAGACGCACTGCAGAAGCTTGGGAGTTCAGTGCAAAAGGCATTTCTCCGAGACCGGCTACGCCAACTTAAATCGGAATCCGGAGAACAATAGGGATGTTGTTCGGGTATCCGCACCAGGCTATCGGGGGCAACTGGCTACATACGTGCCTGTGTCGCATGTTGCGAACCATCCATGCTGCAATTCAGGTTGGGGATGCCGTGCCAGCCTGGCCGGATATTATCCCCCCGATATACAGGCCACAACTCCGTCGACGAACGGGATTGCGGAATCGATTAGAAGCATACAGCAATGCTTTTGCTCAACTTCAACCGGCGGATCGGCAGGCTATTGAGCAAGCATTTTGCAACCAAAACCGAATACGTGGGCTTCTAACTGGCAGTTGCAGTTGCCACACGACGAACCAACTGCCGGTTGGAATACGTGACGTGCTGCTTGACCTATCCAAGGAAGCTTTCCGCTTGCTCGGTGAGTTTGGGATAAGGGATCACCAGTACCGTAAAATATACAGCATTATGCGACACAAGGTATGCCCATTCTGCGGACTTGAGCACTTCGATGCCCCAGAAGCCCCACGTGAGGACTTGGACCACTACTTGCCGCGTAGCAAGTGTCAGATCTTAATTATTAATTATTTGCAGTTTCTGTAATCATTGATTAGGTGGAAACGCCGCAACAACAGCCAAAAATGAAAGTAAAAAGGCTGAGAAAAAGGGGCAATACTAAAACATCTTTAACCTTCATTGCCCCGGATCGCCTTAAGCGCTGATATTGAGATGAATTTTGCACTACCATCAGCGATCAATTTTTTCCTTTGTTCCAACATGCGTGTGTGCCATTCAGGAGTATTCATTTCACCGCCCTCATAGAGCATGGAATCCCAAAGGGCTTCCATTACCTGAATGCGTTCAGCATTGCTTAATTTTTTTAACTTATCTATATTCACTGGATCTTACTTTCGACACCCCTTTTTTCTGAAACCAACTGAATTTATTTCCCAATGAACCCAAAACGTTATAGGCTTTAACATATTGATATTGCACAAAATATTTTATGTCTAGACTTTGTTAATAATATC
>Ga0272443_10000026_pt1 | contig 319920 bp, 276 predicted proteins | sample SSMAcet12_FD_193581 | JGI IMG/M metagenome (GOLD analysis project Ga0272443, IMG submission 193581) | Marine sediment archaeal communities from Little Sippewissett salt marsh, Falmouth, MA, United States - SSM-Acet-12 | ecosystem: Environmental > Aquatic > Marine > Wetlands > Sediment ... | reverse complement strand
GAGCAGCCTCGGGATGACGTAAGGCGCTCCTGGTCCTGTCCGCACGAGATGCGGCATGAACTCGATGGATGATGCAAGATGAATCGCTCCGGTCAGCGCGAAGGCCGTGGGAGGAAAATCCTGGTGCATGCGAACGGGGTCTTCAACATCCCACCAGAGACCGTCAAGGCCGAAGGTGTCGATGGAGAGGTGCAGCTCAATTCCAGTAAATGGACATCGGGAGACCGGAACGATGGGCGTTTGAATGCGGTAGCGATCGCGGGTTGACAGGAGATGGGCTGTGATGAAATCTTCCATCTCAAGTCTTGTTTCGCTCTCGCCTTCCATTTCGATGGAGGATCGGATGTCAAGGAGATGATGCTTGTGCTCGAGATACTCGTTAAGGATTGTTTGACGTCGTTCCCGAGAAAAGGGAAGGGTGGGGATAGCATACATGGCGAATCCTCTCTGCAAGTCGTCCGGCTTTTGTGGGTAATACACGTGCCGATCTTCCTGGGGCGGCAGGATACCAGGGAGCGATGCAGGAGCAGTGATCGCTTAATTGTAGGGGTGGTGATGAACGTCCTTTGGCGAAGGGATGGCGCTTGCCTCGAGGGGCGACATCCCTTATAGGTCTGATTGTAGAGGAAGGAGGGAGCGTTTTCAACTCTTTTCATGCCCCCGGGTGAGGTCGTGCAGGTTTGACGACGGTTGTCGTCAGCATCCTCTCCGTATTATCGTGTATGATCGAGACATGCGCAGGACGAGGTAGACTGTGAGACAATCCGTGACAGAGGCGTTCAGTGCGCACTGCGCAGGGTTCTTTCGCTTTCTCGGCGGGGTTCTGCTCCTTGCAGGATTGGCGGTTGCCTTTCTTGCGCCACTCGAGATGTATTGTTATTACCTGTTCGCGGAGGGCGGTGAGTTCGCGTATGAGGGCTTCCGCTTCGGCTCCTTCATGTTCGGCAACCTCTCAGCCCAGATCGTTGGCTATCTCTTCATCGGCTCCCTGCTGATTCCCGTCGGGTACGGCAACCTTCGGCTGCGGAGCTGGGGTCGTCATCTATCCCTCGCTCTCCTGCGATTCTGGATTGTAGCCGGTCTGCCGCTCATCGCAGCTTTCCTCTTTGTCCTGGTCTCGTCAAAGGAGCCGAGTTTCCCGTCGTTCTCCACAGCCGGCCTGCTCAGTGGTGCTGCATACCTGCTGTTGCCCTGGCTCGGGCGTCGACTGTACAACCATCCCGGATCCCTGCAATGCTTCCAGCTGCAGACCTCCCGCACCAGGCTTGAGGCGATTCCCGCCCACGTCCTTGCGCTGAGTATGGTACTTTTCTTTCTCATCCTCGTACTCTTCGTGCAGATTTTCTTCAACGGTGTGTTCCCGGTATTTGGCAGGTGGTTAACAGGGCTGACGGGGATTGTAATGATCGACCTTGTCATGTTTGTGCTTGCCGTTCTGGTCTTCGGGCTTGTGAACCTGATCCCTCTGGCATGGTGGGGGACCTTGGTGACCATGACGCTGCTCACGGGCTCCTATCTTGTGACCCTGGCAACCACCAACTGGGCACAGTTGCTGGACATCCTGCAGTTCCCTCCGGCAGAAATGGACATGCTTGCAGTACTTCCGCTTCACGGCGCTCACCTGGCTGTCCTGGCAGGACTGCCGTTTCTCCTTGCCCTGCACCTGATTATCACCACCCGACCTGTCCTGGCAGGGAAGGATCGAGCGAGGGCTGAACGTGACTGAGCGGTGCGCAATGTCGTGTGAGGATGCATAAGGATGTTTTCTCCGGGAGCATGCATCTATTTTGCGGGTTTGCTCTTCGCAGAAAGCCTCCGCTTCGGTCGACGGGTATGGCGGCTGCGCATCCCCCGATCTGACCGCAAACAGCAGGCATGCCGCACGTCATCCGAGCTTGTCGTCCTCGCCGGGATCATTCTCGGGATCTGGGTTCTGCCAGCGGCGTTCGCATGCACGAACCTTCTCTCATCACTGGATTATGCATTACCAGGATGGACCCTTTGGATCGGGACTGGACTATTCCTGATGGGATTGGTTATCCGTTGGAAGGCGCAGCATGACCTGGGCGCGGCCTGGTCGCACACACTTGAGACTGGTGTGGAACACAGGTTGGTCACAACAGGAATCTATGCTTTCAGCCGGCATCCGCTCTACGTCTCGCTGCTTTTCTGGGCGGGAGCGCAGCCGCTGCTCCTGCACAATGTCCTCGCTGGATGGGGCGGTGCAGTGGCAGTTGCGCTGGTCTGGTTGGTTCGTGTACCGCGCGAGGAAAGGATGATGCTGGAACAGTACGGTGAAGCGTACCGGGGATACATGGAGAAGACTGGTCGCATTCTCTCCCTGTCCCGATCAGGCTGACATGTGTGCTTGATCTGCTGAATGCGGGAATCGGGCTTGCGATGGCGGGTATCCTGCGTACAGGATGGCACGGTGTCATCTCAGGAGAAGGAGCGTTCCGTTGGATCAATGGCGTGTCTGGCTCTGACGACGGGGGCAGCTGGAGTGCTCGGTATGCAGTATGATGGGGATACGTTTTCATGGATGAGGCAGGGAGGATACATGCAGGGTCCGGGAAGGTTGTTTCTAGGGATTCTTCTCTCGTTCTTCGTAGCGGGCTGCCAGATTCTGACGATGGCAGATGCCATTCAAGATGTCGGCCCGGATGAGCCCGCCAATAGCCATGAGTCATCGGATTTGTTGCAGTGTGAAGCGGATGATTCCGGTCTCGGTCTGGAGGTATGCTGGACGTCATCGCTTCAACCGGATGACTCGATTCTGATTCGGCTTGCCCTGCATGAATCGGCGGATGCATCCTTGGGCTGGTCCATAGGCAATGAAACCGGGCAGATCAGCGCCGGCCAGCTTGAGCTAGGCGAGGTGGAAAGCTTCGCAATAGACATGGAATGGGCCGATCTTCCGCATCCCACACCGGAGCAGTTCTTCTATCTCTACGCGATGAGCCCCGGTCATCTGGCGTATGCCCGCCTGCTTGCGGTAAGACGTGAGATGCCGGCTGTCCTCACACCCACACCTACGTTGAGCTGCGGGTTCGCTCAGTTCGTTGTGAGGACGCCCTTGCTGGTCACGATTGAGTACCCGGAAGAACAAATCCAGATTGAACTCGCAAATGAAGGCGTGCTTCGCTGCGGTGATGTGGACTGGAATCTTCTACAGCCATCCATTCAGCAAGATGCAATTGACTGTACCCCCGAAGAAGGCTTGCTGTCCGGTGCAGCTGGATATGAGGCAGACGCTGAGACGGTTGAGGTCACATGCAGCGTGGATTGGGATTCCATCCCGGCTGGGGAAGAGCGAGCGTTCTTCCTCGCCATCTATGCCTTTCCTCGTATGAATGGCGTAAATACGGCACATCTCCTCCAGGTGCGCGCAACGAGGCCCTGATCTGCGGTGCACGTGATAGGATTTCTGTAAAGCCGTTTGAGGGCTCGTCGATTGATCTACTTGGATCAACTGAGAAGGCTGCAGGAAGAAGGAAGCGAATCATGTGGATTGCGATGCCGGCCGCCGTTATCGTCGTCGGATTGATAGGGGTGTGGCTTCTCACTCGAGTCTCGGTCGGTGAAAGCCGCCTGCAAATCCCGGAACAACAGGCTACCTTCCCGATCGTTTCCGGCTACAACCTGGAGCGGGAAGAAAGGGTCTTCCCGCGTGATTTTACGGGCGATCTGAACCTGGTCATCGTTCCCTTTCAACAGCGTCAGCAGCTGGATGTGAACACCTGGATTTCGACAGCACGTGAGCTGGAGGCCCAGGCTTCTGGATTTGTCTACTACGAACTGCCGACCATCTATCAGCTTCCTTCGCTTTCGAGGACGTTTATCAACGAAGGCATGCGTGCAGGGATCCCCGATCAGACGTCGAGGGAACGAACGGTTACGCTCTACCTGGACAAAGAAGCGTTCAAGCAATCGCTGGGCATTGAATCGGAAGAGACCATCCATCTGTTCTTGTGTGATTCGGAGGGGCGTATCATCTGGCGCACCACAGGCGTGTATTCGGAGGACAACGCAGCGGGGCTGAGGCAAGTTGTAAAGAACGTTCTCCGTTCTCCCTAATCAAGCCCATTGAGAATGACCGGTGTGCTCAAGTCGCTGCAAAAGCGGCGGGTTTCACGTTCGATGATGCGATCTGGTGCCTGCTTGCTCATACTGAATCAGGTGATGTGTGGGCGAGGTTCCAATCCGCACATGTGCTCGGAGAGTTCCCATAAGCGCTTCCCTGCGGCAGGATCAAGGGCCTGCGGGTTGGGTTGCATCGGCTTCCCATGCTTCCAATAGAGATGGGGTGAACCAACGATGTCCGGAGCCAGCAGCAGCTCACGGATGCCGCGTGCAGATTCTTCCGGTTGGATCCCCCGTCTGCGGATCAGGTCCCAGACCAGGCGGGCGAGGGGTGATCTGGACTTCAGACCGATGCGGGTGTTGACAAGGCCGGGATCCGCGGCGAAGGCGGTGATGCTGGAATCAGGTCCGAGCCTGCGTCTTAACTCCGCGATGAATAGCACATTGGCGAGCTTGCTTTGCTGGTAGGCGCGCAGCGGAGGATAGCGCTGTTTGAACTGGAGATCATCCCAATTCATGCGTGTACGGAAGTGAGAACCCGAGCTGACCGAGATGACGCGGGCAGATGGAGCGCTTTGAAGCAGGGGAAGGAGTTCGTGCGTGAGGAGGAAGGGGGCCAGGTGATTAACGGCCCACTGGTTCTCGAACCCTTCGCCCGTGATGGTGCGATGGAAGGTAAAGGTGCCGGCGTTGTTGACAAGACCATCGAGGGTAGTATGTTTCCACGCAACCAGTTGATGGTCGATGGCAGAGCGTAACCCCCGTACTTCCGTTTGGAGTGAAAGATCGGCAAGCAGATACGCGGCCCGTCCCTGTGGATGCCGCGATGCAAGCGTGTCCTGGGCTGCCTTGCACCGCTCCGGGGATCGTCCGATGCCGATGACGCTCATCCCCTTCGCGAGCAGCCCCTCGGCAATTGCGTACCCGATGCCAGACGTCGCACCGGTGACAACATAGGTGCGGATCATCTCTGATTTTTCCATGGAGTTCTCATGCCGTTCTTCTTCATTATGGCTGCAATGTTCGGAAAGGGTGTTGGAATCATCCGGGATGGATACAGGAACTCAACTCCTCCCCGCGGGATGTGCTGCTAAACGACCAATGCGGGCATGTCCATGCCGAAAATGCCGACCCGGTCGCCAGGTTCAATGTCGACATTCAAGTTCCAATCGTGTGGAGATGAACGGAACTGGCGGTATTGAAGAGAGGATGCCATGCTGTTGCGCGTAGCGAGGAGCCTGGCATTAATGAAGATGGTTGCCAGTTGATCTACCTCAAGGCCAAGGGATGTGAGGATGCTGGACAACGACTCCGGCTCAGGGAGATGTAGCTCGATGCAGCCGTCGCGTCGTGATTCTTCCGGCAAGTGCTGCCGGAGTTTTCCGTAAAGATATATTTTTGCCATCTGTACCACCTCAATTGAGCCTATCTGGATTCTATCAGGCTAACGGCGGAGGATGGATTGAAAATGTTGAAATCAACCAGCCAGGAGGCAGATCATCCCAGTCCTCTACCTGTTGTGTGTTGATGTGGTGGTCTCCAGCCTGACGCGGGCGAGAAAGCAAATGGGCTGCCTGCGCAGACAGCCCGTTATTGCTTCCAGGATGCTGATACGTCAGCGACTCAAATCCCGGAAATACGCCCTTGTGCAGGGTCAATCCCACGCACAAGTGCTTTCGTAGATTGCCATGACTTCATCGGATGTCGCGTCGTTTTTATCAGGTATTTCTCGGACACGCGTCATCCTGAACTGACTCGATGAACAGGTGGACAAGGTCACCGCGGGTAGCGTTCCCACATTCGTGCAAGTTCGTCTTCCTCGCACCGAATATCGCTAAACTGAACCACCTTTCCCTCTTTCTGTAATCTCACACCCTCTCCCGAGCCGACCGTCCCGATATCCGCATATACCACTCCAAGCTTGTTGAGCGTATCATATGCGGAGTCGACAAGGTCTTCAGGGATCGTGACTGCGAGTGTACCGGAGGAGATCATGCGCAGGGGATCAAAGTCGAATGTCGATGCAAATCGTTCCACGATGGGAGGAATGGGCATGCGGGCATGATCTACCGTAATGCCAACCTTGGAAAGCAAGGCGATTTCAAGCAAGGTTTCGAGCAGTCCTCCGCGGGTGACATCATGCATCGCTGTGGCGCCGAGTTCCGCGAGCGCTAGCGCCTCCTTGATGACGCTCACTTCGCTCATGATGGCGCTTCCCGCGTTGAGTTCGTCTTCGGACAAGCCGAGTTGGCGTCCAACATCGCTGAAATCCTCGGCGAGGATGGCTGTCCCTTCGAGGGCGATGCCCTTGGTTACGAAGACATGATCGCCGGGAGTCGCACCGCCGGTGCGTACCGGTGTGCGCCCGGAGGCTGTCCCGAGGGCTGTCACGGCAACCAGCGGACGAGAGACCCCGGCGGAATAGCCGGAATGTCCCCCAATGATGGAAACGTCAATTTCGTCCGCCGCGCGCCGTACATCGCGCATGATCCCCTCCAGCAGTTCGACATCATGTACGTCCGGGACCAGAACGAGCAACTGAATCCAGCGCGGCGGAATGCCAGCTGTGGCAATGTCGTTGCAGGCGACATGCACGGCAAGCCAGCCGATGTTCCCGATTGCACCCACGATGGGGTCGACATGTGAAATGAGGAGGTCGTCTCCCACGCGCGTCATGGCGACATCTTCACCGAAAGCAGCGCCGAGGACAACATCGGGATCGCTGCTCTGCACGAAGGGAAACACCCGCTGTTGGAGAACATCAAGAGAGAATTTCGACATGTCCAGCTCCTTGCCGGCGCAAGCAGGAAAGCCATGCTGCGGTCAATCGAAACCTCCGCAGACGAGTATGTTGCGGGCTCTCCAGGAGAAGCAGCATTGGCTGCTGATCATCGCCGTCGTTGGTTCTATTATGCCACCAGCAGGGCGGTGGATGGATGCTTTTCCCCCTCAATCGGGACGAATGGATTGCGAAACGGGGAAGAATGCCGCCGGCCTGCCGGTGCTCCACGCTGAAGGGTTGAAAAGAAGGATATTCGCAGCCTGCGATTCTCCGTTAGAATATAGGAAAGGAGAAAAATCGATGCTTCGGATTGGAACAACAGAATTAATTGTTGTCCTGGTGATTGTCGTTCTTGTCTTCGGAGTCGGCCGGATTAGCAAGGTTGCCGGTGAATTGGGAACTGGAATCCGTGAATTCCGCAAAGGACTGCGTGGCGAGGATGATGATCAGGATTCAGAGTCGTAATTCCACGCTCTAACTTCTTCCTTCTTCTTTGTTCAACGCTGAGGGTGCATGAGTCTATTTGGCATTGGTCCCCTTGAACTGCTCTTCGTGGCGCTTCTCGCTTTGCTTCTGATTGGGCCAAAGGACATCAGTCGCACAGCACGCAGCGCAGGTCGAGCCTTGAACCGGATGTACCGGTCAGAAACCTGGCAGGCACTCAACCGGGTATCGAGGTCGTTGCGAGACTTGCCGGGAACCCTTGCTCGCGAAGCTGAACTGGACGAGTTATCGGAGATCCACTCTGCCGCCGGCGAAATCCACGAATCGATCCGTGCCGAGATGGACGGTTTGCACAGCGACGTACGTGCATTGGATGAAAGCGGGGCTACGGAGGCGAACGATCCATCGTGAGGAAGTCAAGAACTACCGGTATGGATGAGCAGGAAACACCTGCATCCTCCGATCCAGCGCCGTATCAGGCTCTCTCCCGGGAGCCTGATGATCCTCCGCTTGCCGAGACCATCTCTCGTACGTTTGAAGATCCATCCCTGCTTGTCGAGCATATTGAGGCCCTGCGCGGGCATTTGCTACGAGCCCTGGCCGGGCTCATCATCGGCATCGTCATTGCCTCTTTCGCTGCCTCCGCCATCCTGGACTGGCTTGCGATGCCCGTTGGTGGACGTGAGGCGCTGCAGGCGATTGAGGTGACGGAAACCATCGGTGTGTTCATGCGGATTGCGTTCATCGCTGGTTTGTCAATTGCCTCCCCCTACATCGGTCTGGAACTGTACTTATTTGTAAGGCCCGGATTGAAGCGAAAGGAACGTCGGCTTGTTCTGGCCGTCATCCCTGCCGCATTGCTCCTTTTCGTGGGAGGGATGGCGTTTGCGTACGATGTGATGCTCCCCGCTGCATTGCCCTTTCTGCTGAATTTTCTTGACATCCAGACCAATGTTCGCCCCGCCAGTTACTTCCGCTTTGTCACCGGGGTGATGTTCTGGATAGGAGTTTCGTTCCAGTTTCCGCTTGTCATTTACCTCCTGGCCCGGCTGCGGTTAATCCGGGCTCGCGTGCTGCTGGAGGGCTGGCGTTTTGCCATTGTTGGCATCGCTGTCCTTGCAGCAGCCGTAACGCCAACCATCGATCCTATTAACATGGCCCTGGTCATGGGGCCGATGACCCTGCTGTATTTCATCAGTATCGGACTTGCAAGGTTGGCGGAACGACAGGTCGAGCGTTCCTCGTCGTCTTGATATCCATCCAAATCGCTCTTCCTTGGATATAATGAGAAGGAGAAACATCGCGCCTGGAATGGACAACCCCGTGTTCCACCAGGTGTAGGTCTTGCTCTATCGGGATCAGCTCAGGGAGGCTTGCATGGCTGGCTTACGTATCGTGACGGACAGCACCTGTGATCTGCCACAACACATTGTTGATAATCTCGGGATTCGCGTCGTCCCTCTCTACATCAATATTGGCAAAACAGGGTATCTCGATGGTGTGGATATTACACGAGAAGAGTTCTACCTTCGATTACCGGAATTTAATCCACCTCCAAATACAGCCACGCCGGGCAAGCAGATGTTCCGGAAGATTTATGAAGAGCTCATTGCAGAAGGTGCTGAGGAGATCCTCTCCATTCATATCTCGGAAAGCCTGAGCGCAACCGTGAACGTCGCCAGAAAAGCAGCCGAGGACATCAAGAACATCCGTGTCCATGTTCTGGACTCGCAGTCTTTGAGCCTGGGCACCGGATTCCTGGTGGAAATGGCGGCGAAAGCTGCACAGATGGGGAAGATGGTGAAGGACATTCTCGACGATCTGAAGGACCAGATGGCGAGGTCTCATGTCTTCGCAGCGATCGACACGCTGGAATACCTGCGGCGCGGGGGGCGCATGAACAGTGTGGTTGCAGGCATCGGGACTCTGATACAGATGAAGCCCATCTTGAAAATGAATAAGGGGGTGCCTACGTCGGAACGCGTGCGAACGAGCAATGGTGCCTACAAGCGATTACTGGACCTGCTGCGTGAGAAGATGCCCCTGGAGCGAATTGCGCTTGTGCACACCCACGCAGATGAGAAAGCACGTGAACTCCTTGCCGAGGTCAAAGAACATCTTCCAGAGGGGCCCATCCCAAGTGTGGACATCACACCTGTCCTGGGAGCGCACCTCGGTCCTGGAGCGATCGGCTTTGCCTGTGTTTCCGCGAAAACGCTGGAGTAGCTGATCGCCTTTCGTTTGCGTCAGGGCAAGATTATCGCGACATCCGATACGATGAGCTGAGGAGTGGGAGAATCCCCCTCCTCAGTGTGATTCTCCACCGATACTGCATAAAGATCTCTATCTGCAGTCTGGATGACAACCCTTGACGAATCCGCGTCCCAGACCCCCTGCCGGATGCCAGGAAACGGGATGGGGTAGGATTGCCCGCTCGCAAGTTGGAAGATCACGCTTTCCAGATCCTCACGATTGATCAACAGCATCCACTGCCCATCCGGGGAGACGATTGCCTCGCCTCCATGATGAAAGGCGCCTGCCAGCTCGCATGCCGGGGTATAAACGGAAATGGCTTCATCCCCACTGACAAGCATCACATTGAGTGTCGCAGACCAGCTCGTCGAGAAGACACGCTCTGCATCCAGCTCTGTGCTGCACGTGAGGCCGCTCTGTGTCGAGACAACGGCGAGATGGAGGAAATCCGAAGCCTCGCCGCTTGCTTCAGGGAATGTGAGGATCATGAACGCGTCGCCGTCAAGGATTTCATGACGTTCGAAGAGAGGACCTTCCAATAAGGTGCGGATCTCTCCGGATGATACGTTAAGGACGGCGAGATCACGGGCGCCGGTCGCGAGATCCCATCCAGACACAAGGATGGAATCAGACGTAAGCCATTCTTCGAGCTCGGCAACGATTCCTTCCTGCGCAGGGATGCGCTGTGGGTCACCTGTTGTGAGGTCCACAACCCAGATTCCGTCGAGGGTTTTCCCTGCGCCAGTGCCAAAGGACTGAACCTGCAGAAAGGCGATACGTTCCCCGTCCGGTGACCATGCGAGGGCATTTGGCGCGAGTTCGATCTCAGCCGCCCGGCGCACATCCAGTGTAGCGAGGTCGAGGGTGTACAGGTCGGGATGGAAGCGGTCGATTGCGGCGGTAAACGCGAGCTGCGAGCCATCCCGGGACCATGCCATGCCGCGCGGGTCAACGATGGCCGGAACGGGATCATCCCCGGGCTCTTCCCCTCGTGCGAGGGAGGCCTCCCATCCAGGAGCGAGAATTGGGAGCTGAAGGATGATGTCTCCTGATGCAAGATCAAGGACCGTCAACACGAGACCTTCATCAAGTGTGAGACTGCCGCTGATGTAGGCGAGTTTGTCTGTCGATGGGGATAGATGGAAGACCGATTCATACGGTCGTGGAGCGGCAATGCGCAGGGGTTGGGGATCACCTGTGCGAAAGATGACGATGTCGTCTGTGTTGTAGTCATACGCATACAGAAAGGGTGAATCTTCCGGCTCGGACGCTGGAGCGGGGATGAGGGGTGTGCCGGTATAGAATGAGGGTTCACTTGTCGGCGCCGGCAGGTTTTGGGCTTCAGGTGAAACAACCGGCACTGTCTCATGTGGCTCGTCCGGGTTTGCCGTTGGGCTTGATGCGACTTCTGCATTGGTTGGCGAGCATGACGCGACGAGACATCCCAGGACGATGATGCCCATGCGGATCCATTGTGTTTTGTGCATGATGTTCCCCCAGTGGATAGATCGGGTGACAGACGGATGACTTCCTTTACAAAGGATAGCGCAGCGGCAGGGGGAAATCAAACAGGCTGTGTCAGGCTGCAGCCTCCGACGGCTGGCGGAGTGGCGGCTCGCCTTTCAGTCAGTGCTTTGCTGTGAAGAGTGCAACAGTGAATTACTCCTGCGGAAGAAAGATCGATGTGGTATGGTCTATACAAGTGTTCGGCAAACGCGTTTCTTATGCTACATTATCCATGCTTATTTGTCCGTGTTACGCTATGATTAGGCGTATGCAACGTCAATGGAGGGGTATTGCATGATTAAGAAAACATACTTCCGAGATGGGCAATCCTGCCGTGTCACCTTTCGTGTTCCCGAGGAACGGAATGCCACGCGAGTGAATCTCGTCGGCGAATTCAACGACTGGGACATCATTTCCGACCCGATGAGGAAACGACGCGACGGATCGTTCTCGCTGACGCTTTCCCTGACCCCCGGCAATTCATACCGGTTCCGATATCTGGTGGATGACACCACCTGGGAAAATGAACCCGAAGCCGATGCCTATGTCCCGAATCCGTACGGAACGGAAGATTCGCTTATCCACGTCTGACTCCGGAAGGAGTCCTGGCCAACTGTTGCGTTCTCTCTGGCCCAGACCCTGAGGGATGCGGTTTGTTGCATGATCGACAGATCGGTGCCAACTACTCGATGATTTTGAGCGGGTTAGCGATGATGGTTCTGGGTGGATAAACAACCCTATCGTTGGTTTCATCGCAGCGAAGATGCTGCGTGTCGTTGAACGCAAGCTGGGGTGAGCGATGCTTGAGAAGATTGATCTGACACGCAAAGTCTCGAAGAAAGACTACAAGTCCGTGATGCCCGGCCTTAGGAGCCGCCTCTACAACCTGCAGAAGGCAAGCTGGGACGCGGGCGTACCGGTCATGATTGTGTTCGAGGGATGGGATGCCGCAGGGAAGGGGACGTCCATTCAGTACCTGACCCGCCGGCTTGACCCGCGCGGATTCAAACTTCATCCCATCAGGCTGGCACGCACCTACGAGCAAAATCGACCCTGGCTGTGGCGGTTCTGGAATAAGATACCGGCCAGGGGGGAGTGGGCTATTTTTGACCGCTCGTGGTATGGAAGGGTGCTCGTTGAACGCAAGGACAAACTCATCTCCGAGCGAGAGTGGCAGCGGGCATATCGTGACATCGTGGATTTCGAGCGGGGACTTGCCGATGACGGCTACCTCATCATCAAGTTCTTCCTCCATATCAGCAAGAAGGAACAGAAACGACGGTTTAACCATCTCACGTCCGACCCGCTCACAGCCTGGAAGGTGGAGAAAGAGGACTGGGAGCACCATCGCAACTACGAAAAGTGGATCACACTTTATGAAGAGATGCTTGAGCGAACGTATACAGAGTGGGGCCCCTGGATCATCATCGAAGCCACCAACCGCAATCACTCCCGGATAAAAATCTTCAGCACCATCATCAACGCATTGGAAGAACGACTGAAAGCCCTGAATGCCCTGCCGGTAGGTCCGGGCATTGTTGCGCAGGCAGACGTCAAAGAAGCCGAACCGACAGCGGCGGAGGGGTGAGAGCATGCTGGAAACAATTGATCTTTCCCTGACGATGGATCGCGAAACCTATGACCGTGAACTCATCCGCTACCAGGTTGCGCTTCATAAACTTGGCTTCCAGGTCTACCAGCAGAAGCGCCCCGTGATTATGGTGTATGAAGGATGGGATGCGGCCGGAAAGGGTGGCAATATCAAACGCGTCACAGAGCGTCTCGATCCACGCGGCTACGTCGTACATGCGATTAGCGCCCCCAAGGGAGACGATGCCGTCCGCCATTACCTCTATCGATTCTGGCGGCGTCTTCCGGAGCGCGGACAGATTGCGATTTTTGACCGAAGCTGGTATGGCCGGGTGATGGTGGAGCGCCTGGAAGGCTTCTGCACGGAAGAGGAATGGAAACGCGCATACCGGGAGATTAATCACTTCGAGCGACAACTGGTCGATTTTGGCACCATCCTGTTCAAATTCTGGATTCACATCGGGAACGAGGAACAGCTTCGCAGATTTGAGGAGCGATCGAAGGACCCCCTTAAGACCTGGAAACTGACCGAGGAGGATTGGCGGAATCGTGAAAAGTGGGAGGCTTATTATCAGGCGGTGAACGAGATGCTGGTCAAGACCAGTACGCTCACGTCACCATGGACGGTCGTCGAAGGGAATTGTAAATGGTATGCTCGGGTAAAAGTCCTTCGCCACCTGGTGGAGGTGCTCAGCGAAGAACTCAAATACGATCCATTTGAGGACCTTCCGTTTGAAAAGAAGAAGAGTGGGAAAAAGAAACACAAGAAGAAATAATCCAGGGTAAGCGTTAGCGCGACTCCGGATCACACGCTTATTGGCAGGAGATCGAGATCTTCCATGTATGAGATCGAATTCGAATCCCTAGACGATCCCCAGCTTTACATCAATCGAGAATTGAGCATGCTGGATTTCCAGCGGCGGGTTTTCGAAGAAGCCAGGGATCCCGACATCCCTCTTCTGGAGCGTGCGAAATTCCTCAGCATCCTCGGCTCAAACCTGGATGAGTTCTTCATGGTCCGTGTCGGTGGTCTAAAGATGCAGCATGATGCCGGTTTGCTGGATCTCTCGATGGACGGCCTCACACCAGCCCAGCAGTTGGCTGAAATTCGCAAGGAGGCTTTACAGATCATGCAGGAGGCGCATGAGAGCTGGACCAAGGATCTCATGCCAACCCTGAACAAGAAGGGCGTGCACATTTATGAATACGATAAGCTTCCTGCCCGCCGTTTAAAGCAGGTACAGGAGTATTTCGAAGAGATTGTCTACCCGGTCTTGACACCACTTGCTTTTGATCCCGGCCATCCCTTTCCCCACATTTCAAATCTCAGCCTCAACCTCGCTGTTGTCATCCGCGACAAGGATGGTCAGGAGCATTTCGCGAGGGTGAAGGTTCCCTCAAGCCTTCCTCGTCTGGTCCCGCTCAAGCGGTCCTCCGGGGGTGTGCGCAAGGATGGTACGGTTCCCTATCACCACTACTTTGTCTGGCTGGAACAGGTGATGGCAAAGAACCTGGACCGGCTTTTCCCGGGGATGGAGATTGTCGAGGCGTATCCTTTCCGGGTCACTCGCAACGCGGACATGGTCATCCAGGAATGGGAAGCGTCCGATTTGTTGGAGACGATGGAAGAGAGTGTTCGCCGCCGCCGGTTTGGAACCGTGGTGCGTCTGACCGTGGATCATGCCATGCCGGGATACATCCGCAACATCCTCATTGAGAATCTTCGCATGGACAAGAAGGATGTGTACACCCTGGACGACCCCATCGGCATGCGGGATCTGATCCAGTTGTATGAAGTTGACCGTCATGATTTGAAAGAGTCATCAATCGCCCCGTCCATCCCCGATGCGTTCCGAGGTGATACCCATGATGGCAACATCTTCGCCACAATCCGTCAGCGCGATCTTCTCCTTCACCATCCCTATGAATCGTTTACACCGGTCACGGATTTCATCCGCCGCGCCGCCAAGGATCCGAATGTGCTGGCAATCAAGATGACGTTGTACCGGGTCGGGCTCAATTCGCCGGTTGTCCGGGCGCTGCTTGAGGCGAGACGGGAATATGGGAAGCAGGTCGCCGTACTCGTTGAATTAAAGGCGCGGTTCGATGAGAGAAGCAACATTGACTGGGCCCGGAAACTGGAGCAGGAAGGTGTCCATGTTGTCTACGGGCTCATCGGATTAAAGACTCACTCGAAAATCCTGCTGGTGGTTCGAAAAGAAGGCGGCGCCATTCGCCGCTACGTGCATCTGGGAACGGGAAATTACAACCACATCACCGCTCGCCTGTATGAAGACATCGGGTTGTTCACCTGCAATGAAGAGATTGGTGCAGATGCGTCCGATCTGTTCAATTACCTCACCGGGTATTCGGCGAAGAGTGATTACCGTAAACTCCTTGTCGCTCCCATTAATATGCGTGAACGCATTCGTGAGCTCATATCGAGGGAGGTGGAGCTTCACAAGAAGAATAAAAAGGGGCACCTCCTTTTCAAGATGAACTCGCTTGTCGATAAGGGAATCATTCAGCAGTTATATAAGGCATCACAGGCTGGCGTGAAGATCGACCTTCTTGTCCGCGGCATCTGCTGTTTGCGGCCGCAAGTGAAGGGCCTTTCCGAAACCATCCGTGTGGTCAGTATCGTGGGCCGTTTTCTGGAGCACAGCCGGGTGTTCTATTTTCATAACGCGGGGAAGCCGGAAGTCTTTCTTGGCAGCGCAGATTTAATGCCCCGCAATCTGAACCGGCGCGTGGAGGTGCTCTTCCCGATCGAGGATCCCCTCCTCATCAAACGCATTCATGAAGATGTGCTTGAATACTATCTGCTGGACAACATCAAAGCCCGCCTTATGCTCCCCGATGGATCGTATGAGCGGCGGAAGCCTGTCGAGGGTGAACCCATCATTAACAGTCAGCTAGGGCTGCTGGAGCGGATGCGTAGCGGGGAAAGCCTCGAGGAATCCGACTAGAGCCGTGAGGGGACGATGGATTATCCTATCAAAGCCGGGGTGTGAGAAAAGATGATGAGGGAGCTAACGAACACTGAACGTGCGCGGCTGGAAGAATACGCTCGACGCGGCGGCGAGGATCCCCTGGGCAGACGTGCGCTGATCGTACTGCGGTATGCATCCCATCACGATACAGCAGACATCGCCACCGAACTCGGGATTACGACCCGCAGCGTGCGTCGCTGGCGGCAGTCCTTCGAGGCAGAAGGGATGTCCATCTTCCCGGATGCAGAGAGTTCCATGGCGGATCGCCAGGAGAAACCCCTGGATACCGAAACGGTGACGCCAGAATCTGTGGTGATGCACCGCACGGTTGATCGATTGATCGAGGAAAGCGCATTCCGCTTGGAACATGCCCTCCACGTCCGCTCTCTCGCCGGCATGCTGTTTCGCACGTTACAGGACCTGCATGGAATTGGACAGGAGCACAGCCGTATCCTGGAAATGGCAGCGTACCTGCACGAAATTCAAAGCCCCGATGAAGAGAAATCTTCGCCAAAGCGAACGATGCAGTACCTGCATCAATTTGAGTTGGAAGGATTCTCCCCCGAGCAGCAGCGACTGCTTGAAATCCTGATTCGCCGTCAACGCGGTAAGGTCCAGGCAGACAGTCTCGCGGAAGGCAGCGCGCTGCCTTCTGAGGATGTGGGGAAACTTATCGCATTGCTGCGCCTTGCACTGGCGCTTGACACGTCAGAGACGCAGTCCACGCAGATTGAAGAAATTATCCGACACGATTCAGAAGTTGATGTTATCGTCGCTGGCCCGCAGGCTGCCGTTGACGCAGCGTCTGCACAGCGTAAAAACAAATTCTGGTCCACGGCGTTTTCCTCCAACTTGCGTGTGCTGACCGATGAACAGGCGGATCGGGAAGCGTACCTCTGGGAAGAATTCCCGCTGCCAGAGCCGCTGGAGACTCCCGGGATCACCTCAACCGATCCACTCGCTGAAGCGGGGCGGAAAACGCTTCGCTTCCATTTTGCTGAAATGTTGAAGCATGAACCCGGGACGCGGCTTGGAGAGGATATTGAATCTCTTCATGATATGCGTGTTGCAGTTCGGCGGATGCGTGTGGCGTTCGAGGTCTTCAGCGACGCGTTTACAAAAAAGACACGAAAGCGACACCTCAAGGGGCTGCGTGAGATTGGTCGGGCGCTCGGGCGTGTTCGCGACCTCGATGTTTCCATTCTGAAAGCTGAGCGTTATATGGAGGGTTTGAAGGATGAAAGACGTGAAGGACTCGATCCGCTGACAGAAGCGTGGCGGCAGCAGAGGGACATCGCACGGAGAGAGATGATCCAGTATCTCGACAGCGATGCCTATCGGGATTTCCTGCGATCGTTTAATGCCTTCGTGCAATCACCCGGTAAGGGGGTTTCGAGACGTGTCATCGGACGCTTTGGTCCGCATCAGGTTAGACACCTTGCTCCCCGCATGATCTACGATCGGTTCGGAAGTGTGCGCATGTTTGAACCCATCCTGGCTGGCGCCTCGATCGAGGAAGTGCATGAACTGCGGATTGAGTTTAAGAAATTCCGTTACACGCTGGAGTACCTGGAGGAAGTGCTTGGACCTGAAATCGAGATGGTCATCAGACAGGTTAAGAATGTGCAGGATCATCTCGGCGATTTGAATGATGCCGATGTGGCCTGCCAGATCCTGAACACATTTCTGAAGGATTGGGAAAGTCATCAGGAGCAACTGCCGCTCACGGAAAGGCAGAATCCGGAACCCGTGGTCGCGTATCTCGCGGCAAAACATGCCGAGCGGCATCACTTGATGGTGACTTTTGGTGAGACGTGGCGGAACTTTGATTCGCCGGAGATCCGACGTCAGATTGCGTCTGCAGTATCGGCTGTCTGACAAAAAGAGCGGAGAGGGTCAATGCGTTTGTATTTCCTGCGGCATGGACGCGCCGATCGAAGTGCATGGAGCGGACCTGACGATCTTCGTCCCCTCACGCCTGACGGAATGGAGCGGATGGAGCGGTCGGCGGTCCGGATCGGAAAGCTCGATCTTGGTCTGGACGTGATTCTGACGAGCCCCTTAACGCGCGCCCTGCAAACCGCCGAGATTGTCGCAGCAGAACTTGACCTCGTTGACCGGCTGGTGGTGGATGAACGGCTTGGCCCGGGATTTCACCCTCGCCATGTCGCTGACTTCCTGGAGGAATACCCTGAAGCGGACACTATGATGTTTGTGGGGCATGAACCGAGCTTCAGTGAAACCATCTCTTACCTGATTGGTGGGGGAGAGGTGGTTTGCAAGAAGGGGAGTCTGATCCGTGTGGACCTGACCGATGCAGGCCATCTCAGTGGTGAATTGATCTGGCTTCTTCCACCGAAAGTCCTGGCGAGTTAGGACGAGGACGCCTCCACGGGTGCTGGTTCAGCTTCGGCATGTGCAATTGGTTCAACAACAAGCTTCTTCTTGAATGTCCTCCGGAACGCTTTTTCGTGGTATTCAACCCCCCAGATCTCCAGCATGCACTCACCTTCACAATCCAATTGCAGCAGTACAGCACGGTCGCTTTTGGGCGCAAATCGTGCCTGCCTAACGAGCCGCATGTGGCTCCGGTCAAGGCTTTCGGCGATGCTGAGGAAGACACAAAGGGTGCGTACGATCTCCTGCGCTTCCTCGTCCAGCGCGTTGAACTCGCGGTGCTTCTTCTTGGGATATTTCTTGCGATGGTAAAGCGCAGTGAGAGCGATGATGTCAATTTCGCGCTGATCAAACCCAAGTAAATCTGCGTTGCGGATGAAGTAGTAGCTGTGGGTTTGATGGTTGTTGTATGAAAGGGAAACGCCGATATCGTGCAGCAGGCATGCATATTCCAGGAGTTCACGCTCGATCTCGCCGTAGGGATGAAGGTCGATATCCCCGGCGCTGTCGTACAGTGCGAGCGCAAGCTCCGCGACGTTCCGGGCATGCTCTTCGTTAAAACCCATCGCACGGCCGAGACGGAGAACACTGGATGCCCGGAAGGAGGACTCGTCTTCGTGAATGGTGGTCCCTTCCCGCTCCAGGTAATCGATCAGCATGCCGTCCCAGAGGCCCCGGTCACTGATGTGTAGCTCCTTGATGTTCAGGGATTCCATCAAGGTCTCGATGATGGCTGCTCCACCAAGGATGATGTCCGCACGATGGGGATTGATCCCGTCAACCTGACGGCGTTCTTCCAGTGAAAGCGAGCGGAGATGTCTCACAACTTTTCTGAGTTCGGAGAAGGTCAGGACATCCTCGGGTTCACGACGCCGGTTGTGGAACATCCGGATGGCGATATCGCAGAGATTCTCAATCGTGCCGGAAGAACCGATGCTGTATTTGAAGGAGAGCTTCTGATTCGATTGGATATTCTGGATCGCCCGTACAGAGATGTCGCGGACATAGCTTGTGCAGAGTTGATAGCGCTCGGTTGAGATGGGATCGGTTTCATGCGCAAGAAAGAGGGAGCTCATCTGGATGGCACCGACTCTCAAGCTGTCCAGGAAATAGGCTTTCTGCTGGTCGCCAACGATGAGCTCCGTGCTGCCTCCGCCGATGTCGATGAACAGCCCCTTCTCGCCGTCCAGGTTGAAGTTGCTGCTGACGCCGAGATGGATCAACCGCGCTTCCTCTTTGCCGGAGATGACGCGGACATGCAGCCCTGCTTCTTCTTTCAACTTCCGGAGGAATTCCCGTTTGTTTTCCGCTTCACGTGTGGCGGCGGTGGCGAAGGCAAGAATTTCATGCGCACCGTACCCGCGTGCCATATCCGCAAATTTCTTGCATACCAGGACAGCACGTTGCATCGGTTCGGGCTGGATGCGGTGCGTCCGAAATTCGCCTTCACCGAGACGTACGGCTTCTTTCCGTTTTGTGATGATCGTGTAGGAGCCATTCGGCTGGATTCGGACGAGTTGCAGCCGTACGGAGTTGGTACCGATATCAATCGCAGCCAGTATTCGCTCTGTCATCCTATTCATCCTGTGAGAAATTCTCCCTCTCAAACTGACTCAGAAGTGCGAGGTACGAACGCATCACTATCATAAGCAACCCGTCCGTGTTTGACAACAGACACTGTGCCTGATCCACGCGCCGGGATGGAATACCATCGCCCAGTGTGGAATGTCAAATCCCTGCCGGAGTGTTTTTCACCATAGCTGTTGTAGAATGGTGCGATGCGAGGCCGAAGGTTCAGGAGGTTGGTGTGCGGACAGACAAGGACATCGTTGAGCATAACCGTCGCGCTTGGGATGAGCTTGTTCGGCAGGGCAATCCATGGACGGTTCCCGTCGGCAAGGAGTTGATCGACGCGGCACGGTCAGGCCGCCCGGCCATTTACCTGACCGAGAAGCGACCGGTCCCCCTGGATTGGTTCCCGCCGCTGACAGGAGCGGATATCCTCTGCCTGGCTTCGGGAGGCGGGCAGCAGGGCCCGCTCATGGCCGCAGCCGGAGCACATGTCACGGTCTTCGACAATTCGCCGCAGCAGTTGGCCCGGGATCTCGCCGTTGCGGAACGGGAGCATCTGACGTTGCAGACTGTGCTGGGCGACATGAAAGACCTGTCAGCGCTGGAGGATGGACAATTCGACCTCATCCTTCACCCGGTTTCCAACAATTTTGTGCCGGACATCCTGGTTGTCTGGCGGGAAGCGTTCCGGGTGCTCCGAGACGGTGGTGACCTGATTGCCGGGATGGTCAACCCGGTGGAGTACACGTTTGATCCGGAGAAGGAACAGCAGGGCATCTACACCGTAAAGCATGCGCTGCCGTACTCCGATCTCCTCAGTATCTCGGAGGAGGAGCGGATCCGTTTCTTTGGAGAGCATGAGCCCCTCGAATTCAGCCATACGCTTGAGACGCAACTTGGCGGTCAGATTGCTGCCGGGTTTGTTCTCACAGGGTTCTATGAGGACTACCGCCGTGACGAGAAGATTGCCGAGTACATGCCATCCTACTTTGTCACCAGGGCGCATAAGCGGGTTCCCTGAAAACAGGGGCGTTCCGGTAGGTCCTACGCATGCCATGGACGCACCTTCCCGCCCGGAATGCAAGTCCGGCTTGCAATTCTCTGCCGCACAATATCCTTTGACATGTGCCTCCGGGATGGATTGCTTTTCCGATAGCGTAGCTCTCGATGATGCACTAGAGTCGTTCATACGATGTCCCCGATAGAGATGAAACACTTGCGAATACGATGGATCCAACGACCGAGGAACTCCTTGCCTGGCGGGTTGATGCTACTGGCGCTTGCGGTGTCGCTTGCATCCTGCCGGGCGCCGTCGACAATGCAAGCCGAGGAATCATCCACACCACCGCTTGCGACAGCCGGGACGGAGATGGTCGATGGAAACTCCTTGCAGACGGCGAGCCCGACTCTAGAACCGGTCAGTACACCAACGCTGGAGCCTGACCCTCAGACGCAGCCATTCGATGTCCCTCATCCGGTTGGCGATATTCACTATCGCCTTCCCCTCACCATCCAGTATGTCGATGAGGTTTCGGCAACGTTTCACTTTGAGCTCTCGCAACCCGCTTCCGGCATTCTCTACCTTCGTCCTGAGATCGATGACGACGAGGGCATCATCCAGGTCCCCTTCTCCGAGGGGCTCATGCAGCAAATCCGTGTCGAAGGGCTCCAGGCTGATCACATGTATGAGGTCATGGTGCTGCTCGGTGAGGAGGGAACGCTGCCGCAGTTTCTGGATCAGGCGTGGGGGCCACTGCAGATCTGCACCGCACGCAGCGAAGGACCCCTTCGGATAGGGGTCATCGGTGACGCTAGTTTCGGCGATTCGGTCAGCGTGCAGCTTGTCCAGCGTCTTGCAGAAATGGAGCTAGATTTCGTTATCCATGTGGGTGATGTGGTCGATGTGCTGGAGTACGGTGTCGATCCGTACGAGGCGTACGCGTATGGCTATTATGTTCCCTTTGAGCCACTGCTGATGCAGATGCCGGTGTACAGCATCCCCGGCAATCACGATTATGATGCAGACATCCTGTTTGAAGGAGTGCCGTTCTACTTCCGCGCGTTTCCCGCCTTCGACGGTGTGATGCGACCGGAAGGGGAGCCAGGAGAACAGATCGCTGCGTATGCATTCTCCAGAGGAGGGGTCCAATTTCTTTTTCTTGATTCGCAGGTCTTTTATGGCGCGGACGGACGTGATGTACAGGATGCCTGGATGCGGGAGCGGTTGGAGGACCCGGCCTATGATATGACCATCCCGATCTTTCATATCGGGCCGTTCACCTGCAGCACTGTGCATCCGGAGGAAAGTCTTGTCGTGCGTACGTCCTGGGTGCATCGGCTGCAGACCGGTCGAGTCCCGCTTGTGTTATCCGGTCATTACCATGGCTATGAACGTGCGGAAGATGCGGACATCACGTATGTCATCTCAGCGGGAGGATCGGAAATATTGTATGCACAGGGCCCATGGCTGCCGGAGACGCGCGCAGCTCAGCGTGTGAGTCATGTGGTTGTCCTGGAGATTGGTTATGGTCAAGTGAGCGTCGAGGCCCTTGATGTTTCCGGCAATCCGATTGATGCTGTCACATTGCCATAGTCGAAAAGGAAATGTGGACACCCTTGTTCGGTTACAGCCTGGCTTGATCGTCCGGGAGACGTCATGACAACGACCATCTACATCGCACGACATGGTGAAACGAACTGGAACGCGCAGGCGCGGATCCAGGGTCAGCAAGACACCATCCTGAGTGAGCAAGGGTACCGTCAGCGTCGATCTCTTTTTCATCTGCTCAAGGATGAGCCCATCGTCCGTATTTACACCAGCGCGCTGCAGCGGACGATTCTCACCGCCCAGCCGCTTTCCAGGTCACAGTCATGCCCGCTCCTGCCGATGGAGGACCTCAACGAGCTTGGTTTTGGCATCATGGAGGGCATCTCCCTCACAAACCTGGATGACGACGATCAGGCGCTCTGGGATTGGTGGTTGGAGGATCCGCTCGAGCGGGCATTCCCGGGCGGGGAAAGCCACCTGCAGCTTCGCGACCGTATTGACAATTTTCTTGACAACTATGAACCCCCCGGTGATTCGGAAGCGATTCTCATCGTCGGTCACATGCGATCCAACCAGATGCTCCTTCACCGTTTCCTGCACCTCGACCTGTCTTCAACACTTCTTCTTCGTCAGCCGAATGATGTTGTGTACCGCCTTACCGGCCCTGAGCAGCCAGCAGTCCATCATGCCATACTGCGATTTGACGGGACGGCGCCGGTGTGGGAAGAAGGTGTGTTGATGATTAATCTTGATGATGCAACGCCGTAGTGCCTGCGCCCGTTTCATGACAGGGGTGATTGGCGCCTCCTGTTTTTGTCTCCACTCGACTTCAGTCCTATAATCATCTATCCGTTTCTGGTGACGACCACGTCGTTTCCGACTGGGTCGTCTCTGCACCTCTTGCATTTCAGGTTCTATTCGTAATGTAGCCTCTTCAGGAGCAAGCGCATGGCAGATTTTATTGCTGCGATCGATCAAGGCACAACCAGCACTCGCTGTATGGTATTTACCCGCGAAGGCGGCGTGCAGGGTGTCGCCCAGCGTGAGCACCCGCAAATTCTTCCACAACCGGGGTGGGTGGAGCATGATCCTCTTGTTATTTGGGATCGAACCTGTTCCGTCGTTGGGGACGCGCTCGAAGCAGCAGGAGCTTCAGCCGGCAATCTTGCCGCCGTGGGCATCACCAACCAGCGTGAGACGACCATCGTATGGGAGCGAGCAACGGGGAAGCCGGTCTATAACGCCATTGTGTGGCAGGATACGCGCACCAAACCGCTGATCGACTCGCTATCCCGGGATGGAGGCATGGATCGTTTCCGGAAAAAGACAGGCCTGCCCCTGGCGACATATTTCTCTGCCTCCAAATTGGCGTGGATCCTGGATAACGTTGAAGGCATCCGGCCCGCCGCAGAGCGGGGGGAACTCTGCTTCGGCACGGTCGATTCCTGGCTCATCTGGCTGCTGACCGGGGGCCCAGAATCCGGAGCACATGTTACCGATGTCTCCAATGCGAGCCGCACCATGCTCCTGGATTTGAAAACACTGACCTGGGATGAGGACCTGCTCGAGGTATTCGGAGTCCCTGCGTCCATGCTGCCCAGAGTGGTTTCCTCCAGCGCCGAAGAGCCCTGGGGGATGACGGAGAGAGATGGCCCGTTTGGCGGTGTCATTCCTGTATGTGGTGCGTTGGGTGATCAGCAGGCTGCCCTGGTCGGGCAAACATGTTTCAAGCCTGGAGAAGCGAAGAACACCTATGGGACTGGATGCTTCATGTTGATGAACACCGGCGAAACAATGGTCCCGTCCAACAGCGGCTTGTTAACCACGGCGGCGTACCGGTTCGGGGCTGAGCCGCCCGTGTATGCCCTGGAAGGATCCATCGCCTTCACCGGTGCACTTGTGCAATGGATGCGGGATAACCTCGGGTTGATCGAAACAGCCCCAGAGATTGAAGCCCTGGCGCGATCCGTTGACGATAATGGCGGTGTGTACTTCGTCCCGGCATTTGCCGGACTGTTTGCCCCTCATTGGCGGCCGGATGCGCGCGGCGTGATTGCCGGCCTCACGAGCTATGTGACACGCGGGCATCTCGCCCGCGCAGTTCTCGAAGCGACAGCGTTCCAGACTCGTGAGGTGCTGGACGCGATGGATCAGGATTCCGGTGTTTCGTTGCACACGCTCAAAGTGGATGGCGGCATGGTTCAGAATGACCTGCTGATGCAATTCCAGGCGGATATCCTCGATGTCCCCGTCGTGCGACCCCGCGTCCCGGAAACCACGTCACTGGGTGCCGCATATGCAGCAGGCCTCTCCACGGGATTCTGGAATGACCTGCAGGACCTCACGCACAACTGGCAGGCAGACCGTACCTGGTCGCCGCAGATGGCGCAAACGGACCGGGACCGTCACCTTGAAGCATGGCGAAAGGCTGTGGCGCGAAGCCTGGATTGGGTCGACTGAAAACAGATGGAGGCTGTGGAACAAAACAGCATGCAGAACCTCGACGTTGATTTGCTCGTTATTGGCGGTGGCGCAACGGGAATGGGCCTCGCCTGGGATGCCTGCCTGCGGGGAATTCCCGTTGTGCTCGTCGAAGCCCAGAATCTTGCGGAGGGCACATCGGGTCGTTACCACGGGCTGCTGCACTCCGGCGGTCGGTATGTGATCTCGGATCCGGTTTCTGCAAGGGATTGTGCGGCAGAAAATGCAGTTCTGCGCCGGATTGCCCCGGAAGCCATTGAAGATACCGGCGGGTTGTTTCTCGCACTCAATGACGACCCGGAAGACTATCCTGATCAATGGCTGCGGGGATGCCATGAGGCAGGGGTTCCAGCCCGTGAAATCTCACTGCGGGAGGTGCTTGCGCGGGAACCGCTCTTGACCCACGACATCACCCGCGCCTTCGAGGTGCAGGACGGTGCGCTTGATTCCTTTGACCTTCTACATGCTTTACATTTGAATATTACCCGCCTTGGCGGCATGGTTCTGCTCGGACACCGCGTGCAGGCTTTACGCCGAGAGCATGGCCATGTGGTCGGGGCGGAAGTCTTGCGCCCGGATGATGGAACCATCGTGACGATTCACGCCCGGAGGACGGTCAATGCGGCGGGTCCATGGGCAGCGCAGGTAGCACAGATGGCAGATGTGGACATTCCGCTGGCGCTAGGAAAAGGCACAATGGTGGCGATGGCAGAGCGCCTTGTCCACACCATCCTGAACCGCTGCCGGCTACCTGGCGATGGTGACATTCTTGTGCCGGTCGGGACAGTCATGGTGCTGGGGACCACGGATGTGCCTGTAGAAGAACCAGGGGATCGCAGCATTGAACCCTGGGAGGTGGACATGCTGCTTGCAGAGGGTGCGGCATTGATCCCATCCCTTCCAGACCGACGCGCCCTGCGTGCATGGGCAGGGGTACGGCCTCTTTATCGTCCGCCCAGCGATGAGGATGAGACCCGTGAACTGCCCAGGTCGCATGTCATCCTTGACCATGCAGGGGATGGCGCTGCAGGGTTGATCAGCGTATTCGGGGGAAAGTTATCGACCTTCCGGTTGATGGCCGAGGAAACGCTTGATCACCTTGCGCTCGCTCTTGGAAACAACCAGCCCTGTCTGACGACGGAGGTTCCGTTGTTCGGTGATGAAGCTTCATATTACACACTCCCATCACGGCTGAGGACGATTGAGGACAGGTCAGACCCGGATAAATCACCTGAACTGGTGTGTGAATGTGAGTTGGTCCGGCGTGCGGATATCGAACGCGTTCTTGAGCGAAGAGGGGTTCAGGAACTGGATACACTCCGTCGGGAACTGCGGATCGGAATGGGGCCATGTCAGGGGGGATTCTGTGGTTATCGCACCGCCGCAATCGTGCAGGAAACCATACTGGATGCCCCACCGGATGGCGGGCTGCTGTCGTTCCTTCAGGCGCGGTGGCGGGGAAATCGGCCCGTGGCATGGGGTCAGACTCTGCGGCAGATGGCCTTTACACGGCGAGTGTACATGGACTTGTTCCACGCGCAAGACATGGACGGGGGGGATGCATGACAAAAGTTCATGTTGTGGGTGCGGGTCTCTCCGGCCTCGTTGCAGCCATCCTTGCAGCAGAGCGAGGTGCAGACGTCACCCTTCTGGCACGCGGCCGCGGTGGTCTTGAACTATCGCACGGATGTATTGATATTTGGCATGATGGGGATCTTCGACAAGAGCTCCCATCGATCGCCTCCGGGCATCCTTACCGCATGATCGGTGTCGATGCGATTGAGAAGGCGGTTCAGGCGTTCCTCCGGATTGTTCAGCCCAGTGGACTTGGCTATCTCGGCGAATTTCGTCATCCGCTCCGACTTCCCACTGCCGTGGGCTCGCTGCGAAGGACCAATTTTGCACCTCTGGCACAGGTCTCCGACGATGCGCTGGGAGACTTGCCCTGTCTGATCGGAGCCATTGAAGGATTCCGCGATTTCTTCCCGGCGATGATCCGTCGCAACCTCATCGAGAACGGTTTCTCTGTGGAAGGGATTGTGGAGCTTCCATTACCCGGTCATCCGGCGCGCGATGTCTATGCAAGCGATCTTGCCCGACTGTTGGACAGGGAAGAGGATGCAGGCAATGTCCTGAATGCATGGCAGCGCAGGTTGGCAGGGGCCGGGGCGCTTCGACTTCTCCTGCCGGCTGTCCTAGGACTGCGCGATGCAGGGCGGTTGCACCGCAAGGCGGAGACAATTATTGGCATGCCAATTCAAGAGATTCCCACTTTGCCGCCGAGTATGCCAGGGCTGCGCCTGGAGTGGGTGTTGTGGCGCGCGGCGGATGCTGCCGGTGTTCATCTCGTCGAGGGTCCGCAGATCACATCGCCACCTGATGTGATGGCCGGGGCTGGCCGAGTCGAAGAATTGATGGCAGAAACAGCCGCAGGTGAGCGCCGGTTTCCCGCCGACGCCATCATTCTGGCGACGGGCGGTATTCTGAATGGTGGGTTGAAGGCATTGCAGGATGGCCGTGTTGTTGAAACCGTGTTTGGACTTCCGGTTTCCGGAGTTGGTCTCCGGGATGAGTGGACAGCCGAGAGGATGATCGACAGGCAGCCCTTTGAGCGCTTCGGTGTGAAGGTTGATGCCGCCTTGCATCCCGTCGACGCTGATGGGCGGGTTCTGCTGGAGAATGTGCATGTGATTGGAGGATTGCTGGGAGGAGCAGATCGGATTTCCGAGGGGTCGCGGCAGGGGATTGACCTTGGAAGCGCCTACCGCGCGGTGGAGGTCATACTGGGATGATGACGCGACCTGGATTCACATCGGATCAGTGTTTAAAATGCAATATCTGTACTGCCGCTTGTCCGGTTGCTGCTGTAACGGACCTGTTTCCCGGCCCCAAAGCCGTCGGCCCGCAAGCCGAGCGTTTCCGTCATCCGGAGCTTCCCATGCCAGACGAGTCCGTTTCGTACTGCTCTGGATGCGGGACGTGCACCAGGGTATGCCCGCACGGTGTCGCTGTAGCGGAGACGAACATTCAAGCTAAAGCGCGCCTCGTCGAGGAGAAGCATGCTCCTCTGCGGGATCAGTTCCTCTCTCGTCCGGACCTGTTGGGGATGTTCCTCTCGCCAGTCGCCCCGCTGGCGAATGTGATGCTGAACGCAACCTCGGTACGCTGGGTGCTGGACAAGACCATCGGAATCAGCCCGGGTGCGGCGCTGCCGCCGTTTACCCGTGTTTCGCTTCGCAAGCGGGAGGCAGCGCGGTGTATGAAGCAGCCGCCTGACCCGAAGCCCGGCAAACGCCGGGTCGCATACTTCCACGGATGCAGCACCAATTACTACGAACCCGAACTGGGTCAGCAAGCAATTGCTGTGCTGGAACGTCTTGGTTGCCAGGTCATCCTTCCGCCCCAGGTGTGTTGTGGCTTGCCTCTCCAATCAAATGGGCTCTTTGATGCTGCGAGGGAAAAGGGCAGGAAGAATGTCTCCGGTTTGCTGCCCTTCGCTGAGCAAGGTATTCCGATTGTTGGAACGTCCTCATCCTGCATGCTCGAGTTGAAGCATGAGTACCACGCCGTCCTGGGGTTGGAAGGCGATGACCTCGCGATCGTCTCTCATCTGTGCTACGACATGTTTGAATTCCTGTTGCTGGAGCTGAACGACGCGCTGCGACATGTGCACCTGACTCCCATTAACGCAAGTGCGCTCTACCATCCCCCATGCCAGCTTCGTAATCACGGTGTTGGCATGCCTGCGCTGGGGATCCTGCGTCGCATTCCAGGCTTGAACGTTCAATTGTCAGACGCCATGTGCTGCGGGGTGGCGGGGACGTACGGTGCGAAAAGCGAGAAGTACGACATCGCCCGCGCGGTGGGGAAGGGATTGTTCGACCAGCTAAAGGCGAGTGGAGTAGACTTCGTCATCAGCGATACGGAAACGTGCCGCTGGTGGATTGAGAAACATACCGGTTTACGCGTGGTCCATCCCATCGAGGTGCTCGCAGGTGCGATGGGACTGGGTGAGTTTCGCGTGAAGTCTGGCGGCTATTGAACGCGCTTGACGATCATGTATCGGGTCGTACCGCTCAATACGAGCATGATGGCGCCCTTGGCAGACGCCTGTTTCCCGAGCTGTGAGGCGACAATGTGCGGGGGAAAGAGCGTGCCGCCTTCCAGCCGTTCTTCGAGTAAGGGAAGCAGGATGTCGGACGAGCGGGCGACGCCACCACACAGCACGATGATCTCGGGATCAAGCAGAGCTGTGATGTTGCCAATCGCAATGCTGAGTAGATCCGCCGTATCCTCGACCACCTTCGTTGCCCATACCTGACCGTCCCGCGCAGCCTGGAATACGTCCTCGGCTGAGGGCGGGGTATCGACTTCCCGGCCATGCATTTGTTTGAGAAGCGCGTGTGCGCGCATCGAAATACCGGTTCCAGATGCGAGACTTTCCAGCGCACCCCAATCGGCATAGCGCTTTCCCAGATGAGCACAGCCGGGGAACATGAAACCGATTTCTCCGGCGGCTTGATTGAATCCGCGTAAGAGTGTGCCGTCAACGATAATTCCGCCTCCCAGACCGGTCCCGATGGAAATGGCAACGAGACTGTGAGCGGAGCGGCCGGCACCAAAACCCCATTCCCCAAGCGCAGCAAGGTTGATGTCATTTTCCACGAAGACCGGAAGGTCGAAGTGGTCGGTTAGCATCTCCTGGAGCGGTAAATTCTCCCATCCCAGACTGGGCGCGTGGGCGACGACCCCCTCTGGCATGAGGACAATTCCGGGAACGGCGATTCCGATACCCCGCAAGCTCTGGTCTTCAGGGCGGGGGAAAGCGAGGAACTCTTCGATCAGATTGATGAGGGCATCCCGGTTGGCGTCGGGAGAGCCCTTGTGTGGGATCGTACATTCGTGCAGAACGGTACCGGAAAGATCGGCGATGGAGCCATACATGCTGCGGCTTCCGAGATCGACCCCGATTACAGCGTAGGCAGAGCCGTTGAAGCTGAGAAGAGTGCGCGGCCGCCCTCCCGTTGCCTTGCTGTCGCCGGTGTCAAGCACCAGATCGTCCTCGATCAATTCGTCCACGATGCGCATGACGGTCGGCAGGCTCAGGCGGAGGTGGTCTGCAATCCCCGAACGAGATAGAGGACCGCTCTCCCGGATTAACTCGAGAATCGCCGCCCGGTTGATATGACGGACAGTGCTGGAACTGGCAACTTCGCGAATGCCAGAAGGCGTTTCAGAACGATCAGGTTGCATTTTGGCCTCATTTTCAGGGCTGTGTCACAGCATGCAGTGGATGCATTCCCCAGACGAAATCATTCTAAGGGGTAAATCAGGAAAACGAAAGCGATGAGACGATTCAGCAGACGATTCTGGGAGAACGAATCCAGGAGGTTTGTGGAATCTTGGCTTGACAAGAGGCAAACTGCCCTTTTAATAGGATGGAAGGATGTACATACAAAGTTGTCCTGAGAACATCGCCAGCCGCAACGCCATTCAGCATGGCAGCGCCCCCGTCGTTGAATACAGGCGTGGCCTTTCAACACGACGAGACGGGATGGAAAGGGAAGACCGTGTTACGACGAGTAGATAAGATCAACAGGCACAGTAAAATTCCACTCTACCAACAACTGTATGAGATTATCCGAGCGAAAATTGATTCAGGTGATTTCTCTCCTGGCGACATGCTCCCTCCCGAATCGGAACTCATCGAACAATATGAAGTCAGCCGGGCAACGGTCCGCCAGGTCCTCGACATGCTGGTTAACGAAGGCCTGATCTTCCGTCAGCGCGGGCGGGGTACGTTTGTGGCGCATCCCACCCTGGAGCAGGGTTTGACACGCATCCGCAGTTTCACGGAAGATATGGAGCAGCGAGGTCTTGAACCGGGGACGGTCGTGGTGTTCTCAGGGCTGGTGCACGCCTCTGAGGCGATCGCAGAAAAGCTGGAGATCTCGCCCGGCGATGAACTCGCACGCATTGCCCGTCTGCGGATTGCGGACGGAGACCCGATGAGTTACGAGGAATCCGATCTCATCCATGAATACTGCCCCGGCATTCTCGATGGCGACTATGCCAATTATCCCCTTCGGTTTGCGCTGAACGAGAAATTTGGCATCCGCATTACTCGCGTCAAGGAATCCATCCGGGCAGTCGGTGCGGAGAAGGAAATTGCGGAGTGGCTGCAAATTACACCGGGAGCAGCCGTCTTCAAGATGGAGCGAGTGGGATACACGTCGGAATCCGTTCCGATTGAATTCTTGCGGATTTTCTATCGGGGTGACCGATACGTGCTGTATAACGAATTGCACAGTTAACGACCCCTGTATGGAGATTCCCACAGCCTGCTGCTAAATGCAGCAGGCTCTTTTCTTCCCTCCTCTCCCGGCACTTCTTTTTCCCCGGAAATACGCCTCTGAAGTTTTACCCGGCTTTTATGGAATACCTTCTCAACTATACGTACGATACAAACAGCAGCTTTAGATGGTGTGATGGATGTCCTTCATGCGACGGATGTGTCGACGCTGAGGATGAGCGTCATCCCTGCGGGGCTGCCAAGCAGGGTCATCTGCAACTTTGTTGAGAGGACATGAAATGGATAGGGATTATGTGATCATTATCAGCGTCATCCTCGGATTTGGGGGACTCATGATCGGGTTTGCACGCTGGCAATTCAAGAAGAGTGCTGCGCTCGAACTCGTGATGAACTTTGTACTGGCTGTTGGCATTGTTTCCATTGCCAGTTTTATTCTCGGGAGAGAGGGTGTAACGCTTCAACTTGTCGGACCATTGTGTCTTGTGATGGGGCCGTCTATTATCTACCTTTATTTCCGCATGGTCGGTCGGATCATCAAACCGCTCATTGTCTTGAAAGCCAAGGCAGATGAGTTGGCCGAAGGGCGATTGACAGACGATCTGGATTTTGAAACACATCACGAATTTCTTGATCTGCGAGATGCGTTCAATGACATCCTGCAGATGTATCGCGAATTGGAGACTGTGGCGGGGCAGCTCGCTGAGGGGAATCTATCCATCGCAATACAACCTCGCTCGGAAGCGGATGCTGTCGGGCGGGCGATGATGAATTTGCGCGATGATTGGCAGCGTCTGGTCAGACGCATGCAGGAACAGGCGCAGTTGGCTGCAAATCAATCCGGCCATACGGCAACGACGGCGCGCCAACTGGAAGAGGCGGCGGAATCCATTGCGGCTGCCATGCAGCAAATGTCCACGGCGATTTCCCAGCAAACTGAAAGCGCAATGAGCACTGCACAGGCGATGGAGACGACGAAAAGGGCGATCGACGGGGTGGCAAAGGGGACGCAAGAGCAAGCCGGTGCTGTTAACCGCTCTGCTGTCATTACCGGTGATATCACGGGCTCAATCGAGAAAGTGCGTGAAACGTCAGCCGTGAATACTCGCGGAACCAAGGATACGGTTGCAGCGGTCAAGAATGGCGTTGAAGCAGTTGAAAAGTCCCAGGAAAATATGGACATTATCCTGGTGGAAGTGCAGAGTTCGGCGGACAAAGTCCGACAGATGGGGGAGTATTCGCAAAATATCGGCATGATTGTGGAGACGATCGACGACATCGCCTCACAGACGAATCTCCTCGCGTTAAACGCGGCCATCGAGGCTGCCCGGGCTGGCAAACATGGGAAAGGTTTCGCTGTTGTCGCTGAAGAGGTTCGAAAACTGGCTGAACGCACGGCACATGCAACGGGAGAAATCGCTGAGTTAATCGGCACTGTCCAGGCAACGGTTGATGAATCCGTCACATCGATGCAGCGCAGCATGGATGCGGTTGTCGGCGGAGTCGAGCAAACAACACAGACGCGCTTCCTTCTGGGGGAGATTGAGACCATCAGCACGGAAGCGCAGAAGGGCATGCACCTCATCCAGACGGCTATTGATGAAATCAACGTCCTGGCGCAAGACCTCGTGAAGGCTGTGGACACCGTCTCCACCGTTGTTGAGGAGAACTCGGCGGCGAGTGAGGAGATGTCGGTCAATGCGGAGGACGTGACCAACGCGGTCGGCAATATTGCCAGCATCAGCGAGGAGAATGCCGCTGCGACGGAGGAAGTGAGTGCCTCCGTTGAAGAACTCAGTGCTCAGGTCCTCGAACTCAGCCACGCTTCTGACGCGATGACAAAACTCAGTGTTTCACTGAACGAATTGCTGGAGGGATTTACCCTCGGGGTTGAGACAAATGAGGATGTTGATGAATTGAACCACAGGAGCGGAAATGGGCACCGGCTTGAAGCTGTTGCTGTGCTTGAGCAAGCTTAAGTAAGGGAGACGAAGGAACATGGACGAAGAACTGGTCGTGTTTGAACTCTCGGGTGAGGCCTACGCCATGCCGATTGTGGCTGTCGAGGGCATCATTAAGATGCAGTCCATCACACACGTTCCCCACGCGCCGTCCTGTGTTGAAGGTGTGACCAACCTCCGCGGGGAGGTGCTGCCGGTGATCGATCTGCGCAAGCGATTTGCACTCGAAGCGCCAATCGGCGAGGAGGATGCCCGCATCATTGTGGTTGAGATCGGTCATGAGAAAGCGGGGATGATCGTTGACGGGGTTAGTGAAGTGCTGAAAATCCCTGCTGAATCCATCGAGCCAACATCAGCCATTGTGAGCCATGTGGATTCGACATTCTTTCATGGCATCGCGAAGCTGGACGAGGATAACCTGGTTGTCATTGTCGACCTTGAAAAAATCCTTTCTCTGGAGGACGCCGCAGAACGGGATGCGATTCTTGCCTGATCTTGGCACGATCGGAGAAGCGAAGTCCCGGCAGATCCTTGCCGGGACTTTTATTATCACGTTCCATTTGCAGACATATCCGCTGATAGTGGCTGCCCCAAATGGGCGACCCCCCCCGCATTGTGGCGACGAAACGCTCAAGCGATGTGTTCTATGGATAGCTGAAGCGCAGGACTTCGCGGTCTTCACCCGGGGAGATGGTTCCAAAGACCTGTTCGATCACCCTGCCGTTGGCGCGAACGATCAACTCGTACGATTGATCGCCCTGATCCTCCAGACACTCGCTGAAGTACACGATGTTGACCACGTACTCCCCGTCTTCTGCGGTGCCAACCGGCCAGTAGATGTTCTCAATCGGATTGCTGATGGCTGTCGCACAGAAGCCATTGGAATCCCGGTCGAGGAAGCCTCCCGACAGCGGAGCGCGATTCTCGTAGAAGATGGTCACACCGGACGGGGACGTTGCATGCAGGTCAAGATCGACGCGCGAGTACCAGAGTAAGGTAATCTGGACATCGCCGGAACCAAGTCCTGCAATGGCTGTGGGTTCAGGAACTTCCGTCGGCGTCGGCGTCGCTGTCGGAGATGGGATGGGTGTGGGCGTGGGCGGTTCGGCACAAGCGAGCCGGACGGAGATCTCGCCCGCGCCGTCGCTGCTGATCCGCAGGATGGCGTGTTGCGCAGATGCGACGATGTCGTCTGGAATGGAGATGGAGTATACCGGCTCTCCAGTACGGATGGTATAGGTGTTAAGCGGCTCTCCGTCAGGTGAGAACAGGCCAACCTGCAGGATCGAGCTGCCTTCGAGCTGGATATCCTCCACAAAGAGGGTAGTGATCCGACCTGCAGTCGGCAGGAAGTCGATTTCTACAGCGATATTCTCCCCTGCCAGCGCAACGCGTGTACCCGTTCCACAGGTCAACTCAGATGGAGCCGGTGTGGCCGAAGCTTGCGGCACAGCCGTTGCAGGTTGCACTTCCAGCAGCACGCTGGCGCCGCAGGCGGCTGGTTCGAGGTATCCCTGCCCGGCGAAGCGCGCGCAAAGGGCTGTATCCATGCCGAATGTATCGAGCCAGTTTGCATAGAACGTCTGGATATCCTGGATGGTATCGCCCCGCTGGGAGATAATCTGGATGATGCGCTCCATGCTGAATTGGAGTTCCTCGCCATCAGCACCGGTGTCAATCATGTCCCACAGGACTTGCATCACACCGCCAGGTGAGTCGACATGGTAGGCGGTCTCGCTGCTCTCCAGATTGAAGTTGGTCCTGATGGTATTGCTGTTCTTGTATGCGGTGAATTCGGGGTCCTGTCGGACCATACTGGAGTAGAAGTAACCCCACCCTTCTGCCCAGATGCTGCAGTCCTCACCCGTTCGGTCCGGGCCACTCCAGACTGCAATGCAGGTGGTTGCGTTTGTTTCCGGAAGCCAATGCAGCAGGAAGTGACCGTAGATGGCGAGAAGCCAATCATCATCCCAGGCGATCTGGGGCGATTTCCCGAGGTACATGACGTTAGTCTGGGGTGAAAAGCCGGTATCCCAGCGACCTCGGGCATCCGGATCCGACCAGGCGACGACCAGGCGGGGAGGTCGCCAACCGCGGGTGATTTCCTCGGCGTAGACAAACCCGCTCTGCATGGATGCAAGGATGTTGAAGGCGCCGCTGAATTCAAGCGGGATGGTGAGAGAGGGGAAATGGATATTCGCGTCGGATTCCGGGAGTACCAGCGATTCACTGTCATATGAAAAGAGGGAAGAAGCTGGTGTCATCCCGTCCCTGATGGTCACGACCGCCTGTTGTTCCGAGTAGACGCGAAGAAAGATATGAATGCTGTCAAGATTGCTTCCGATCGGCAAGCCGGCCGGCAGGGTAATATTCAATTGCCCTTGTTCGTCGAGTTCGCCTTCTGCGATCAGGGTTCGATCTTCCACACGGATCAATGCATAACGTGCGTTTGCCAGGGGAACCGGGGTTCCCGCTCCTGCGGTTTGAGAAATGCCATCGGAATAGAACACTTCTGCGTGGATCCGCAAGTCTCGATTGAGTGTCGCTGCTGGCTCTTCCTGGACGCCGAGCGCGAAAACGCCCGTGTGCTGGACCTCGGCCGAAAGGCGGCTTCCGGATGCGTTCAGGCTTGTCGGAAGGGCAAGCCACTCCACGCCGTCGTAGGCGAAGAGCTGCAGGGAGAGCGATTGACTCTCAACCGGGAGCTGATCCAGTTCGTAGACAATGCGATAGGGGGCGTGTTCAGCCGGGAGGACGGAGTACGGCAGCCATTCTACGGTGAGGAAGCTGTCAATGAAGTCGATGTCCCCGGGATTGGGCAGCCGATTGACCGGCAACATGGACACTTCAAGACTGCCGCTATTCACGACGCTGTTTTCGCCAACCTCGAACGACCAGGCATCGAGCGCTGCCCGTCCGCTTCCCGAATCAATTTCATATACGACGCTGTCCAGTGCGTCCAGGGTTTCAACCGGGTAACGGGGATTCATACCACCAAAACCCGAGATGAACATCGTTGCAAGAAAGATGGAAATCAGGAGGACACCCAGCATGGCAGCAAGAAAAAATCCCCCAATCATGACGTACAAGACCGGCCGCGGCAGCTCAGTGGTCATGGAGGACTTGCTGATGCGTTGGATCTGGGAACGAAGTGGAGAGAACCTCCCCTTCTTTGAATTCACGAATTCTCTCCTGATGAACGCTGCGGATCCGGCTCTCATGCTGCAATCGGGAAAGATGGATGATTGTTGGTCGGTATGACCGGATTGCGTTGGGTCATTATATGCGTCGCTTGGAACGCGGTCAAGCAACGTGTTTCCGCCGAGAGTACGGATTGCGGGGAGCGCGAGTTCTCAAAGCGGGTATAATTCCGCCATAGTCTTGTTGAGATGCTCCCGGTGCATGTCTGTCGAACCGGGTACCGTCTGTCCTTCTTCTGGCGGATGATGTGAGTGATAACCAGGATCGTGTGCATCCAGATCAAGTGAATACCACCATGCAGGGTGAGGGGGGGCGCCGCCTCGTACTGACGATTTCTGTTGTTCTCATCCTGGTTCATTTCATGGGGCTGCTGCTTGCAGCCGTTTTCGGTATCTTCTTTCTTTTAAGCAAGCCGGGTGTAGCGGAAGCGCTCGTCCAGACCACCGAGTTTGACCGATGGATCGGGGATGGTCAGGGGGTAAGCTTGCGCGCGGTGTTTGTGGATGAAGCCCCTTTACAGCTTGTGCAGGGCGAGACGGATCCCTTCGAGGATTCGGAGAACGTGCTATCAGCCGTCGAGGTCATGCCCATCGAAAGCGCCTATGCCAGTATGGTTGAGCCGATGCAGCCCTACCTGACCAGCGGCGTGTTCTACAATCCAGCCGGCTGCTTGCGCCCGGAAGATGGAGCCGATGTAGAAGGGAACGGCTGGTCGCTTTCACAGCGCACCTACGGGATGCTGGCGCATGCTGTCGATCTGTTCGACGCCGTCCTTGACCCGGGGACCCTGACGATTGTGTATGCGAACGGCGTGAATAATGGCATTATTCGACTTCCCATTCGTGTAGAGGATGGGGCTCTGGTGATCCAGATGATCAGCGGGAATGGTTTCGACACACGCTACCAGGAAGTGGACCCGCTCATTCGCTCTCTTCGCGTGGCGGGATTCGCGGCATGGTTCTGGGATTGGGACGAACAGTATCTTGGCTCTGAACCGGTGATTCACGCGATCCCCATCGGGGACGAATCGCTTCCCGACGACCTTATTTCCGCGATTGAAAACAACATCGGTTATTTCAATGGATACTATTTGCAGGCGGACGGGCAACCCGTTCTGGATCCCCATGGTGGTCCCATTGTGTGCCAGTGGATGATCGATGATGACCTTGTGGGTGCGGATCAGGTCGCTAATTTACCCAGAATCGGCACACCTCTCGGGGATTGGCAAACCCTTCTCCAGCAGGTAGCATCCGGCTTCATTACCGAGACACGCAAGGAAACCAACAGGCTTGCCAGGGAGATTGGCTTCTTAGGGGGGACCGTTGAAGATCCTTCGAATATGTGTGGACCACTTACCGCAGCCATTCTGGGCGAGGCAGGTTTGCTTCCCTCGTCGGTGGGTCCCATCCGGGATCCGAAGAGTTTCTGGCTGGCAAACCCGGCTGTGAATGGACGTCCCTGGTCGCTTTTCCCGCTGGACGACTACGTTCTTTACAATTTTGAGACCTCGCTATCGGTGTTTTCGTTTACGGATTGGCCGCTTTGTACGGGGGACATTCTCTTCACCTATGCTGGCATTGGCGAGTACTCACATGTCTTTGTGGTGACTGAAATTGACGATGCCGGTCGGGCGTACAGCGTGACCAACCAGATACAGCCCGACGGGAGCTTCCTCGTCGAACGTGTGCTGCTCTATGATCCGAACGATCTGGATGCTGGAGCCTTCCGTAATGAGTGGACCAACGAGCCGGCGCGCGGGCGTACCGGTCTGGGCGGTTTCGATGTCCTCCGGCGGATCAGCAGTTGCCTCGTAGAGGGGTCTGTCATCGAATACACCGTTCGACCCGGCGACACCCTGCCCGTCATTGCAGCGACATTCCGAAGCAGCGTGAGCGCCATCCTGACAGCAAACAACCTCGCTCAAGAGACGACCATGCTTGAGGCCGGCACGTCAGTCCGCGTCCCTGTTAATCTGGATGGTATGACCCCTTGATTTGCCTGGGAGAGGGAACGAAAAAGCGCCGCTTCCGCGGCGCTTTTCTGATTAATCCGATAAGAGGATCACGTCAGCGGAGCTTGCGGTTGATCGTCGCCCCTGCTCATCCCTGGCGTTGAAGATTGGGAGGCCATGGCTGTCGTGAGGTCTTCACCGTAGAAAAGGGATTGCACGTTGTTGTTTAGCAGGAACATGAGAATGACCAGGTCGATGATGGTTCCGATGAAGAACACACACAACCCGGTAATGCCAATCGTAGCAATTTGCACGTAATCCGGTGAGAGGGCATTGATGGAGCCGGCCACAAGCCCGATCACGCCAAGCAGCCCGCCGCCGATGCCAAACATCGCCAGGAAGACAGCGGCCATGCGGGCCCAGTTTGCCATTTTGATCAGCCCGGATCCAACCCAGGTGTAGAGGCCGGTCATGATCAATCCTGCAAGGAGACCGATGATGGGCAGAAACAGCGTATTATTGGGCGTCGATACGCCGGGGATGATGGCGTAGACAACAATGGCGATCGATGCCAACAGCCAGAGGACACCGAGCAGGAAATGATAGGCTCCTACCAGGAAGAGACCATCCTGGATTGCCTTGTAGCCACCTCGAATCTTCAACATGCCTCACTCCTTCTTCATCGATGTTACTGTTCGTTTGCCTCCCCATCTACGAATGGGGGTGGAGCCATTTTTCACTCCATGATGGGAAGCGAACGAGATGATTGCAATCTTGTCAGCGCGCCAGGCGGAAATAGATGGCGTCCCGGTATTGGTTTACCGGGATGTTGGGCGACGACTGCTCCGCAAAGAAGGGCTCCCAGCCGCTGTGTGCCAATTCCGCAGCAAACCAGCGAAACGCGTCACCCGATGTCAGCGGAGCCTCAAAGTTGCTCAGTGCGATGTATCCAACCATGCCAAGCGCGGACTCCGGTTTCTGGACGGAATACTTTCCTTCAAATTCCTCATCAAATGCTTCCAGCATGGAAAGGATGGGTTCAGGATCTGTAATCTGGGTGAGATACACCCATTTCCCTCCAACGGCCATCAACCTGACGAGATCATAGGAGGTCTTCGATTCTGGTTTGTTCTTTGCACTCGCTGCGGTTTTGCGAGGGGTCCGTTTTCGTCGGGGCGTCTTCTCCTCTGCAGCGGGTTCTTCAACGGCGCTATTCGCTTCAACTTTCACTTCTTCAACAGCTTCATCCTTCGGGGGCGATGAAGCAGGCATCTCTTCCTTGGCGCGTTCTGTGCGCTTGAAGAGGTTCGATACGCTATTCGGGTCCAGTTCAGCACGTTTTGCCATGTCCTGATTCTCTTTTCTACTGCGTCGCTATCCACTGGCAGGGACGGTTCGCAGCCGGTGTTGTCATTCTAACGGTCTTCCTCAATGACTTCAGCAAGACCGCGGTAGGCTACCGATGAGGGATTCTCCGGTGCGTACGTCACCACGGATTGGCCGCTTACAGGCGCCTCGGCGACGCGAACACTGCGTGCAATCTGCACTGGAATGACAGGAAGGCCTGCCTGGTGCCAGGCGGTGAGTACTTCGTTATGGTGTTTGAGGCGCCGGTCCCAGAATGTTGGAAGCACACCCAGCACGCCGAGGTCCGGGTTGAGTTCCTCGCGGACCTCATTCAGCGTTTCCGTAAACAAGGCAAGTCCGCGCAAATCGAGATACTGTGGCTGGGAGGGAATGAGGACATCATCGGCCGCGACCAGCGCGTTGATGGTGAGCATACCAAGGCTGGGCGGGGAGTCGATGAGGACATAGTCGAAGCGGTCCTTCAGTCGGGATAGCTGCCGGCGAAGGATGTTTTCACGCCCGATTTTCGCAAGCAGCCGCATTTCTGTATGGGCGAGGGCGATGTCACTGGGGGCAAGATAGAGCCCCTCCCCGACATCCACCAGGGTATCTTCGAGGGGCATCTCTCCCATCATGACTTCTGCCATGCTCTTGCCTGGCGCCTGAATGCCACAAGCACCCGTTAATGACGCCTGCGGGTCTATGTCGATGATGAGAACTTGACGATTGTACTCGTGTGCCAGGATGATCCCCAGAGCATGCGTGGTCGTGGTTTTTCCTACACCGCCCTTGTGATTTGCCAAAGCAAGTGTGTACATGGTGCACATCATACTTCAAACTCACTAGGGAGGCAATTGAATCGAAACGGGGCGGGTTGGTTGACGCTTGTATCGTGGGTCTCTATAATCCTCAACACAGCATCGATTCGTGAATCATAGGGCGGAGGGAAAACGCCATGACGGATAAAACCATACTGGTTAAGAATGCCGACCTGCTGCTGACGATGGATCCAGCCAGAGAGCGAATCCCCGGTGGCGGGATGTTTATTCGTGGCAATGTGATCGAGTCGGTTGGGCCCACGGACGAGCTTCCTGGAGAAGCCGATAAGGTCATCGACGCAAGCGGCATGCTCATCATGCCCGGCCTGATCAACATCCACCATCATCTTTACCAGACCCTGACCCGTGCTCTGCCAGGCGCGCAGAATGCCAAGCTGTTCGATTGGCTGGTTCGGCTTTACCCGGTCTGGGGCGAGCTCACCGACGAAGCGGTGTATGTGTCGACACGGCTGGGCCTCGCCGAACTCGCGCTCACCGGCTGCACGACCTCGACAGACCATCTGTACATCCTTCCCAATGACTGCAAACACGATACAGAAATCAGAGCGGCTCGCGAACTGGGCATCCGCTTCCACGCGACACGCGGCTCCATGAGCCGGGGTGAATCCAAGGGCGGTCTTCCGCCGGACCATGTCGTGGAGGATGAGGATGCCATCCTCAAGGATTCCCAGCGCGTGATTGAAGCATTTCATGATCCCGAACCGTACGCCATGACGCGTGTTGCGCTGGCTCCCTGCTCGCCATTCTCTGTCACGGCCGACCTCATGCGGGAAACCACACACCTCGCCCGAGCGTACAAGAACGTCATGCTGCACACGCATGTCGCTGAGACCCGGGATGAGGAGGAATACACGCTGGAGAAGGTGGGTCTCCGGCCGGCACGCTATATGGAAGAGCTTGGCTGGGTCGGGGACGACGTCTGGTGGGTGCACTGCATCTGGCTCACTGATGATGAGGTCGATTTGATGGCGGAGACCGGCACTGGTGTAGCGCACTGTCCTTCATCGAACATGCGGCTCGGTTCCGGGATCGCCCCCATCATCCAGATGGTGGAGAAGGGGGTCAAAGTGGGCATCGGTGTCGATGGCTCGGCGTCGAATGACGCCGGTCATATGATTATGGAAACCCGCAACGCCCTCATGCTGCAGCGCGTGGCGAACGGTGCCGAATCGTTCACCGTGATGGATGCCCTGCGTCTCGCAACGACGGGCTCCGCCGCTGCAATCAACCGCCCAGACCTGGGCCGGCTGGGACCGGGACAGGCGGCTGACTTCATCGGTGTACGGCTGGACCGCATGGAGATGGCCGGTGGCGCAGTCCATGACTCCGCTGCTGCGATGCTGCTCAGCCCGCCGCTCACTGTTGACATCAATGTCGTCAATGGCCGTGAGATTGTTGTGGATGGGAAGTTGGTCGACGTGGAAGTCCCGGAGCTCGTGCGGGAGCAGAATCGCATCGCAAAAGCGATGGCCGAGAAACATCCAGCCTAGACGTTTTCTTTGTTCAATGATGATGAACCGGCACCCTCAGGGTGCCGGTTGTTCTTTCAGCGAGATGGGAAGCGTTCCATCTCGCAGGGCAGTGAGTAGTTCGTTGACTGAAGCCGGGGAATCCTCGATCCGGTAGAGGTGCCATGTCTCAGTGTGTGTGATGGTCTCGCCGGGTGAGAAAGTCCTCCAGGGGGAGAGCGTTTCCAGTTCGACAAACATGCCGCTGAGATAGGCTTCCACGTTGCAGCCCATGTCGACGTGCTTTTCGAGCGGGCTCGGTGTGAAGGACTTTACCAGCAGGGCGCTGTCCTTAATGTACGCAATCCATCCGTTGCGGTTCATGTAGCCGATTTTGTTCGATTCGGGAATGTCCAGCGCTTCGAGGAGAAGGACATCATCCTCCATGTGAATGCGTGGATCATGAATCCGGCTGTAGGGCCAAAGGAGCAAATTGCGGTTGGGTAGTTTGCCGTGTTCATCGATCGGGTGCGTGGCCATGGGAAGGATGATGGTCCCACCGAGGGGGAGCTGCGTAATGGGCCAGACGGCGAGTTCTGCCGGTTCTGCGCCATGATTGGTCAGGGCGTGCTCGATGTGGACGACAGCTTCCTCCGGTATCAACTGGATATGCATGGCTTTTTGAATACCCGTCGGTGGTTCAACCGGCGCGGTGAGGTCCATGTTGAAACCGTCAACATGGATGGACGGCGGCGAGTCGTCGGGAATGTGCGTGCGGTCGATCGCTTCGGGCGCATGCCATAGCCGGTGCCCGCCGCGAAGGTGATAACGCCCGTGTGGCGTGTCCCAGCTCAGGTCGGGCGTTTCGGCGAGCAGATTTCGTCTGTCTTCCTCAAACCCCATTCGCACGATGCGGGGCCCGGCTTCCAGCAGCGCGTCCAGGAAGAGGATGCCGTTGGTGAGCCGGTGTGTTTTCAACCCATGATAGAGATGACTCATGCTTCCTCTCCCAGGATGACGGTGACCTCCAGTTGTTCATTCTCAGTCGCCAGCGGCAGCAGGCTGGTGTGATGACGATCCCCGTTGACATGGATGCTTGCAATGCCGCGGCACACATGGTCAGGATTCTGTACGCTAATCTTACACCATGAGCCCCAAGGCGCTGCATCCTTGACCGGTCTCTTCCTGGCCTATCGGCAACGCGACCATGTCTGTGGTCCGCAGGAGAGCATACACAGTTCTCTTTCACAGGGGAGCATTCCCATACATGCTCGGCACGGAGAAACGAAAACAGCCCCGGAAAACCGGGGCTGATGAGCGTTCTGTCAGGGGGATTAATACTTGAGCGAGCTGCCGCCGATGAATTCCCGCAGCACCGAGTCGCCCGGCACCGGTGAATCGTCCTCCACCGGTCGTACCGCATCGAGCATCTTGCTGACACGGACGGCGCGTTCATGCGCATCCTCGCGCAGCGGGTCATCCTCATAGCGCGGAACCCATTCCTTGAAATTCTCCAGCAGTTTCGGGCGGTAGAGCGCAATTTCGTAGGGCATGCCGCTGTTGATGATGTAGTCCGTGGTGTTGATGTAGGGAATGATATGACGCATCTCGCTCGTGCGGACATAGTGCCAGTGCTCAAGGGTCTGGCGTGGATTGTAAGCGCGGTGCACCGAGTCGCGCAGCATGCGCCGGATGAGACGCAGGTCGGTCCAGCGGATATAACGGCCGTCGGGCCCCTTCATCTGGAGTAGGGGCTCGAGATAGAGCTTGAACTTGCGATCGTTGCTGATGGCATCGCTCATCTTGGGGTAAAGGCCGTGCAGGCTGTCGATCAGCAGGATTTCACCTTTCTTGAGTTTGACCGGCGTTTGATCAAGGTGGCGCTTGCCTTCCTTGAAGTCATAGAAGGGGATGCGCACTTCCTTGCCGTCGACCAGTTGGCTGAGATGATCATTGATGAGATCGAGGTCGAGCGCCTGTGGGGTTTCAAAATCGTAGTCGCCGAATTCATCCTTGGGGTGCATTTCCAGATCGAAGAAGTAGTTATCGATGTTCAGCGGAACGAAGCGCAGGCCCTGTTTCGACAACCGCTGCTCCAGCTTGATGGTGGTGGTCGTCTTGCCTGACGAGGATGGGCCGCTCACGAACACCAGGCGCAGATCCTTCTGCCGCTCCTGGATGAGGGACGCGGCGGTGTTGATATCGTCCTCATATGCCGCTTCGGAGAGGTGCACAACCCGGGCAAATTCCCCGCGATCGATGTATGCGTTGAGCTGCTCGACCGTGTGCAGTTGATGGGTGGCTGCCCAATCGAGCACACGCCAGATTTTCGCCCAGGGGATGTTGCCCGATGGTTTGGACGCTTTCTTACCTGCCTCCGCCCGCATGCGGTTCTGTTCATCTCGGTAGAGGATGTAGGCCTTGGCGACCTGCGCGTGGCCGTGTTCAATCAGGACCTTTTCCGCTGCGTCCTGGATTTCCTCGATGTGGGGAATGTGCCCCGGTTCAATGGATTCCTCCAGGGTTTCCACCACGCGATCTGCGAGCCACTCCGCTCGTTCGCGGTCTCGCCCGCCAACCGCCACCGCCGCGCGGTAGATGGCATTGGAGATGCGATTCTTGTTGAAGGGCACCTTCGCTCCACTGCGTTTGATGACAAACTCAATCGTCATGATTCCTCCCTGATGCAAACTGGCGCCTTCTCACCTGCGCCAGCGTTTGTATTATAGACCGTTTTCACCGGAATGCGGGGAATGCCCTGGAGGGGATGTTCAGACAACGTTGCGATGCTGTACGGCGTGTCTATAAAATTCTAATATTGCTTCTACGCGATTCTTACACCGGCGCGCGAGGATGCAAACAGATTATCCAACTACAAACGGAGGTGTAACCATGGCAAGCATTACTCGTTGGGAGCCCTTCCGGGAGATCACCCGCATGCAAGATCTGCTGGATCAGATGATGGACCGGGCGATCCTCGAATCACCCTCGCGGGGCATCGTTGGAAGGCTTCCGCTCGACGTCTACCAGACCGACGATACCGTCGTCATTAAGGCGACTGCTCCCGGCGTGAAGCCGGAAGACCTGTCGGTCTCCATCACCGGCGATGCGGTTCAGATCAAAGGTGAGATCAAGGAAGACAAGGAGCAGGAAGAAGGCGCATACATCCTTCGCGAGCGACGGATGGGAACCTTCAGCCGCACGCTTGCGCTCCCGACCCTCGTGGACAGCGACAAGGCCGAGGCGTCATTCAAGGACGGCATCCTGACCCTGATACTTCCCAAATCGGAGCGGGTCAAGCCGAAACAGATTTCGGTGAAAGCGGGCTGATCGATCGGGACCACTGCAATCAGAACCGGCGTCTGCAAACGCAGACGCCGGTTTGATTTTTATATACCAAGATGTGGTTATCTAAAGCGGTGCCGTGGATGCGCGTACGACCAGATCGGTATCCAGCACCTCGCGCCGGACAGGGATCTGCGGGTTCTCGATGCGGTCGAGGAGCATGTTGGTCGCCAGCACGCCGATCTCGTATTTCGGCTGGGTGACGGTGGTGAGGCCGGGGTTGAAGATGGCGCTCAAGAGGATGTCATCAAAGCCGACGATGGAGAGATCATCGGGGATCATCATCCCGAGCCCTTTGGCGGCGCCGATGGCACCGATGGCCATCATGTCGTTGGATGCAAAGATGGCTGTCGGGGGCTCGGGCAGCGAGAGCAATTTGATGGCGGCTTCGCGACCGCCGTCGTAGCGGAAGTTCGATCGGACAATCCATTCATCCATGACCGGCAATCCCGCATCCTGCATGGCTTTCCGGTACCCGTACATGCGTTGTGCGGCGGGCTCAAGGATGGACGGGCCCATGATGCACGCAATGCGCTTGTGTCCGAGGTCAATCAGGTGACGGGTCGCGAGGAGGCCGCCCTTGGCGTGATCGGCTGCGACAGTGTCGGCGGAGATATCCTCGATGGCGCGGTCCACCACCACGACGGGCAGCTTCTGTTCCTGGAGCGAGCGCACCTGGTCCGCGCTCTTCCCGGCGGCGACGAAGATGATGCCGTCGACCTGCTTCTCCGAGAGCGCGCGAGTGTAGGTGATTTCCTTGGCGACATCGTCATCGGTGTTGCAGAGAATCACGCTGAAACCGTGTCGGAAACTGGTGTCCTCGATCGCGCGCGCGATGTCCGCGAAGAAGGAGTTGGTGATGTCGGGGAGGATGACCCCGAGCGTGGTGGATTCCTTCTTGCGCAGCCCGCGGGCGAGCAGGTTGGGCTGGTAGTCGAGTTCGTCCATCGCTTCGCGCACGCGCTCGGTCAGTTCGTCGCTGACGGCGCGCGTCTTGTTGATGACGTGCGAAACGGTGGTGATGGACACACCTGCCCGTTCCGCAACTTCTCGCATGGTGGAAATAGGTCACCCCCCGAACTGTGATGTTGTTGCGCAAACCTTTGCGCAACAGTGTAGCATCCTCTAGCCCTGTTGTCAACTTGTGAAGGAAGGAACAAAAAACCGCACCGAATGGTGCGGTTTGGGGAGAGGCGACGGCGGGAATCGAACCCGCGATAAAGGTTTTGCAGACCTCTGCCTTACCACTTGGCTACGTCGCCGGATTAAATTGTTTCGCCTATCGCCTGGGCCCGCAGACGGGGTGGAGCGATAGGCGATGGCATGAGAGCGGGCGAAGGGATTCGAACCCTCGACCTTCTCCTTGGCAAGGAGACGTTCTACCACTGAACTACACCCGCAAGATTTGACCTTACGATGCGAAGGATAACGCGAAACAGGGGTGATGTCAAGCCGCGCCATGCTGTACCGCAATGAGTTCTGCCAGGGATACGACTCAGGTTCGGCACGTCAGGAAACACCATGTCGCCATCTATGGTTGCCGCCGCACGGCGGCGCGGGTAGACTTGATCCGGGACGGAAACCAACCATGCCCTGGAGGCAAGCAACTCGTGTCCGAACCGACGTGCCCGCGCAACACCATTCTGCACGGTGACTGCATCGAGGTGATGCAGGGACTGCCCGCGGGGTGCGTTGATCTCATCTTTGCCGATCCGCCGTACAACCTGCAGCTCAACGGTGAACTGTGGCGCCCGAACACCACGCGCGTGGATGCCGTCGATGACGCCTGGGACCGGTTCGACAGCTTCGAGTCCTACGATGCGTTCACCCGCGCCTGGCTCACTGCCGCACGCCGCGTACTCCGGCCTGACGGGACGTTGTGGGTAATCGGCAGCTACCACAACATCTACCGTGTGGGCGCCATCCTGCAGGACCTTGGCTACTGGATTCTTAACGACGTGGTGTGGGTGAAGACCAATCCCATGCCCAACTTCCACGGCGTGCGCTTCACCAACGCCCATGAAACCCTGATCTGGGCCAGCCGCGAGAAGGGCGCCCGCTACACCTTCAACCACCACGCCATGAAGCCCTTCAACGACGACAAGCAGATGCGCAGCGACTGGCTGCTGCCCATCTGCACCGGATCCGAGCGCATCCGTGTGGAAGGCAGCAAGGCGCACTCCACCCAGAAGCCGGAGGCGCTGCTCTATCGCATCCTCCTCGCGTCCAGCAACCCCGGCGATCTGGTGCTGGATCCCTTTTTCGGGAGCGGTACGACCGGGGCGGTGGCGAAGGTGTTGCACCGCGACTGGCTCGGTATCGAACGCGAGCCCGCCTACATCGACCTGGCGCAGCAGCGTATCGACTCGGTCCAACCGGCACCCCTGGATGACGAGGTATTCGACGTGCGCGATCGCCGGCGGGCGGCAAAGCGTGTGCCGTTCGCCAGGCTGGTTGAGTCAGGCTACCTCCAACCCGGCGAGAGCCTTTATTTCCGTCAGCAGCGTGATGTGAACGCGTTGGTGCGGGCAGATGGAAAGTTGGTACACGGCAAAGAAGTCGGCTCGATCCATCAACTGGGGAAGGCGCTGGCGGGTGGACCCTGCAATGGCTGGGACCACTGGTACTACGAGGATGAGGGCGGCGACCTGCAGCCGCTGGACCGCCTGCGCGAGCAGTACCGGGTGGAGCATGGGCTCAATGGCGGACGTTCTTAGACGCACCGAAGAGGAATGGTTATACAAAAAGCACCCGGGCGGGTGCTTTTTCTTTGAGTGCCGAGGACCAGACTTGAACTGGTGACACCTTGATTTTCAGTCAAGTGCTCTACCAACTGAGCTACCTCGGCGAGCGAGAAGGATTGTACCTGCGTCTTCCCGATCCGTCAACACAGGAGAACGAACCGGCTAGGGCTCTTCGATCAGCCCGTGCTGCTTCTGGCACTCGTACCATTCTGCCATTGCCGCCTTATAGCGGCGGAAAGCTTCCCGCTCACGGATGTAGGCATCGCCCATGCGCTCCAGGTCGCGCGGCGTGAGCGGAGCCTGCTCCAGCGTGGCGGGGTCGAGCGGCTTGGTCACCCGGAAGCTGCGCGTGGCGCGCGCGGCGTAATCGAGTTCGATGGAGGCTTTCTCCGCTCGTTCGCGCGCGTCCTTGCAGGGTTCATCCATCTTCGCAGTGTTCCCTTCTCCTGTACCCCCTCATTGTATGCATGTTTTTCGTGAAAGACCAGTGGGAGGATGCGCTCATCCTCCGAGTGAATCGATGTGGAGGTCCTGGAGAAAGAGCGAGCAGGGAGCATGGGTGGGGCGCACGCCAAAGCGGATGCCGTGCTCTGGTGACACGACTGCGTACTGATTGTCGATCCAGGCGATGAAGCCGAGCGGCGGGCGCGGCGAGATATTCGAGCGCAGGACGATGGCATCATCTACGGAAAAGGTGACCTCATCCTGCTTCCAGTCGATTTGGTAGCTGTGCCAGTCTTCGAGAGGGGTGTCCAGGATATGCTCGTCGGCGGAGAGCATTCCCACGCCCAGCCTGACGAGCGGTTTCCGTAGTCCGGGGATGTGGGTGAGAAGCAGCGCGCCGGCGGCGGCTGGAAGCATGAGGATGCCGGGCAGGGAGGGGCCACACAGGGTTTGCGCCTTCCAGCCGCTGCCTTCCACGCCCGGCGTGAGCGCAAGATTGTGTGGTGGTGCACCGTAGAAAAACCAGCAGGCGTGTGGCGTTGCGGGAAGCCGGCGCGCGGCGCCGCTCTGCCCAAGCGAGAGCGCGAAGGGGTCGTTCCAGAAACCGAATCCAAACGTCCCCTGAGCCGGTGAGCAGCTCACGCGCGCCTGGAGCGTCATTCGGAGGGGCGGCGACCAGCGGAATTGGCTTCGTGGCAGGGTGCAGTGATCATCGATCTGTGCATCCGCATAGCGGGCGCAACCGGCAGGGAGATGCATTTCCCACCCGCCATCTGGCGGCCGGATGACGCAGCCTCCACCGATCTCGGTGCTGTATATGGGTGTGGTCATCATCGTCAGTATAGGCTTTGGCGTCGCGATGGGCAATCGTGTATAATCACGCCGCACAGGTAAGGAGGACCTATGGAGATTGTCTGGCACGGTCACGCGTGCTTTCGAATATCTGAACGCAACTTCTCGTCTGTCGTCACCGACCCTTACAGTAAGTCGATTGGACTGCCGGAGCTCAAATTGCGCGGCGATATCGTGACGGTGAGTCATGATGCGCCCGGGCATAATAATGTGAGGGCGGTCAAGTCGAAGAAGAAGGTGCTCACGGGGCCCGGCGAGTATGAGATCGGATCGGTATTCATCACCGGTATTCGCATGGATCCGAAGCAGAAAACGAACGATAATGGGCACAACACCATGTTTGTGTTTGATTTCATGGGGCTGACGGTCGCCCACATGGGCGCCCTCGCCTATGTGCCCTCTCAATCGCAGATTGAAAACCTTGGTGCGGTCGACATCGTCCTCATCCCGGTCGGCGGCGGTGAATTGACGCCATCGCAGGCGGCGGAAGTGGTCAGCCTGATCGAACCTTCCATCGTCATTCCCATGCATTTCGCGACCAAGGAAGGCGAGGACCTGGATACCGTCGATCGCTTCCTGAAAGAAATGGGTATCGGCGAATCCGAACCGCTGGAATCGCTGAAAGTGTCGCGAAGCAGCCTGTCTGAAGAAACGCAGGTGGTCGTTCTCACGCCGGCTGCTTAAGGAGCGCATCCCGTTGGCTGCGGAAAAGAATCCCGTCAAGCTTCTTCTAAGCTGGGACATGATCGAAGGACGTGAGCAGGAGTACTTCGAATTTCTCGTGCGCGACTTCGTTCCCGGGATCCAGAACCTCGGCATCCAGCCCACCGAAGCCTGGTACACGACGTACGGCACTGGCCCTCAGATGCTGACCGGCGGCGTGGCGGAGGATATGCCCACGCTCAAGAAAGCGCTCTCGTCCGATGAATGGCGTGACCTGCGGGAGCGACTGCTTGGTTACGTCTCGAATTTCCGCACAAAGATCGTACGGGCAACCGGCGGTTTCCAGATGTAAGGTCTTCACCCTTGAATCAAAAAAGCGTGCCAATGCATTGGCACGCTTTTCTTCATGTCAGGTAGCTTCAGTCGTCCGAGGACGACGCCTTGCTGTCTGTCTTGGCAGCGGTTTTCGTTTCACTCTTGGTTGTGTCGCTCTTCTTGGGCGGGGTGACGCCGGACGGTGAGCGGTGGTCGGTGGCGTAAAACCCAGATCCCTTGAAGACAATGCCGACAGGCTGATAGACCTTGCGCAGTTCAGGCTTCCCGCACTCCGGACACACCTTGAGCGGTTCATCTGAAAAGTGCTGTCGCTTATCGAATTGGATTCCGCAGTTTTCGCAGCGGTAGGTGTAGATGGGCATAGATACCTCTTGCTTGACAGACCAGATTATAGCCGTCTACATCCCAAGTATCAAGCCAGACTGTAAGAAGGGCGTTAGAATTCATCCCGTATTTATGGCTGCGTTGACGCTCTTCAAGGACAAAGGTATCATCAAAGTGGCGTGGACGGCCGGGCGATCGCAGGCACATTGTGTCTGAGGAAAGTCCGCGCTCCACAGAGCAGGATGCCGGGCAATCCCCGGGCGGGGCAACCCGCGGACAGGGCCACAGAAAACAACCGCCCTTGACCTCTGGTCAGGGGTAAGGGTGAAAAGGTGGTGTAAGAGACCACCGGCGCAGGCAGCAATGCCGGCGGCCAGGCAACCCCCATCCGGAGCAAGGTCGAGCAGGAGTAAAGCCCTTTCGGGGCCGGTGGTTGCTCGCCGCCGTCGAACTCCGGGTAGACTGCTGGATCCCCATGGCGACATCGGGGACGAGATAGATGATCGCACAGGACTTCGGTCCGGACAGAACGCGGCTTACAGGCTGTCCATGCCCTGCCGCCAATATGAAAGGCTGCTCCTCTGAGGGGCAGCCTTTTCCTTTAATTATCCGCGATGACCAGAGATGGTCTGCTTGATGGATTGTGTTAGACGAGCCGCAAGTGCCGTTCGAAGTCCGGCGCCCAGCTTGCGGGCGTGAATTCCCCGCTGGACGGGTCCTGCACATAGGTTCCCTTATAGTTGCCACGCTGGATGGCGGCAAGGGCATCAAGCAGGCGGTCGACTTCGGATTGCGTGTTGTACAGCCCGAAGCTGATACGCACGAGTCCGGGCATGTCGCTGCGATCGCCTTTCAGCATGCGTTCGCGGACCTGGGTCGCTTCGTCCTCTTTCACGTTGAGCAGGCGCAGCAGGTAGGGGTGTGCACAGAAACAACCCGCACGAACGCCGATCCCATATTCATGACCAAGGATGGAGGCGAGGAGGAAGTGGGGGACGCCCTTCATACGGAAGGGAATCACACCTAACCGGTCCCCGGCTGATGCGGGATCGTGGTTTCCGAAGATTTCCACGTCAGGGATAGCGGCCATGCGCTCCAGCGCGTATGCAGTCAGGCGGGCTTCGTGCTCGGTGATGGCGTCCATCCCGATTTCCCCGAGTTCGCGAATGGCGAGCGCCAGTGCGACGGCTCCGACGACGTTCGGGCTGCCAGCCTCATCCCGCTCGGGTGCGCCGGCCCAGTGGACATCCTCCAGCGTCACGATTTCGACGGTGCCGCCGCCGCGCATGTCGGGATCGCCGTGTTCGAACACATCCCGCCGCCCGATGAGGGCGCCGGTTCCAAACGGCGCATACATCTTGTGTGCTGAGAGCGCAACGAAATCAAGATGATCGGCTTGCGTAAGCGAATGCATGTCGATGGCGCGGTGCGGGGCGAGCTGGGCGCAGTCGGCCAGGAACAGCGCGCCTGCAGCATGAGTCTTCTCTGCAAGCCGGTGAACGGGATTGAGGAGGCCGGTCACATTGCTTGCGCCGGAGATGGAGACCAGGCGGATGCGCCCTGCGTATGCCGCCAGCTTACGGTCAAAATCGTCCTCGTCCAGGCGACCATCGGGCAGGACATCGATGTGGACCGTCTCTGCGACCGCGCGGAAGGGGAGGTCGTTGGAGTGATGTTCCATGACGGTGGTGAGGATGACCTCTTCCCGGGCGAACGCCAGGCGCTGCGCAAGCTTGTTGATGGCCTCGGTCGTGTTTTTCACGAAGATGCAGGTGTGCTCTGCAGGGTCCGCGCCGACGAAGCGCATCGTCGCCGCGCGTGCGGTTTCGTACGCCCAGGTGGAAAGCTGTGACTTGTAGCCGGTGCCGCGGTGCACACTGGCGTAGTACTCCAGAAAACGATCGACTCCGTCCCGCACGGCGATGAGGGCGGGTGTGGATGCAGCGTTGTCAAAGTTGATGTAGGTATGCTGCTCGCCATTGAGCAGCGGGACCCGGATGGAGGTGCCGGTGAAGCGGTCTGCATAGGTGGACATGGGTGATTGTCTTCCTTTTGATAGGAGCAGAGTACTAAATGCCGTTTGCGTAAAAATCCCGCTTTGGGTTGCTTAAGTGGGACGAAATGGTATATACTGTGGGCAATTGTGGGACAAAGTGGGACTTTGTGGGGCGCCGGACTGAACCGGCGTCTCGTCGATTCCGTGAGAGATAGAACACATGTTCTTAGGACAATTCACCCACAGCATTGATACCAAGGGCCGCCTGACCATTCCGGTTCGCTATCGGGATGAGCTGGCGGATGGCGCCTATGTAACCCAAGGCTTCGAACGGAATCTGATGGTTTATACCACAGAAAGCTTCGAGAGACTTGCGAAGAAAGCCACAACATTGAGCGCCACAAATCCTGAAGCCCGCGCCGTGCGCAGGCTGATTTTCGGTGGTGCGACGGAAGTGCAGCTTGATTCATCCGGCCGCATCCTCCTGCCGCCATTCCTGCGGGAGTTCGCTGAGCTGGATGGGTCTGCAACGATCGTCGGCGCGGGCGAATTCTTCGAAATCTGGGCTTCAGAGGCCTGGGAGGCAGAGCTCTCGTCAGTGACCGATCCGGAAAGCAACGCCAAGCGATTTGTCGAGTTCGATTTGTCAGCGGGGTGAGCCATGGCGCGCCAGGGCTCTACTCCCCACGTTCCTGTCCTTTACCATGAAGTGCTCGCGGCGCTACAACCCGCAACGAAGGGCCGATATATTGATGGGACCGTTGGCGCTGGCGGCCACTCCCGTGGAATCCTGGAACAATCCGCTCCCCATGGCGAAGTCCTCGCCATTGACCGTGACCCAGATGCCCTGAAACTGGCGAAGGAGACGCTACAGCCGTTCGGCTCACGCGTCCACTTCTTTCATGGTTCCTACCGGGACATGAAAGCTTTCGCGCGCACCATCGACTGGGAGCAGGTGGATGGCATCCTTCTCGACCTGGGTGTCTCGTCGATGCAGGTGGACCAAGCGGAACGCGGCTTTTCGTTCCTCCAGAGCGGTCCACTCGACATGCGTTTCAATCCCCAGGACGGGATGACCGCTGCGGATCTAGTCAACACGCTCCCGGAGCAGGATCTGGCCGACATCCTCTACCGGTACGGCGAGGAGCGGCGGTCACGCGCGATTGCAAGAGCGATTATCAAGCGCAGACCGCTGGTGACGACGGACGATCTTGTTGCTGCAGTCATCTCGGTTCTTGGCCCGGCTCGCAGGGGCATCCATCCGGCAACTCGCACATTCCAGGCGCTGCGTATCGCCGTGAACGACGAACTGACGACGCTGGAGGACGTCTTGCAAATTGGGTTGAGTCTGCTGCGGAGCGGCGGGCGGATGGCGGTGATTTCGTTCCATTCGCTCGAGGACCGCATCGTTAAGCATTTCTTCCGCAGGGAGAGCAGGGACTGCATCTGCCCGCCAGAACAGCCGGTTTGCACATGTCATCACCTGGCGCAGTTGGAGATGGTGACCCGCAAGCCCGTGACAGCGTCAAGGGAAGAAATCGACCGCAATCCACGGTCGAGGTCAGCAAAATTGAGGGTGGCGGAAAGGCTCCGGGTGGCATAACGCTTGCACGCCATTTAAAGGAAACGATATCGAGGTTGAAGCGTGAAACGTCGCAAGAAACAAGCCTACAAGAAGGGTGAAGCCAGACTCCCGACCCGCGTCAGCGATCGGGTCCTGCTTCCTGTGGTCGCGTTTCTTCTCATCAGCGGCTTCTACCTCGCCGTGCACTCCCGACACGCCCGTGTTGGCCGGGAGGTCCTTCTCCTGGAGGACCGGAAGGCGGAGCTGCTCCGGGAACAGGCCGAGTTGACCACGACTCTGGCGGAGCTGACATCCCCCGCACATCTGCTTGAGCAGGCCGAAGCGCTTGGTTTTCGCCCTGCAACCTATACCGATCTTGATTTCCTTGAGATTCCTGGGTATGTGCCACCGGCGCCGTTCGTCCCGGAACGCCCGCCGGCGGGTCTTGCGCAGGGTGATGGCGCCCTTGCACCAGCGTATACGGAAACGCTGGGAGAGCGCATTTACGACTGGCTGGGCTGGGGGAGCGCGCAATGAGTCTTCGGGCACTCTCGCGCCAGCGGATCAAAGTGATCTTCGGCATCATGCTGCTCTTTACCGTTGCCATTATCGTTCAGCTCATCCGTGTGCAATACGGACCGTACGCGCCCGTGTTCGCCAAGCGGGTAGAGGTGGCTGAGGCGCTTGAGAACGAAGTCACCCCGACGCGCGGTCTGGTCTTCGACCGAGATGGCGATTTGCTCGCGACGAACGCCCCCATGTACTACGTTGAAGTGGAAATTATCCAGCTTACGCCGACGAGTCGCCGGGAAATTGCAGGTGTGCTCTCGCAGGTGCTCAACCTGCCGTATGACGACCTTCGCAATCAGTTGGAGGCGGACTGGGAAGGGGCGGAACAGTACCGCATCCGGCTGCGAAGGACGACGGAAAGCGGCAACAACTGGCCGATTATCGTGGATCAGGTCGTGGCTGACATGCTGAACGCCTTTCTGGCCGATCCAGATGCACCTGATTTGAGCGGCCTCGATCTGGTACCGGCCCCACAGCGTTCCTATCCGGTGGGAGCTTTGATCGGCCATGTGATGGGCTTTGTCAACCAGCTTGGCGAAGGGTACTTCGGCATCGAAGGGTATTATGACGACTGGCTCACAGGTCAGGCGATTCTGGTGGACAGCGGCGATGTCCCGCTGCAGGCGAGCCGGCTGCCCGATACTCCGGCCGGGGTCAATCTTGTCCTTACGCTGGATCTGGACATCCAGCAGATGGTCACTGACATTCTTGCAGAGGCGATCGAGGATTCCGGTGCAGAGAGCGGTCAGGTGATTGTGATGGATCCCCGCAACGGCGAGATCCTTGCCATGGTCGCGATCCCGCAACTGGATCCGAACAATTACGAACCATGGCTGCCGGAGGATGGGGAAGGGGAAGAGGAAGAACCGGTCATCAATCCGATCGTCGCCGGGCAGTTTGAGCCGGGATCGACGTTCAAGGTTCTCACCATGGCAGCCGCGCTGGATGCCGGTGTGATAGAGCCGGATGACATCTTTGTCGATGAGGGCGTGATTGAGGTCGGTGGTGTTCAAATCCGCAACTGGAATGGCGGAAAGTGGGGACCACAGACCATGACAGGATGCATGGAACACTCCTTGAATGTCTGTCTCGCATACATCGCTGTCGAAAAGCTGCACGCGAACCTTTTCTATGAGTACATGGAAGCATTCGGAATCGGGCAGCTTACGGGCATCGATCTGGCCGGGGAAGTTGCGGGCCAGATGCGGACACCCCGGCATCCGGAATGGACCGATGCCGATCTGGGCACGAATTCGTTCGGGCAGGGCATCTCCACCACGCCGATCCAGCTTGTGACCGCAGTTGGCGCGATTGCGAACGGCGGCGTGATGGTGCAGCCCCACCTGGTGCGGACAGTGGTAGGGCCGGAAGGTGAGTACTGGCCGCAGACGACTGTGTTGGGACAGCCGATTTCAGCGGAGGCTGCGGAGACCCTGACCCGCATGCTGCAGGAGTCGCTTGAAGGCGAAACCAACTTTGCACGTGTTGCCGGCTACCAGATTGCAGGCAAGACAGGAACGGCGCAGATTCCGGATGAATTCGGATATGACCCCACCTGGACGATTGCCTCGTTCATCGGATGGGGCCCGTTGTCCGATCCGCGCTTCGTCGTCCTGGTGCGGATTGACCGGCCGGAGAGTTCGCCCTGGGGTTCCGTCGTGGCTGCACCGGTCTTTCATGACATTGTTGAACGGCTGGTGGTCATGCTGGAATTGCCGCCGGATGACCTTCCGCAGGATCTGGCTGCTGAGCAGGTTGAGTGATGCTGACACTGAAGACCGTACTTGAAGCGCTGAAACGGGAAACCGCAGGCATCCCTGATGTGATTATCACGGATGCGGCGATTGATTCCCGCAAGGTGCTGTCTGGCGGGCTCTTCATTGCGCTTCCAGGGGAGAACGTTGACGGGCATGAGTATGTGGAGGCTGCGTTTGCACGCGGCGCCGGGATCGCGCTGGTTGGCCGGGAGATGCCGGCCAGCGTGCGGGTCATTGACATCCGGGAAGACAAGCCTGCACCAACCTGGGAAGGTGTGGAAGCGCCGTTCTGTCTGCGGGTGAAGGACCCACTCACTGCGATGCAGGCTATTGCACGATATTGGCGCCGTCAACTCCCGCTGAGAGTGATTGGAGTCACAGGCAGCGTCGGTAAATCGACGACCAAGGAACTGGCGGCAGAGGTCCTTTCCCGTGCATACCGTACGGCTAAGAATCCCGGAAACCTGAATAACGAAATAGGACTGCCTCTGAGTCTGCTGAAGAGCGGCGGAAGGCAGGAGCGGGCTGTGCTGGAGATGGGTTTCTACATCCCGGGTGAAATCAAGCAGCTCTGCGAGATCGCCCAGCCGCAGGTTGGCGTGGTCACGAATATCAGTCATGTGCATATGGAGCGCGCGGGAAGCCTGGAAGCGATTGTGCAGGGCAAGATGGAGCTGGTGGAGTGCCTTCCCCCTGCGCCGGATGGAACCGCCATCCTGAATGCAGATGAACCGCTTGTGATGGGTATGGCAGAACACACCCGTGCAAGAGTGTTCACGTATGGGCTGTCTCCAGAGGCAGACTTGTGGGCGAGTGACATCGAGGGTCTGGGCCTGGAAGGTGTGCGCTTTGTGCTGCATCACAGACATATGGAAATGCATGTCAAGGTGCCGCTGCTCGGGCGGCATTCCGTGCACACAGCGCTGCGGGCTGCCGCTGTGGGGTTTGTGGAAGGGATGAACTGGAGTCAGATCGCCGCCGGGCTGCTGGAAAGCAAGAGCCAGCTTCGCCTGGTTGCCGTGACAGGACCGCACGGCTCACTTCTTCTGGATGATACCTACAATGCCGCTCCTTCCTCTGTCGTTGCGGCATTGAACCTGCTCGCCGAACTGGATGGCCGTCGTGTCGCCGTGCTCGGAGACATGCTGGAGCTCGGTGCATATGAAGAAGCGGGACACCGCCGCGTGGGCGCGCGTGCAGCCCAGGTGGTTGATGAACTGGTGACGGTCGGGCCGCGAGCCGCGTGGATTGCAGAAGAGGCGCTCCGGACGGGGCTTTCGCGGGATCAGGTGACGGAAGTGGAAGACAGCCAGGCTGCGATTGAGTTCCTTCAGGAGCAGGTCGCGCAAGGAGATATTGTGCTGGTCAAAGGGTCCCATGGATTGCGCATGGACCACATCGTTGCGGCGTTGGAGGACGTGTCATGAGCGGGATTGCCTCGGCGCTCACGCTGGGAGGATTCACCTTCATCATGACCGTCATCTGGGGCGGGCCTTTCATACGTATTCTGCGTTTATTGAATATCGGCGAAAAAATCCGTATCGAGGGACCCCAGACGCATTTTTCTAAACTCGGTACGCCAACCATGGGCGGATGGTTGTTTATCATCCCTGTCCTGCTCATTACGGGTGTGCTGAACCTGGTCTCGATTGTGAGTGAGATGGATCTGCTCGGGAATTCCATTCTGCTGCCGATCCTGGTTTTCCTCGCCTATGCCCTGATCGGTGCGGTCGATGACTGGATTGGCCTGCGCGGGAAATCGGAGAGCAAGGGCTTGTCGGTCCGGGGGAAACTCCTGCTCCAGACCATTGTTGCGCTGGGCGCAGCGCTGGTGTTGAAGTTCGGCCTTCATCCACCCGAGTTCATCGTACCGAGTGTTCCGGAAACGCTGAGCCTGGGCTGGTTCTACATCCCTGTAGCCGTGCTTGTGATCGTCGGGATGTCCAATGCCGTCAATTTGACGGATGGGCTTGACGGCCTGGCAGGTCTGATTTCCGCCACGGCGTTCGTGGTCTACGGGATTATTGCCATGATGCAGGGACAGGTCTTCATCGTGCGATTTTGCTTCACGATTGTGGGCGCCCTGTTTGCCTTCCTCTGGTACAACGCGCATCCCGCCACGCTCTTCATGGGAGATACCGGCGCGCTGGCGTTGGGCGCCACACTGGGTGTTGTGGCTTTGATGACGGGACATTGGGCGTTGTTGCCGGTGATTGCGATTATTCCTGTCAGCGAAACCATCAGTGTGGCGTTGCAGGTACTGTATTTCCGCCGTACAGGCGGCAAACGTCTTTTCAAAATGGCTCCGCTACATATTCACTTCGAATTGAGCGGTTGGAGTGAAACCCACGTGGTGCAGCGATTCTGGCTGGTCGGACTGCTCGCCGGCATGCTGGGTGTTGCGCTGGCGTTGGTCTGAAAAAGGAGGGAAATGATGGAAAGCGGCATGCTCTGGTACGACAACAGCAAGAAGCCACTGCGAGAAGTGGTCGTCCATGCGGTGGAGTACTACGCCAACAAATACGGTCAAAAGCCCACGCACTGCATGGTGAACCCATGCATGCTTAAGGGTTCAAGTGGCCGGGTGGCGGGGGTGCTCGTGTGCAAAGAGGACCGCATTATGCCCAACCACTTCTGGATCGGCGTGGATGACAGCACCCGGAAAGAACGGATCGTTTAGAGAAAGGCAGAGGGGCATCTTTGTTGCGTGAACCGCGTGAAGAATGGACCGGAAAAAAGGTGGTCATCCTCGGCCTTGCCCGGCAGGGGACGGCACTTGCTCGTTACCTGGTCACGCACGGATGCAAAGTGTTGGTGAGTGATATGCAGACCTGCGAGGAGCTGCAGCAGGAATGTCAGGCGCTGGAAGACCTGCCGGTCGAGTTTGCCCTCGGCGGGCATCCTGAAAGCATCCTTGAGGATGCGGACTTGCTGTGCATCTCAGGCGGCGTTCCCCTGGACATCCCCATTGTGGAGGCTGCCCGACGGGCGCATCTACTCCTTTCCAATGATGCTGCCATCTTCCTGGAACGATGTCCGGCAGCCGTAATCGGTGTGACGGGATCGGCGGGGAAGACGACGACCACGACGCTGGTGGGACGTATGGCAACTGCTGAGGCGAAGCGCCGCGGAGTGCGTGCTTTCATTGGAGGCAACATTGGACGCCCGCTCATCACCGACCTGGAAGACATCGACAAGGACGATCTTGTAGTCATGGAGCTCTCATCCTTTCAACTGGAACTCATGACCGCCAGCCCTCACGTGGCTGCTGTCCTCAACCTGACACCAAATCATCTTGATCGTCACGGGACCATGGAAGCGTACACCGCCGCGAAGGCACACATTCTTGATTACCAGAGTTCTGATGACATCGCCATTCTCGGCAGGGATGACCCCGGCGCATGGGGGCTGAAGGAGCAGGTTGCGGGAGATGTGCTGGCGTTCGGCTGCACATTGGAGCCCGGGATCGATGGTGTGATGTTGAAGGGTAATGACCTCACCGTGAGGCTGGGGGGGAATGAGCAAAGGATTTGTGGACGGGAAGACATTCTTCTGCGGGGCGAGCATAACGTGACGAATGTGTTGGCTGCCTGTGCGATTGCGGCTGCCGGCGGATTCTCGGTCGATTCGATGCGGGTGGGCATTCATGGTTTTGAAGGCGTTCCACACCGCCTTGAATTGGTCGGCGAAATCGCAGGCATACGCTGGTACAACGATTCGATCGCGACGACTCCCGAGCGGGCGATGGCTTCCATGCGTTCATTTGAAAAGCCGCTGGTCTTGCTTGCAGGGGGTCGCGACAAGAAATTGCCCTGGGAAAGCTTCGCAGAACTGGTCGATGCACGAGTGCATCACCTGATTGTGTTCGGTGAAGCAGCCGAAAAAATAGCTGCTGCCGTTGAGGCAGTCCCGGCAACAGGTGTGCTGGAAGGCATCCTTCGAGCGGAGAATCTTGATGATGCTGTTAAACTCGCGCACCGTCATGCGCGCACGGGAGATGTGGTGCTGCTGGCACCTGGCGGAACAAGCTACGACGCCTATAAGGATTTCGAGGAGCGCGGGGAACATTTCCGGCGTCTGGTGAAAGCGTTATGAAGCAGGCAGGTGTGATGGGTCACGCACAGGGAAGACAGGAGAGCGGCTCGAAGATGCTGTTCGGGTTCGACCCGGTCCTGGTGGCGATTCTCGGCATCATGCTGGTATTCGGCTTGATTATGGTCTTTTCCGCCACGTGGGATGTCTCCTGGCGTCTCACGGGTGATCCGAATGCGCTTTTCCGCAACCAGGCAAAGAATCTGCTGTTGGGATTGATCCCGCTCATCGGCGCTTCACTCTTCCCGCTGAAATGGCTGCGCAAGCTCGCCGTACCCATTATGGGGGCAACCATTCTCGTGCTGATTGCCGTGCTGGCCTTGACGGTGGGAGAGGAGACGCGGCGGGCATTGCTGAACGGCTCGGTCCAGCCTTCCGAGATGGCAAAGCTGGCCATCGTCATCTATCTCGCCGTGTGGATGGAATCCAAGGGCGATCGGTTGCGGAGCATGGATTACGGTTTGCTTCCGTTGATTGGCATCATTGGCATTGTGGCAGGCCTTGTCCTGCTTCAAATTGACCTGAGCGCATTCATCACGATTTGCGTTGTGGCGCTGGGTATGTTCTTCGTCGGTGGCGGGCGCTTCTGGCAGTTTTCTGCGCTTGCTGCCGGAGGTGCGACATTTGCGTTCGCAATCGTGCGTTTGACCGGAAAAGGGTGGGAGCGCTGGACGGAGTATATCAACGGGCTCACCGATGTGGAGAATGCGCATTACCACGTGCTTCAGTCGCTTCAGGCACTCTATTCCGGCGGCATCTTTGGCGTAGGCCTGGGAGCGAGTCGCGCGAAGTTCGGCATCCTTCCCGCACCACATACCGATAGCATCTTCTCCATCATTGGGGAGGAACTCGGCTTGCTTGGGGCGCTGGTCGTCATTTTGTTGTTCATCCTGCTGCTGCGGCGCGGTTTCCGGGTTGCTACAGGCTGTGAGGAACGCCTGGGAACGCTGCTGGCGAGCGGGATTGTGTTCTGGATCATGGTGGAAGCGATGATTAACATGGCTGTTCTGGTAGGGTTGATCCCCTTTGCGGGAAATGCGCTCCCCTTCTTCAGCTACGGCGGATCATCACTGGTTACGACCATGGCGGGCTGCGGGCTTCTCCTGAATGTGTCCCGCATGTCGTCAGCCACAGAAGAGGCAAGGGATACCATTGCGAGTCTTGGTGTCAGCTGGCGGAACGGGCGGAGGAATATATCCCGCCTTGGCAGTCGCCAGCGCGCTCGGCGATAGAGCCGAAATACTCTGGATTGGCGGTGAAGGAGGCATGGAAGCCTCCATCGTCGCGCGGCACGGGATTGCGTTCGAAGCGGTGCCGGCGGCGGGCGTGCACGGGGTTGGTCTTCGTGCACTGCCGGGAAATGCTTTGCAGCTCATGCGGGGTTGGCGGGAAGCGAAGGTCATCCTGAAGCGATTTCAGCCGGATGTACTTTTCTTTACCGGCGGATATGTGGGAGTGCCGGTCTCACAGGCGGGACGCAGCTTTCCCTCCGTCATGTATGTGCCGGATATTGAACCGGCCTTGGCGTTGAAATGGATTGGACGAACCGTGGACGTTGTTGCAGTGACAGCACCTGAATCGCGGCACTACTTCCCGCAGGACAAGCGGGTGGAAGTGACGGGCTATCCCATTCGGCCTTCGCTTCGTGAAGCGAACCGTGATGAAGCCAGAAAGTTCTTTGACCTCACGGACGACCCCGTCTTGCTTGTGTTCGGCGGCAGCCGCGGGGCGCGTTCCATCAATGAGGCATTGTGGAAGATTCTGCCTGCATTGCTGAATCACACACAGGTCCTGCATGTGACGGGTGAATTGGATTGGCCGAGGGTGAAGCAGGTTCTCGACACGCTGCCGGAATCAAAGGCCGCGAATTACCATCCCTGCCGGTACCTTCATGAGGAAATGGGTCTGGCGCTGGCTGCTGCAGACCTGGTGGTTTCCCGTGCCGGTGCAGCGACGATGGGCGAGTATCCTCACTTCGGACTTCCCTCGATCCTCGTCCCTTATCCGCATGCCTGGCGCTATCAGAAGGACAACGCCGCGTATCTGGAATCGCGGGCAGCCGGGGTCGTTCTCCCGGATGAGCGGCTGGGCTCGGATCTGTATACGATGGTCAGCAGCTTGCTCTCTGATCCGGCCCGTCTGAAGTCGATGTCGCAGGCAGCAGCCTGGCTCGCCGTCCATGATGCTGCCGAGTCCATCGCAACACTACTTCTCGAAATCGGACAGGAAGGCGGAACACGTGGTTAGTCTAAATGTGCTCTTCTCCTTTTTCCTCGTCTTGTTTGCTGTCATCGGAGCGATGCGCGGCTGGGCGAAAGAACTGCTGGTAACGGCATCGCTGGTGCTGGGGTTGTTTCTGCTGCAGATCCTCGACCGCCATGTCGGCGTGTACCGTACTGCCCTGGCAGCACAGGAGCCGACCTCACAGTTCATGATCCAGGGCGGCCTGATGGTTCTGATGGCATTCTTTGGCTACCAGACCCCCCGTCTGAGGGCGCTTGAGGCCAGGGTTCTGCGTGAGCGGTTCCAGGATGTGGTTCTGGGTATTCTGATGGGCGCGTTGAATGGCTACTTGCTGTTCGGGTCGCTGTGGTACTTCCTGGACAAGATGGGATACGACCAGACCGCCTTGGTCTCGCTGCCGGCTGATCCAGTGTTGCTGCAGCGCTTTCAGGAGATTATCGAAATTCTCCCACCGAATATTCTCCCGATCCCGCATATCTATTTTGCCGTCGGGGTTGTGTTTGTGTTCATCATCGTGGTGTTTGTATGAGCGAACGTGTGCATCTCGTGGGCATCGGTGGCGCAGGTATCTCTGCCATCGCACGCGTCCTCCTGGAGCGCGGCGTGACGGTAACGGGTTCTGATCGGGAACGATCAGAGTACGCCGCAGCGCTGGAAGAAGAAGGAGTGGACGTGTGGTACGGCCATGCCCGGGAACATGTGCACGGGGCAGATGTGGTCGTGGCCTCCTCTGCCATCCCGGAGGACAACGTCGAGCTTCGAGAAGCGCTTGATCAGGGTATTCCGGCGTATCGCCGTCCGGCTTATTTGCCGATGCTGCTGCAAGGGCAGCGGACGATTGCTGTGGCAGGAACGCATGGCAAAACGACGACAACGGGCATGCTGGCCTGGATTCTGTCGGAGGCCGGGAAGGCTCCTGGTTTCATCGTCGGCGGGATGCTTCCCAATTTCGGTACCAACGCGCATGCTGGTACGGGGCAGGATTTTGTGATTGAGGCGGACGAGTACAAGCAGACCTTTCTGTCGTTGACACCTTCCATCGGGGTGGTCACAAACGTCGAGCACGACCACCCGGACTGCTACCCGACATACGAGGATTGTGTGGCCGCGTTTCAGGCATTTGTCGATCGCGTGCAGGATGTGCTTGTTGTCAGTGCGGATGATGCCGGCGCCGCAGGATTGAGCCCGGCGCAGGCTCGGCGCGTGACCTACGGGATATCGCATGCTGCGCAATGGACGTTGATGGAAAGCAAGGCCGGGAAGCATGGCGGCATGCACGCCACGCTCATCCATGAAGGCGAGGACTGCGGAACGATGCAGATTTCGCTGGATGGGTCCCATAACCTCCTCAACGCGCTGGCTGCAGCGGCGGGAGCATACGAGGCAGGGATCCCCATTGCTGACAGTCTGTCAGCGCTCGCATCGTACCAGGGTGCCGCTCGTCGTTTCCAGATTCTCGGTCAAGCACAGCATGTGACGGTTGTGGATGACTACGCACACCATCCGACTGAGATCAAGGCGACCCTGGCGGCAGCACGAGCGCGCTATCCGGACGCGGGCATCTGGGCTGTTTTTCAACCGCATACGTATTCACGCACGCGCACCCTCCTGACGGATCTACGCACGGCCTTTGCGGATGCTGACCATGTCCTCGTGACGGATATCTTCGCCGCCCGGGAGGTGCCGGATGGCGTCACGACCGGCGCTGCGGTTGCCGCTGCGCTGGACCATGTCGATTCAAGCCATGCAGCGGGTTTATCGGAAGCATTGGACATACTCAAGCGCCGGGTTGCTCCGGGTGATGTTGTCATCACGCTCAGTGCCGGCGATGCAAATCAAATTGGTATGGAATTCCTCGCATGGTTGCATGACCAGAAGGGAGATCGTTCCCATGACGAAAGCCTCTAAGCGGTTATTCGAGACCGATCGCAAGATGGAGTTGCGTATGCGTCTGGCCGCGAAGCGGGCCGTGGATGGCAACGGGAAATCGCCTGCTTCCTTAACGATGTCAGGACCACCGGAGCGTGAAGTCCTGGATCGGCTGATTAAGAAAGTCAGGGTGCTGTGAGTCTGAACCTGGACGAAGCCCGCCTGGATGTCCTGCGGCGCACCTTTGGCGAGAAATTGCTTGAAGGTGAACCGATCGCCGGGTATACCTCGCTTCGTGTTGGTGGGCCTGCGGATGCGCTCTTCAAAGCCGAGAGCGCCGACGAACTGGCGCTGGCTGCGCGTACAGCATGGGATCACAACATACCTTTTCGTGTCATTGGCGGCGGGTGCAACTTGCTGGTGAGCGATCGAGGTTACCGCGGTTTCATCATTCTCAACCGCGCACGGATGGTCACGTTGATCGACGATGTGGAACATCCTCGATTGCGAGCCGAATCAGGTGCAACTCTTGGTGTGGCGGCGCGCAAGGCCATCAAAGCCGGATGGGGCGGTCTGGAATGGGCGGCAACCGTTCCAGGCTCTGTCGGTGGGGCGGTCATCAATAACGCCGGTGCTTTCGGTGGAGATATGCAGGGCGCTTTGTTGCTGGCCGAAATCTTGCAACAAGGTAAGTCAGTGGAAGCGTGGACTTCCAATGACATGGTGTATGCCTACCGGAAGAGCGTGCTGAAGCGAAATCCCGGTCCGGTTGTGCTCAGCGCAGAACTGGCTGTTACGCAATCCACTCCGGATGCATGCCTGGAGAAGATGCGTAGATTCCTGGCAAAACGAAAACAATCCCAGCCGCCAGGAGCCAGCATGGGGTCGACGTTTATGAACCCGCCGGGTGATTATGCCGGCAGGCTTCTGGAAGCAGCAGGGCTCAAGGGTGAGTCAGAAGGACCGGTGCAGGTAAGCAAGCTGCATGCCAATTTCGTCATTAACACCGGAGATGGCACGGCACGCGATGTCGTGGGCCTGATCCGCCGGATGCGGAAGACAGTTTCCGAGCAATTCGGGGTGACGCTCAACCTGGAAATCGAGCCATTTGGCGACTGGGCAGAAGGTGAGTTGAAGGGGCTGGAGGAGAAGATTGACGGATAAGCAGAACCTCGCCCTCATATTTGGTGGTCGATCCGGCGAACATGAGGTTTCTCTCATGTCGGCGCGTTCGGTTCTCGATGCACTCGATCGGGAGGCATACAACATCCTTGAGATTGGCATCACCAAGGAGGGCAACTGGCTTAGCGGCGAAAATGCGCTGGCCGCGTTTGAGGACGGCAAGTGTGAGAACCTCACCCCCGTCCTGTTGCCGGCAGAGCCGGGTGATGCGTATCTCTACGCCCGCCGCGAACATGGACTGGAGCCGCTGGCGTCCGTCGATGTGGTCTTTCCTGTGCTCCATGGATCCTTCGGCGAGGACGGCACGCTGCAGGGCTTACTGGAACTGGCTGATCTCCCCTATGTGGGTGCCGGTGTTCTTGCTGCATCCGTCACAATGGACAAGGGTGTGTTCAAGTCGCTGATGACCTCGCATCGCATTCCAGTTGTTCCGGGAATCACGGTCAACAGCTCTGAACTTCAACGTGATATGAACGCTGTTTTGGCCAGAATCGAGGCACTTGGATCCTATCCCTTCTTTGCCAAGCCGGCCAATCTGGGATCGTCCGTGGGTGTGACGAAATGCCGCAACCGCTCCGATTTGATGGAAGGTCTGCTGGAGGCGGCAAGCTACGACCGCCGCATCGTGGTGGAAATCGGGATTAACGCCCGAGAGATAGAAGTCAGCGTGATGGGCAATGACCATCCGCTCGCATCCATCCCGGGTGAGATTGATCCTGGTGCGGACTTTTACACCTATGAAGCCAAATACATCGATGACACGTCCGAGCTGCACATCCCGGCCGAGCTGGATGAGATTACCACGGAAGAGGTCCGCCGACTGGCTGTCGCTGCGTATGCGGCTTCGGATGGGGCGGGGTTTGCACGTGTAGATTTCCTGCTGGATGTCGACAGTGGTCGTGTGTATTTGAATGAGATCAACGCCATCCCGGGCTTCACCAAAATCAGCATGTTCCCGAAGCTGTGGGAAGCGAGTGGTGTCGGTTATTCCGACCTTCTGGATCGGCTGATTGCCTATGCCTTTGAGCGTTACGAGCAGAAAAGCGGATTGATCCGCAGTTATGGAGCGGTGGAATGACGTTGGAGGGGCAGGTTCTTGAGCAAGGGACGCGGGCAGACCGGGTGCGAGCCCGGCGTATCCGCATGCCTCGCCGTGAAGAACCTGTTTCACGCAAGCGCAGCAGCAAGCCTAAGCGGCGCAAGACGCGCCGGCTGGGCGGTATAGTGCTGGCAACCCCACGCGGGGCAGAGATTCGACTTCCAACATTGGGCTTGCGGGCGTTTGGTATTCGATGGCTTTCCCTGTCGCTGCTGGCGTTGACCCTGGTCCTTCTCGTCAGAGCCTTCCGCAGTCCGGATTTCATCGTCGGCGCTCCCCTTGTGGAAGGGAACACGTTTATCCCCGCCAGTCGTATTCGCTCACTGGCGGCAGTGGAGACCGAGCGATCCTTCCTCATCGATCCTGCGGCGGTTGTGGAGAGACTGCTGGAGCTGCCGGAAATCCGTTCGGCTGTTGTTGAAGTGAACTGGATGAATGAAGTAGCCATTCAGATTACGGAGCGGCCACCGGTCCTGGCATGGAACGACAACGGGCGCATCTGGTGGGTGGGCGAGGAAGGCATCGCCTACAGCCCGCACGGTGAGCAGCCGGACTTGATCCAGGTGAACTCGACGGAGGCCGTCGTCATTCTTTCCGATGATCCTACCCGGCCGGCGCTTTCAACGGCTCTCGTGGCGACGGCACAAGAATTGCATGCATCTCTACCGGAAGGAACGGACATTCTCTTCGATCATGTCCATGGTTTTTCCATCCAGGATGTCGATGGAACCACGGTTTATTTCGGTCACAGTGAAGACATTCAGAACAAGATATTGCTCTACCAGGCGATTGCGGCAAACCTGGAGGAGCGGAATCAATCAGTAAGCGTCATCAGTGTTGAGGATGTGCGCGCACCGTATTATCGCTGGGAGTAAATCACACGTGAGCGCCTTACTTGCAAGAGACGAACCTGTATTTGTCGGACTCGACATCGGAACCAGCAAGGTCTGCATGCTGGTGGGCGAGGTTGATTCGAGCGGCCAGCTGCGTGTTCTCGGGGTGGGCGCCGTTCCGGCTCAGGGTATGAAAAAAGGCGGCGTGGTTGACCTTGAGGCGTTGACTCGCTCGATCCAGGCCGCAAAGGACAAAGCGGAACGTACCTCCGGCTATGAGATTGGCTCCGCTCTGGTCAGCCTGTCCGGAAAGCACATATCCTGCATGAACAGCACAGGCATGGCGGGCGTCGCCAGCCGGACGATTGATATCGACGATGTCGCCCGCGCTCTCAACGCAGCTCGTTCGGTCGCGACGCCCTACAACCGCACGATTATTCATGTGATCCCCCGAGGGTACGTCGTCGACGGTCAGGATGGCATCAAATCGCCGGTCGGCATGCACGGCTACCGGCTTGAGGTCGAGGCGCATGTGGTTACAGCCAACACGACCGCGTTGAAGAACCTTGAGCAATGCGTGGAAGGTGCCGAACTTTCGGTGGATGGCTGGGTGATTAACTCCATCGCCGCCGCGAGCATGGTCCTGACGGATACCGAGCGTGAAATGGGTGTCATCGTCTGCGATATCGGTGGAGGGACCACCGATCTGGCCGTCTTTATTGAGGGTGCCGTCTGGCACACCGCCGTGATCCCGGTTGGCGGAGAGCATCTCACGAATGATATCGCCCAGGTGCTTCACCTGCCGCAGGAAACGGCGGAATCCATCAAGCGACGCCATGGGCACGCCATGCCCTCTGCCATTGAACCAAGCGAAGCGTTCGCGGTTCGTCCCTTCGGGCAGGACCGCTCCGTGCAGATCCGCCGCCAGGATCTGGCTGAAATTCTCGAGCCCCGCGTGGAAGAATTGTTCACGCTCGTGCGACAGGAAGTCAAGCGCAGCGGCTACGACGGCCTGCTTCCCGCAGGCATCGTCCTGACCGGCGGCACCAGCCTGCTCCCTGGCATCAAAGAAGTTGCGGGCGAGGTGCTGCAGATGCCGGTGCGGTTTGCCAAACCGGAGGATGTCCGCGGCCTGGCCGATCGTCTAAGATCGCCGGTCTTTTCCACAAGCATTGGCCTGCTGCGCTGGGCGCAGATGCAATCACAGGACCAGGAATATGTCCGTTCCGGCTGGCCCCGTTTCAGCCTGGGATCAGCCGCCGATTTTTTCCGGCGCTTGCTGCCGGACTAGAGAGGACCAGACTGTTACCTAGATGGTGATCAGATTTGGAGGAGGAATACGATGAATCAAACACCACATATGGAATCGTTCGCAAGAATCAAGGTCATCGGTGCCGGCGGCGGTGGCAGTAATGCCGTCAACCGCATGATCGAAGAGGGCTTGATGGGCGTGGAGTTCGTCGCCGTGAACACCGACGCCCAGGCACTTCTGCTCTCCAACGCACCTACTCGCGTCCGGATTGGCGATAAACTGACCAGGGGTCTTGGCGCAGGCGGTGATCCGGAGATTGGCCGGAAAGCTGCAGAAGAATCCGCCGAGGATTTATATGAAGTCCTCAAGGGTTCGGATATGGTCTTCATCGCCGCTGGTATTGGTGGTGGGACCGGCACGGGCTCATCCCCGGTGATTGCCCAGATTGCGAAGGAAGTCGGTGCACTGACCATCGGCGTGGTCACCCGGCCCTTCACCTTCGAAGGCGCGAAGCGCGGTCAATCTGCGGAAAAGGGCATCGCTGAACTCAAGGAGCACGTGGATACACTCATCGTGATCCCGAATGACCGTTTGCTTCAGATTGCTGATAAGCGGGCGAGTCTGCAGGACGCATTCAAGCTGGCCGATGATGTCCTCCGCCAGGGCATCCAGGGCATCAGTGAGCTCATCACCGTTCCGGGCTTGATCAACCTGGACTTTGCGGATGTGCGCACCATCATGTCCGAAGGCGGCGCTGCCCTCATGGCAGTCGGGCGGGCATCTGGCGAAGATCGTGCCCGTTCGGCGGCAGAGCAGGCGATTTCCAGCAATCTGCTGGATATCCGCATCGATGGCGCTCGCGGCATTCTGTTCAACGTGACCGGCGGGCCTGACCTCAGTCTGTTTGAGGTCAACCAGGCTGCTGCCATCATCAAAGAGACGGCTCATCCCGATGTGAACCTCATCTTCGGTGCGGTCATCGATCCCTCCATGGGAGATGACCTGCGTGTGACGGTTATCGCGACGGGTTTTGACCACTCCGGGAATCTGAGACGACCGCACCGCGCGCGCAGCCGGACAGAAGCGCAGGCTGCTGCGGCGGATGCTGGACAGATTCCGCTCGAGCCGTTCCAGCCGCAGACGATCGACGTCAACGATCTCGATATTCCCGCTTTCCTGCGCCGCCGATAGCAGGAGAGCTCGAATCGACTGCAGCTCAGGATAACCCATCCCGGGGTGATGGCGGCTGGAATGCTGCCTAACCTCCCATTGTAGTAGGACGACGCCGTCTTCCTCCTCGCGGCGTCGTTCTATGTTGCCTGCAGGTTATGCAGGAAGTTCACCCTCTCCGGCTTGCCTGCAAATTCGTACGCATGCTAGAATGCGGCAGTTCACCCGGAGGAAAGAGGCGTCACGAATGCGATGTCCGTTTTGTGAGAGCGAACAGAACCGCGTCATTGACACCACGCATGACAGCAAAGGGGGCATCCGCCGCAGGCGGGTGTGTATGGCTTGTGAGCAGCGCTTCAGCACCTATGAGCGAGCCATCCTGGCGGCTCCTCTTGTCCTGAAAGAAGACGGCACCCGTGAGGAGTTCGATCGCGAGAAGCTGGCTCGCGGAATTCGCATTGCCTGCGCAAAACGACCGGTCTCCGCTGCGGACATTGACCGGCTGGTGGGGGAAATTGAAACCACACTCTGTGCACTTGGAAAAGCCGAAGTTCCTTCCAGGGTCATCGGCGATCTGGCGATTGGCGCCTTGAAGAACCTTGATCACATCGCCTACATCCGCTATGCGATTGTCTACCTCGGTCTGGATGACCTGCGAGCAATCCGGGATGAGATCGACCGGCTCCTGGATCATGACTGAGTCAGTACAGACCATGCGGATGGAAAACAGGAGCAGATTGCATGGCAAAACACTTTGTTCTCGTCGCAGGTAACATCGGCTCGGGAAAGACCTCCCTGACGGAACGCATCGGAAAACGACTTGGTTGGGAGACGGCTTACGAATCCGTTGTTGATAATCCCTACCTTTCCGATTTCTATCAGGACATGGCCAAATGGTCCTTTCATCTCAATGTCTTTTTCCTCGGCGACCGCGCCGATCAACACTTCGATCTTGCGACGATGAGCAAATCAGCGATTATCGACCGCTCGATTTACGAGGACGCAGAAATCTTTGCCCGCGCAGCGGTGGATCTCGGATCGTTATCCGAACGTGATTACCAGACGTACCGAAGGGTCTATGAGTTGGTCGTTCAAGGGCTCCCGTCGCCGGATTTGCTCGTCTACCTGACGGCGCCGACGAGCGTTCTACTGGAGCGAATCCGGCAGCGCGGTCGGGAAATGGAACAGGGCGTATCCCTGGATTACCTCAACCTGCTGGAAAAATACTACGACGAGTGGCTAGCCGTGTTCGACTTGTGCCCGGTGCTGACCATTCGAACGGATAACCATGACTTCGTTCACCAACCGGAGCACCTGGATCTTGTCGTGTCACGCATCCGGGACAAGCTGCTCGGACGTGAGGTGATTGAGTTCTAGCGCTAGCAATTCCCTGATCCTCAAGTGAGTGGAAACAATCTCCAGCCACCTTGGCATGCTGGAGATTGTTGTCGTTTCCCTGGGCAATGCCGGGATCGAGTCGTTACACGTTTTTGGGGAGGTGTGATTCGCGCCATGTCCGGATGCGTTTAATCGCTTCTTGGATACGGCGGCGGTTTTCTTCCGTTTGATGCCAGCGACTTGCCCCCGAAGGATGTGGAAGGGGAATGATGACATGGCCGTTCTCATGAAGTTCGCCTCCGATGATGCGGGAAAGCGGCTCCCGTCGCGGGTAGAAGAGGTTGATCGCAAGACGGCCGATAGGGATGATGAGCTGCGGGTCGACAAGGTCGATTTCACGCTGGAGATAAGGGAGACAGAGCTGCTGTTCCTCCCGGGTGGGCACACGGTCTCCCGAGCCATTCCTGGCGCGGCCAGGATAGCATTTCGTCACGGAGGTCATATACTGCTGGGCCCGAAAGTGGGTTTCATCGAACCCGGCTTCCGCCAACCATTGAAAGAGGCGCGTGCCGCTGCCTGCGTTGAATGGTCGTTCCGCCTCGACTTCCGTCACACCTGGCGCCTGGCCGATGGTCATAACATGTGCCCCCGCATCGCCGCTGTAAATGGCTTTCGGCACAATCCAATGCCCGCCATCGAGGCACTTCCGGCAGCGGTTCAGCTCATTATGCACTTGCTCGAGTGAAACTGAATTACTCACGCTCATCCCCCTGAAGGTCCAGCCATGCCGTTTTAATCTTCTGTGCTTCCACGTCCATGTCCTCGGGACTTTCACAGAGGATACGTCCACCACAGTTAAAAGTCTTCAATGCCTTGAGGAGGGCATCCAGATTGAAGTCTGACTCATCGAGGAGCAGGTGTTTCTGTTCCCCTTTTTCTGTGTAGGCAATGCCGGAAAGATGACAGTGGAGCCGATGCAGCGATTCCAGCCCGAGCGCGTCCTGGTATGCCTGGAGGACCTGACACCACTCTTCATAGGAATTCATCGTCCCATCCCCGGCACGGGCGTGGAGGTGGGCAAAATCAAGACACGGTTCAACGGCTTGCACTGATGTGGCCATGGTCAGGGTGTCTTCGAGCGAGCCCAGCAGTGCACCTTTGCCCATCGTCTCAGGTCTTAGACGGACCGGGTTGTGCGAGGCTTCCAGTTCCTTTGCACAATCCTGAAGGCGTGGGACCGCGATGTCCAGGACCTGGTCTGGTTCCTGTTCGAAATACGATCCGGGATGGAACACAATGTCTGTGGCACCCGCGAGATGGCCGAAATGCGCCGCATCCATCAGTCGTTTACGGCTCTTTGGCCATTCCGTTTCGTCTGCGTTGAGATTGATGTAATACGGGGCATGAATACTGATGGCGACATCGTTCGTTTCGGCAGCCAGGCGTATGTTCTCGGCGGTTTTCTCCTTCACGCGCACCGCTCTGACCCATCCGAGTTCCAGCGCATGCAGGTCCTGCCCGGCCAGATGCATGATGGTGCCGACTGACCCTCCCGGCTTCTTTGGACGAGAGCGGGGGGTTCCCACACTTCCGAAACGAAAGCTAGAACTGGCCATGTGATTCTCCGTTTGGTGAATACCAATACAGGAGGAAGCATCCTCTGTGGTGAAACCCAGCGATACGAACGCAGACGTAGATGGAATTACTTCTTGCGAAGTGAGCCGGTCACCGGTGTGGCTTCGCGTGGAAGCGAGAAGAAGAAGATGCTGCCTTCACCCTCGGCGCTCTCCACCCAGATACGGCCACCGTGCTGCTCGATAACCGTCTTCGCCAGTGCAAGGCCGAGGCCGGTACCTTCGATGGGATTGTTCGGGTCCATCACGGTGATGCGGCCGCGGAACAGGTGCTCGAAGATACGGGGAATTTCATCTTCGGGGATGCCCGGGCCGTTGTCCTGGATCTGGATAACCACTTCCTCATCGTTGAAATCCGCGTCGATGTGGATTTCACCACCGGACTGGGTGAACTTGATGGCGTTGCTGAGCAGGTTGCTCATGACCGAATTCAGTCGTCCGGGGTCGCCCATAATCAGCAGGGACGTCTCCGGGAGGTTGTAGGTCACCCTGTGTTTCTTGTCCTCGGCAAGCGGGCGAAGGTCTTCGATCGCGCGCCGGATTAGGTCATTGACCTGGCAGGGCTGGTACGTAAGGTTTGCGGTCGATTCGACGCGGATGGTTTCAAGCAGTCCGGTGATGAGGTGCGTCATGCTTTCGGTTGCCCTGCGCATCATGCTGAGCGCCTTCTCCTGCTGCTCGTTCAAAGGGGCTTCCGCAAGGAGATCAGCGCCGAGACGGATGGCGTTGAGCGGGTTCTTCAAGTCATGTGCCGCAGTGCCCAGAAGCTGGGAGCGCATGCGATCAATCTGTTTCAGGGCGGTGATGTCCTGCATCACGGCGACGCGTCCGACGTCGGTAATCTCGCTGATGGATACATAGAGTGCACGCTCGGTCGGCGTGGTGATGTCCTGACTTACCGGCAGATCGATCGTTTGATCCACGAGGAGTTGACCGAGGGGGTGACCTATGAAGACGTCGGAGGCAAGCCGTCCAACGGCGCGTTCTGGATTGATGCGGAAGAATTGTCCGGCTGCCTGGTTGACAAGGATAATGCGGCCGACGCTGTCCGTCAGGACAACCGCGTCAGCGGTTTCCACCAGGGTCGCTTCGAGACGGCTTCGCTCCTCCGTAATGCGCTGGAAGAGGTTGGCGTTGTCGACGGCAATCGCAGACCAGGAGGCTACGGAAGATAGCAGTTGCTGATCCGCTTCTGTGAAGGTGCCGCGGGGGTGGTTAATCGCCTGAATGACACCCATGACTTCGTCCCGCCTCACCATGGGAACACTGAGTACCGATGTCGTCAGCAGCCCCGTCTGGCCGTCAATTGCGCTGTGATAGAGCGGGTTGGTCCGCACATCGTTGACGATGAGGGGTGTGGCGTTGCGGGCGACCCAGCCGGCAATGCCTTCCTTCAGGCCAATCGCCACGTCGCGGATGCGCATCTGCCGCCCGCCGCTTGCTTTCAGGTTAAGGGCCTCGCCATCGGGATCGAGGAGGAACAGCACGCAGGCTTCCGCATTAAGGAGCCGCTGTGTATTCAGCATGGCGTTCTCGAGTGCGACTTCGAGGTCCAGGGTGGATGTCATCTCGCGGCCAATTTCACCCAGAACCTGAAGTTGAGCCGCGCGTGCTTCCGATGCTTCAAGGTGGATGGCGTCCTGCAACCCGACAGCGCCGATGTTGACAATTGCCTGGGCCAGCTCTTTCTCTTGTTCGTTGATCATCTGCCCGGGATGATCATAGAGGAGACGGACGATCCCGAGTGCCTGATTGCGGGAGGCGAGGGGGAAGATGGCTGCACCCGAGATTCCCTCTCCCTGGAGCATGGCAATGTCTTTCGACGATCCAACGGGCGGTACGACGGTGATGATGGTCGGCTTCAGGTCACGCAGGACCTGCTGGTGAGCAGGGTAATCCGGCATGCTGTCGGTCGTCAGAGAGACCACCGATGGCTGCATCGATTTTCCCAGTTGCTGCCTGAAGCGGAGATTATGATGTTCCCCTTCGTAAAAGGACGATATCTCGCAGGCCTCCGCCGAAGTGGCTTTCAGCAGGTGTGCGGCGGTTTGATGAATGGCATGCTGCGGATCGCGGGTACCCGTGACGGTATGGCTGGCCTGGTATAGCAGGGAGAGTTTATGGAAGAGATAGCTCTGTGTTGCGGATTGGCGCGCCAGTGCAAGCACTTCGCCGGCCCGGATGGCGAGAATATGCAGGGTCTGAAGGTCCTGCTTTGTAAAGGGCTCTTTGCGGTCGCTTCCAATGAACATGAGCCCAACGATGTTGGCACCTGAGATGCAGGGCGCACAGGCAACATGACCGGGGGCGAGCGGCAGACCCAGAGAACGTTTGGCGTCTTCGGTCGCGTTCACCGTGCGCGTGCTGAGGGTGGCTTTGAGAACGGGATGTTCGGATGAGGAGGGAAGCCTTCCCAGCTCTCCCATGGGTACGCCAACGGCAAAGCGCGGTGTGAAGCTGGAACGGCCTTCCTCGAATTCATAGAGAGCCGTGCGGGGGGAGGAAAGCAGTTCAGCAGCAATACCGAGCAGGGACGAAATCGCATCCGATGGATTGGTGATGTCCATCGGTTCCGTCGCCGCTCTGTAGATCGATTGATGAAATGCGGTGGGCGATTGGTCAGCGATCATAGGATATTTGCCACCTCAACTGGAGCCTAAGTGCCTGCATTATTGCATAAAGTCCTATCTCCCGCAATCAGGGTACATCAACTTCAGGTGATCAGGGAAGAAAGGCGGAAAATTTAACCCAGAGGGGTGGTCCAAACAGGATGATTCCTGTTGTTGCTGCGGTTACAGCCGCGATGAGAACGGCAGCGGCTCCAACATCTTTACCGACTTTCGCGAGCGGATGGAGATCCGGGCTGGCGAGATCGACGACCGCTTCCAGCGCCGTGTTCAGAAATTCTGCCATCCATACGAGCCCGATGACGATCATCACGACGGCCCATTCAAGGCGATCCAGGTGGAGCCAGAGGCTCATGGCGAGAGCAGCTATTGTGGCAATCGCGTGGATCCAGGCATTGCGCTGGGAGCGCAGGACATGCCACAAGCCCGAGAAGGCATGACGAAAGGCAGCCAGACGAGAGTGTGCTTGCCTGGGGTTGTTCATGGGGCATCCCCGGGTAGCACAATATCCATCGGAAGCTGCTGCAGGATCGCAGCCTGCAGTTCCCACATCGCCTGTTGCTCTTCACTGGTGGCGTGATCCTGTCCCAGGAGATGAAGCACGCCGTGGACAGTCAGGAGGGCAATTTCAGCCTCAAGCGTGTGGCCGGCTTGTTCGGCTTGCTGTTCGGCGATGGGGACGGCGATGACGATGTCGCCGTAATAAATGCGGCGACTGGCTTCATCCAGGGTTCCATCCGAGAAAGAAAGAACATCCGTCGGGTAGTCGTGCCCAGCAAAACGCTGATTGAGGTCTTGTATCCGTTCCACACTGGTCAGCAAGATGGTCGCTTCACCAGGCTGAGGTGCGAGGTGCACGAAGGCAGCCGAGGCGCTTCGGATGACGATTGGAAAGAGAGGTTCATACCCGCCATCCGTCTCTGTATGAATCTGATAGCTCATACCGGCCCTATGTCCCATCCGGGAGTTGGGCAGCAGGTGATGGTAGCGTTTCGGCTGCCGTGCCGGGATATTGCAGGCGGGGATGGTAGACGTTCACGAGGGTGTTTACAAAAGACTGTTTGACAAGGCTGAGATCGCGCAACGTGAGGTCTGTGTTGGCAAGCTGCCCTTTCTGCAGGCGGTCGTTGATAATCCACTGCACAAGGCGCTCGATTTCCTCCTCACTCTTGGGGCGGTCGGCGCGCGCTTTCGCTTCCACGCCGTCCGCAAGCATGAGCAACGCTGTTTCGCGTGATTTCGGTGCAGGGCCGGGATAGGTGAAGTCGGCAACATTCACCTTGCTTGGGTCGTTCTCGTTGTCCTTGAGAGCGGCCTGATACTGATAATTGGTCATCATGGTGCCATGATGCTCGCTGATGAACGCCTGGATATCCCGGGGAAGCCGGTATTTTCGTGCCAGCTCCAGACCTTCCTGCACGTGACCTCGTATGACGTTTGCGCTGCTGACGGGATCAAGCTGCTCGTGGATGTTCTCACCAACCACCTGATTCTCGATGAAGAACTGCGGCCGCAGGGCTTTCCCTGCATCATGGTAGAGCGCGCCGACACGCGTGAGCAGCGGGTTGGCGCCCACCGCTCTCGCAGCCTGTTCAGCAAGGTTTGCCACCTGCAGACTGTGCTGGTACGTTCCGGGTGCATTCCGGAGAATGAATTGCAGGAGAGGATGATCCGGTCGCGAGAGTTCAATGAGTTGGAGGTTGGTGGTGATGCCGAGAATCATCCCAATCAGGAGCAGGAGACCGAAGCTGAGACTTGCCGAGAGCAATCCGCTGATGATGGATGCACCTATCAGGGATGCCTTGCCGAGAAGATCCGTCGAAGGATCGAGGAAGCGGAAGATGATGATGACCGACGCTGCGGCAAGTGAGGATGCCATGCCAGCCCACAGGAATGAGCTCAATCGCTCAACGCGACCGATGACCAGGCATGCAAGCGTGCCGCTTAGCATGACATACAGACCGAGTTCGAGGCCGCGCGGCGCAAGATAGCCTGCCAGGGCTCCCATGGCGACGGCAGAGGTGATGCCCATGCCTGGACCATACAGGATGGTGAGCAGCAGGGGTACGGTTGCGCCGGGAAAAACGTAGGGTAGAACGGTCCTGCCCGGGATCATCAGTTGCATCCCCAGCACACCCAGCACAAAGAGGAGCACCATGACGAAGGACATGCGTGTGTTCTTCAACTGGTCGGGATGCTGCCTGACCGCATACAGAACCATGCTGATGCCAATGAGGAGCACGAAGAGGAACTGGACGGCAACATTCATCCAGTCTGCGCGAGGGGTAAGCAGGCCATATGCGTTCAAGGCTTCAAGCTGGAGTTCGGTAACACGTTCGCCACGGCTAACAATCATTTCACCGGCTGCGTAGGACTTGTTAACCGCTTCAACGTTTTCACGTGCCAGTTCCTGGGCTGCAGTGGTTGTTTCCTCGTTGAAGACGGAATTCGGTGCAACGAAGGCGCTGGCCAGCAGGGTGACCAGGGATGCTTGTTCATCCGGCATGGCGATGTTGACGAGCGCAGGTACGGTTCGCTGCGCTTCCTCCAGCCGTCCTTCACGGATTTCAGAGCGCATGACCAGTTCCAGCACGGAAATGGATTCCAGCTTGACAGCCTCCCAGCGGGATGCGTTCAAATCGAGAAAGGCAGCCGCTGTTTCGGCATCCAGTTCAAGGAAGGAGATGGCTTGCAGATCTGCGATGCGGTCTTCACGTGTGGAAAAGGAATCCGCGCGGACCGAATCGATGAAATCGAGCGTGGTCTGTAAATGATCCAACTGGCGCCGGGCTACATCGCTGTCCGGGGGATCGTAGATGTCGGGTACGCTCTCCGCCGCGCTTTCGCGAGCTTGTTCGGTCAGGACATCGCTGGCGTACGACAGGGTGTATGGCGCAGGGATATCCTGCGAAGCGACATCACCGATATCCAGTGTGTAGGATGAGGTGCTTTGCGCTGGAATGAAGGCGATGACTGCGACGGTGCTGACCAGGCCGAAGACGCCGATGATCCAAAGACGCAGGTTGTTCCAGGTTCGTTGGATGCGCTCGCCGGTGGTCTGCGGCAGGTTGTTTTCCGCCATGGGTTTGCCTATTCTGAAAGGAGATCCCGGACGATGCCGCTGAGGAGCTTGCCGTCCGCCCGGCCCTGCACGCGCGGCATGAGCACTTTCATGACGGCGCCCATCATCCGTTGTTCTGTTGCCCCAACTTCGGCGATTGCCGCTTCCGCCATGGATTTGAGCTCCTCCTCGTTCAGCGGCTCGGGCAGGTAGGATTGCAGCAGTTCAATCTCCTCATCACTCGTCTTAACCAGATCCTCACGCCCAGCTTTGATGGCTTCTTCTCTGGCTTCCTGGGGTATTTTGACAGCTTTTTGAATGACCGAGAGGATTTCTCCCTCCGTCAGTTCGTCTCTTTTCTCAACTTCTCGGAGCTTGATGTCGGACAGCAGTCGACGGAGAAGCCGTTTTCGTAGTTGATCGCCAGAGCGCATCGCCTGGTGCAGTTCCTGTTCTAAATCCTTTTTTGTATACATAGTGACATTATACTGTCGAGTTCATGCAGAGGAAAGGCGGGGGGAGTCGTGGACCGTTCCCCGCATTCCCGCGCCTTCAAGGGCTTCCAGACGCACGGCCTGGATCCTGTTGATGCTGTCTGCAGGTCCATCAGCGTAAACCTTGATTTCATTATCGGTGATCCCCTGCAGAACTCCCCTTCGTTGTTGAACCCAGAGAACAGGCCGTACGGAGTCGATGTACTTCATTCTGTGATGTTGTGAGCTGATCTGCAACACAGATCGCAATTCCGCTGCGCGCTCCTTCCGCAACGCGTTGTGAACAGGGTTGTCCATCCCTGCCGCCCGTGTGCCTTTGCGTTCGGAATACGGGAACACATGACCGCCAGCGAAAGCCATTTCCCGGACGAAAGCCACACTTGCACGGTGCTCATCCTCGCTCTCGCCCGGGAAGCCGGCGATGATGTCCGTGGTGACGGCCATATCGGCGACCTCCGAGCGGATGGATGCAAGGAGATCGGCGAACCCCTTCGGAGTAACATGTCGTCCCATTCGCTGCAGGACGGCAGCCGAACCGGATTGAAGCGGCATATGGAGATGCCTGACCATGCGTGGATTGTCCCAGAGGGACAGGAGGCTGGATGGGAGATCCCATGGTTCCAGCGATGAAAGGTGGATGCGCGGGATATCAGTTTCAAGGAGAATACGGTGTAGGAGAGTGGTGAGTGATGACCTGGAGGGGAGGTCCCGGCCCCACATCCCCAGGTGGACGCCAGTCAGAACGATTTCGTTCACGCCTTCCATTTCAGCAGCGAGTATGTCGGCGAGAATATCCTCGACCGGCCTGCTTCTGCTCCTTCCGCGCGCAATGGTTGTTATGCAATAGGTACAGCGATTGTTGCATCCATCCTGCACCTTCACAAAGGAACGCGTCCGGAGCCGCATCCCCTGATGATGTTTGAGCCAATGCCGAATGCGGTCAGAATCGGGACCCGGCTCCCCGAGAAGGATTTCGATGAGCCGGTCCTTTTCTTCGTTAGGGATGACAGTCGTGACGCCCGGAAGGCTCAGGGCTTCTTCGGGGACAAGGGTGGACCAGCATCCGGTAACAAGAATGGGCGCCTGACTGACCCTGTGGGCCTGCCGTATCTTCTGGCGTGAGTCGGCGGCTGCTTTCGCCGTGACGGTGCAGGTGTTGATGAGGATGACATCAGCTTGCTCCGCTGTCATGACGATGTCCCAGCCTGCAGCCTGCACCGCTCGGGCTGTGTGTTCAAGCTCGCTGATGTTGAGACGGCAGCCGATGCTGTCGAGAAACAGTTTCATAGGAACTCGTCAGGGCTGCAGGACCGAGAAGTAGTCAAAGCGGATTTCGACAGGCACTTCCGAGCGGCTTCCTGCCAGCAGGCCGACATCACCGCCGGATGGAAGGGGTGAGGTGGCTGTGAGAACATCCTGCCCGTTCACTGAAAGACGGAGTTCATCATCGATGCATGCAGTTTCGAGGTGGTAGATTCCATCGCTGGTCTCGACGGCATCCGCTGGATTCATCGCATCCGCGTGAAGCATTTGTTGTTCTCCGGCCACTATGGCGCCGATGCCAGCAAAGCCATCACTGGAAATGGTGAAGAAAATGTAGTTCTGTGGGTCCTGGAAGCGACAGATGATCCCGAATACATTGTCATCGCTGCCCGCAAGTTTTTCGGCGTCCACCCGGATGATGATGTCATCGAAGTCCAGGTGGGGGCGTCCCCAGACGACGGTGTCTTCTGCAGAGATGCTGATGTGGTAGCCCCCGTCGATGTAGGCGGCGATGTGTCCTTCCTCGCGCTGGCGATCCCAGCCGCTCGATGGTCGTGAGAAATCGTCCTGGAAGAGGACTCCTCCCGAGGTTGGAGCCGGTAGAAGGTTGGAGCAGGCGCTCAGCATGGCTGCAAGAAGGATGAGCAGACAAGATCCGGCTGCACCGGAAGTCGGTGATTGCCGACGAGGTCGGTCGAGGATCAACGTGAAGATGGTTCGATCATCGCTCATAGAAGGTATCCAGCGACGGACATTCTAGCACACACCCGGAGCGGACGGAAAGGAGGGAGCATGTCAGCGGTTGAGGTTTTCAAGGAGGCGAAGCGCGCGCAGTCCCACCGCCCCATCTGGATTGAGGGCTGCCGCCTGCTCAAAAGCTCGTGCAGCTTCGTCGAGATGACCCTGGATGTGCTGCAGCAATCCCCAGTGGAGCCAACTGCTGGCTCTGGTCGGATCCTGAAGGATGGCATCGGCGAGAAGTTCCTGGGCGAGGGAGAGGTTCCCGACGAGAAGGTGAGCGTATCCTAACAGCTCAACGTCCTGACTGGCCCCCTGAGAAAGGAATACGGCGTTCCTGGCCGCCGGCAAGCCAAGCGCCTCCACTTCAACTTCGGTTTGGATCGAAAACGCCGCAAGAGCCCGCCAGTATATCGCCTGGTCAGGGGCGAGCTCAACAGCCTGTATGTAGGCTTCCCGCGCAGCGGCGACATCACCCGAGGCGGTGTGTGCATCGCCCAGACCTGCGTGAAGCGCAGGGTCCTGCGGCGAGCGTTGCAGGGCGTCCTCGAGGATGGTTACAGCCTGGTCCGGCGAACCCGCTCTGATCCAGTGGTCCGCGAGGAACATGGCTGTGAGCGTGGAGCCCGGGGCAAGATTCCAGGCGGTTTCCAGGGATGGTAACCCATCCTGACCAAGTTGATCCATCGCAAACCCGAGATAAGAGAGTGCCTCGGGATAGTCCGGTTCATGCTGGAGGGCGGCATCCAGCGCGCTGATGGCGAGCTGCCAATGGCCATGACGGACGAATACCTGCCCGGCTGCAGCCAGACTGAAGGCGATACTGGATTCGGTTGAGGCGTCCTCGATCACACGGATAAGGTCAAGGATGACTCCTCCGGGCTGATCCTGGTTTTCGAGAGTAGCGCGGAGGAGAGGAAGGGCGTCTTCGGGTGCTGCGGTAGCCTTGAGCATGGCGAGTGTTTCCAGCGCATCGGAGCTGCCGGGTGTGAATTCAAACGCGGTTTCTGCAATCGATATCGCTTGCGAGATTTCCCCGGATGCGAGATATGCATCACTGAGCGCCAGCAGGAAGCTCCCATGCTGATCACACTCAGCGGTTTGGAACCGTTCTGCCTCGTTGAGATCACCCTGCTGGAGTCGGACCCAGCCGAGAAGGCAGGTTGCCTCGTTGTTTTGAGCGTTGCGGGCAAGAGCGCTGGTGAGATGCTGTTCGGCTTCGGTTAACCTTGCGGCATGCAATGCGAGACGCCCTGCAGTTGTGTCGAGGGTTTCCAGGGCCGGATCAAGCGACATCGCTTCCTCCAGCGCGAGGTATGCAGCATCTGCATTGCCATGCCGGGCGTTCAGCCGGGCGCGTGTGAGCGCGTCATCGACGGCGGCATCATTGGGTTGCGGTGCCAGGACGAGCAACAAAACGCTGACCGCCGCTAGGAGGACCCAGGGTTGACGCAGATTGTGAGCAATCGGAGAGTTTCGCATTTGCCTGTGTTGATTATAGTCGTTTCAGCCTTCCTTGCAGTTAAGAGTATTTGTATCCAGCTTGTACACAGTCTATAATCAAGAAAACGCCCAGGAGGAATAGATCCATGGACTTCAAGCTATCTTCCGAACACGAGATGGTCCGCAAGATGGTGGCAGATTTCGCTGCGAAGGAGGTCGCTCCAACCATTGCAGAATGGGATCGCAAGCAGGAGATGGCGCCGGATATTCTGCCGAAAATGGCGGAGCAGGGGTTGCTTGGTATCTGTGTGCCGGTCAAGTACGGCGGTCAGGGGATGGATTACATCTCCCTTGGTATCGCGAGTGAAGAACTGGAGTATGTCGACACTTCGCTGAGGGTGGTTCTGTCGGTTCATACAGGTCTTTGCTGCCTCACCCTGCTCCAGTGGGGAACCGATGAGCAGAAGAAGGAATTCCTGCCACCTATCGCATCGGGAGAATTGATTGGCGGGGGAGCGTTTTCCGAGCCCAATGCAGGATCAGACTTCGCAGCCATCCGGATGACGGCCCGACGGGATGGCGACGACTTCATCCTGAATGGCGAAAAGATGTGGATTTCCCTGTCGACGAAAGCCGACATGGCCATCGTCACAACACGGAGCCAGCTTGATAAAGAGAAAGAACATGAGGGCCTGACCACATTCCTGGTCGATTTGCACAGCAAGGGGGTCACCACCGGTGATATTCACGGGAAACTTGGCGTTCGTGCCGGCTCCACAGGATGGATTGCCATGCAGGATGTGCGTGTCCCGGCACGCAACATGATCGGCGAAGAAGGTGAAGGCTTCAAGATTACGATGTCGGCGTTTGACAATGGTCGTTATACCGTTGCTGCAGGCGCAACAGGGCTCGTCCATGCTTCGCTTGATGCAAGCGTGGCTTATGCAAAGGAACGGGAAACGTTCGGCCGACCAATCATGGCTCACCAGTTGGTCCAGGCGAAAATTGCGAAGATGCACCTGGATTATGAGATTGCCCGCCTGCTGTACCTCAAGGCAGGCTGGATGAAAAACGAGGGTCTCCGCAACACGCTTGAGACTTCCCGGGCAAAGCAATTTGCCACCTATGCGTCCTATGAAGCTGCAACAGAAGCCGTGCAGATCCACGGCGGCTATGGCTTCAGTGACGAGTATCCGGTGGAGCGGTTCCTGCGAAACTCCAAGGGCGCTGTGATTTATGAAGGCAGCAACGAAATCCAGACCCTGATCCAGGCCGGTTATGCGCTGGGCTCACGTCGTGACAAGCCGCTGCGCTGCGAACTCCCGGCATATGATGAAGAAACCTGGCTGGCGGAAGCGTAGAATCCCCGACCAGTTTACGATCGACCTTGCAGCGGTAAGGAGGAACCTTTGAATATTGTTGTTTGCGTTAAACAAACAGTGGATACAGCGGCAACCATCTCGGTCGAGCAGGGCACCGTGTCCTGGGGAGATACGCCGCTTGTCCTGAATCCGTGGGATGAATTTGCGGTGGAAGAAGGCCTTCGCCTTCGAGAGGCGCATGGCGGGAAGGTCACTGCGTTGACTGTCGGCCCCGAATCCGCCACGGAAGCACTGCGAAGTGCGCTTGCCATGGGTGCGGATGCGGCTGTTCGAGTGGATGACAGCAGCCTTGAGGGAGCGGATTCCCTCGTTGTGTCTGCCGTCCTTGCCGCCGCGCTGGAGAAAATGGGGGATGTGGATCTCGCTCTCTTCGGACGGGAAGCGGTTGACAGCAACTCAGGAGTCTTGCAGGCGCAGGTCGCCCGGCGCCTTGGTTGGGCATCGCTCCCCCTTGTTGCGGCGATTACGGCGATTGACGGGGATGGGCGCGCGATCGAGGTTGAGCGCATGCTGGGCGAAGGACGGCAGCGTGTGAAGGCAACCCTTCCTGCAGCCCTCAGCGTCGTGAAAGAGATTAACGAGCCGCGCTATGCTTCCTTCATGGGGATTCGGAAGGCGTCGCGGGTTGACGTTCCGGTCTGGACATCTGCGGAGCTTTCGATGGACCAAGTCGATCCAGGCGTAAGCTGGCTTGCCCCCGAGGCAGCAGCGGACGTGGAAGTCGCCTGTGAGTTCATCGACGTTGACGATGTCGGGGAAGCAGCGCACGCGCTGGTGCAACGCTTGCGCGAGGAGAAGGTGCTCTAATGATGATGAAGGTTCTTGTCTATATCGATCATCATGCCGGCGCGATCACTCCGGCGACCTGGGAAGCACTGGGTGCGGGAAGAAAACTCAGTCAGGATCTGCAAATACCGATGGAAGCTCTTGTCCTGGGGAACAATACGGCTTCGCTGGCTTCTGCCGTCGCAGAGAAAAGCGGCGTTCACGTGCATGCAGCCGAGGACGCTTCCCTTGAGCACTTCCGGGCTGACGTCTATGCGAGTGCCGCAGCACCGTTGGCTGAAGGAACTGAAGTTGTACTTCTCCCGGACAATGGCCGTACGCGGGAGTTCGCAGCGATGCTTGCGGTTGACTTGAATGTGGGCTTGATCCCGGATGTCGTTGCGCTGGACGTGCGGGATGGGAATCTGCAGGCGGCCCGCGCGATTTACTCCGGCAAGGTGCGCTCAACTGTCCTCGGCACAGGGCGCAAGCCGATCATTCTCACGCTGCGGAGCCGGGTCTTTGCTCCGGACGCGGAACAGACCGGCCCGGGAGAGATTGAGAGCGTGGCCGTTGCTTCCGTACCGTCTGGTGTTGAGGTGCTGGGCTTTGAGGAATCCCGGGGCGGTGCCAATCTCGCCGATGCGGCGGTGATTGTTGCCGGAGGACGAGGTGTGGTCAATAATCCTGCGCTGGATCCGCCTCCATCGATCACCGATCAGGATGCCATTGACGCGTGGCGAGCGGAGCAGGGTTTTGCCGAGCTGCAAACCCTGGCTGATGCGATAGGCGCAGCCCTCGGAGCGACACGTGCCGTCGTCGATGCTGGCTTCATTCCCTATGCTCACCAGATCGGGCAAACGGGCAAGGTGGTTTCCCCCGATCTCTACATTGCTTTTGGGATTTCGGGAGCCATTCAGCATCTGGCTGGCATTCGATCAGCCCGGACCGTCGTCGCCGTGAACAAGGATCCGGACGCGCCGATCTTCCGATCTGCCCGTTTTGGGCTCGTCACCGATATGCACGAGGTCATCCCTGCTCTCACCAAAGCTTTCCTCGAAGCATCCTGAGGATCGCACTAAGCTTGAAGGGGATCATCATCTCCCTTCCTGTTGTGGAGTGGTACACTGCCTGCCGGAGCCGTCGATCACGTCCCCGGCAGGCCTGTTGCCTGTGGTAGAGTCCGGCTCATGGTTTCGATATGGAGAGTTGGAAGATGAAAAAAGGCGCATTTACGTTTGTCCTCCATTCTCATCTCCCCTACGCTCGTCAGGCAGGGAGATGGCCGCATGGTGAAGAGTGGCTGCACGAGGCAGCGGCGGAAACCTATATTCCGCTGCTCAATGCCTTAAACCGGCTTGCCGACGAAGGTGTGCCGGCGAAGCTCACACTCACTCTCACACCGATCTTGCTGGAACAATTGAACGACGACGATGTTCGCAGCAATTTTGTTCAATACCTGGATCTACGGATTGAGGCAGCAGGAGCTGATGTGCAGCGTTTCGACGCGCTAGGTGATGAGCATCGCACACTGCTCGCACAGTATTACCTGGATTGGTATCAGGACATCCGATACTCCTTTGTGGACCGCTACAAGGGCAATCTTGTCCCGGCTTTCCGCGCGCTGCAGGACGCTGGAGTGCTGGAAATTGCGACGTGCGCCGCAACCCACGGGTATCTGCCCCTGCTTTCGAAGGACGATTCAATCAACCTGCAGTTGAAGACGGCAGTTGAGAGCTATAAACGACTGTTCGGCCGTCCACCGCAGGCTATCTGGTTGCCAGAATGCGCCTACCGCCCCGGATTCGTGACCGAGGATGGGACGTCCAGGGCAGGATTGGAAACGTTCCTGGAAGCCCATGGCATCCAGCTTTTCTTTGTAGAGACTCATCTGATCGAGGGAGGGCGCCCCCAGGGGATTGCTGCCGGTGATGCCGTCGGTCCATATGGCACCATCACCCGGCGCTATCTGGTGCCGTTTGATGAGGCGCACCCTTCACCCGAAACAACGACGTACAAGCCGTATTTCGTCGGTGATGCAAGCGTCGCCGTGATCGCCCGCAACAAGCGCACCGGCCTGCAGGTCTGGAGTGCGGATTGGGGATATCCGGGCGAATTCGACTATCGCGAGTTCCATAAAAAGGACGGACAATCCGGCCTGCAATACTGGCGGGTTACCGGAGCGCGTATCGACCTGGGTGATAAAGACCTCTACCATCCCGATTGGGCCGAGTACAAGGTACATCAGCATGCTGAGCATTTCGCACACATGGTGACAGAGATGCTGCAGGGATACGCGGAACAGAGCGGTTCCTTCGGGTTGGTTTCCGCAAACTACGACACAGAACTCTTCGGTCATTGGTGGTTCGAGGGCATTGACTGGATCGAAGGGGTTCTCCGGCATCTCGCAACATCGGAAACCGTGGAACTGACGACGGCAGGCGATTTCATCAAGGCACATCCACCCGATACCGCTGTTCAACTTCCCGAGGGGTCCTGGGGAGCCGGGGGAACTCACTTCGTCTGGGATAACACGGATACCCATTGGATGTGGCCGATGATCCATGAGGCCGAAGTGAAGATGGCAGGAATGATTACCGCGTATCCGGATGCGAAGGGTGACGACAAAGAAGTGTTGAACCAGGCTGCCAGGGAACTGCTCCTGCTTCAATCGTCGGATTGGCCGTTTCTGGTCACCACCGGGCAGGCGCGCGAGTATGCCACACAGCGTTTTCTCCAGCACATCGAACGTTTCAATATGCTTGTGAAAAGCCTCCAGGAAAGTGAAGCGGACATCAACTTCGCACGCTGGTGCTGGGAGAAGGATAAAATCTTCCCCGACATCGATTACCGCTGGTTTGCAGCATGAGGGTCCTTCAGCTTGCTGCCGAGGCGACGCCGCTCGCCAAAGTAGGAGGCCTTGCCGATGTCGTTGGGGAACTTCCCAGGGCGCTCGCTGCGGACGGCGTAGACATCCATGTGATGATGCCGTTGCATCCGACGATCGACCGGGATGTTTGGAAGCTACAGCGGCTCGGTGACGTCGCGATTCCTCGCGGGGACCATGTTGTGCAGGCTGAACTCTATCAGGTGAACCTCAAGGGTGTGCCGCTCATTTTGATCGATGGTGAACCCGTTCGAGCAGGTGAGAACGTCTATAACAGCCCCGAGATTGACGCCGAGAAATTCACCTTCTTCTCGACTGCTGCCCTTCAGGCGGCCGTTGAGCTGGATATCGTTCCGGACATTCTGCACACGCATGACTGGCATGCTTCCCCGGCCTTGTTGAAACTGCATTCTATCCGGGAGGAAGATCCTCTCTGGTCAGGAGTACGGTCGCTGCTGACCATTCACAATATGCCGTACTTTGGCCCGGATTGTCGCACGGTCTTTCCCGCCTACGGCATTACCGCATTGCAGGGCTGGCCGGTGCCGGAATGGGCGGGTTGGCTGGCCCTGCCGCAAGCGATCGCGCATGCGGACTGGCTTTCAACCGTCAGCCCCACCTACGCAGATGAAATCCTTACCAGCGATTACGCTGCAGGTTTGGATGAGCTCATTCAGACGCGGAAAGACCGCCTGATCGGAATCTTGAATGCGCTTGATTTCGATGTCTGGAACCCGGCAACGGATGAAGATGTGCCTACGTCGTTCAGCCGGACACGAATCAAGAAACGAATCGAGAATAAACGTCATCTTCAACAGGAGATGAACCTTCCCGAAACAGATGATCCCCTGCTCATCATGATTACCCGCATTGATCATCAGAAGGGCATCGATCTGGCCCTGGATGCAATGTCACGGCTGCTCGATCGGAAGTGGCAGTTGATCATCCTGGGTGTCGGCACGCCGGAACTGGAAGAGCAGGTCCGGGCGTTTGGCGATGCGCATCCCGAACGAGTTCGTGTTATCCAGGCGTTCCGCAAGAAGTTATCCCACCGCATGTATGCGGGCGGGGATATGATCCTCATGCCCTCGCGGTATGAGCCGTGCGGCCTGGCGCAGCTTATCGGCATGCGCTATGGAACGGTTCCGATTGCGCGTGCAACCGGTGGTTTGAAGGACACGATTATCGACCAAAGCGCTTCGGGAACGGGTACAGGATTCCTTTTCGATGCAGCAGAAGGAGTAGCCTGCGCCGATGCGGTTTCCCGGGCTCTCGATACCTACGAGCACTCGGCGGAATGGAAGCAAGTTCAGCAGAGCGCCATGTCGCAGGATTTCTCATGGAAACGTGCTGCCCGATCCTACCGGGAATTGTATGAGAACGTAGTATCTTCGTAGAGGTAGTCACATGAAAGCTGGAGAAACCCTTCGCCGCAGCGGAGTGCTTCTGCATCCGACATCCCTGTCGGGGCCGGATGGCATTGGCGATCTGGGTGCTGCTTCCCGCAACTGGATCCAATTCATGATGGATGCGGAATTCGGCACCTGGCAGATCCTGCCGCTCGGCCCTACCGGCTACGGCGACTCACCCTATCAAAGCTTCTCAACCTACGCTGGAAATCCGCTTCTCATCAGTCTGGATGAAGTAGACAGAGAGGGCTGTCTACCGGAAGACCTTGCAGGGGACCGAGAACGGCCGGGTGAAGGGCTTGTCGATTTCGGACGATTGATTCCGCTCAAAGTGGGATATCTGACCCGCGTAGCTGAAGCCTTTCAAAGCAGGGCTCCTGCGGAGATTCAATCCGCGTACAGGTCGTTCTGCGAAGAGCATTGCAATTGGCTGGATGATTATGCGCTGTTCATGGCCATCAAGGACCATCACCAGGGTGTGCCCTGGGTGGAATGGCCGCGAGCTTTGCGCATGCGAAAGCGCAGGGCGATAGAATCCTTTGAACGCGAATATGAGGATGACGTACAACGCTACAAGTTGTGGCAGTTCTTCTTCTTCCGCCAGTGGGACGCAGTTCACCGCAGTTGTACGGATGCCGGCATCGAAATCATCGGTGATATCCCGTTCTTTGTCGCACACGACAGCGCAGATGTGTGGGCGCATCCGGAGCTCTATCACCTCGATCGAAGCGGCAATTCCACCGTTGTGGCAGGAGTGCCTCCGGATATCTTCTCCCCCACCGGCCAGCGATGGGGGAATCCCCTCTATCGATGGGACGTACTAAAACAAGAGGATTACCACTGGTGGATTGAGCGAATCCTGCACACCCTGACCATGGTTGATGTGGTCCGCCTCGATCACTTCCGTGGCTTCGAATCGTACTGGGAGGTTCCTGCTTCCTCACCAACAGCCGAGGTCGGGGAGTGGATCCCGGGTCCGGGTGCGGATTTCTTCCACACGCTGGAGGAGAAAGTCGGACGGCTTCCCATTATCGCGGAAGACCTCGGGTTGATCACGCAGCCGGTGCTGGAACTGCGTGACCAGTTTGAACTACCCGGTATGAAAGTCCTTTTCTTCGCATTTACCGGTGATCCGGATCACGCGTATCTGCCGCATAATTACACGTCCAACTTCGTGGTTTACACAGGCACACACGACAACAACACGGCGCGTGGATGGTTCGACAACGCCAGTGAGGAGATCCGGCATTTCTGCCGGTCTTATCTCGCCACAGATGGAGCGGACATCGCCTGGGATTTCATCCGGGCTGCATGGAGTTCCGTTGCGGAGCGTGCCGTTGCACCGCTGCAGGATTTTCTTGGACTCGGCAGCGACGGGCGAATGAATTTCCCGGGACGGGCTGAGGGCAACTGGTCCTGGCGCGTTCTTCCACAGCAGTTGAATGATGAACTGATTAAACGCATCTATGATATGAACTGGATGTATAGCCGCATAAGGACTCAGAAACCGGATGAGGAAGCGTGACCGGGAAGGAGGATCGACATGAAGATTGCCGTACTCAGTGACAGCCATGACAACATCTGGAAGCTGGACGCTGCCATGGGTATCCTCCAGAAAGCCGAGGCAGTCTTACATTGTGGAGATCTTTGTTCACCATTCATGGTCAAGCGGATGGCCGAAGGGATTGAGGCTCCGATTCACATCGTCTGGGGAAACAATGATGGCGACCGCTTCAATATCCTCAAGGTCGCGCAGGAATACAGGCATGTCCACATCGAGGGCCCCTATACCGAGTTGTCGCTTGGCGGGCGTGAGGTTGCCCTGAGTCATTACCCTCGCATCGCCTGCCCGGCCGCGCGTTCCGGGCAATACGATCTTGTCTGCTATGGGCATGATCACAGTGCGCATGAAGAACGCGTGGGGGACTGCCTGGTGTTGAACCCGGGTGAACTGATGGGATTGCAGGGTCGCAGCACATTCGCCTGCGTCGATCTGGAGACGATGGTCGTCGAATTCATCGACGTGTAAGGATATCAAGCTGTCTCGTTTGCAGGTGCGTCCTGGCATTCGCGTCCAGGGACCATTTTGATGAAACGATTGAAGTGGACACAGCCTGCCTGGGCGTAGCGTAGAAGACGACGTACAGATGCATCATTCCCGAAGATCACCCACGCCAGTTCGATGACGACTCTGTATGGAAACCTTCCATTGATGCATCAACACAGGGGCGGCAACGCACATAGCTTCTTTATTCCCTTACATTAAACAAACGGGTTGAATGATCCCCATATGAATATTGATGAGACTTCATCCCGCTTCGATTTCATTTCTGTCCGGAATGCAAGAGAATGGTCGAGCATTTGCTTGAACGGTTTATCCATTCCAGATGTGACATTCTTTAGGCACCGAACCCCTTTTTGGATTCTTTTCTTGCCCTTGACTTTGAGTTAACTCCAGGTGGTTTACTGGTGAAGATCCACACAGTTGATGATAGTCAGTGCTGCCTATCGCAAGGAACATGGCAGCCGCGATCCATCTATACCTTCATGACGGTGCTGGATGAGCGCCAGGCTCAGGGCATTGAAGATGATCTTGGTCCTGAAGCCAGCCCCTTACCTGCAGATATGAACAGAGACGAATATGGAGCGAAGGTTCGGGCTCAATTAGCCGGATGGTAAACCATACCGTCTCCCGGCGGGTATCAACTGGTTGCCCCCATCATCGATACCTTTCTGAAAGAACATCTCTTCGCTGACATCTTCGCCCGCGACGTCCTCGATTTCCAGAGCAGGGAATTGGTGACCATCTCCTCGCTTGCCAGTATGACAGGCACAGAAGGACAGCTATTCTTTCACATGGGGGGCGCCTTGAATACTGGATTGGGCGAAGACCAGATCCAGCATTTTCTTTCTGTCCTGGGCGCAAAAGCAGGAAAAGAAGAAGCTGAAAAGGCCGGGAAAGTATTCACCATGGTTCTGAGCAAAAGATAGGAAGACACCCATGCCAACGATCTGTATAGATAAAAATGTGATGGTTCCCATGCGTGATGGCGTGCAGCTCGCCACCGACATCTATCGGCTGGAGAACGCTTCACCAACCCCGGTGCTGGTGGTACGCACCCCCTATAACAAGGACAGGGTCGTCGCCAGCCGTGATATGTTCGATGTATTACGGGCTGTCCAGGCAGGCTATACGGTGGCGGCTCAGGATGTGCGCGGACGCTATGCTTCGGAAGGGACGTTCACCCCGCATATTCAGGAAATCGAGGACGGGCTCGATGCCTTTGCATGGGCAAGCGCCCAACCCTGGTCCAACGGCATCGTGGGTACCTTTGGCCATTCTTACCTTGGCGGCGCCCAATGGCTTCCCGCCCGGGAACAACCGCCAGCCTTGCAGGCCATGGCCCCATCGATCACCTACTCTGATGGGTATGAGGGCTGCGCATACCAGGGTGGAGCCAAGGTGCTCCATGATCTCCGCTGGGTGGTTGCGAGCATCATTCCTGCAGAAATCGCGCGCAGGACTGGACGCGGCGAGAAAGTGCTCCCGAGTGATATCCCGCTGGATGTGGATGGTGCGCTGTCTGAAATCCCGCTCGCCACGCATCCATGGATTCGCGAATATGCAAGTTTCTACCTTGATGGCCTGGATCACCCCACTGCAGGCGACTATTGGCTGCCTGTCTCTCCCAGCGCGGGGTACGATCGGATCACCGTTCCAGCCCTCAATATCAGCGGCTGGTACGACATTTTCCTCTGGAGTACCTTCCAGAATTATGTGGGCATGAAGCAGCACGGCGGTTCAGAACAAGCCTGCCGGAATCAGCGCTTGATTATCGGTCCCTGGACACATGTGAATTTCAGCGGGAGTTTCCCGGAGCGCGAATTCGGTGGAAGCGGTAGCTCCGCCGCCCTCGATCTTCCCGGCATCCATCTCCGCTGGTTTGACCGCTGGTTGAAGGATGTGGAGAATGGCATCGATGACGAGCCACCGGTGATGCTCTTTGTGATGGGTATCGATGAATGGCGCAGCGAAGCGGATTGGCCTCTCCCCGACACACAGTACCAGCCCTACTACCTTCACAGCAATGGAGGAGCGAACACGCTCCAGGGTAATGGTATCCTCTCAATGGAACCGCCGGGTGCTGAGCCCCCGGACATGTATCTGTACAACCCAATGCGCCCGGTGCCGACGGTTGGCGGGCAGGTGATCCTGCCCGGCGGAAATGCGATGGGGCCCCGCGACCAGCGCGAGGTCGAACTGCGCGACGATGTTCTGGTTTATAGCACTCCACCTCTGAAGCAAGCGGTTGAAGTAACCGAGCCGATCGGGCTACGGCTGTTTGTATCATCATCGGCGCCGGATACGGACTTCACAGGCAAGCTGGTCGATGTCTTCCCCGATGGCCGTGCCATCCTTCTGACCGAAGGAATTTTACGGGCACGCTACCGCAATTCCTTCACCGATCCTGAACCGATGGAGCCCGATACGGTTTACGAACTCAACCTCAACCTGTGGGCAACGTCGAACGTCTTCTTGCCGGGGCATCAAATCAGACTGGAGGTTTCAAGCAGCAATTTCCCGCGTTTTAACCGTAACAGCAATACAGGTGGGGTCATCGCCAAGGAAACCGCCGATCAATATCAACCGGCAATCAATCGTATCTTTCATGACGCCGATAATCCTTCGCACATCATTCTTCCCCTGATTTTGCGATAGTTCCTCGCAAGATAAACGGTATTTCGAGGAGATATATTCCATCCATGAAGGCGGTGAGTGACAATGTAATAGAGGTAGGTTACCTCATTCCTTCTCGCATCAAGCTGGAGTATTGATACCAAAACCGCCCAAGCCATGCTTGAGCGGTTCTCGTCAGCACCCCTGCGGCGACTCGAACGCCGGCTTCTGCCTCCGGAGGGCAGCGCTCTATCCACTGAGCTACAGGGGCTGTACGACCGGATTGTATCGCATGGCGTATGGGAGGACAAGGTCAAGCAAATACCATGGGAAAGCCGGGCTCTCATTCACCTTGAGTTGCGGGTACAATCCATGACGACAGTGTTTTCGAAGGGAGCAACACAATGCGCGACGAATCCCTGCAGGCATTTCTCGACGCCGTTCCGGAGGCATTCCGTCCTGAACGGGCCGGTGATCTCTCCGTGAAAGCCGTCCTCGATACGGGCGATGACATCTGGTCCATGGTCATCGAGAAGGGGACCTGCACGTTTTCCGAGGGAGATATCCCTGATGCCGATCTACGCTTGAGAGCCAGCGAGAAGCATCTTCTGCGTGTTCTGCAGGGAACGATGAACCCGCTGATCGCCTATACGACGGGTAAGCTCCGGTTGGAGGGGGATGTAAATCTCGCAATGGGACTCGTCAAACTGTTCGATTTCTAGAGGGTGTCCTGCACGACCTTCAATCTCAGATAAATGGGGGTTAGTCTGGATTGCTGTCTTTTACATCCAGGAAGAAGCGTGTCCGGATGATGTCGGGTTGATAGGGGTCGAGGTCCATGGCACGCAGGACTTCGTCTGGCCGGCCTGTATTCCCCGGCAGCAGACTTACCTTGATTATGAGCATAGGTACATCGTCTTCGCTGGTGCTTAACTCCGCATTTTCGATCAATGGGCGTAAATCGTATTGTTTTCCGCGCCGCTCTCGAATCAGTGCGTGAGAGCGCATCAATACCTTGACCCGTTGCTCTAGGTCTTCCGGCACATCATCACGAGGCCATAGGATGTGGTACTCCGCGGCTTGAATCCGGCTTTGCATGGTGGGTTCCTGCGGCGATACGTGTTGCGCTTTAATGAAGCGCAAGCCTTCCGGGGAATGCCCCTGCAGTTGTTCCAGAATCAACCCGGCAGGGCGGGGCTCATCCAGCCAGATATCCGCCACCTCACAATGGCTGATGATGCCGAGCGGGAGGGCGGCGCCGAGATTGATTTTCGGATGGGGGTGAAAGCCCTGGGAGTAGGCGATGGGAAGTTTTGCACGGCGGAGGGTGCGCTCCATCGTTCGCTGCATGTCGAGTTGCCCGCAGTAGCGCAGGGCGCCTTCCTTGGCGAAGGTAATCATGTAGCGTGCACGTGTGTCGGAAGCCTGACTTGTCATCGCATGAACTCACTTGCGAACAGGGATATCCGGGCAGGTCCATACGGGGCCCGGATTCTCGCGCCGTAACTGGGTGAAAGTCGGGAGAATCCCACAGGCGTAGCAGTGCTCACGGCAGTCCGGTCGAACCTCTCCTCTCCTGCTCATGCGGTAGTCCTCAAGCAGGAATTTCTTGCGCACGGCGATGTCGATGTGATCCCAGGGGAACGTTTCATCTTCTCCACGGGTCCGGTGGACATAGAAAACAGGGTCCACATCTTCTTCCTGGCAGGCTTCCTCCCAGCGTTGGGCGTTGAAGTGTTCCCGCCAGGCATCGAAGCGGGCACCCTTCTCCCATGCTCGCTGAACCACCCCGGCAATGCGCCGGTCACCTCGGGAGAGAAGCGCTTCGAGGAGAGTCTCCTCCGGGCTGGTCCATGTGAGTTTCAACCCTTTTCCGCGCAGCTCACGCCGTAGAAGAGTCTGTTTGGTTTCAATCATCTCCATCGTATCCGCAGGGACCCACTGAAATGGTGTGTGCGGCTTGGGGACGAAGGTGCTCACGCCCGCATGGACGCGCGCCCGTTTTCCGATATGCTCGCGGCCAATCCGGAGCACCTGCTTGCAGAGGTCAGCGATGGCTTGCACATCCTCCAGCGTTTCTTCCGGGTGGCCGATCATGAAATAGAGCTTGATGGTGTGCCATCCGCGACTGAAAATATCCCCTGCCGTTTCAAGCAACTGCTCGGTTGAGACAGGTTTGTTGATGATGCCGCGCATACGCTCCGTGGCGGCTTCAGGGGCGAGGGTAAATCCACCCCTGGTGGATTGCTGCTTGAGCAGGTCCATCAGTTCCACGGAGAAGGATTCAATACGCAGCGAGGGAAGCGAAATGTTCACGTAGCGATCATGAAAGCGGTCGTTCACGCCCTTGATGAGGTCGAGGATGCGGCTGAAGTCGGAAGAGGAGAGTGAAAGGAGGCCGACTTCTTCATACCCTGTCTGGTCCAGCAGTCGTTCCATCGCGTCGAGGATTTCCTCCGCCGGCCGTTCGCGGACCGGCCGGTTGATCATCCCGGCGTGGCAGAAACGGCACCCGCGCGTGCAGCCGCGCATGATTTCAATGGGGACACGGTTGTGGGTGATATCCACGTGGGGCACGAGCAGCCGTTCCGGTGGGGGAGGCAGGGTGCCGACGATGCGCTTGAGGATGCGGCTGGGCACATCACCGCTGGCCGGGAGGACGGATTGGATGGTCCCGTCCTTGTGATACGTCACATGATAAAGGGAAGGGACGTAGATCCCGTCGATGGTGGCGAGCTGCCGGAGCAGGGCAGCCCGATCCTGTCCGCCTCCCTTCCAGGCGAGGACGGCACGGGCGACGTCGAGAATGGCTTCTTCACCTTCTCCGATAACGAAGGCGTCGATGAAGGGAGCCATGGGTTCCGGATTAAAGGTGGCATGGCCGCCGGCGATGACCACCGGATGGGGCCTGTCCCGGTCTTCGCTGCGCAGGGGAATGCCTGCGAGATCCAGGAGGTTAAGGGCATTGGTGTAGAGAGTTTCATAGGGGAGGGAGATCCCGAGCAAGTCGAAGCTGGCGACAGGCCGTTTGCTCTCAAGCGTGTAGAGTGGAATGCGGTGCTCACGCATGGCTGCTTCCATGTCCGTCCACGGGGAGAATACCCGTTCGGCGAGCATCTCTGGTTGCCGGTTGAGGATGTCCAGCAGGATGGCGATTCCGAGGTTGGACATGCCCAGGTCGTAGATGTCCGGAAAGGCCAGGGCAGCGTGGAGCGGCGTGGAATCCCAGTCCTTAATGACCTGGTTGTATTCACCGCCGGTGTACCGGCCAGGTTTTTGGACGGTCGGGAGGATGCGGTTGAGCGCCCGCTCGATTGCCGAAAAGGATTCCAAATTACACCTGTACATGCGAGGGTGTCGCGTCCGCCGGCATTATACTACAGCGGCATATCGCTGAACGGTTGAACCGCATTGACGCTGCTTAAACTCCCGTGGTAGAATCTCGTCCTGCGCCCCCATCGTCTAGCGGCCCAGGACGCGGCCCTCTCAAGGCCGAAACCGGGGTTCGAAACCCCGTGGGGGCACCTCCAGACACTCCGGTCTTCTATCGGGGTGTTTGCATTTAACGTACCTTTGGCAGGTTTTTTGCATCGTGCTATAGTGTTGTCATCCATCAACCCCTTACCGTATGCGGGAAGGGAACGATTTCTGCATGACCTTCGTTCTTGAAGAGGGCGAGAACGACCCTGCCCTGAGGAACGAGTGAAGGAGCGAATCATGACCGACCGGAATGTATATAAAGCCAGCATCGTGGTGCTGCTTGCACTCATGCTCGCAGCGTGCACCCTTCCGGGCTTACCCCTGGGAGAAACGGAGGAACCTGTCGAGGTCGAACGCACAAGCGCGATCGCCGGCCGTGTCTGGCATGATATATGCGCCGCACCGGGCGAGGATGACGAGACTCCCCTTGCCGTTCCTGCAGGTTGCGTCTACATGGATGCGCAGCGCGGCTACATGGGCGATGGTGTCCTGATGGCGGAAGAGCCCGGGATCCAGGGCGTGGAAGTCACGCTGGGAGAAGGGACATGCCCGTCCACCGGGGCGGCATCTACCGTCACGGCAGCGGATGGATTGTATCTCTTCGCCGGTCTGGCAGAGGGCACGTATTGTGTGCGCATCGATCCCACCAGCCCGGTCAATGCAAGCATCCTTCTCCCGGGAAGCTGGACGTATCCTACGACGCTCGACGCGGCCATCGAAGTCACCGTTGTCCTGGGTGCGGATGAAATTCGTTCGGACCTGTACTTCGGGTGGGACTACGAATTCCTTCCGGCCTATGAAGCCCCGGAGGTGACACCGACCGAAGCAGTGACACCGACACCGACACAGGAGAGTGTCCTTCCACCTACTGAGGAGCCGACATCCACGCCGACCGCAACACCCGTGCCGGAGGATGCCGATCCGCGCTTGCGTCTCGGGGATCCCGACTGGGTGGATACCTTTGACGGCAGCACCTATTGGCCGGTGTACAGCGACGGTCATGTCTCCTTCACGGTGGAAGATGAGAATCTCATTCTCACGGCGTTCAACCCGGATTACTGGAATGGCTGGATCCTTCCTGCCGTCAACCGCATCGGCGACTTCTATCTGGAAATGACGGCAGTCCCTGAGGCATGCTCGGGGCGGGATGCCTTTGGCATGGTGATCCGTGCCTCAACCATCGATGCCGGGCAGGAGGGCTATCTCTTCGGCATCTCCTGCGATGGACGCTATTCTCTTCGTCAGTGGGACGGAGAGAATCTCACCAAGATTGTTGACTGGACGCCGACGGATGAAATCCAGCCGGGCGGCGATGAAACCTATCGCATCGGCATTATGGCGGATGGTGGGCAGTTCACCATGTACATCAACGGCGTGATGGTGCACGAAATTTCGCATGGTGCCTATGACGAGGGGATGTTCGGTGTCTTTGTTAGTTCAGCGCAGACCCCCAACTTCTCCGTGACCGTCGAGGAAATGGACTACTGGCTCCTTCCGTAGGGGATTCGGTCTCCTGGATGGGTAAAAAGAAGGTCATCCTTAAAGGTGATGACCTTCTTGCACTCCGGGCGGTATAACGTCGGGGAGAGATAGGTGAAAAGAGGGGATATGCACCCCAAAAGTCCTACGCTAACCTCGATTGATGTAATGCGTTTGTAAGGCAGTTGTCTGGTGTTCTGTACTAGATTTAAAGGGAGAAAGACCGCCTTCTGGACGGTTCGAAGGGTATTGGAGTAAATGTACATGAGACGTATGAAGAGAGCCGCAATTCTCGCCTTTACTGCCGCGCTGGTGATTGCACCGGTCGCCTATGCGCGTTCCATTACATCCTTGTCCGCAACGGATGCCCCCATGCAGGGGCAGAGCGTGAACATCACCGCGTCGGTTATCGCGGATACCCCGGTTCGGCCGTCCTCCAACATCTACTATGAGATAATCGCTCCCGATGGGGTGACAGTCGTCCAGACACATCGCACAGGTGTGCCCGCGCTGATGCATGGTGATACCTTTTCTGACTCCTGGGCAACCAGCAACAGCAGCTTCCCGCAGACGGGAAACTACACGGTGACTGCCTGCTGGAGCCGGCAAAGTAGGACGGACTGTGGACTTGATTACAGGGAAACGACGTTTTACTCGGTTCCCACAGTTGGTGTCGGACTTGGAATCCTCGGCCTGGGGATGCTGGGTGTGTTTTTCTGGCGCAGACGGGACATGTTTGACAGCCCTGTGATGGAGGGCAAACGTGATGACGAGTAATCTGCTCGCGCTGATCGTTCTCGTGTACATTGGAGGCTTGCTCCTGCTCCGTCAGCGACAGCATGCCCTTCTGGGTTACACATGGAGCGCGTTTGGATTTGCCATGGTCTTGATCCTCGCAGGGCAGTATGGCGGCTGGCATGATGTGCTTGGCCATCTTCAGGCTCTCATTCTTCGAGCCGCTGCAAGCAGCATCAACGTCAATCTCGAATTACTCGGACAGTCCAACCTGGTTGTGCCTGATCCGACCGGCTGGTCGGTGCTCAGCATTGGAATTGAATGCTCGACATTGATCGAAGCCTCGGTATTTGCCGGTATCATGTTGTTTTACCCGCGTTTCCCGCTGCAGGAGCGACTGCTCCGGACCGGGATCGGCATCGCCGCCACGTTCTTGATTAATCTGGTCCGGCTGAGTGTGATCACACTCGTGATCGCCTGGTTTGGGAAACCTGCGGTGCCGGTGGCACATGCCTTTATCGGACGACTGATTTTCTTCGTCGGCATCGTTGGTGTGTACTGGTACATGCTCACGCTTCCGACGCTCCGTATGGTGAAACGTGACCTGGAAGTCACGGGACGCTCGGTTTTGTAGGATGGGTAGATACGTATGATGTGGGAATCACTGCTTTTTTTCTGGGGAGTATGGCTTCTGATCCCGCTTGTTGTGGACATCAGCAAGGCGGTCGGGGATGCTTTTCTCGTCTGGCGTCACCGTGCGCTGGCGCAGCCGTATCCGCCGCTCCCGCGTCGGAATCTGCCCAAGATTTCCGTAGTGATCCCGGCATACAATGAACAGCTTGATATTGATCGCTGCATCACCAGCTTGAAAGCCCAGACGTACCCGCACCATCTGATTGAGGTCATCGTCATTGACGATGGTTCCACCGACCGGACAGAAGAGGTCGTCAACGGGCATATCGCCGGCAACCCGCACTGGAATGGGCATATTCGACTTCACAATCAGGTCATTGAAGCGCGCGAATTTGGCGGCGTGATGACGCTGGTGCAGGGGAGCCACAAGGGAAAGCCGGCGGCTGTAAATCTCGGCCTGGCACGCTGCCGCGGCGACTACATTTTCGCCATCGATTCCGATGTCGTGCTGGAACCGGAAGCGATTGAACAGGCCGTTTCAGCCTTTCTCGCCGATCCCAATCTGGCGGCTGCGACGGCGCATCTCATTGTGGACCATAATCTCCTCGTCATCGCCGATGATCAGGGGCATATCCGTCTCGATGAGAATGACCTGCCGATGCCTCAGCCGTTGAATTTCAGCGAGCGCTATCTTAACGCATCCCAGTTCCTCGAATACCTCCAGTCTTTCCGCATCGGACGACATGCAGAGGCTGCGCGGGGTGAGCTGTTCACACTCTCGGGAGCCTGTGCCATGTTCCGGCGCGAAGTGCTGCTGGACATGAATGGCTATCGCGGCCGAACTGTTTCCGAGGATACAGACGCCACGCTGCGCATCCAGCGCGAGAAGCAGCGCGTCGGCTATCTCCCGCAGGTGCGGGTACATCTGGCGCCGGTAATCCGCTGGAGTGAATTGGCGGCACAACGCATTCGCTGGCAGCGTGGTCAGCTCGAGGTGATGTCGGTCAACATGGACATGCTCGGGAAGGCAAACCGCTTCTGGCGCTGGAGCCTTCCATTTCGCCTTCAGACCGACCATGCCCTCACCATCCTGAGGCTGGTCTGGCTGTTCTTGCTTCCCCTCTTTCCGCTGTTGGGGTATCCTCTGTCCATCATCGCCCAGGCGTTGGCGCTTCTGTACTTGCTCTACCTGGCTACGGATGCGATGGAGATGGTGGTCGCCTGGCCGATATCGGCGCCGAGTGAACGAAAACTGCTTCGGAAAGCCGCAGTCTTTCTGCCACTGCTTCCGCTCTATCGTATTATTGTCTATTTCTACCGTGTCAATGGCATTCTGCGAACACTGAGTGAGAGACCTACGTGGACCGTATCCGGAACATGGTTCCAGAATCTGAAACTGCCGGGGACACAGCGGATCAAGTCGCTGGCGAAGGCGTTCCTGCAAGTCTGGGCCGAGTGACGCTTCGGCGTCGAATTGAGGAAGAACGCGGGCCATTGCTGATCACAGCGATGGCCTTCCTTGCGCTGCTCTTTTTCATCTGGCGAGGGGCGTTTCCTGCAGCGATCGATTACTGGGGGCATCTTGCCAAGGCTGAATTCCTCGCAGAGAGTATTCGAACGAATGGGATCGGGGAATTCTTTACAACGACGTGGTTTCCGGCATGGTACCTTGGCGATGCGTTCAGGACCTACTATCCTCCGCTGACGACGGCTGTGCTGACGCCCTTCGTCCTGCTTCTTCGTGACCCTGCCATCATCCATAAAGCGTTTGCAACGATGGTTCTTGGACTGTATGCCTACGGGGTGTACTCCCTGGTTCGCTACCTCTGGGGTGCCTGGCCTGCTGCCCTCGGAGCTGTCTTGGCGATGTGGGCTCCTTATCAACTACGGACACTCTTTTTTGAGGGAAACTATCCCCGTGTTCTGGCACTGATCGCGCTCCCACTGATTGCACTCTTCATGGAGCAATTGCTTGATACCAGCCGGCGAAAGATGCCCGTTGTCATCAAACTTGCGCTGGTCTGGGCATGGGCGATTCTCGCCCACCCGCAGCAAGCTGCCATTTTTGCCGTTGGGATGGCCATCTATACGGTGGCGAGGCTCTTTCTTGAGGCAGAGACTCCTTTCGCATGGGGAGCATGGGTGCTGGCCGGATTGGTCGCAGGAGTGGCGTTATCGGCCCCCTGGAGTTTACCGGCATACTCCTATGGCGAGCAGCCGCATGTTCCTTTTCTCCCCCTTGAGAAAGTGGATATCTTCTCTGCGCCGCTATCCGCTCTGCTGCCTGTATGGGATAGCTTGCAGGGCGGCATCACGGTCGGTGTGGGCGCGCTTCTCCTCATGCTTCTGTGTGTTGTCTCGCGCCCTGAGCGACGGCGGTCAGCCTATGCCATCGCAGCCCTGGCCGGGATATGGTTATCCTTCGGACCGTCAGGAGTGTTTTTCAGCCTCCTCCCGATGCACAATGCGCTCATGCCGGAGCGGTTCCTCAATTTCACCTCCTTTGCAGTGGCTGTGGCTGCGGCGGGATTGCTGCCCATGCGAAAACGCGCCGTTCTCGTCCGGAGCGCCGTCATCGCATTATTCCTTGTTGTCGATGCGGTGCCCTCGATCACCATCCTGCAAGGGCGTACCTACCCGCAGCGCGAAGCCGCGCTCAGCGTCCTGGCTCCGGTGGAGCAACCGGCCGGACGCACGCTTCTTCTGACGTATCCAGAGCCAAGCGCCAGCGAGATTTACTTCGCGGGCGAAGATATCATGCTGGTCAACGGCTGGGCGCTTGAAAATACACCGCATCACCGGGCGCTCCGGCGCTACCTCGGCGCAGCGGATTGGAGCCCGGGCTATCTGGCCCATCTGATGGGTGTGTGGGACGTCAATCAGGTCGCCATCCGGGCTAATGGCAATGAAGTCGCCCTGACCGAGGGATTGGTCGCAGCAGGCTTTGAACCGTACGCAACCATTGGAGAATATGCCGTATGGGAGCGTGAAACCCCGCAGTCCATGGTGCAAAGGCTTCCCGAAGACCGGTTCCTCGTGCTGGGAGAAGGAATCACGCATCTCCTGGCAGCATTTCCCTTCGCGGAGGAATCGCTGGAAGAGCATGTGCTGGACCTCGCTCCCGGCGTTCTGGATGCGTATCCTGCAGCAGCGATGTCACGTTTTGCTGCTGCGGATGAATCCATGGGCGATGTGGAAGCCCTCTTGATGCCGTATGTGGAAGCAGGCGGGACGCTGATCGTTGATCTCTCCGGGATGGAAGAAAAATTCGCCAGTTCCCTCGAGTTTCTTGGTGCCTCGGTCCTGCGCATTCAATTAAATGACTCGATGCATTTACGTTGGGACGAAAGCCTGGGTGACATGCCGACCACGCTCGATCTTGCAGAAGCTGACATGACCTCATGGTCCGGCGCAGTGTACCCTGAACTGGATGTCGTCCTGGCGGAGGTCGACTTGAATGGGGAGTGGTTCCCCGTGCTCGGGTACAAGGATATCGGAGAAGGGCGTGTATGGTTTGTCGGCATGAATCTGCTGTACTACGCGCAGGAAGCGGAGCTGCAGGACTTCTTCGAGCTTGCCCAGACGCTGTTCCTGGAAGACGTGGAGCTCTCGCGTGATCTGGTTTATGAACCGGTCACGTTGCGCTCGCTTGAGGTGACTGGGAATGGCCTCGTTCTCGATGTCGAACTTGAGGCACCCGTCGAGCAGGCATTGATCTCGTATACCTATTCTCCCAGATGGGATTTGCTGGTGGATGGTGAGCCGGCTGCGTTCACCCGCTTCGAGAACCTGATCCGCACCTCCCTGCCGGAGGGATCCTACCAGGTTGAGCTGGTCTACAGATCTTACGGCACCATCTATCCCGTGCTCGGTTTGATCATTGGCTTGCTCGCAGCGTCTGTGCTTGCCGGGGGTTTCTTCGTTGAGAGAGTGCGATGGCAGCCGCCGCTCGATGTGGATCTTACACAGGATACCGGCGACGATGCGCATGAATATGCCGTCTGCGCTAACTGCAGTTTTCGCTTCGCCGAGGTCGGACCACCTACGGCATCGACGTATCCATTCCAGGTCGTCCATTGTCCCATCTGTGGCCTGCGCATGGATGATGATGGCTTCGAGCCTGGGGCGGTCCTGGATGAGAAAACCCGGGCGGAAGCGTTGGATGATTGGTTGAATGACAATCGTTACAACCCGGAGATTGTCCATGATCGCTGGGGATTCTCCGCGGATGCATTCTTCGCATCTGGATCCGATGATGAAGATATGGAAAGTTTTGAAACGCCACCGGAAACACCATTCAGTTGAATGAGGTTTGCATGCCAGAACCGACCCGCATTCTGATTTGTGATGATACGACGACCTTACTTGATTTCCTCGAGCTGGTGTTCGAGAAGCAAGGATTTGAGGTGATCAAAGCCGGTTACGGTGAAGCCGCTCTTGAGCTGGCCGAGGACCAACACCCGGACATCGCGCTGGTGGATGTGATGATGCCCGGCATCGATGGGCTCGAGGTATGCCGTCGCCTCCGCGCAAATCCCGAGACGGCGAAGCTCCCCATCTTGCTTTACTCAGCCATCGTCGGCGAGGAAGTCCGGCGGGATGCGCTGGCAGCTGGTGCCGATGAATTCATCGGCAAAACGCTTCACCATGCGGAACTGGTTTCGAAAGTGCGGGATTGGCTTGCAACAAGCAGCTTGCCGGGCGGGATCGGCAAACCCGCTGCCGTGGCAGGATTGAAAGACTTGTTGGAATTGTTGGATACGGACATCGTCTGGGCGCTTTCGGTTCGCGGTGAACAGCTTGAGTCGCTTGCGCTCGTGTGCCGTCTTGGGGAACAGGAAGCGCGTCGATTCCTGGACACGGCTGGACGAGGACCGTTCCGGATGAGCATGGATATGCCGCTCACTCGAGTTCTCGAGGGGGATCGCCGTGTGTGTGACTGGACAACCCATCGACTCGGCAAGGAGCCTGGCGGGGCGGGCCTTGCGCGCGCCCTCACACACATCGGTGCGTACGGCGCCCAGATTTGCCCGCTATCCGGGCAGGACGATGCCCGCGGGCTTCTCTTTTTCTCTTCTCCAGCCTCTCTCCTGGATGATACCGAGCGCACCCAGAGAGCGGCAATCGGCCTTCGCTATGCCACGAATCTGCTCAAGCTATGGATGATGGATTGACGTCATGTATATCCTTGTTCCGGGGATGAAATGATGAAGCGTGTAGGGCTTCTCACCGGCGGCGGTGATGCACCCGGTCTGAACGCGGTCATCCGCGCCGTGGTCAAGACCGCTGCCCGGGAGTTCGACTGCGAGGTTATCGGCATCCGGGACGGATATGATGGGCTGCTGGAGCCCAATGGCGTTGCCACCCTCACCGTTGATGATGTGCGTGGGATCCTTCCGCGCGGCGGAACGGTCCTGGGAACAGCCAATCGCGGCAACCCTTTTGCCCGAAGGGTCGTACGGGATGGCGTTGAGAAGGTTGTTGATGTTTCCGATCGGATTGTCGAGCGGATTGCTGAACTTTCACTTGATTCACTGATCGTGGTTGGAGGCGATGGTACCATGCGTATCAGCCGCGAGCTGGTGCACAAGGGCTGTCCCATTATCGGAGTGCCAAAGACCATTGACAATGACATTGGCGGCACGGACGTCTCGTTTGGCTATGATACAGCGGTCAATATTGCCATGGAGGCCATCGATCGGCTGCACACTACAGCAGAAGCGCACCACCGGGTGATGGTTGTGGAACTCATGGGGCGTGACGCAGGGTTCATTGCTCTTCGTGCCGGCATCGCCGGTGGAGCGGATGTCATTCTCATCCCGGAAATCCCTTTCTCTATCGAACCGTTGTGCGATACCATTTTGCAGCGTGCGGAAACAGGGCGCCATTTCAGCATATTCGCCGTCGCGGAAGGTGCCAGGCCGTTGGACGGGGAACAGGTCTATGCGGATAGAGGTGACGACCTGCGCGTTGCACGTCTGGGTGGCATCGGGAGCATCGTTGCGCAGACCATCACAGAGCGAATGGACATGGAGACACGCGTGACGGTTCTGGGGCATCTACAGCGCGGCGGATCGCCCACAGCCTATGACCGCTGGCTGGCAACACGATTCGGCGCCGCAGCCGTGCGTCTGGCCGGGCAGGGACTGACGGGCAGGATGGTCGCAATACGAGGGACACGGATCCAACATGTCAGCCTTGATGAGGCACTGGCTGTCCCCAAGCGGGTGGATCTGCATGGAGATGCGGTGCAAACTGCACGAGAGCTCGGTATATGCCTGGGTGAACCGGCAGGGTAGGTGTCATGACGCGAGAAATACGGAATGGCGAGTCAACCTCACGACCCTTCGATGTGCACATGCTTCTCCTGGGAGGAATTCTTGGCGCAGCGTTTTACCTCGTTCAGGCGGGTGTCGCCGAAATCATCCTCTCGCGGAATGTGGCTTGCCTTGCTCGTGCTGATCAGCTTCGGATTGGTTTTCTTCCGGGCGACATCTGCATGCCGGAATGGCAGGAGTTGTTGCTGAAGGGTGCTTCCCATGGCGTGTTGGGGATTCTGCTTGGAGGAGTCCCACTCCTTGGTCGTATTCTCACAGGCGGCGTCTATTTGCTTCTTGGAGCGGTTTGCAGTCAGTTTCCACGTCGTCTTGGATGGATCGTTTTCATCCTTGCAGGGTTGTTCATGGTGGCGGTTGCCGCCTTGCTGAGTTACCTCTCCCAGTTTGTCATCTGAGGATTATCCACCGCAGTCAAACGAACAGGAATTTGCATCCCGTTCAGGTTGATGCGTTCATTCTTGTACGTCCCCTCCTGCAAACCAGACAACCATTCCCTTCATCGCCTTCTTATTCTCGGTAGGATGAACACCGCATGTGTTAAGTCGCGCTGACTACAATCGGATGGGGTGAAAAGGCTGCGAACTGTCGAGTGCCTTTGATAATGGCTTTTGGGGGATGGATAAAAACCGTTGTACCGCTACCGGTGCCCGGGCGATGGAACGACGTATCAGCGGATGAACATCGCATCGCCGAACGAATAGAAGCGGTAACCGCTGCGGACCGCCTCTGCATAGGTCGAGAGAATTGTCTCCCGTCCGGCGAAAGCACTCACCATCATAATCAGGGTGGAGCGAGGCAGGTGAAAGTTGGTAATGATTGCGTCAACAGCTTTAAAGGTAAAACCGGGAAGGATGAACAGGCTGGTTGGACCGTCATAGGGTGCGAGGTGGTCATCCTCAGGTTGGATACGAACGGCGGTTTCAAGTGTCCGTACGGACGTCGTGCCCACGGCAATCAACCTTCCACCTCTGCTACGCGCCTCATTGATACACTCGACCGTTTCAGCCGAGATGGAACACCATTCGGTGTGGATGGTGTGGTCCTCGGGATCCTCCTCGCTGACGGGGAGGAAGGTGTCCAGGCCGACGTGCAGTGTCACCTTGAGGACGCCAATGCCTTTCGCTTCGATGCGGGTGAGCAGTGAAGGTGTGAAATGCAAGCCTGCCGTGGGGGCGGCGGCGGAACCGGGGAACCTGGCGAAGGTGGTCTGGTATTCATCTCGGGATTGGAGAGGAGTATGAATATATGGCGGGAGGGGCATCTCACCCAGTTCGTCCAGTTCTTCTGAAACAGGTTGCGAAAAGCGGATGAGACGTTTGGACCGCCCCAGGTCTTCCAGGATCTCCGCCTCCAGGGAATCACCAAGCATGAGAGAGCGGCCGGGACGCAAGCCCTTTCCTCCGACGAGTGCCTCCCATATCATGGGCGCCATGCGTTTTAGAAGGAGCACTTCCGCTTTTCCGCCGCCAGGCACCTTCCGCGCTTCCAGGCGGGCTGGGATGACGCGGGTTTCATTGAGGACAAGAACATCAGTTGGGTTGAGTTCATCTGTGATGTCATGAAAAATGCGATGCTGGATCTCCCCGCTGGCCCGGTCGAGGATAAGCAGGCGGGAAGAATCCCGTGGACGCACAGGGCGTTGTGCGATGCATTCGGGCGGAAGCGTGTAATCAAAATCCGATGTTCGCATGGGTTATCGTGAAAGCAGCCGCAGGACGAGATTCAGGATCAGCGTGAGCAGAAGGCTGATGAGGATGGAACTGGCAAGAGGGATGAGGCATGTCATGCGCTCCGTTTGAATACGGAAGTCGCCGGGCAAATTTCCGGGGGAAAGTCCAACGCGCTGGAGCACGAGCACCAGCGCTCCGATGAGCGCAAGGGCTATGCCTGCTGCGATCAACCAGCGGCCGAGATGACTCCAGACAGGCATGCGATTCAGAGCTCCGGGAGACGTGGCTGCGGCGAGTCGTTCGCTTCGAGACCGAGGTGCTCGTAGGCGAGGCGGGTTGCGATTCGTCCCTGCGGTGTCCGGTCGATAAAACCGAGTTGAAGCAGGTAGGGTTCGACGACATCCATGACCGTGTCCGGTTCCTCGCTGATGGAAGCGGCGATGGTCTGCAGACCGACGGGGCCGCCATCGAACTTGTGGATGATGGCGTGGAGCACCCTGCGGTCGGAATCGTTGAGACCGAGGCGGTCGATTTCGAGAAGTTGAAGCGCTTCCATAGCGGTTGTCGCAGTAATACGGCCATCCGCACGCACCTGCGAATAATCCCGCACCCTCCGCAGCAGGCGATTTGCGACGCGCGGCGTGCCTCGTGATCGGCGGGCAATTTCCCCGGCTCCATCCAGGGCGATGTCCACGTCCAGCACCGTTGCCGAGCGTTCGACGATGGATTTCATCGATTTGAGATCGTAGAAGTCCAGCCTGTGGATGGCACCAAAACGGGCGCGCAGCGGTGCAGTGAGCAGAGCGAGCCGGGTCGTCGCTCCAACTACGGTGAAGTGGGGTAGCTGTAGACGGATGGACCGGGCACTTGGTCCCTTTCCGATGGTGAGATCGAGTGCGAAATCTTCCATTGCCGGATAGAGAATTTCTTCGATTGCCCGGCCAAGGCGGTGGATTTCATCGATGAACAGGATGTCCCCGCTCTGCAAGTTGGTCAGAATGGATGCGAGATCGCCTGCGCGTTCAATCGCGGGTCCGGATGTTACCTTGATATTGACGCCCATTTCATTGGCAAGGATGTGCGCCAGCGTGGTTTTACCAAGACCGGGAGGGCCGTAAAACAGAACATGGTCAAGGGTATCTTCCCGTTCCTTCGCCGCCTGCAGCAGGATGGATAGATTCTCGCGAATGCGGTCCTGCCCGATCATTTCGGACAGGTATCGCGGCCGGAGAGTGTATTCGTTGGAATCTTCCTGCCTGGGCTCAGGTGAAAGGAGGTTTTCGTCTTTGTTCTGCACGAGACCGATTATACCGGAAACTTCACCGGTGGACATTCCGACGGAGTGGGTTCACACACATTTCGGGGGAATTGTGTGAGGCTCAAGGAGCAGGGTGGACATGTCGGTTAAGGGTCGTCCGTCGTACAAGGGTTGCTGCGACGGTTGGATCGCTGCTTCCCACAACCTCGCAACCAGCCAACGCTCTGCTGCTGGAGGAGGTGGTCCGCTTCTTCGGGTCCCCAGCTTCCGGGAGAATACATCGCGAGGGGAGCCGCATCCTGGCGTCCCCAGGCTTCACAGATGGGATCGATGATGCTCCATGCAAGCTCAATCTCGTCGCTGCGCGTAAAGAGGGATGCATCCCCGTTCAGCGCATCGAGAATTAGGCGTTCGTAGGCGTCCGGCAGGGCAGTTTCACCAAAGGTGTCGGCATAGTGGAATTCCATATCCACTGAACGCATTTCCACCGTTTTATCCGGCTCCTTGGCCTCGAAGCGGAGATGGATTCCCTCGTCCGGCTGGATGCAGAGGGCGAGATAGTTCGGTGTGATGCGGTATTGTTCCGGGAGGGGGAACATGATGTGCGGGGGACATTTGAACTGAATGATGATTTCCGACGTCTTCTCTTCCAGGCGTTTTCCGGAGCGAAGATAGAACGGTACTCCCTGCCAGCGCCAGTTATCGAGAAACAGTCGAAGAGCGGCGTATGTCGGGGTTTGTGAACCTGCAGGAATATCCGCCTGATCCCGGTATCCCTTATACTGGCCACGCACCGTGTGCCGGAGGATCTGTTCGGGGGGCATTGTACGGATTGCCTGGAGAACCTTCGTTTTCTCATTTCGCAGAGCATCGGCAGAGAAGCTGGCGGGCGGTTCCATGGCGACGAGCATGAGCAGTTGCAGCAAGTGATTCTGGAACATATCGCGCAGGACACCCACCTGGTCGTAATAACCCGCCCGATGTTCCACGCCGACGGTCTCGGCTACGGTGATCTGGACATGGTTAATGTAGTTGCGGTTCCACAGCGGTTCGAAGATGGTGTTGGCGAACCGGAAGACAAGCAGGTTCTGGACCGTCTCCTTGCCCAGGTAGTGATCGATGCGGTAGATTTGAGATTCCCCCAGATACTCGTGAAGTGCTCGGTTCAGGTTTCGCGCGGATTGCAGATCGTGGCCGAACGGCTTTTCCACGATCACCCGTCGCCAGGCTTCATCTTCACGGACCATGTCCAGTTCGCCGAGGTGCGTAACGATGGTGGAGAAGTATTTGGGTGGGGCCGAGAGATAGTAAATCCGGCCGCTGGGTTCCTGTTCGAGCCGGGCGAGGTGCTGTTTGAGGTTCTCAAACCCTTCTCGTTCTGTGAATGTGCCGGACGCGAAGGAGAGCCGGTGGGAGAAGGCCTGCCAACCGTCGGGATCGTATTCTTCGGGGAGATGCATGTGGACTGCGGCACGCATCTCTTCCCGGAAATCCTCGTCGTTCCATGGTCGGCGTGCGTATCCGACTATCTTCAAACCTTCGGGGAGCCGACCCTTGAGATGAAGATTGTAGAGCGCGGGCATGAGTTTGCGCTGGTTCAAGTCACTTGTGCCCCCGAAAATGACCATCGTCGACATGGTGGTTGGCTTGGAAGGCATTGTGTACGCTCCCCTGCATGGCATCTTTCGTCAGACATCTGTCCCGACGGGTTTGCTTGCATGTGGTGATGCTCACATTGTATCAGCAGGATGACCTTCCCGAGCAGATGAGCACGTTCACTTCTACTGTGAAGAATGGACGATGGACTGCCCTTCAGGAAGGTCAGGAGTTGGGGGATTCCTGGTTTGACCTGATGCTTTGCATTGGCTTATACTCTCGGTGGACGTGTAGCCTTCTCAAGCTGCCATCGGACTTGTGCTTCGAACATGGTTCAGATTGTGGCGATAGGATTGTCGGGAGGTCGTGCCGGTGATAGGCATTGGACTGCGTGACCTGGAAGAAGCCATCAGCGCCAAAGCGGATGCTCTGCAGCGTGTATTTTCAGACATGAGCATGGAGCTGGATGAACTCGGCAAGTCCATGCTTGAACTGCGTGGTGATGAGAAGCAAGCTGCACGTGAGAAGCAGAAGGAATTGCGCACGAAGCAGCGGGAATTGGCAGCAGATATCAATACCTGGCGCGAGCGGGCGCGTGCCGTCCGTCACCAATCCAGCATTTCATCCTTGCAGACGTACCTGGAGGAGTTAAGCACGCTCGGTGAAGAAGCCATTACAGCCGCTGTTGAGCGCACCAGAGCCCTCATCGAATCCGGCGGATCGGATGTGTCGCAGGAAGAGCGCGCCGATTTACGGCAGGAACAGACCCCCGCACAGCGACTGCTTGAGCGTGCGCGCACGGATTACTTTATGCGCGGTAGTGATGTGAGTGCCCGGGAGCGGGAAGCCGTCACCTTCGCCAATATCACCGGAATGGCTCAGGATGATGCTGCGCTGGCTGAGATGGAGGGGGCGCTGGATGATGGTGATCCGCTTGTCCGGGAAGTGGCATCTCTGACGGTCATTCAGATCCTGCGGTTCCGTGCGCTGCGCTTTGCCGATCTGGACGCGGCTCATCTTGCCGCAAAACGTCTAACCCAACTCGGTCACCCTGCTGTCGTGCCCGTGCTGATTGAGATTGTCGAGACTCCTCGCTCTGGGTTTATCCAGGGAGAAGAGGAGGCGGTGGAATCCGACAACACCCGAACCCGCCTCATCGCGCTCCTGCGACTGGTTGAATGGCACACCGCAGATGCGGAACAGGCAGTCAGGGGGAGATTGCGTGATCGCGAGGAGAAAATCGTGCGCGTTGCGGAACGTGCACTGGACCTTTTCCCCGATCCATGGACCGGGCCGCTAAAGAAACCGTCCCACCCCGGTGCGTGAGGAGGAGCATGGCTGCCGGACGGAAAAAAAGCCGAACCTTGACAGTATTGATTCGCCTCTTATAATGTAACCTATCTTCATAATTGTCATCGGGTGACGAGAAGCGCTTGCGCAGAGAACGCACATGCGCTTGTTTTGCTGTGTCACTGCGGTAGAACGTGTGTTCTGGTTGTCTCTAAGGTGGCGGCTGGAGCCACGCACTTTCCCCATGGAGGAAACTGGGTGGAAAACAAGGGATTTCGAGCGCTGCGTATCAGCCTGGCATCACCCGAGACCATCTTGAGCTGGTCCTATGGTGAGGTACTCAAACCGGAAACAATTAACTATCGACGTCTCAGACCCGAGAAGGACGGGTTGTTTTGTGAGGCGATTTTTGGCCCGACGAAGGACTGGCAGTGCTACTGCGGGAAGTACAAAAACATCCGCTTCAAAGGCATTGTCTGTGAGAAATGCGGTGTCGAGGTTACCCGCTCTGCGGTGCGCCGTGAGCGAATGGGGCATATCTCTCTCGCTGCGCCGGTTGCTCACGTCTGGTACACACGCCGTGTGCCATCCTATCTGGGTCTTCTCCTGAACGTTTCCCGGCGGAATCTGGACCGCGTGCTTTACTTCGCCCAGTATGTTGTGACACATGTCGATGAAGATGCGCGCAAGAAAGCCCTGAAACGGATCGAAGAAGAGCTGGAAGAACTGGAAACCAGCCAGGGCACTGCCCTCCAGGATGCCATTCAGGAACGGAAGGCTGATCTGGAAGCCCAACTCGAGGATCTGAAGACCCAGCAGCAAAACGTCAGAGAATCCTACGACGAAAATGTCGCGGCGCAAATTGACCCGGTCATCCGCGAAGGACAGCGGCTGGAAACCACCCTTTCAGACAAGGATGGAACGACCATCCGCAGCGCCATTGCATTCAAGGCGCTTGACATTGTCATCGCTGAGAAGGGTGAGACCATCGGGAAGGATCACCTTGGCAAAGTCCAGGAACTGGTCAAGGAGCACCTCGCCGAAGTGGAACGATCCCTAGGTGAGAAGCGTGACCTTGAACTCAGCCAGCTTGAACTTCAAGTGGAAGAAGTAAAAGTGGCTGCCGATCAGGCAATCGAAGATATTCGCAATGCCCCAGACGAGGATTTTGAAGAGCAGGTTGAACAGCTCAAGCAGGATCGAGATGAACTCCTCGGCATCCAGCAAATGAATTTCCTCGGTGAAGCCCGCTACCGCGAGCTTAAGATGAAGTATGGCCAGGTCTTTCGTGCGGATATGGGCGCTGAGGCGTTTTATGAAATCCTGCAGCGCATTGATCTTGAGCAGATGGCAAAAGATTTATGGACTGAGGCGCGCACGACGCGCAGCAAGCAGCGCCGGAAGAAGGCGACCAAGCGCCTGAAAGTGGTGGAAGCATTCCGCCGTTCTGATAACAAGCCCGAGTGGATGGTGCTTACCGTTCTTCCTGTCATCCCGCCTGACCTGCGCCCCATGGTTCAACTCGATGGCGGCCGTTTCGCTACCTCCGACTTGAATGACCTCTACCGGCGAGTCATCAACCGCAACAACCGTTTGAAGCGGCTGGTTGAACTGGGCGCCCCGGATGTCATTGTCCGCAACGAAAAACGTATGCTCCAGGAGTCCGTCGATTCACTCATCGACAACTCCCAGCGCGGTAAGGCGCTTTCCCGCAGGGGACGCCGAGAACTCAAATCGTTGAGCGACATGCTCAAGGGGAAGAAAGGACGCTTCCGAAGGAATCTGCTCGGCAAGCGCGTGGACTACTCCGGCCGTTCCGTCATTGTGATCGGCCCGCACCTAAAACTCTACCAGTGCGGCCTTCCCAAGACGATGGCGCTGGAACTCTACCGCCCGTTTGTCATCTCCAAGCTGGTGGCGTACAACTATGCGGCCAACGTCAAGGGTGCCAAACGCATTATCGAGCGTGAACGGCCCGAGGTGTGGGAGGTTCTGGAAGAGGTCATCAAGGATCGACCTGTTCTCCTCAACCGCGCGCCCACACTGCACCGCCTGGGTATTCAGGCGTTCGAGCCCATCCTTGTGGAAGGGAAGGCCATTCAACTCCACCCGCTGGTCTGCTCAGCATTCAACGCAGACTTCGATGGTGACCAGATGTCCGTCCACCTTCCGCTTTCGGAGCGGGCGGTGGTTGAAGCGCGAGGCCTCATGCTGGCGTCGGTGAACTTGCTCAAGCCTGCCGACGGCGAACCCATTGTGAGCCCGACCAAGGACATGGTCCTCGGCGTGTACTACCTCACCATGGATCCTGATCCGGCACCGGAAGAAGGACATCTCCCCGCTTTCTCCGATCTGGAAGAAGTCGAGATGGCGTACGGGTTGGAACAGGTCGCCATTCACGACCGCATTTTGCTCCGCGCGACAACCTGGTATGACGATGAACATGAACGGCTGGAAAAGCCGGAAGAACGACTCATCGAAACCAGTGTTGGTCGTGTGATGTTCAACCTTGAACTTCCTCCGGATATCCAGTTCGTGAATCGTGTCCTCGACAAAGGCGCGATCCAGGACCTGGTCGCTGAGATCTATCACATTTTGCGAGAAGACGGCACCCCGATGGTGGTGGATGCCATCAAAGACATTGGTTTCCGGTACGCGACTCGCTCCGGCACAACCATTGCTATCTCCGATATCCAGGAGCCTTCCGAGAAGGACTCCATCATCCAGGAAACGCTTGATTCGATTGAATCGGTACGCAGCGATTACCTTCGAGGTCTGCTGACAGAGCAAGAACAGAACGAACGGGTTATTGAGCTCTGGCAGGAAACGACGAATGAGGTTGCGAAGGCAGTCAAGGAGAATCTTGACCCGGCCGGCAACCTTGCCACCATGGCGATTTCCGGCGCGACCAAGGGTGGCTTCAGCCCGATTTCCCAGCTTGCAGGCATGCGCGGTCTGATGGCGGATCCTGCTGGACGCATCATCCCGCTGCCCATCCGTTCAAGCTTCCGCGATGGTCTGACCACGCTGGAGTACTTCATCTCCACCCATGGCGCCCGCAAGGGTTTGACGGATACCGCGTTGCGCACAGCAGATGCTGGCTATCTGACGCGGCGACTCGTGGATGTGGCGCAGGATGTCATCATCAACGCCGAAGACTGCGGCACGGAACGCGGCATTTTCATACGCCGTTCGGATGACGTCGCCGGGCAGACCTTTGGTTCCAGGCTCTATGGCCGGTTGAGCGCCATGCGAGTCGCGGATCCCAAGACAGGTGAAATTCTGCTTGAGCGCGACGAACTGATCGATCGTGCCAAAGCGACGCAGATTCAAAACTCTGACGTTGAACAGATGCGCGTCCGGTCACCGCTGACCTGTGAGCTTCCGTTCGGCATGTGCCAGAAATGCTACGGTATGGATCTTGGAAGGGGCAAGCTGGTTGAAGAGGGAGCCGCCGTCGGCATCGTTGCGGCACAGTCAATCGGTGAGCCTGGTACGCAGCTTACACTTCGAACATTCCATACCGGCGGCGTGGCTGCTGGTGGGGATATTACAACGGGTTTGCCCCGTGTTGAAGAGCTGTTTGAAGCCCGCAAGAAACCCAAAGGTGAAGCGGTTATCGCCGAAATTGCCGGCACCGTCAGCATTGAGCGGCCAGACATGGTGGATGGTCCTGTCGTCGTCCGCGTGCGCCACAGTGAGATTATCCAGGATGAGTACGATGTCCCCGGGAACTGGTCGCTGAAGGCGGAGGATGGCACCGAGATCGAAGAAGGTTTCACCATTGCCACGCGTGGAGATTCGGAGATCGTGGCGACTCATGGCGGTCGAGTACGTCTGGAAGACCGCAAGGTCATCGTTGCCTACGATTTGCTGGAAGAAGAAGATTACGACATCCCCGCCAGCGCCAGGATGTTGGTGAAGGATGGCGATAAAATCGAAGCAGGCACGCAGATTACAGAAGGCTCGTTGAACCCGCATCGCATCCTGAGCATTCTCGGCAAAGAAGCCTGTGAACTGTACCTGCTGACAGAAGTACAGAAGGTGTATCGGTCCCAGGGGCAGAACATCAATGACAAGCACTTCGAGGTCATCATCCGCAAGATGCTCTCCAAGGTGCAGGTGACGTCAGCCGGCGACAGCGATCTGCTCCCCGGCGACCTGGTGGACCGGCTTTATCTCCGCGGTTTGAACGAACAACTGCGGGAAGAGGACAAAACACCAGCCCGTGCAGGCGGTGTTCTGCTTGGCGTAACCAAGGCTTCCCTCAGTACGGAATCCTTCCTTTCGGCGTCTTCCTTCCAGCACACCATCAAGGTGCTGGCAGGGGCTGCGATCGAAGGAAAGATGGACTACTTGCGAGGTCTCAAGGAAAACGTGATTATCGGCAAACTCATTCCAGCCGGTACCGGGTTCCCCGGTGCCGACATGGCACTGCACGACGAACGTCTGGCAGAGGAAGAAGCCGCGGATGAGGCCGAGCTTGAGACGGCTGATGAAGAGGACGTGGAGAAGGTCGTGGCCGACTGACGGCCACGGTTGACAGAAGCAGGAACGCTCGGTTATAATCCCGCAGCCTGCCCCGCCGCCTTTGGCTGGGGCGGGCGCATGAATCCCCAACTTCCCCGTCGCCTGGCGATGCCGTACTGCAAGCGCGAGGTCGATGGTGAAGCGAAGCTGGAGAAGAGATATGAAATACGCAGTTGTGGAAAGCGGGGGCAAACAGTATACCGTCCGCGAAGGTGAAAACGTGGACGTCGACCGCATGCCCCTGGAGATTGGAAGCAAGGTCGAATTCAAGGACGTACTGTACGTCGCGAATGACGGTGATGTGAAGGTGGGCACCCCGGTCGTGAAGGGCGCCAAGGTGACCGGCAAGGTCATCGACCAGATCAAAGCGAAGAAAATCCTTGTCTTTAAATACATCCCGAAGGAGCGCGTTCGCCGACGGCGCGGGCATCGCCAGCGCTACACACGCGTTGCGATTGACAAGATCACAATCAGCAAACCGCGCGCGAAGAAGAGCGAAACAGAAGAACCGGAAGCGAAAAAGACCAGTTCAAAAACCGCTTCCAAGAGCAAGAAATCCTGAGGATGTAGCGATAAGCGAGAGGTAATCTCATGGCACATAAAAAAGGTGGCGGTTCAACCCGCAACGGTCGAGACAGCAAGTCAAAGCGCCTTGGCGTGAAGAAGTACGATGGTGAAGTTGTCATCAGCGGCAACATTCTGGTCCGGCAGCGCGGCACGCGCATTCACCCGGGCTTGAACGTCAAGCGTGGCAGTGATGATACGCTCTTCGCGATTGCCGACGGCATCGTTCATTACGACTATGCCCGCAAGGATCGCAAGCGCGTCAACGTTATTCCGCAGGAATCCTGAATTGATCAAGCGATTGCCGTCCAGTTTGATGAGTCCTTCCCCGGGGATCATCGAGCCAGGAGCAGTCGCCGCATTACCGGGGAGGACCAGTCATGAAGAAAGATATTCATCCGACATACTATAAAGAAGCAACGGTGGTCTGCGCATGCGGGAATACATGGACAACCGGGTCAACTGTTGAGGAGATCCGCACCGACGTATGCTCCAAGTGCCACCCGTTTTATACCGGTGAGCAGCGCATCGTGGACACCGAGGGCCAGGTTGATCGCTTCTACAAGAAGCTCCAGGCCCGTGAAGATTATCTTGAGACCAAGAAGGCTGACAAAGAAGCGAAGACTTCGCCTGAACTATCGATTGATGAGTTCGAGCTCAGCACACGTGCAGCCAACCAGTTGAAGAAAGCCGGCGTTGAGACTGCGGGTGATGTCCTGGAGAAACTGGCTGAAGGCGATGAAGCAATGCTCGCCATTGACGGGTTCGGCCGGAAAAGCCTTGCCGATCTCAAGCGCAGCATGAAGCGCCAGGGATATACACTGCCTGAAGGTGAAGCGGCGTAGCCCGCACCTGCGGTTTGCTTCCTGCAATGCCTGATGTACACTCTGGGCAGGTGTGATCACACCTGCCCATTTGCATTCCCATTCCATGGAGAGGTTGAATCAATGCACGAGGGACGAATTGAAGTCATCACAGGATCGATGTTTAGCGGGAAAACAGATGAGTTGATCCGGCGTCTGCGAAGGGCGACCATTGCCAGGCAGAAGGTGCAGGTTTTCAAACCCGCACTTGATGACCGCTACGCTGTGGAGAAACTCGCTTCCCACGCTGGCTCTGAATTTGAGGCAACACCAGTCAACACCGCGCAGGAGATCCTGCAAGCCGTCAATGGAGATACCACCGTAGTTGCGGTAGACGAGGCGCAGTTCTTCGATGATGTCATCCTGCAAGTCATCAGTGACCTTGCGGATCGCGGCGTGAGGGTCATTGTGGCAGGATTGGACATGGACTTCCGTGGAGAACCCTTTGGTCCCATCCCGGCCATCATGGCGATGGCGGAGGAAGTGGATAAGCTCCATGCCATCTGCATGGTATGCGGGAACGACGCCAGCCGGTCACAGCGTTTGATCAACGACGAACCTGCACGGTATGATGATCCCATCGTTGTCGTCGGTGCGAGTGAAATGTACGAGGCGCGCTGCCGTGCCCATCATTATGTTCTGCGAGATGAGACATGATTGCGACTGTAGAAGAATTGCTGGATGAAGTACTGATAACCGAAGAGGCGCTGCAAGCGCGTATTCAGGAGCTCGGAGCGGAAATCAGCTGCGACTATAAGGATAAGGACCTGCTTCTGATTTGCATCCTGCGCGGTGGCGTGATGTTCCTCACTGATTTGATGCGCGCGATCACCATCCCACATGCCATCGATTTTATGGCGGTATCGTCCTATGGCGCTGGCGCTAGGACCAGCAGCGGACATGTGCGGATCACGCTTGACCTCAGTTCTGCGATTGAGGGACGCGATGTCCTTCTCGTAGAAGACATCATCGACAGCGGGAATACCATTTCGTCCGTTCTGGAGCTGCTGAAGGCGAGGAGACCGAAGAGCCTGAAGGTATGCACCTTGCTGGATAAGCCTGAACGCCGGGAAACGGACGTACCCATTGATTACAGGGGCTTTACCATCCCTAATAAATTCGTCTTCGGTTACGGTCTTGACATCGATGAGTATTACCGTGATTTACCCTTCATTGGTGTTGTGCGCCCCGGAGCCTACGATACCACGCTCTAGTGCAGGGACGCGATGTCTGAAGAAAGACTGATCCCGAACATCCTTGAAGACCTCCTTCTGGTCTTTTCTGGCAGCCCCATCTGGCTTGTTGGAGGATGGGTACGGGACTATTTCCTTCAACGCGAATCACATGACCTCGATCTTGTCATCGACGGGGATGCCATCGCCGTCGGCCGTGCGTGTGCGGATGCGGTCGATGGTGATGTTTATGTTCTGGATGCAGAGCGGAATATCTGCCGCGTCCTCTACACAAAGGATGGACACCGCATCACGTTGGATCTCGCAGCGCTTCGAGCCAACGGCATCGAGGCGGATCTCAATGCCCGCGATTTCAGCATCAATGCGTTGGCGATCAACCTGCACGATGGCAAGCTTGTGGATCCAACCGGCGGACTACGCGATCTCAAGGATGGACTGCTCGAGATTTGTGCACCGGATTCGTTTCGCCGAGATCCTATTCGGACGTTACGGGCTGTGCGCTTTGCCGTAGATCTGGACCTGCGTTGGACTGCTGCCACGCTGTCGGGCTTGCGCAGCGCGAAGGGGTTTCTGTCCTCTGTCTCCGCTGAGCGTATCCGTGATGAATTGTTCCATATTCTCGGATTGACCCAGCCAGACGCGGCGCTGCGTCTGATGGAGCATGAAGGACTTGTCGGCTACGTGCTTCCCGGGACGGAATCGGACAGTGAAGAGCCGGTTCGTGGACGCGCAGACATCGTCTCCCAGGCCCGGCAGTTGATGAACTGGTTGTCTCCGGAGCGCGGGGGGCATGCGGGGAGCATGCTTGAAGCACAGATTCTGCAGTTGATGGGCTCAAGACGCCGGGACCTCTTTTCGGCGCTCGAGTACACCAACCCCTCCGGTCGCCGCCGGCGCGAGTTGCTTCTCCTCGGTGGTTATCTGCTTGGACAAGCATCTCTGAAAACACATGCACCATCACAGGTGTATGAGCAGTACGGGAAATCCGTCATGCAGCATCTTCGATTGAGCCGGGCCGAGCAGGCATTCGTCGAGACAATCTTCGCGGTTCAGCCGCTTCTCGAGGAACTTGCCGCAGAGCAGGAGTTTCAGGCCAGCATGGGTTATCACATCTACCGTGTTGCCGGTGATGCTCTCTGGTCGGCACTGCTCCTCTTCCTGGCGAGAGCGCTTGCGCATTCAGAAGGTCCGCCTTCACCTGATGAGATTCAACAGGTGCTCGCGACCGCTGCATTCCTCATTGAAGACGTCGTCGACAAGCAGAAGGTGTTCTCGATGGAGCCTCTCCTGAATGGTGATGCCATCCAGAATTTGCTGGATATCGGACCTGGCAGGGATGTGGGATGGGTTCTCAGTATGCTGAAGGAAGAACAAGCACTGGGAAAGGTTCAGACACCCGAAGAGGCTTCAGCCTTTATCAAGGCGTTGTGGTCTCGTCGTTCGTCCTGATTGGCCTGTTTTCAGGGATAGATGTCGTTTAAGACAGGCTCGTAGTTGCAGCTGCACCCATTCTCGCAGGAGCAGCCCTGTACGGGAAGGATGGGGACCTCCGTCTTGCGATAGGTCCCTTCAACGGCACGGCATGCTGCGCAAGCTTTGTACGGGACAATGACACGGATCTGTTCTACACGCGGGTTCGCCTGGAATCGAGCCAGCGAGACCGCCGTCTCGGAAAAGCTGTTTAAATCCGCACCACAGTGCGGACAAGTGGTCTCAGTATCTGCGGATAGTCCATGGCAAAGGCTGCAGGTTCGCACGTATTCCTCCTGTACTCCTACTATGAGTTGATGGATGTTCGCCGTTGCCTGTCTATTATAGGTGAGATTGAGCATGGCACGAAAGATTCTGCATGTCGATCTTGATGCGTTCTTCTGCTCGGTAGAGGAACTGCTGCACCCCGAATTGAAGGGGCAGCCTTTCGTGGTCGGGGGAGCGCCGGAAGGCAGGGGAGTTGTTTCTTCTGCGTCCTATGCTGCCAGGTCGTATGGCATTCATTCCGCGATGCCGACAGCCGAGGCGTTACGGCGATGCCCTTCCTTGATCGTGGTTTCATCGCAGCACGGTATCTATGGTGAGTACTCTCGCCGGGTGATGGACATTCTGCGGGACAGTGAACCCCTTGTCGAACAGCTTTCCATCGATGAAGCCTTTCTTGACGCCAGTGACGATCCACGTACCGGCACGGAGATTGCCACCACAATCAAGCAGCTCATCTTTGAGGATGTTGAGCTTCCCACATCGTGGGGGATCGCAACCAGTAAACTTGTCGCCAAAATTGCGACCGAGGTGGGCAAACCTGACGGGATCGTGGAGGTCGCACCCGGCGAGGAAGCATCCTTTCTCGCACCGCTGCCCGTCAGCATGCTGTGGGGTGTCGGTCCTAAAACGCGCGAGAAACTGCATATTCAAGGTGTGGAAACGATAGGAGATCTTGCCCGGATGCCCCGAAAAAGGCTTCATTCATTGTTCGGGGAACATGGCCTGGAACTTGCATCAAGAGCGGTGGGAGAAGACCCAAGGGAGGTTGTCTCCTCTCGGCGGGTGAAATCCGTATCTGCTGAGCGCACCTTTGCAGAGGATGTCCTTGATTCGAGACGGTTGGTCCAGATGCTGATGACGTTATCCGCAGATGTGGGACAACGTCTGCGGAAACAGAATCTGGCTGCACAAACCGTGCGATTGAAACTGCGCTGGCCCGATTTTCAAACGGTCACCCGCCAGGTCCGTCTCGAACAACCGACCCATGTGGACAACGAGCTCTTCCGGGCAGCGAAAGCTTTGCTTGACGGCGTCTGGACAGGTAAACGGCCGGTACGATTAATTGGAATCGCGGCTGCTGATCTGGGAATGCCCTTCCGCCAACTGGAGCTGTTCGACCGATCATGGCAGGAGGAAGAGCGGTTGATGGATGCCATCGATCAGATCCGGAAGCGCTACGGGCAAGATGCAGTATGGCGTGGTGTCCGGTCAAAGGGATGGCCTCCACAATCGGACCCGGAAGGATAGTCTCGGCAGCAGCGGGAGATGGCGTGTATGGGTTTGTATGGAAAAGGGTTCTATATCTGGCAGATCCCGAAATGCGACGGAGGCGATCCGGCGAAAATCGCTGCGCGTGCGCAAGCAGCAGGTCTCTCGCATGTCCTCATCAAGATCGCCGATGGTCCTGCATGGGCCTATAACTACGATTATGACCGACAGGTCGATCTGATCCCGCCCGTCGCCTGGGCGTTGAAAAATGTCGGCGTCGAGGTCTGGGGATGGCATTATGTCCTTGGTGACAATCCGGTGGACGAGGCCCGACTCGCCGTCGAACGGATGAAGGCGCTCGGGCTGGATGGCTATGCCATCGATGCGGAAGGTGAATACCGGACCATGAAGAAAGCCCCGGCAGCCCAGGAATACATGGATGTCCTGCGTGCCGGGCTGGGAGACACACCGATCGCATTGAGTTCCTATCGCTTCCCGAAATATCACCTCGACTTTCCCTTTGACAGTTTTCTCAAGAAATGTGATTACGCCATGCCCCAGGTTTACTTCATGGAGGCTCACAATCCTGCCGAGCAGCTTGAACGGTCTGTGGAACAGTACATGGCGTTGAACTATGCCCGGCCGGTCATTCCAACCGCGCCAGCGTACGCAAGCCCCACATGGCGACCGACACCGGCAGAGCTCAAGACGTTTTTCCAGAAGGCCAAGGACTTGAAACTCACTGCGGCGAATGCGTGGAGCTGGGATTACTCGACGCAGAAAGAATACCTGGATTTGTGGGACGCCATCGCGGATTTTGAATGGAACCCGTCTCCGCCAGTTGCAGATATGCCTGAAAGATTGATTGGACGCCTCAATCAGCGAGACCCTGTTTTCGTGGCCGGTCTGTACAATAAGAACGCCGCACATGTGACCGGGGACCGCACGATTGTGAGCCGCACGGCCATCCAGGAATGGTATACAACCTTCCTGGTTGAGATGCTTCCTGACGCGCAGTTTCAGGTGACATCCAAACGGGGGACAGGATCTTCCCGTCATTTTACCTGGACCGCCGAGAGCAAGGCCGGGAAGGTGCTGGATGGGAATGACACGCTGGGGATACTGGACGGACGCATCCAATATCATTACAGCTACTTCACCGTCCAGCCAGCAGCGTGATATTGAAGTCAAACAGGGATCAAGAATGACAACGTAGCCGCCCGGAAGACGCCGGGCGGCTTTTTCCTTCTTTCAGGTCGTGGGGGAATACAGTTCCGGCCGCTTGAACGGAACGAGCGCCATAACAACGGCATGTTCGTAGAGGCTGCTGCGAGTGACGACATTGCCGGTGAGAAGCCCAATCGCGCCGTTACGTCGCTTCGAGTCGGTGACCCCGAAGACCCGGTCATCGGCGTCTCCTAATTCAAGGCCGTCTCGCACATATTCGGCGACAGCTTCGGGAAGAAGGAAGCTCGCCGATCGACTTTGTCCGGTGTGTGTGGACGTGCGGATGACAACCCATGCAAAGGCGTACATGCCCTCAGGAGTATCCTCAATCCCACCTTCAATTCCAACCCAGTAGTCAGCGTCTGGCATCTGCTCCATGGCGCTCTGTGCGCGATGGAATGCGCCAAGCCGTGTTTCTGCATCATTGCGGGGCTGACTGGGGACGCCGGATTCGGAGGTCAGTGGCTGGAAGTTAAAGGTCTTGTCTGGCAGCATGCGTTGGAAAGCCTGCTGAACAGCCTGCCGTTTGACGGGATTGGTTGAGGCGACAATAACGGATGGCATCTGCTTGTTTGTCGTCATACGGGCGCTACAATCTGCCTTTCAGCGGGTGTCCGCGTTGTTGAGCTGAGGAAAAGAGAACGACCCATCGTGAGACGGAAGAAATGGAGTTGCCTCAAGGATGTCCTCAAGCGGGAAAGGTGCGTAGACGTGGGGAAACAATTCTTCCCCGCCTTCCAGGTTCTCATAGCGTAGATGCTCCTGGAACATGTGTTCATCGATGCCGAGAAGGACAAGATCCATCCGCCCGCGGAAAAAGCGGTTCGCCGTTTGCACCACCTGTTTTCCCGTCGAGCAATGGATGAAGCCTTCCGTTTGCAGGGACTCAGGTCTGTAAACACCGCTGCTTGAAGCGGCTTGCCAGTCTTCTTCGGTTGCAAGGTGATAAATCATGATGTCTGATCTCGTTGGGTTGTTTTATGTGCACCGTGCCGGCTTAACAGCCGGCACGGTGTCTGCCCCGGGTTTAGAGTGCGACGAAACGATCAATCCGTTCCCGGATGATATCGATGCTTGCTTCCCAGAAAGCACGGTCACGGAGGTCAATGCCGAACCGCATGGCCAGGTCCGCTGCCGTGCCTTCGCCCGTACTCCGGAGGAGTTCGTCATAATCTTCGAGGAAATCCTCGCCACGTTGTTGGTAGATGGCATAGAGGCCGAGCCCGAAGAGGAGGCCAAATGCATAAGGGAAGTTGTAAAACGGAAGCTCGAGGCTGTAGTAGTGTGGTTTCCAGGTCCACATGTAGGGATGGAGGTGGTCAGGATCGAGGCCATCACCGTAGGTCGCTTTCTGGCAGCGTGCCATGATCTCACAAAGATCATCGGCTGACAGCTCGGCCTTCGCCCGCCGTTCGAAGACTTCTTCTTCGAAGAGGAAGCGGGAGGTAATGTCGACGATGACCTGCGACGAATCCATCAAGAAGGCTTCCAGAATGGCGAGTTCCTCTTCACGATCCTTTGCGCGGGCGAGGGTTGCATCTGCGATGATGGTCTGGTTGAAGATGGAGGCTGTTTCCGCCAGAGTCATCGGAGTGCGCACCTGGAGGGGTGTCTTCCCGATATGGCACTCATTGTGATAGGCATGGCCAAGTTCATGTGCGATGGTGGAGAGTTGATCCAATGAGCCATCGAAATTGCAGAGAATGCGTGATTCATCCACAGCGGGAACACGCATGCAGAATGCACCACCGACCTTGCCGTCCCGCGGTTCCGCGTCGATCCAGTTCTGATCGAACGCTTTCTCTGCAAAGATGGATAAACGCTCCGAGAACGTTGCGAACTGCTCAAGGATGAAATCGCGCGCCTCGTCGTATGGATACACGGTATCGGTTTTACCGAGGGGTGCCATTAGGTCCCACCAGGGGAGCTGGTCCTTCCCGAGGAGTTTCGCTTTTGCCTGCCAGTACCGACGAAAATCCGGGAAGGAATCGCGCATCGCTCCCATCATGGCGTCGAGTGTCTCCTTATCGATGCGCGCGAGGTCGAGAGCACGATGCAGCGCATTCTCCCGGCCCCTCCGGCGATAGATGGTCTGCGCGGCACCTTTGATGCCGTTCATGCAGGCCGCAAGCGGTTCACGGTTGGCTTCCCATGCTAGCATCTCGGTGTCGTAGGCTCGCTTGCGGACATCTCCATCCGGATGGGCACGAAAGTTAATGACCTTCGTGATGGGGAGGTCTTCCGTCTTCCCATCCAGTTCGAATGGCATTTTAATTTGTGATGTAATCACGCCCTGCAGCTTTTCCCATGCGCTCGCGCCACTGAGAGCGAGCTCCGATGCCAGCGCTTCCTCAGCCTCACTCATAAGGAAGTGGCTCTGCTCGGCTGCTTCCCTCAGATAGAAGATGTGCTCGGCTGGCGTCCCGCCGGCTGCGAGAATGGTGTCAAGCCGGCCTTCTTCCCTGTCGATGGTTCCAATCCATCCCTGGAAGCGAACATCCAGGTCGATGACCTGGACTTTGATTTGTTCATACTCCGAGAGAATGCGGGTTGCGGTCTTGTTGTAGGAATCGGTGGTGATGAAGCTGTAGATGTATGCATTGAGAGTCCCACTCAGGCGGCGAAGGGCGTTCATGCGATCAAGGTATTCACCGAGTACGGATGATGTCGCATCGACAGCCTCCGGGACTGCGCCATCCCGGCGGATATCATGTTCATCCATGAAGGCTTTTAAAGCCGCGATATCCTCTTCCAGTTTCGTCATATCCGACGTGAAGGACGACGATTCTAGCGACGGATACACATTGCTCAGATCCCAATGCGGTAGTTTGCCGAGGTCCTGCTGTTTGCTCATGAGGTTCTCCCTGTCGGTTTCGATTGGTAAGAAGGCTTCAATGGTAATCGTAGCGAACCTTGCCCGGCTGGGCAAGGTCAGCATGATCGTATCCTGTCTATGATGATGAACACCGAACGGTGTTCAGGCTTCGAGAATGTCGTAGGTGTGTGTGATGGGCGTGGCTTTGAGCAGCATGGCCTGTGCGGGACAATACCGAGTCTCGGAGAGTTCGATCGCCCGCTCCACCGAAGTGGATTTAATGGATTTTCCTTCAATGGTGTAGTGAACGTGAATACGTGTGAAAACCCGGGGATGCTGTTCGGCACGTTCCGTCTTCACGTCAACTTTGAAACGGGTAATGTCTTCCCGTTTCTTCCGGAGGATGGAGAGAACATCCATCCCTGTACATCCCGCAAGCCCAATGGCGATCAGTTCCATCGGGCGGAAGCCATCATCCGCTCCACCCACGGCTTCGGAAGCGCCCAGGGCGACTTCAAAACCGGAGTCGGCAGTACCGGTGAAACTCATTCCTTCTTTCCACGTGACGGCAGCATTCATATTGCATTCCTCCAACATCGTGATAGATGTGTGATCGATGATGTTACTCCGAGCTCCTCAACGAGGAGAACGGTGGTTATCAGGTAAACCCTCCCCCTGAACCATATTCGCACTGCGGGCAGCGCAGAACCAGCAATCCATCATACGCCAGTGCCGCTTGGGAGCAGCGAGGGCAGGGCGACCTGGGACCAGGTGTACAGGATTGGGACGGGGTGCTCTGCTTGCTCCGGTCAGGCAGCATTGGAGCATTCAGGTTGCTCTCACCAGCAACAGGTCGGTAGAGGGATGTCATGCAAGGTCTTCCATGTCGAGACAGGAGTACAGCCGGTCACGGACCTCTTCGGACATTTCGATACACTGGTCCGTCTCCCGGTAGAGTGTGATGGTTTTCATCAAGGTATTCGCGAGCGCTCGGCAGGCCGGACATTCCTCCAGATGGGTGAGGATGGCTTTGCACATGGATTCGTCTTCTTCCCCGTCAAGATATGCGCACAACGTGAGCAGGTCTTCGTCCTTCAAGTGGTCAATCACCGAATCGCTCCTCTACTCGTTCCGCGAAGTATTCCGAGAGTAGTTCCCGTAGCTGCAAGCGGGCTCGCAGCAGGCGGGTCTTGACGGCTGATTCCGAGATGTCCAGGATTTCGGCAGTCTCCCTGGTGGACATGCCGTGTAAATCGCGAAGGGTGAAAACTGCATTGAGTGCAGAAGATAATTGGCTGGAGGCAAGCTCAAGCTGTTTATGAACTTCGCTCGTCATGAACTCATCCTCGGGTAAACAGCACCAATCTTCAAGCTCCCGGGCCATTGTGGTTCCATCATCTGTCTGCCATTCTTCATCGACGGAAACCAGTGTTGGTGTACGTTTCCGAAGGCGCATCAGCGCCTGGTTTGCACCGATTCGATACAACCAGGTTTTCAGGCTGGAACGACCTTCAAAGGTGTCAAGATGGCGGTACGCGTTCATGAAGGTCTCTTGAAGCACATCCTCGGCTTCGTGGGCGTCACCAAGCATGCGGTACGCCAGCCTGTAAATCATCGGTGAATACATGTCGACCAGTTTGGCGAAAGCCTCGCGATCACCGGCCTTCAGCGCTTCGAGGGAAGGCTGGTCGGTCTGATTCTTTTGATGCGGATTCATGGAAAAAGTTGCCTCTCCGTATAGGCTGGGCTACAGTATACATCATGCCTGACCCCTTGCTGGATTCCTTCCAAGAGCTTGAAGCCGTCTGGGAACAGTGGACTGGCGGAGCGCTTTACCTGGTCAACCGTCATCGATCGGCACATCGTTCCGCTATCCCTGAAGAACTCCTTGATGTGCTTGATGGACCCTTCCAGCCCGACGGTCAATCACGCGCGGATGCACATTGGTGGGTATGCCCTGTTGCCGGTCAATTGAGTCTGGTTGCCAGCGCAACACAGGACACCCCGTTCTCCCGGGTGCTTCCTTCCTGGGCTGCTTTGCTGCGCTTGCAGATGCAGCCGAGTGCAGTGGAGGCAGTACAGGAGTCGGCTGTCTGGCGGAAGCTCGCAGAGAGGGTTTGTGGTGCCGCAGGCCTGGAAGCAGCGATGCAGGCAGCGGTCGATGTGTTCCAGGAGGAGGATCCCACGGCGGATTGGTTTCTTGTGTATGAGCAAGCTGGATCCCTGCAAAGTGCTGGCACAAGGGAGTTTTCTGCCGCTGAACTCCTGGACCGGGCCGTCAGGCGTTCATCAGGTCGATCGGAGCGGGTTTCAGGCTACGAGCACTCTTCCCCCATCTCGACCATCGCGCTTGATGTCGCACCTCCTTCACGCATGTGGCTCATGATTGACGATACCGATGCCCCTGCTCAGAATGAGGTGGAGTGGCGTCGAGACCTGCGTGAGATGATGTCGCTGGTCATGCGACCGCTGGTAGCGTTGGAGCTTGATGCGCTACAACAACGGGTGACGCACGAACTTGCGCTTGCCGCCGAGATTCAGTCCAGTCTTTTCCCCGTATCGATGCCTGCGATTCCCGGTTTTGACCTTGCTGCGGATCTGCTGCCAGCCCGGCAGGTCGGTGGCGACTTTTTTGATCTCAGCCGCAGCAAGAACGGCAAGGTTGTGCTTGCTGTGGGGGATGTTGCAGGGAAGGGTGCGTCGGCGTCCATTCTCACCGCTGTTGCGCACGCCTTGCTCCACAGCGCGAGCATTCACCATGACCAGCCAGCAGCTCTGCTGGAGACCATCAATGCCAGGATGTATGCCGATCTGGATCGGGCTGAGACGTTCATCACCCTCGTTCTCGTGTTCCTCGATCCAGAGCGCCGTGAGATCCAGGTCGCTTCCGCCGGGCACGTTGATGCCATGCTGTGGCGAAGTCGGACGGAAGCACTGGAGCTGCTCCCCGCAACCGGTCTTCCGCTGGGGATCTATCCTTCGACAACGTACACATCGATGGAGATGACGATTGAGCCGGGGGATGTGTTGTGCCTTTATACCGACGGTATCACGGAAGCTGAGGGACCGGATGGGAAGCTGCTGGGCGTACAGGGGCTCGCAGACCTGCTGTATGCGTGCCATCTTGCACCCTCGCGATCTCAGGTTGATGTCGTGCTGACGGCACTGGAAGTTCACAGACGAGGTGTCCTCCAGCGTGATGATGTGGCACTGCTCCTCTGCCGCTGTGAGGGAGAAGAATTGAAACCCCGCATGGTTCTGCCTTTTGTGGTGGCTGCTGAACCGGCCTCCATCCGCAGCATTGTTGATCTCGTCCGCAATCTGGCGGAAGAGGCAGCCCCAACGTTTACTATGCTGGAACGCGAGCCGGTTGAGGATTTTGCGCTTGCGCTGGCTGAGGTTGTAACCAATCAAATCAAACACGCTTACCGCCAGGAAGGCGGTCGTATTCAGGGCCGGTTGGTACTGGACAAGAACACGCTCTCCGCGGATACTTTTGATTATGGACACTCCTTTCATCCTATTGTGCCCGAAGGGAACCTTGATCCGGAGAACCCACCTGAGGGCGGCTTCGGCATGCAACTTATCGACGCGCTGACGGATGAGTGGCGCTACACACCCCTTGAGGGTGGCAGAAACCACTGGCACCTGCAGAAGCACATCGCCGGAACGAGGTGATCATGAAGATCGATGTCAAACACTTGGATGAGGGCAAAGCCGTTGTTACCGTCGAGGGGAGGGTTGATGCCGAGTCGGCACCGGACCTGAAGAGCAGGTTGAAGGATCTTGCCCAGTACCGCGTCATGCAGGCGTTTGTCGATGTCGAGGATGTTGATTTCATCGACAGTTCAGGCCTTTCGGCGATGGTTTCCGGCTTGAAAGCACTGCGGAAACATGGCGGGACGCTTATTCTCTGTGGGCCGCAGCCTCAGGCATTAAAAGCGCTTCGTTTGACGTTGTTGGACCGGGTTTTTCCCATCTACCCTTCACTTGATGAAGCGCTTGAGCAAGCTTCCAGACACGCACGATAACAGAACGTGCATGGGATGGATGCAGGGAAGTTGACTTGTGACGATTGACCGGGCAGTAACCATTGTTGTCATCCTCGCAGCAGGTGGTTTTCTGATTGCGATGCTGCTTGGTGTGCAATTGATGCGCAGCTCCAAGGAATTACCCTATTTTCTGATGCGCCGCAGCCAGTTGCTTCAGGGTTGGCGCTGGGTCGGGCTGGCGGGCGTTCTTGGAATACTCGCCATCCTCGCTCAATTCTTTGGACGCGATGCTGTCTATATAGTGTATCCTCCAACACCATCATTGACGCCGACGGCCACGATTACCCTCACCCCGACTGTCACGCTGACCCCGACCATCACACTCACACCAACCATCACGCCCATCCCGGCAGAGACATCCACGCCGACTCTCACGGCTACGCCGCAGCTTCCGGAAGCGATCTCGGTGCTCATCCAGGAAACGGTCACGCCCAATCCTGACGCTGTGTTCAGCCCGCTTCAGTTCGCACGGCAGATCGATCGATCCATCCAACCCGTTTCACCGAACGATACATTCACAAACCCCGTTGGCCGCCTGTTCGGCGCGTTCAGCTATAACAACCTCACAGATGGCGCGCGCTGGTCTGCTGTCTGGAGTCATGAGGACAACAGCGTGGTGTGCGTTGAATCGGAGATCTGGGATGGGGGGACCGGCGGATATGGCTATACCGAGTGCGAGCCTGAAGAATGGCTCCCTGGAACCTATGAGGTCCAGATTTTCCTGGGAGAGGTCTGGAAGGTCAGCGGAGGTTTCACCATTGAAGGAGACCCCCCGACACCGACGGCGACACCCTCTGTTCCGCCGGCTGATTAGCTTCCTCGAGCGTCCGCAGCAAGCGTCCTGACAAGATCGAGCAGCGCCGCGTAGCCCCGGTGAAGCGGGTCCAGTTCAATAAATTCCTCTGTGGTGTGTGCATTTCCCCCCCTGGTCAATCCCATGCAAATCGATGGATATCCCAAGCTGAGTGGAATGTTGGCGTCGGTTGAGCCAACCGCCATCTTGATCGATGGAATTCCCGCTTTCTGAAGCGAGGTGATGGCCATCCGCACAAGCGGGGCGTCTGGTGCAATCTCACCGGCCGGACGTTCGCCAATGCGTTCAAGGTTGATGCGGCCCTCATCGACCGCTTTTGTCGTACACAACTGGTGCAGGAAGGTATCGAAGCGGCTGATTGCGGATGGATGGAGCGAGCGTACGTCGATATCCATAAACGCAGACGAGGCGATCGTGTTGATACTCGTGCCACCCCCAATTCGGCCGATGTTGACGGTAAGGCGGCTCCGCTGCCAGCGCAGCCGGCTGGTAATGGCGTGTGCAAGCGATGTGAGAATGTGAATTGCGGAAGGGCGGCCAGCATGCGCCCAGGGATGACCTCCCCTGGTCGTCACACGGATCCGGTACCGTCGGATGCTCAAACCGCGAGTGACAAGGATGTTCTGTGAGAACCCTTCCAGCACAAGGTAGGCGATGACATCCCTGCCCATGCGATCCACAAGCGCCCTCATGCCAGCCAGGTTTCCCAGTCCTTCCTCAGCGACATTGCCTGCAAGGACGATTCTGTGACCGGGGGGTGTTTGTGTGAGCTCGGCCGCGAGCTCAACGAGTGCGGCGACGGCGATGGTGTTATCACCGATCCCTGGACCATGCAGTTCCTTTTCGGTGCGCCGAAGCGTGAGCGGGACATCGACGTCAAAGACAGTGTCGAGGTGCGCACTCACGATCAGGGGCGGATCGATGCCGGGGATGGTCGTGATGACATTGCCTGCTGGATCGATTGCCGTATCGACCGCACCAACCGTGCGCATCAGCTCGCACAAGCGCGATGCCCGTTCGTGTTCGTGGAAAGTTGGGGCGGGAATGGCATGCAGTTGCGCGGCATTTGCGAGGAGGCGTTCAAGGTTCATGTCGACACCCGGGTGACGCGCTCCCGCAGCGCATCCAGCCGGAGCGCCACCAGTCGGGGGTGTGCGTGCAAGGCGTACCAGGGCCCATACCCTTCGCTGCTGATGGATTCGGCGATGACGCCGTAGAGAACTCCTTCAAGGGGATCGCCGGTCTTAAGCAGGCCTGCCAGAAATCCTCCACAAAAGACATCCCTGGTGCCGATGTGATTCAGATTGTGTGTTGTGTAGAAGGGAATCGACCACATACGCTGTCGTTTTTGATCCCAGAGCAGCTTGTGTTGATCATCACACTGGATGACGACCATTTCCACACCCATTCCGCCAAGCGCCTTCGCCATACCGATGAGGTCGTAGTTCTCCCGGCGAAAATACGATCGACAACTGGTCTCGTCGGGCAGGAATGCCGTCAAACCCTGAACGAGCGCTGCGACATCCTCGCGGAAGGCCGGATTCATATATGCAGGGGAAGGGGAAAGCGTGACCAGGGTTCCACCCTGTTCCTTGACCTGGAGCGGCAGTGTGGCGTGCGTAAGATAATGACCCGGCGTGAAGTGGACTCCGGCTCCGGTGAAGTGTAGATGCGTAAGGTCCTCGGGCTGGATGGTGGCAGGTGCGAATGTGCGGGTTTCCTCTTCTCCATTGAGGCTGGATTGGTAACGGATTAATCCCTTGGGAAGATTGAGGTCATGGGAGAGGTAATGCTTGGAAGGATGATGATCGATAACGGTTCCGTCCGGTCGTTGATGGAAAAAGACCGGATCGACATCATACTCCGTAACGAATCGGATCTGGCGGGTGTTAATTCGCTGATGGAAAAGAGGATCGAGGCTTTTCTCCGATGCGGATTTCCAAAGTCGGCTGATGATGTGAACATCATCATGCCAGAGAGCAGCTCCGCAACCAGCGTAGGTTGCTGGTCCGCCGATGTGCACGGGAAGGGCCTTCCCGTCATGAGTGAGCAGGTGTTCCTGGCGCAGTCGACCGATGACGACGGCGCCGGATAACGCAGAAACCATACTGCGCATTATAGCACCGGGCGGTGTATCAAACCCTTTTCCGCGCCGAATAGGAACTAATGTCTTATTTGCTTCACCGTACGAAGCGGTTATAATGAGTTCCCGTAGGTGCGTATCTTAAATGTAACATCTGACCAGAAGCTTGTTTTAAGGGACGTCTTCATGTCATCAGCCGAGATCATGGTCATTGAAAGCGGCAGAGCAAGTGCTCCTTCGTTTACCCCCTCGCTTGAAAAGAAAGGCTATGCTGTTCATGTCTGCCACAAAGTGTCGGAAGCGATCAGGATAGCGAAGAAAGAGCCCCCGCATCTCGTTGTTCTCGATGCTGCATCCATGAAGACCAGCGGGACGAGAATGTGCCGAAAGGCACGAGCTTCCATGGATGGCATTCCCATCATCTTAATTTCACCAAACAATTCGGTTCCCGATCCCGGGAGTGGCGCAAGCCTGACGCTCGTACAACCTTTCACCTCCCGGAAATTGCTCAACCGGATCGCACGTCTCCTCCCCGGTGATGAGAAATACACCCTTGAAGCGGGACCCATCAAGCTGAACCTCGCCCAGAATAAAGTGCGCTGTCATACCAAGGAATCCAGGCTTACTCCAAAGCAGGCTCGTTTACTGGAGATGTTCATGCGCAATCCGGGACGGCTGCTTTCAAGAACCAAGCTCATTCGAAAAGTCTGGCAGACGGATTATACGGGAGACACGCGTACGCTGGATGTTCACATGAGCTGGCTCAGAAAAGCTGTCGAACCGGATCCGAAACAACCCCGGTATTTGAAGACCATTCGCGGGATGGGGTACCGTCTCGACATCCCCGAGGGCTGATCCGCAAAAGCGATCATCCAGGCGCTCCCAGGAGCGCCTTTTTTGGTTAATCGGTGAGCGAGAAGCTGGACCAGGCGTCGCGGCCTTCCATGTCAATGGCATGGAGCAGGATTTTCTGTCCAGAGGTAGATGGATAGGTGTGCGATAGCTGTACGGGCATCTCGCCCTTGCGCCAGGGCCGCGCAGCCTGTGCCCGGCTCGTAAAGACATCATCACCAAAAGACCAGTCCACCTCCCAGAAAACGATCGACTCGAGCGGCATATACGGATCCGTGCACAATTCCGGGGACATTGTAATGGCAATGTGCAGTCCATCCTGCCGGAGGGTAGCCGGGACCTGCAGGGATGAGGTGTACGAGGGGGGGGCAAGGGCATGCAGTCCGTATGCGCAAGCCTCATCGGCCAGTGCAAGGCGGCGCTGGGTGGTACGGATGGCTAACGGTGATGCGTCGGCTCCAATCCAGCGTCGGTGCAGCCGTGAAGCCACAGCGGGGACGGTGCCGGCGCCGCAGAAGAAATCAGCCACCACGTCGCCTTCGTTACTCGACGCCCGGATAATCCGTTCAAGTAGCGCCTCAGGCTTCTGGGTGGGATAGCCGGTGCGTTCGTTATGCAGCCGGGCGACCACGGGGAAATACCACCAATCTTCCGGTACCTTTCCTCTGTCCAGATCGGGCTGCTTGCCGAATCCGGCTTTCTTCGAACTGGCAAAGGTCTTTCGTGTGGAGGGATTGTAGGGGATGCGGACGTCATCTGCGTTGAAGGTGTACTTGCTGGATTTGGTATAGACGAGAATGGTATCGTGCTTGCGTTTGAAGGCGGTGCGGATGGGAGAGGGTCCGTGATAAACCCAGATGATTTCGTTGAGAAGACGCTGGGGTCCGAAGATTTCATCCAGGATGATGCGTGCGTACGGAGCAGCGTGCCAGTCGAGGTGCAGATAGAGCGTGCCATGAGGGGACAGCAGCCTGTGCATGGCTTGAAGCCGAGAGTAGAGCATCGATAGGTACGCCGAACCATCTTGCCAGGTGTCTTGATAACCTGGGGCCGTCTCCCAGGATTCGGGCTTGCGGGAATCCTCATCGCGCCCTATCCGGGCACGATAAGCTTTCCCGGTCAGGAAAGGCGGGTCGATATAGATCAGGTCGATGCTTCTTTCCCAATCCTCCATCAGTGCTGACATGACGAGCAGGTTATCGCCCTGGATGAGGAGGTTTGGCGGCGCCTCGTCGGGGTTCTGCCCGGGCGGGATGGTGGATGCATGCGGGCAAAGCGAGGCCGCCGCGAGCGGTTCCTCACGGCGGCCCTTCCAATTCAGATAGGCGAAAGGTTCGTCTCTACCCTTTGGAGACATGCGATTAACGACTCAGCGGGCGAAGCTCTGTTTGAGCAGATCGGTCAGTGTAGGCTGTCCGATCTCCTGGAGTTCGTACCGGATGCGTTGCGACGGTTTCTTCAGATCCAGGATACGCCCGAGGTCGATCGGCGTGCCGATCAGGACAAGGTCGACATCGGAGGCGTTGATGGTTTCCTCCAGTTCCTTCATTTGCTGAGCGCCATAACCCATCGCCGGCAGGATGTTTCCGGTTGTGGGGTATTTTTCATACGTTGCAGTAATGCTGCCGACGGCAAACGGGCGTGGATCCACAATTTCACCAGCACCGAATCGCCGGGCTGCAACCCAGCCGGCACCGTAACTCATGCCGCCGTGGGTGAGGGTTGGACCATCTTCCACAACAAGGACACGCTTGCCGCGGATTGCAGCCGGATCGTCCACAAAGATGGGCGAAGCGGCCTCGATGACGACAGCATCTGGATTGCGCTTCTGTACGTTGCTGCGCACCTGCATAATGTCCTCAGGGGCTGCCGTGTCGACCTTGTTGATGAGAAGGACGTCGGCTGCGAGCACATTGGCTTCACCTGGATGGTACGTGAGTTCATGGCCGGGGCGGAGCGGATCCACGACGACGATGTGCAGATCGCTCTGGTAGAAAGGAAGATCGTTGTTTCCACCATCCCACAGGATGATGTCGACTTCCTCTTCCGCCTGGCGGAGAATGCGCTCGTAGTCAACGCCTGCGTATACAATCACGCCGAGGTTAATGTGCGGTTCGTACTCTTCCCGCTCCTCGATGGTGCAGTCATGCTTATCGAGATCGGACAGATCGCCGAAGCGCTGCACCGCCTGTCGGGCGAGATCGCCGTAAGGCATGGGGTGACGGATGGCGGCGACTTTGTATCCCATATCGCGGAGGATGCTTGCCACACGGCGGCTGGTCTGACTTTTCCCACACCCCGTGCGGACTGCGCACACCGAGACAACGGGTTTGGTTGATTTGATCGTGGTATTGTTCAACCCGAGCAGACGGTAATCAGCTCCGGCTGCGAGGACTTCGGAAGCCTTGTGCATAACGTACTTATGGGACACGTCACTGTAGGAGAAGACGACCTGGTCAATGCTGTGTTCCTTGATCAAGTCAACCAGTTGTTCCTCCGGATAGATCGGTATGCCCTCTGGATAGAGGTCTCCAGCCAGTTCGGGCGGGTAGGTCCGACCTTCGATGTTGGGGATCTGTGTTGCGGTGAAGGCGACGACCTTGTATGCAGTGTTGCCGCGGAAGTACGTGTTGAAATTGTGAAAATCGCGGCCTGCGGCACCCATGATGATGATTCGTTGTGCTTCCATAGGTTGATCCAGACTCCTTTGTTCGATCGATAAAAAAACAGCACCCGGCGTACCGGGCGCTGTGCGATTACATCACAGTTGGTGCGTCGATCCCGAGCAGCCTGAGGGCGTTTGCAAGGGTCTGTCGGGCTGCTGCTGTGAGGTTGATACGGAACGCACGCACATCGGACTCGGCTTTTAATACCGGGCAGTGCAGGTAGTAATCGGTGAATGTCTTGGCGAGATCGTAAGCGTAGTTGGCGATATGCAGCGGTTTGTAATCGTGTGCCGAGCGCTGGATCTCTTCGGGGAACTGGGAGAGTTTTTCCAGGAGGGAGACTTCCTGCTCGGCAAGATCGTGAGAAGGTTCCGTCGCCGAGGGAAGCTCGCCAGACCGAAGCAGGATGCTGCTTGCACGAACGTGGGCATACTGGATATACGGTGATGCCTGTCCTTCGAAATCGAGGGCCCGTTCCCAATCGAACGTCGCCACCTTGTTGTTGTCCACGGCGAGCATGGGGTATTTCAGGGCGCCGAGCGCAACACTCCGGGCAACATCCTCACGGGTTTTCTCCGGGAGGTCGGGATTCTTGGCTTCCACGATGGTGGCTGCCCTGGCGAGCGCCTCTTTCAGGAGGTCATCAAAGAAGACCACCGTTCCTTCGCGGGATGACATGGTAACGTTGCCGGGGAGATTGACAATTTCATAGCTGAGATGAACGCACTCTTTTGCCTGCTCAAACCCCATCAATTCCAGAAGCTTGAAGACCTGCTTTAGATGGAGTGACTGTCGTACATCAATCACATAAATGGAGCGGTCGATGTTCCATTCTTCGAATTTCTGGATGGCAAGTGGGATTTCCTTGGTCGCGTAAAGACTGGTGCCGTCACTGCGAAGGACAACGAGGACGCGATACGTCTCCTTGTCCAGCCCTAGCAGGTCATCCAATTTGACAACGACCGGTCCGCCTTCAGGACGTTCGTCAATGGCAAGGCCGCGCTCGATCAGGGATTCGACGATCACCTTCCCGGGTTCTTCGACTTCACTCTCAAAGAAGAAGACGTCGAATTGTTCCCCGAGTGTGGCGTAAATCTGGTCGAAACCCTGCAAGCTCCAGCTGCGGGTCTCCTCCCATAAGGCCATGATCTCCGGGTCGTGCTCTTCCCAGCGTGCGAACATGCGCCGGGCTCCGGTTTCTGCTTCTGGGTCGGCTTCAATCGCCTGCGAGGCTTCTGCGTAGATATCCTGCATCCATCGGGTGACATCGCCGACTGGTTGTTCGCCGTGGTGGTAGGTCAGGTACCCCCAGATCCACTTGATGACATGCCATCCGATATCGCCAAGGTAGTTGGCGCGAATGGTATCGAAACCGGCGGCTTCAAGAATGTTGGACATGGCGCCGCCGAGAATGACATTGCGCAGGTGACCGACATGGAAAGCCTTGTGCGTGTTAGGCTGCGAGTATTCCACCATGACCCGCTCGGATTTTGTGTCGCCGTATCCGAACTGGTCCTGCGTCTGGAGGATGGTGGAGACGATGCGGTGAGCGTACGCGGCGGGTTCGATATAGAGATTGATGTACCCGCGTTCGGCGAGAATCTGTGAGAAGCCTTCAAGCTGACCTAGCGCAGCGACGATATCCGTTGCAAGCTCCTGAGCGCGCTCCGGAACACGGATCTTCTTCCCGGCGCGGGCTTCGAGGGCAGCTGCCTGAAAGCAGATATTTGAGCCGAAACCCCATTGACCCTTGAAGGGTGTCGGCATCCACTGCATGCTCTCGGGATGGGGTATGGACTGTTTATCGAGAGCTGTGATGATGGCTTTTTCCGCAAGTGCTAGTTCATTTGTAAACATGATTCACCATGAGGTTGCATTATAGCATGCGGTGTTTCCCGGGAAAGGAAACACGACGCACCCGGAGGTGCGCCGCGAGGTGGAACAACTTATGTTTCCAAGGGATCCCTTGCTATTTCGCCTTCTGCATGGCAGCAAGCTTCTTCATCAGCCGGCTTTTCTTGCGAGAAGCATTCCGCTTATGCAGGACGCCCTTTGAAACGGCTTGATCAAGCTCACTGACAGCCATCTGAATGGCTTCCGTGGCGGCTTCGACGTCACCCGTCTCGATCTGGGTTCGTGCCTTGCTGAGGGAACCACGATAACGACTTCGCAACGCCTGGTTGCGCATCTGTCGCTTTGTATTCTGACGAACGCGTTTCTTCGCTGATGCTGTGTTAGCCAAGATTCTTCCTCCAAAAACAACCGTCGTACGCAAAGAGGTATTCTAGCGTAGAACCCGATGACTGTCTAGGGGCGCATTGAAGTGAACCTATTCAGTGTATTGCCGGCTGATGGGCTGTGAACCTGCGCAAGGAGAGGGTACACTTCCTACCAATGACACCATGTAGATCGAGATTGAGGAAGCCTTGACTGAACGACCAGACCTTACATCGCTGTTGGCCTCCCACGCGAGCATCTTTCTGGAAGGCATCGCCGGCACGGGCAAAACAACGGCAGCCGTTACTCATCTTCAGACCCTGCTGGAGTCCGGTGTCCCGGGCGAATCCATTCTGGTCATCGTGCCGCAGCGCACGCTGGCTGAGCCGTACCAGGCACTACTGAGAGGCTCGACCCGGTCAGCAGGTGCGGAAGTAGATGTGCTTACCCTGGGGGGGCTTGCAAGACGCATGGTCCAACTCTATTGGCCGCTTGTCGCGGAGCAGGCAGGATTCAAGCATCCTGAACGCCCACCAGTTTTCCTGACCATGGAACTATCCCAGTATTTCATGGCGCAGATCGTCGGGCCAATGCTGGATGCCTCTCCTGACAAGTTCACGTCCATCCGCATTCACCGCAATCGCCTCTACAGCCAGATTCTTGATAATCTAAACAAGGCTGCCGTGGTCGGGCTGGATCCCGGATCGATCGGGAGCCGCCTTGTTAACGCGTGGACCGGGGATTCTTCACAGATTCATGTGTATGAGGATGCCCAGACGTGTGCACTTCGTTTCAGGGAGGCGTGTTACCGCCAGAATCTGCTGGACTACTCGCTTCAGGTAGAACTCTTCTGGAAGAGCATCTGGCCGCTTCCCTTATTTCAGAAAAACGTTCAGGAACGTTACCGGCACGTGATTGTAGACAACATTGAAGAGGATACGCCGGTCACGCACGATCTGCTCCTTGAGATGCTTCCACGCATGGAATCTGCGCTTATCATCATGGATTTGGAGGCTGGCTATCGCCGCTTTCTGGGTGCTGATCCAGAATCCGCCCTCCGGGTGAAGGCGGCATGTGATCATGTGCTTCGCTTTGAGAAAAGCCACGTTCTATCCGAAGATCATGCGGCGCTGGCGTCAATACTGTCCATCGCGCTCGGCGGAGAAGGTGGCGTAACGAAGGGTGATGCGCGCAACGTTCTCCGCTATGCCTCCCATCGTTTTCAGCCGGAGATGCTGGATTGGATAGTGGAGGAGACTGCACGGTTAATCCAGGAGGAGGATGTAGCTCCCGGGGAGATTGCAGTCCTGTCTCCTTTCCTCTCCGACGCGCTGCGGTTTTCCCTCGCGGAACGTTTCCGAAAAAAGGGCATCCCCACACGAACTCACCGGCCATCCCGGGCTCTCCAGGACGAACCTGCCGCCAGGAGTCTCCTCACGCTTTCCCGGCTCGCTCATCCTCACTGGGGATATGCGCCGGCCCAACAGGACGTCATCCGCACGTGTGCGGACACGATCGATGGATTGGATCTGGTCCGGGCTCAACTTCTCGTCAGTGCCCTCTACCATATTGAAGGACGTGCAGGCGTTCTGGAGCCGTTCGAGGTCGCATCCGGCGAGGTCAAACAGCGGGTGTCGTTTTCGGCCGGGGAGCGATGGGATCAACTTCGGGATTGGCTGCTCGCATACCATGCGGCCGGGGAAAGTGAATTCGATGTGTTTCTCAGCCGGCTCTTTGGCGAATTGCTTTCCCAGCGGGGGTTTGCATTCCATGATGACCATGACTCTGGAGCGCTTGCGGCAAATTTAATCGAGTCCGTGCAGAAATTCAGGTGGGTTGCCGCTGAATCGCTCGAGCAGCAGGGGGAACCTGTCGGGCGTGAGTACCTGCAGCTTGTTCATGAAGGTCTGGTCGCTGCTCAGTATCTTCGCAGTTGGGAGCAAGAGGAGAATGCTGTGCTGCTCGCACCGGCATTTACATTCCTGCTGCGAAATACCCCGATTGACATTCAGTTCTGGGTGAATATTGGAAGCCGCGGCTGGTCGGAACGTCTCAACCAACCTCTTACCCATCCCTATGTCCTCAGTCGAAATTGGTCACCCGGAAAGAAATGGTCCGATGAGGATGAGGTGATGGCAGGGCGCCGCATGGTGCGAGCACTGAGTCTGGGTTTGATCCGTCGCTGCCGGAACACCATCTACCTCGCCATCAGTGAGATGAGCGAGCAGGGTTTTGATCAACGGGGAATGCTTCTCCAGGGAATGCAGAACGTGTTCATCGATGCGGCGCAAGGAGGCCGGCATGTTTAAGCCCCGGCCAAAACAGCAGGATGTCCTCGCATATCGTTCCGGAAAGATGGGTGTTTCGGCGGTTCCGGGGAGTGGGAAAACACAAACGCTATCGTACCTTGCCGCCGAGCTCATCGCGGGGGGGCTTCTCGAGGGGGGGCAGGAAGTCCTCGTCGTCACACTTGTGAATTCCGCGGTCGATAATTTCTCGAATCGAGTGGCTGCTTTTGTGCAGGAACGGGGGCTGCTCCCCAATGTTGGCTATCGTGTGCGCACACTTCACGGTCTGGCACACGACATCGTACGGGAACGTCCCGGCCTTGCAGGGCTGGCGGATGATTTCCAGATTCTGGATGGGTTCGCTGCCCAGGATATCATCCAATCCTCGGCGACTGCGTGGCTGCAGGGTCATCCCTCCATGTTCGACCGTTTCCTTCGCAGCGATTTGAACGCGTTTCAAATGGGAAAAGCCCAACAATCGTTCGGCGTCATGGTGCAGTCGCTTGCTGACAAATTCATCCAGCAAGCAAAGGACCTGCGCCTGTCACCGATAGCTCTCCAGCGGATGTTGGGGGATCAGGATGATGTCGATCCCCTGCTGGCGATGTGTACGGCGATCTATGTCGATTACCAGAATGCTCTCAGTTACCGGGGGGCCGTCGATTTCAATGACCTCATCATCAAAGCTCTGGAAGCGCTTCAGGCTGATCCTGCATACCTGCAGCGGCTTCAGGCGCGATGGCCTTTCATCCTTGAAGACGAAGCACAGGATAGCAGCCGTTTGCAGGAGTCCATCCTGCGGCTGCTCACCGGGAACCATGGAAACTGGGTGCGCATGGGAGATCCAAACCAGGCGATTTTTGAGACGTTCACGACGGCGAGTCCAGAATACCTTCGGACCTTCTTGGAAGAGAGGGACGTCGTCGCACGCACGCTGCCCAACTCGGGCCGATCCAGCAGGGAAATCATCAGCCTGGCAAATTCCCTGATCGACTGGTCGCTGGAGAGCCATCCCAATCCGGCTGTGCGTGGAGCGCTGACCCCGCCACATATTGAACCGACACCTCCCGGCGATCCCCAGCCCAATCCGGATGTGCAACCGGGAAGCGTCCGATTGATCGCGACCGCCTACACGCCGGACGAAGAGCTGGAGGATGTTGTTCGTTCTGTACGTGCGTGGCTTGATCGGAATCCGGACGGCTCGGTCGCCGTTCTCGTACCCAGCAACTACCGCGGGTCGCAATTGGCCAGGGCGCTTGCCGAAGAGTCTGTGTCCTATCTCGAACTCCTTCGCAGCACGATTGATACGCGCCAGACCGCCGGTTCCCTGACCCGCGTCCTCGACCACCTCGCCGATCCGACCTCCCCCCGCAAACTCGCTAGAGCGTATGAAGTGCACCGGAGGGATCATCGTGAGGAGGAGGCAAACGCCATCAGCGAGGTGTTCAAGCTGCTGGAGCGTGTTGAGTATGTGGAAGATGTGCTCTGGCCTTCTGCCGGCTCCGACTGGATCGATGGGGTGGAGGACGTGGAACACAGGCAGGACTTGAGGACGTTCAGGACAATGGTACAACGCTGGCATCATGCCTTCAGCCTTCCGATTGACCAGCTTCTTCTCACGGTGGCACAGGATATCTTCCGTGATGCCGTCGACCTCGCACTCGCGTACCGTCTGGCCCTCTCACTCCGCAGGCGAGGAGATCTCCATCCTGAATGGACGATTGCGAATTTCCGTGATGAATTAGCCGAGATTGCGCGCAACCGCCGCTCGTTCCCGGGATTTTCTGCCGAAGACCTGGGCTTTAATCCAGACGCACATCCTGGCGAGGTGGTGATTACGACCGCACACAAGGCGAAAGGATTGGAATGGGATCGGGTCTACATACTCTCCGTCAATAGTTACGATTATCCATCTGCCGTTGACGGGGAAGACTACATTGCCGAGAAGTGGTACCTGGAGAAAGGATTCAACATCGAGGCAGAAGTTCTGGCGAAGCTGGAGGTACTTGTGGGCGGGGATGGAAAGCAGGGGTACCAGCCGGGGGAGGCAAGTATCAAAGCCCGCGAGGAATACGCAGCCGAACGGTTGCGTCTGTTCTACGTCGGCATCACGCGGGCAAGGCGAGAATTGGTTATCACCTGGAATACGGGACGGCGAGGAGACCAGAGCCAGTCGATCCCATTCCAGGCATTGCAGCGCCATTGGGAGGGTCAGCATGCTGCATCCGGATGATTTCCAGTACAGCCAGGCGAGTCTGCAGGATTATGTGGACTGCAGGCGTCGTTTCTACCTCCGTTACATCCTCAAACTACCGTGGCCGGCGGTCGAGAATGAACCGACCCTTCTACAGGAAGAGCACGCGCGGCAGGGACAGCAGTTTCATCGCATGGTGCAGCAACACCTGATGGGCATCTCCGAGGAACATCTCAGCCGAAGCGCCCTGCAAGTGGATTTGAAGCGCTGGTGGGACAACTACCTCCATCATCCCATCACGGATCTGCCCTCCATTCTGCGGCCCGAATTTCAACTGTCCGCACCGGCAGGTTCCTCCAGGCTGCTTGCGAAATTTGACTTGCTTGCGATGGAGCCAGAGGGAAGGGTCGTTATCGTCGATTGGAAAACGTCCCGGAGCCTTCCACGCCGCGATTGGGTACGTGACCGCCTTCAGACCCGGGTCTACCGCTATCTGGCTGTTCAGGCCGGGGCTTCGCTGCAAGGCGGTCGTGATATCTCTCCCGGGGATGTGGAAATGAGGTACTGGTTCGCCGAATTCCCTGATGAGATTCTGCGTTTTCCCTATGACGATGCGCAGTATGAATTGGATGATATCTATTTCGAAGGGCTTGTTGAGGAGATTGAGCGATTAACTACTGAGGATTTCAACCGAACCGATAACCCTGAACGCTGTCGCTATTGCCGCTATCGTTCGCTGTGTGAGAGAGGCATCGAGGCCGGCAAGGTTCCAGAGGAAGCCCAGTTCTACGACGATACGGATCTTGCGGCACTCGATCTGGATCTGGACGATATTCTGGAGGTACGTTTCTGAGATATGGCTGAAAAGCATTGGGTGCTTCCTGAAAAGATTCAGCCACCAGCCGATCTGCTGGAGCTCTGTGGTCAGAACGAACTGGTCGCGGCGCTGCTGGTACGGCGGGGGCTCCGTTCGTATGAGGATGGTGAGGCATTTCTCCATCCGGAAGCGTACATGCCCTCTTCACCGCACGATCTCCCACAGATGGATGTGGCTGTGGATCGAGTGCTGCGTGCAATCGATAGCGGTGAACGTATCTGTGTGTGGGGTGATTTCGATGTGGATGGCCAGACCTCGACGGCGCTCCTGGTCTCATCCTTACGCCGACTCGGTGGCGATGTCCGTTTTCACATTCCTGTAAGGGCTGTCGAGTCCCACGGGATCAAGATTCCGGCCTTGCAGGCTGAACTCGAACGGGGTGTTGATCTCCTTCTGACCTGTGACACTGGCGTGACAGCTCATGAGGCTGTCGATTATGCCATGGAGCGGGGAGTCGATGTCGTGATCACGGATCACCACGACTTGCCGGAAGTGCTGCCTTCAGCCTGTGCGGTGGTCAATCCCAAGCGGCTTCCCTGTGATCATCCGATGCGTGAACTGCCAGGAGTGGGATGCGCATACAAATTAGTCGAAGCGCTCTTCGAAGAGCGGGACGAGTCGGATTGGGTGGAATCCCTCCTCGACCTGGTTGCCCTGGGAATTGTGGCTGATGTCGCAGTCCTAAGAGGTGATGCGCGTTACCTTGTCCAGATGGGATTGGAGGTCCTTCGATCGACCCGCCGGGAAGGGTTAAAAGCCCTGTACCACCGTGCAGGAGTCGAGAACCCCTCAACCATCACCGAAGCAACGATTGGCTATACGATCGCGCCGCGCATGAATGCGCTGGGAAGACTCTCGGATGCGAATGCAGCCGTCGAATTCCTCACCACCGCAGACCCGGACCGTGCGCACGAGCTTGCAGAAGAACTCGAAACACTAAACGCAAAACGACGTATGCTGGTGGATCATGTTCTCTCTGCAGCGCAATCCCGCATTGCACATGAGCCGGATCTGCTTGAGTTTGGTGCTCTTGTCCTGGATGGGGAAGGCTGGCCCGGGGGTGTCGTGGGAATTGTAGCCAGCCAGCTTTCCGAGCTGTATGACAAACCCGTTGTTATGCTCAGTGTGGATGAACGTGGCCTGGCGCGCGGGTCAGCTCGGTCCATTCCTGGCGTTGATATCTCTTCCGCGCTTTCCGGGCTGGACGATGTGCTGCTTGAATATGGCGGTCATCCTATGGCTGCGGGGATGTCGCTCCCCTCCGAAATGATTGCGACCTTCCGGCGCAGATTAAGTGCGGGTGTGGTGGAGCAGACCGGTGACCGGGCGCTTATCAGCGAACTTGCCATCGATGCACGCTTGCCATGGTCATCCATCAACCTCGAGCTTGTGGATTCCATTCATAGGCTGGCTCCGTTCGGTGCCGGCAATCCCGGTCCCGTCTTTGTCAGTCACGGACTGCATGTGGTGGAAACCCTTGTCCTGGGGAAGGATCGCCGGCACGTCAAGCTCTATATCAACGATGAGAATGGGGTTACCCAGGAGGTCCTCTGGTGGAACGGTGCGGGAGAGCCGATACCCGATGGGGCCATCGATCTTGCCTACAAGCTGACGGTCAATACCTTCCGGGGGCAGAAGCGGGTCCAACTGGAGTGGGTGGATGCGCAGTCTGGCAGGGAGACGCCCGTCGTACGCAGGCGTCCGCATCAGATGGACATTCTCGACCACCGCAAAGCTGAAGCACCTCTCCATATCTTACGTGAGATCCCGCGCGAGGGACGCGTCATCTGGGCCGAAGGGGAGTCAACACGGCTTGTCCAGGGAAAGCGTCGGCACCAGCTTGCTCCCGCCGAGACACTCGTTATCTGGACGGCACCACCCGATCCGGAAGTGCTTCAAAGGGCTGTTCGCAAAGTCAAACCAGCGCATCTCCTGCTGTTTGCGGAAGACGCGTCGTGGAAGGATTCCTCAGCGTTTTTCAGAAAGTTGATGGGGGTTATAAAGCATGCCTTACTGGAGCGAAAGGGAGAGGTCGACCTGGAGCGAGCTGCCGGTGCGTGCGCAGCAACCCGCCAGGCTGTGACGTTGGGGCTGCGGTTGGCAGAGTCGAAAGGTGCGATCACCATCACCTCACGAACTCCGGACAAATGGATCGTTGTCACGGGGGGCGAAGTGAATGACTCTGCCAGGTCAATTGGCGATGCACTTAAAGAACACCTGGGGGAAATCGGTGCGTATCGAAGAGCTTACCGCTCTGTATCCAGCGAAATTCTGCTGGCTGACCTCTAGGAGGAACTGGCTTCCTGGTGGATGGGAAAGCGAACGAAAAATGCGCTCCCTCCGCTCTCAGACTCGTCCACCCAGATCTTGCCCTGGTGCGCAGTGAGCGTGAGTTTGGCAAATGCCAACCCCAGCCCGGTCCCGTGCCGGCGGCTGACAGTCCCCGGTACCTGATTAAACCGTTCGAAGATCCTCTCACGGTATTCCTCGGGTATTCCCGGTCCTGTATCCGAGACGCCAACAAGGGCATCATCATCAACTTGCTCGAGGATTACCGTAATCTGTCCTCCCCCGGGGGTAAATTTCAAGGCATTGTCGATCAGATTGGAGAAGACACGCTCCATTTTTTCGCGATCCGCAATGACATAGGGGAAGGTGTCGGGGATCTGATAGTTGAGAATAACGCCGACTTGATTCGCTTCCTGCATATGAATTTGAATGACTTCGTGGAGAAGCTTGGTCAACTTGAATCGTGACGTGTCTAGGGAGAGCTCGCCAGATTCAAGTTTAGCAATGTCCAGTAGTGAGTTCACCAGGCCAAGCATCTGCTGAACACTCCTGCGGGACACGTTGATGGCCTGTTCAAAAACGGGTACGTGTTCTTCAGGCTTGGACTTCTCGAGCAGGGAGATACTTCCAAGGATCGAAGTGAGCGGGCTGCGCAGGTCGTGGACGATCATCTCGGTAAGATGTTCTCGAGCGGCTTCAAGCTTGCGCTCTTCGGAGATATCCCGGAGCACAACGAGCCAGCCAATGACCTGTCCGGCTGCATCCTGCACAGGAGAGTCGATTCGCAGGAAATTACGCCCGTCCCGATCAAACGCGTAGCGTTCGCCTTTTACGGCCTTGCCCTTCTGGAGGATGGTGAGCATGTTCACGAAATCTGGCCGCTTGTATCCCAGCAAATCCGGGAGAGGGGATTCCAGATCGATAATCGTTGTATTGACCAGTTGCTCTGATGGGAGATGAACCATGTCGGTAATCTGCGGGTTCGCAAGCAAGACCTTCCCCTCAATATCCATCATCAAGATACCTTCATTTGTGGAGTTCAGGACGGCGAGGATTCGGTCGTTGCTTTCGCAGACCCGCTGGAACAAATCTGTATTTTCCATACTGATGGCTGTCTGGCTGGCGATGGTCTGGGCGATCCGCAGGATGTTTTCGTCAAATGCACGTTCGCGTTGACTGAAAGCTTCCAGTATCCCAAGGGTGACTTCACCGGCAATGAGGGGTACGACAAGCATGCTCTTGCAGCTGCGGACATCCTGCAGATAGAGTTGATCCTGGCGGGTTTCAGCATTGGAAATGGTCCACTGGACCGGTTTTCGAACGTTCAGGGCAAGGGCAAGAGCAGGAACATCCGCAGGGCTTATGCCCTCATCGTCATCGGGTAGAAAGGGTTTCCCGTTCATCACGGCTGCCAGCGGCCGGAGAATGTCTCTTTCGGGTTCCCAGACGGAAAGAATGACCCCGTCTACATCCAGCGCGATAGCCAGGCTGTCTACAGTCGCAAGGGAAACGGCTTCTACATCCAGGGATGCAGCAATCTGGGTGCTTGCCTGATAGAGCAGCGACTGTTCTCGCAGACGAGCTTCAATTTGCTGGTAAAGGACGGCGTTCGAAATCGCCACCGTAGCCTGTGCGGCAAGCTGTGTCATGAACCGTTCGTGTTCATCGGAGAAGCTTCCGGAGACATTGTTTTCCATCGCAAGCACCCCAATGGCCCGATCCCTGCCGAGCAGGGGCACGCACAGGAGCGAGCGCGTGGATGGATGGAGCGATGGTGCGTGGATGTCCTTGAGTTCCGGGGCAGCAAGTCGGACAGCCTGACCTGTCCGGAAAGCTGCTCCAGCAGCGTCGTCCAGCAAACCGTACTGCTGTGGAAGGATGACCTCGTCCGGGTACCCCGCGCTTGCGCTGATGCGGAGCATTTCCTCTTCGTCCAGGTAGATGGCAAGATGGCCGCGCTCCGCCCCGGTCATGCGGATGGCATGTTCCAGAATGACGTTGAAAAGGGTGTTGGTATCGAGCGTGGCCGACATTTCTCGGCCGATGGCTTCCAGAACACCGAGCTGCTCAACGCGCCTGCGCAGTGCCTGATCGGTTTCTGCATGGGCGCGTGCATTGGCGACAGAGAGTGCAGCCTGTGCCGCAAAGGTCTCCATCAACTCGACCTGCGTTTCAGGGAAGTGCTGGGTGGAGGTGAAGTACACCGATAACTGACCGATGGTGCCAGACGGCGTGATCAGAGGGAGATCGGCATATGCCCGGATGCCCTGTTCCTGCAGAAGGGTGAGGTGGGTTTCCGACATGCCGGATTCACTTAACTCTGGAACCAGTACGATGCGCTCTTCGTAGAAAGCGGTCGCACGCGGGTTGCCTTCCCCGTGGAGGATCATCCACTCGGTCATGAAGGATTCATGCAGTTCCGTTGCCCGGGCGAGGAAGAGTTGATTTCGATCGGGGTCATTCAGGAAGATGGCGGCCTGATCTCCCCCGCAGACCTGGATGACAGACCGGCACACCATCTCGAGTGTGCGCTCCGGGTCAAGGGTAGAGCTCATCGAGGTGGTAATCTGGTTCAGGGAACTCAATGCCTGGGCCCGGCTGCGAGTCTCCTCGAAGAGAAGGGCATTTTCAATCGCTGCGGATGCCTGACCTGCGATGGTTTCCAGCAGGGTCTGGTCTTTGCTGGAAAAAGCTTTACCCTGATGCGTGTGAAAGATGGCCAGGCAACCGAGTGCGCGATCGGGCTGTAAGAGCGGGACACCAAGCCACGCTTCGGGAGCGTTCTGGAGCTCAGGCAGCCCCATCTGTTTCAAGGTCTGGGGGGCTTCCCGTGGAATGAGAATAGACGCTGCGTTCGTAATGACACGGTCGGTAAGACGATCGGTCATGGGACGGCTCGCCCAGGTCTGACGACTACTTCTCTTAATCGCGATGGGATAGGAAAGTGTGCGGTTGGCTTCGTCGACCAGGGCAATGTAAAAGTTATCCACATCGAGCAGATTGGCAACCTGTTCGTAAATTGTCTGGAGCAACTGATCCAGATCGAGGCCGGATTGCATATCCGCGCTGATGCGGTTGATGATGGAGAGTTCCTGCAGACGCCGGTTGAGGTTCTGCTCTGTGATAATCAGGCTTCGCACGCTGCTGGTCAGGATGATGATGATGGTTCCAACGATGGCGATTGCGATGGGGCCGAACGTGATGTAGGTCGTCGCACCGAGAATAGCAAACGGAGCGGGTAAGAAAGCCGTGATGGCAAGGAGCGTGAATGAACGGCGGTCAGGGAGGGCGAGGCCTCTCGCCGCGTGTTCGATTCCATGAATGATCAGGTAAATCATTCCAAATGAGAGGCTCAGAATAATGGTTGCCAATGAGGTGGGTGTGCAGTTGGGTTCGGTAAAGATGCATCCACCCAGGTAGGTGTAAGCCAGCGCTCCACCGAGGAGGGAGAGCGCCTGTCGGCTGAAGGCGAAACTCCAGGCCGACCCATGGAAGGAGAAGTCCTTATCCTCTCGCAATCGCGATCCGAGGACAGCTTCAACAATCCATGCAAGCAGAAAACCAGCACTCAAGGTGACGCTCGCAACAAAGGGTCCATGGGTCAGATACATGCACAGCGCCATCATATGCGAAAGATTGATCAGGCTGCTTCCCATGGGAAGGGGGAGAAGGGATAGCAGAGCGAGGCTGATGGAGGCGGAAATCAGCTCTGCTAGTGGATAGTCAGAGAGAGCATACGGCCGAGCGAAGAACGCAAGGGCGATGATGCTGCCGATGAGGAGGAACCACCAGACGACACGGGATCGAAGGACTTTCATCGGGTGATGCGTCCGTGGCTATCTGCGCGGAGAACGAGAAGTTCGAAGAAACTCATCATGGCGGTCCCTACTGGGTAAGCGTAGGGGTCGGTGATGCCAATGTGGGGGTTAACGTTGGCGGTGCAGACGTTGGCGTTGGAGTGGGTGTACGGGTGGGCCCTGTTCCTGTTAGTTCTGCGTAATGTTGCTCCGCCATTGCGCGCGTTTCAGGAAGCACGCTCTCGAGGCCGAGGATCCATTCCCATTCCCGGATGGCGTCATTGATGAGTTCAGGATTCGTCTCATAAATGAGGGCTCGGGTTCGGTAAATCTCAGCGGATTTGCGCTCGCGGATGGCAATCGTACGAACTTCTGTCGCGAATTCAAGGGCTGTATTGAGATACTGGAGGGCGTCCTCGAATTCGCCAAGGTGGTAATTCGCAACCCCAAGTCCGTAGAGCAGATCGAAGGATTCCTGCCCAAATCGCTGCGCTGCCTGGAAGTCCTGGAGCGCATCTTCGTACGCCTCAAGTGCGATGTTAATCCAACCCCTGGCTATGTAGGCAGGGGCGTAGCGATCATTCAGTTCAAGGGCAAGGCTGGCTGCCTGTAAGCCTGAAGCGTAGTTTCCCTGTGCATACTGAGCCCGGCTGAGCGATGCCCAGGCACGGTGATCTTCCGGTTCGTACGTGAGATACGTTTGCAGCGGCCAGATGGCCGGGTCATACAGACCGTAGTCCAGGTTGAACGTTGCGACAGAGACATACGCCCGTCCCACGGCGAGATATCCTTCAAGCAACGAGGGATCATCGGCGCTGCCTTCAAGGGCATGATCCAGTGCAAGTTCAAATTTGCGCAGGTTCCACTCCGCCTCACTCAGGCGGATGTACACCATCGGCGCCCGAACACCGGCTTCCAGCGCTTCCAGCATTCTGGTTTCAAGACGGGTCCACAGTTGATTGTCCGCGTAGTACTCCCCGAGCGTGATAAAGGCTTCTGTGAAGGTGGGGTCGAGTTCTACTGCGCGCTCGAAGTCATTGATCGCCAATTCACTGCCTCGCTCCAGCAGGACTCGTCCGCGCCCAAGAAAGGCAGGGGCAAAGGTGTTGTCAATCTGGATGGCTGCGTCGTAGGAGCGGATAGCTGATGCGTATTCCTCCATGAGACGGTAAGCTTCACCCTTGAAATAATGAGGTTCGGGGATATCGCCGTTGTAGCTGATAACCTCGTCCATGCGCTCAATGACATCTTCATAATCACCGGCAACGAGAGCGTCGAGACCGAGTTGATAGACTTCGTACTCGTTATAAGGGCTCGCGCCTGCTATAGCAGTCGGCGTGGATGTCGAGGAGATGAGCAAGGCGATTGGTGTGCTGGAAAATTCAGTAGGCACCGGGGTTCGGACAACCCGGGTTGCAGCGGGAATGGGAGTCGCCGTCGGTGTTCCCGGAGCGGGTGTAATGGAGGGCGTCATGGTGTAGGTTGAATACGCCGCGCGAGAAGGAATAAGATTGCGGAGGATGGGGGGAAGGTAAATGGCCATAGCTGCGATAACCGCAATCGTGACCACGCTGACACCGAGGAAGGAAAGCACGCGTCCGAATGCGCCGCGCTCAGGCATTTCAATGGGTGCTGCCTCCGGCTCCTGTTCCTTTTCGGTTTCCCTTGCCATCTTGCGTGAGGTTTTGGTTTCGACGTCCGCATCTTTGAAGCGGCGGTGAGGCATCTTTAACGCGGATGCAAGCTCGGTCTCCTGGGGTTCACGCTTTCCAAGCAGCACAAGGCCGCGCAGGGCGGCGCGGTTGGTCGGGTCAAGACGCAACGCTGATTCAAGGCAGTAAACCTTCTCACGCGGTGAGTCCACGACGGCACTCATCCAGACCCAGTATTCCGCGTTGCTCGAATCCGCGCGCAACAACCGTGAAAGCAGTTCACGTGCTCTTGAACGATCTCCAGCTCGTGCGGCAGCGATCGCTTCCGTCAGCATGGAAGAGTGAGAACTGGACACACTAAACCCCTTTCATCGCGCACGAAGTCTAGCATATGGCACATGAATGCACAACACAATCCCCGTTGGTATAATCTAGGACCATGCTGACGAAGAAATGGACATTCCTGGTTGCTTCTGTGCTGCTGATTGCTGCATGCCAGGCAGAGCCGCCGGAGGTCACTGTCGCGACCGGAACCCTCCGGTCGTTCTCCACAGCAACCATGCCGGCAGACATCGAGCCAATGCTCACGCCACTCGCTGATACCCCCGTCGTGCCGACGGCGACACCTTTCCTCCACACGATTGCAGAGGGCGAGACCATGAGCGGGATAGCCTGGCGTTATGGTGTCAGTCTCGACGATCTTCTCATTGCCAACCCGGGAGTCGACCCGGGTTTTCTCACCATCGGGCAAACGCTCATTATCCCGGGACCCGAAGGCTCTACGGTCAGCGGTCTACTCCCGACCCCCACACCGGTTTCAATCCAACCTGAACCTGTGCAATGCTATCCTGCCCCATCCGATGCCATGTGGTGTATTACCCAGGTTGAAAATGACACTGGCACACCACTTGAAGGTGTATCGTTGATGATCGCCATTCTGGATGAGGAGGGCTCCGTCCTTGAGCAGCATGCTGTGTATTCCCCGCTGGACATCCTGTCGGATGGTGGAACCATGCCCTTTGCTGTTCTTCTGGATGAGGTGCCAGATGGTTTCGCGGGAGCCTACGCTCGTGTGCTGGGCGCGGTTCCGGCACAAGCTGTTGAGGAGCGTTACCCGCAGCTTAACATGAACGAAGAAGCTGTATCCATATCCGCCGATGGAGCGAGGGCTGAATGGCGAGGGTCGATTGCCCTTCAGACCAATATTCCAGGGGAGAGCGGGGCGTTGAGAGCGTTGTTGATGGCGTTCAATCAGGATGGTGATATCGTCGGTTTCCGGATTGTTGAAGGCGAGATTGGTGTTTCCGCTGGAAGCCAGATGGACATCCAGATCATGGTCTTCAGTCTTTCACCCCGGATCGAGTCGGTCGGGATCCTCGCTGAAGTTGAATCACAGAGTCCATAAGCGGATGCAAGGGGACGAAGTGGTAGGAATGATCTTGCACCCAGAAGCAGCGCGCCGGCATAATCCTTGCAAGCCTATCAGGCAGGAGGCTGAATGATCTCGGCGAGCATGCATTTTCCGGCAGGATTCTTGTGGGGTACAGCCACGTCGTCCTATCAGGTCGAAGGAAACAACACAACCAGCGACTGGTCCCAGTGGGAGCAGGATCCGGGCCGGATACTGAACGGTCATCGGTCCGGAAAAGCGTGTGACTGGTGGTCTGGGCGCTGGAAAGAGGATTTTGACCTGGCTGCTCAGGACGGGCATAACGCCCACCGTCTCTCGATCGAGTGGAGCCGTGTAGAACCCTCCCCGGGGAAATGGGATGTGGATGCCCTCGATCACTACAGGACAATCGTGTCTGGAGCGCTGGCGCGTGGTCTGACACCCCTGGTGACCCTTCATCATTTCAGCAATCCTCTCTGGCTGGTGGAGGAGGGCGGTTGGCACGCTTCCACAGTCGTCGAACACTTTGCTGCGTTCACGAGAAAGGTTGTTGAGACGCTCGGGGACCTCGTTACACGCTGGGTGACAATTAATGAGCCCAACGTGCTTCTCTATAATGGTTACGTGGATGGGGTTTTTCCGCCGGGAGAGACGGACCTACGATCGCTTCCCCCGCTAACGGTCAATCTCCTGAGGGCGCATGCCTCGGCATACCATACCATTCATGAATTGGTGCCGGATGCTCAGGTCGGGATGGCGCATCACTATCGAAGTTTTCATCCGGCAAGGGAAAGGTCATCCCTCGATCGCTATGTCGCTGCGATGCGATCAAGGTTATTCAACCATCTCTTTCCCTCCGCCGTTGCCAGCGGTGTGGTTAATATGATCAAACGCATTCCTGTGCCGGAAGTCGTGGGCACACAGGATTTCATGGGTTTGAATTATTACACCCGGGAACTCTCCCGGTTTTCCCTCCTGAACCCGGAGCAAATGTTGAAAGAAGGTAAATTCGCAGATAAAGCTCTACTGAGTCAGACAGGTTTCATCGCACATCAGCCAGAGGGTTTCTGGGAAGCGCTGCAATGGGCTCGGGGCTTTCGTCTTCCCATTTACATCACGGAAAATGGCATTGATGACGGCGAGGACCGCATTCGGCCCATCTACCTGGCGGAACATATTCAACAGGCGTGGCGCGCTGCGAATTTCAACTGGCAACTGAAAGGCTATTTCTACTGGACCCTGGTGGATAACTTTGAATGGGAACGGGGTTGGACACAGCCTTTCGGACTCTATGCGCTGGACAGGAAAACGCAGCAGCGTACACCGCGTCGTTCCGCACAATTCTTCAGTGAGATTTGCCGGGCGAATGGGTTATCATCTGAGATGATATACCGGTATGCTCCGGATGCGCTCGACCGGATTTTCCCACCGAGGCAGCCGGATGACCTCGCCGAGTGAGATGATGATGCGTATCCTGCGCGCTCTTCCCATCCTTATCCTGACAGCCGTGCTGGGCCTCAGCGCGGTCGCTTTTCCCGTGGAGGCTGCTGAACCATCCATCCCGGAGACGCCCCCATTTCGGCTTCCCTTTGAGGATCCTCCCGGTCCTGATACATGGCTTTTTGAGCAAGCCTATGGCAACACGCTGTTTGCGTATGACTACCGCACCGAGATTTATGGGGCAGGGCAGGGCCTTCACTTCGGATTGGACTTTATCGCTCCGTGCGGCACCCCCATCGTTGCCATTGGCGATGGTGTGGTTCATTCTGTAGATGGACCTCATGGCGCCCGCCCGCATAACTTGATGATCGATCATCCTAACGGGTTCTCATCCTTCTACGGTCACCTGCTCGCTCGCCCTTCGCTCCAACGTGGCGATGTAGTGCAAGCAGGGCAGGTGATTGGATATGTTGGTGATCCCGATTTAACCTGCGCTTCGCGTCCGCATCTTCACCTTGAAATTAGAGAGTCGGAGAATTACGCCATTGCCTACAACCCGATTCTGTTTATCGATGCGAACTGGGACATGCTGTTGATGATGGGTGGTCAACCTGTCAGTTTCCAGCAGGATCAATCCGATATGCGTCAGTGGGGCACCATTTACGATCAGCCAGATACCCACTTCGGATACCCTCTACTTAACAGGTATCGAGATCCGTGGCCGTATGATTGGTAGCCGGATGATCTCCTCCCGCAGGTCGCTCCTCTTCGCTGCGATTTTCGCTGCCGCCATATTCACCTGTTTTCTGTTGTTCCCTGTCCACGGTGCAAAGGCGAATTCGGTTCGCGCATCCGGCCATTACGGTTACACACCCGAGGCGCCGCGCAGCGTGCAGACGGCAACACCAGCCCCCCTCGCATCCGTGCATCCGCTGCAGCTTACCGAACAGGGATGCTGTGCCAATCCTTCCTGGTCGGGTGATTCGGACTGGATTCTGTATCTCGATGCTGCCGATGAGGTGCAAGCCGGTTTGTATGCTGTATCCTCCTCCGGTGGGGATCCCCTTCTGGTCCATTCCCGTATCGGCACCTATTCGGACGATCTTGCGTATATCGCATACCAGGAGGACGGCCAGACCTTCGTGGAGCGTTGGGCGGATGGGACACGCTGGCTGATCGACAACCAGGGCCGGGAAGTGTTCTTTTCACCTGACGGTCGCTGGATAAGCTGGAGCTATATCTCACACGGTGTGACGTTCCCGAACCTGCGCCAGCGGGCAATCTGGGTTGCACGTGTCGACGGGAGCGATGCGCGCGAGCTTGTGACGGTGACGGGAGGCGAGTTCCTCGGATGGGCTGAAGGGGCGGAGGCGATTCTGGTCAGTGGACGGCTTGCACCTGACATGCCCGCGGGAGTGTGGCGGATACAGCTTGATGGCGGTGCCGGCTTGCTGCTACACGATATTGAGGTTCCACTGCGTCCGCGTGTGTCACCGGGTGGACGCCGGATTGCCTTCATCCAGGCATTTGAAGAGTCCGGTCAAAACGGTTTGTGGGTGGCGAATAGCGACGGCAGCGGCACAATGCTGCTGGATGTGTTCGGGGCGTACCGATGGATGGGGGAGGATGATCTGATTGTGATCCCCATGGACCTCTCTGCGAATGGTCCCAGTCTGTGGCGGGCTGACCTCGATGAGAACCGTGTGGAGTACCTGGTGGATTTGTCTGGAACGGGACACGCCATCATCAACAATGACTGGTCCATCTCGCCGGATGGGACCTTGATGGTCTTCCGTTCCACGCGTGATCAAGCATTATGGTTGGTAAACCTTCCCGAACTTGAGTAGATGCGTGTATAATGGCGTGGCTCTGGCAGAGGCAGAGCACAAGATGGAGAGGTAGCATAGTCCGGTCTAATGCGCGCGCCTGGAGAGCGCGTGAGCCGCAAGGCTCCGTGGGTTCGAATCCCACCCTCTCCGCCTGACGACACCGCACCCGCGGTGTCGTTTCTGTTATCCCTCGTTGACAGCTTCTTCCTCAAAAGGTATCCTCTTGGCTGGGCGGTCAGGCGAGTCCGGCGCGGCAGATGCTTTCGAACTCCGTCAGGTCCGAGAGGAAGCAGCGGTAAGGGAGTGTTCTGGGTGATGCCGGGTGCTTGTCTGACCGCTTCTCTCATGCACGCAGGGGTATCACGAGGAGGTTGGCGTGAGTGATCATTCTGTGACCTACCGGGTCCATGATTTCACCTGTGACGGGCTGGGTCATCTTTATACGGGCAATTACCTTCGCTATATTCATGACGCAGGTCGTGCGGCATGGCGGTGCTGGCGTTCCAAAGCCGGGATCGATGGTGAAATGCGGGCTGCATGGATGCCGGCAAAGACCGTCCTCGACCTGAACAAGCCCGTTTTCAGCGGCGAAGAGATTACGCTTCAGACCAGAATGCTTGCGGCGGATACACGTTCTGCGCATGTGTACACCACCCTTCATGCGGGTGACAGCGGCGATCCTGCTGCGACATGCCAGGTCCGATGGACGGTGCTGAACGAGGAAGCCACCGAGGATGCCTCCCCTGCGATGCCCTGGCTGTCGTCCATTGAGGGTTCCAACGAAGAGCTGACCTGGCTGCAGCCTGCTGCTGAATCCTCACCTCCCCCTGGGGCATTGAACATCTCGCGTCGGGTTGGCTGGCGCGATATCAGCCCGCGCGGTACGGTCTTCGCCGCAGCATTCATGGATTTCATGGTGGACAGCGGTATTCGAGCCGGAGAAAAATATGGATGGGATTTTCATCACTCCATGGATGAAGGCTTCGCCTTTGTCGCTCGCAGACAGTGGATTGATCTGCATATGCCCCTTCACCTGAACGATGAGTTTGACATCCAGACGTGGTTGTACAACGTGCGGCGCACTACGGCGTACCGCGTGTACGTGTTGCGCCGGAAGGGCGACGACCGGCTCGTTGCGTACGGGCATACGTACTGGGCGGCGGTCGATGTGAACACAGGCCGTCCAGTGCGGATTCCCGAAGCCTTCAAAGAAGACCTCGCCGATCATATCGCAACCGATTGATAGCTCATCGGAGGATTGTCTGGATTAACGCCGAAGCAGGAATCCACTCCCCATCAGCCGATGGTATACTCCCACAAGATGGAAACGATACAGGCCTGGGTCAAGCGATTGGATGTCCGCTCCGTCCGCATTGCTGCGGCTTTTCTGGCTGTAGCCGGTGTGGCGCTGCTGTGGCATGGGACCGGCAAACAGGTCGTTCTTGTCCATGGTGACGAAGAACGCGCCATCCGCACGCATGCGATGACGGTGCAGGAAGCTGTCGAAGCCGCCGGATGGACGTACAGCGATGAGGATTACACCTCACCGGCAGCGGGTACAGCGGTGCGCAGCGGCATTCTTATCGAATACGAGCCCGCACACGAGATTCAGCTCTCGGCTGACGGGGAGGTGATCCCGGTCTTTTCGGCGGAAAGCATCCCGGCCAACCTGCTGGCTTCTGCAGGTGTTCCTTTATTCCCCGGTGATCGCATTTGGGTTGATGGCTTCCCCGTCGAGGACGCAGGTGAACCCATTGCGGGCGAGATACGATCCCTGCATGTTGTGCGAGCGCATGAATTCGAATTGGATATCGGCGGCGTGGTCCGCACCATCCGCTCGGGGGCACTCACACTCGGTGAGGCGTTATGGGATGAGGGCATTGTGCTTCATGAAGCCGACGTCCTTCTTCCGCCGGCCAGCACGGCGCTGCATGCGGTGAGTTCGGCGAGCATCCGGCGGTCAAGAGCCCTGCAGATTGCTGTGGATGGTCGTATGGTTACAGGATACAGCGTGGCCGATACGGTAGGCGAGGTGCTCGCAGATGCCGGGGTCGCGCTGCTAGGTCTTGATTATGCCCGCCCCGCACTCGATGAACCTGTCCCGGAAGATGGCCGTATTCAGGTCGTCCGTGTTCACGAGGATGTGCAGGTAGAGCTTGAGCCGCTTGCCTTCGACATCAGTTATCAAGCGGTGGATACGCTCGAGATTGACCAACTGCAAATCCTGGAGGAGGGGACGTACGGCGTTGAAGCGGTGCGCGTCCGCACACGGATTGAAGATGGCGAGGAAGTCGAGCGATCCTCCGAAGAGCGCTGGGTTGCGGTCGAGCCGGTCACGCGCATTGTCGGCTACGGCACCCAGATCGTCATCCGGACCATGAGCACTCCCTATGGGACACTGGAATACTGGCGGGCAATCCCTGTGTATGCAACATCGTACTCGCCGTGCAACCTGGGCGTGGACTGGTGCGGCTACACCACGGCGAGCGGTGTGCCGGCTCAAAAAGGCGTTGTCGGTGTGATCCGCTCCTGGTTCAATGTGATGCGAGGTCAGCCTGTCTACGTCCCCGATTATGGACTGGGGAGTATTGAGGATATCGGGGCAGGCTTCTCGGACCGGCATTGGATTGATCTGGGTTTCAGTGATGAGGATTTTGAAGCCTGGCATCAATGGACAACCGTTTATTTTCTGACTCCTGTGCCAGCCCCCGAAAACATCTTGTGGATACTTCCCTGAGCCATTCGTCGAATATGGCGGACGTTGCCCGGGGATGAGGAGAAGGAACAATGCAAACCAAGTTGTCTCTCATGTTCCTGGTTATCATACTTGCTGCCGCAACATTGACCGCGTGCGGGCTTTCACAGACGGCTCCCGAGGTCGTCGAAGCCTACTGGCAGGCGCTGGTGGATAAGGACCCTGTCACCGCAGTCACACTTTCCTGCCTCGATTGGGAAGAACAGGCGCGAGCGGAAGCGAACTCCTTTGAGGCCGTGGAAGTACGGCTTGAGGGGGTCACCTGCTCGATCAGCACTGAAGGGGATGGAGATGCGGTCGTGTTCTGCGACGGCAGCATCGTTGCCAACTATGGCGGTGAGGATACATCGATCAGCCTTGCCGATCGTGCCTACATAACCGTCATGGAGGACGGCGAGTGGAAGATGTGCGGATACGAAAGCAGATGAGCATGAATTTGTTTCGGCGCCTGTTCAGCCGGGAAAATCTCCTCGCTGCCGCGCTGTGCCTCATCATCATCCTGGCCTACATTCTGACTGCGGACACTTCCCCGGTCTGGATCTATCAAGGGTTCTAAATGACGCTGGTTCAGTTAGCCGTTTTCACAGCGGCTGCCGCTGCGCTGGGGGCGATTCCATGGCCGCGATGGCGATCGTGGGGCTTGTATGGGACGAGCCTCGTGATGTTGTTCTGGCTCCAGCCAGCGACGCCTCTTCGTCACGCGGATTTCTGGCTTCCTGCAGTCCTGCTTCTCCTGACCATCCTTGGCTGGCTTTCCACGCAGACGGATTCTCCCCTTAAGAAAAGAGAGAACCTCACATCCCTGGTTGTGATTGCCGTTCTCTTCCTCATGATGGTAGCGGCAAGAGTGACGAATCTTGGCGTCTACCTGACGGCAACGCGGCCGCCGGGTTTCACACCGGTCATTGTGGCTCTCGCCGGGAGTTTGCTGCTCCTGACGCTTATCTATTTTGTACGATCCGGCAGGGGGACCAACGCAGTTCTCTCCGTTTTCATCCTGCTGCTTTTTATCGTCCTCAAGACGGATGTCCTCACCACGATGGCGGCGCATGTCGCCCGCAGGTGGGTAGGGCAGGACCCGCAGCTTGCGGCGCCGGTCGATCTAAATTGGCTTGGGTTCTCCTACATCGCCTTCCGACTGCTTCACACCCTGAGGGATCAGCGTGCCGGCAGGCTCCCTGCGATGACCCTGCGGGAGTATGCGACCTACGTCCTCTTCTTCCCCGCCATTGTCGCGGGGCCCATCGATCGCGCGGAGCGTTTTCTCGGTGACCTGCGCAGCCATAACACGATGGATCCGGAGCGAGTCTTCTCGGGTGGAAAACGACTCATCCTGGGCATTTTCAAGAAGTATGTCCTTGCTGCGATGCTGGCGGTTTTCGCGTTGCGGGTGGACCTCCTGACGAGGGTTGAGTCGGGCGTATGGCTATGGGTGCTTGTCTATGCCTACGCGTTCCAGTTGTATCTTGATTTCAGCGGCTATACGGATGTCGCCGTGGGATTGGGCCTTCTGGCCGGGATCGAGCTTCCGGAAAACTTCAACCATCCCTATCGCAAGGTCAATCTCACCACGTTCTGGAACAGTTGGCACATGACACTTGCACAATGGTTCCGGGCGTATTTCTTCAACCCGATCACACGTGCACTTCGTCGCCGGCGAACCGTTCCAACCTGGCTCATCATTCTCATTGGACAGGCGGGTACGATGATCCTCATCGGCCTGTGGCATGGTGTAACCTGGAATTTCTTCCTATGGGGAGCATGGCACGCCGCGGGATTGTTCGTGCATAATCGCTGGGTTGATTTCACACGCAGCCATTCCGAACGTTTCGAGCGAGTTCCAGCGAGGGTCCATCAGGTGCTTGGCGTGTTGCTCACCTTCCATTTTGTGAGTATGGGATGGTTGTGGTTTGCGCTTCCCACACCATCACTGGCGTGGGAAACTCTCCTTCGCATGCTGGGGTTGTAGGGAGTTGATGATGGACTGGCCGATGATCCGCAGGATCCTGCTGAAAGCATTGCTGCTATTCCTGGTTCTAAATGTCATCCCGGCAGTTGTCGACGGGACAGCGCTGGCTGCACGATTCAGTCTCTACAACAGCGTATTCCCCGGACGGCAGCGGCTTCCCTATGGTGATGACCCCCGGGTAAGTTTCAATGTGACCCTTACCGAGTTGGATGCGATGTTCGCTGCCCACGAAATCCAGGCTGCTGAGGAGGATGAATTCCGGATCTTCTTCATCGGTGATTCATCCATCTGGGGTTTTCTCCAGCCGGTCGATGGGACCGTCACGGAAGCGATCAACCGACTCGGATTGCAGACAAGTGATGGAAGACTGGTCCGTGCGTACAATTTCGGCTACCCGACCATGTCATGGCTGAAAGATCTTCTCCTCCTTGACATGGCCATGAGGTATGAACCAGACCTTGTCGTATGGTTTGTCACGCTGGAGTCGGGAACAGACCCGAAGCAGATGGATGTGCCGCTGGTCCAGTACCACGCCGATCGCGTCGCGGAACTGGTTGCGGAGTATGACCTTGACCAGGATCCGTATGATGAGCGCCTGATCCCATCCACATTCTGGAGCCGGACCATTATCGGAGCGAGAAAGGCACTGGCGGATCGTATTCGTCACCAGCTTTACGGCGTGCTATGGGCGGCGACATCCATCGACCAGGCTCTTCCGGAGGTTTTTACAGAACGGATGGAGGATCTGGAGCCGGACCCGACGTTCCAGGGGATCGGGGAGGCGGACTGGTCCGATGACCTCTTCGCACTGGATGTCCTCTCTGCTGGCGCTGAACTTGCCGGTGATGTGCCTCTAGTGATCGTCAACGAGCCGGTCTTCATCAGCACCGGCGAAAACAGCGACATCCGTTACAATTTCTACTACCCTCGCTGGGTCTACGACCGGTATCGTGCGAATCTTGAGGCAGCCTGCGATGCATCTGGATGGACCTGCTACGACCTGTGGGACATCCTTCCCGGGACCCTCTACACAGACAGCGCGATCCATTACAATCCGGAAGGTTCACGGCAGGTGGCTGAGGCGCTGCTGCCGCTGCTTATGGAAAGGATTCCGTAGTTGGCTGCACGTGGCAACATGGAGGAAGGTTTGGCTAGACGGATGTCGAATGATGATCATACTTTGCAGAAGGAGGGTCGCAGACGGTTTGCGTTCATTGGCGCCAGTGTGATTCTGACTGTCCTGATGCTTTCAGGCTGCACCGGGCCAGCTGAATTGGAGACACCTTCTCCGACCCGGTCACCTGTTCCGCTGCATGAAGAGGATTCAGAGGTCGAACCTGCACCTTTGACGCCAACGGACCCCCCGGTGCAGGTTGAAGCAACACCGGCTGATATTGAGGAACCACAGCCACAGGATCCCGATGCGTGGCAGGAGCTTCCGGTCATTCCGGAATTCAGCGAACACGCGCTCGAAATCTATTTTGACGGTCTTGCGATGGGCAATGATCCACATGCCTTTGCGAAAGTCGGTGATTGCCAGAATGTGCCCTCGATGTACCTGTCCATGTTTGATACACATAGCGCGTATTCACTCGGTGAAGAGTATGCCTATCTTGAGGAAACCATTGACTGGTATGCCGGCTCATTCGAGCGCGAAAGTGAGGCTGTCCGCCGCGGGTTCAACGCTGCATCCCTTGTATCTGCTTTCTGGGCCGATCCGGAGGATTGCGAGCCCGGCGAAACGCCGCTGACATGCGAGTACCGCATTCATAATCCGAGCATCGCCATCATTAGTCTGGAAACGTGGTGGGAAGGCGCCCCTGAGAACTACGAAGGATATCTTCGCACCATCATCGAAGAATCCATTGCAGCGGGTGTGCTCCCGATTCTGGCGACAAAGGCTGACAATGTGGAAGGGGATCATCAGATAAACCGGGTCATTGCAGCTCTGGCAGATGAGTATGACATTCCCTTATGGAACTTCTGGCGAGCCGTTCAACCTCTGCCCAATCACGGGCTCAGTGATGATGGATTCCATTTGACCTTTGCTGCCAGTTATTTTGACGATCCAGAGCGGATGGAGAATGCCTGGCCGTGGCGAAATCTGACCGCGCTTCAGGTTCTGGATGCCGCTCGCCTGGCCATTCATCTCGCCGCAGGTGTAACCAATTAATATAGGGAGAGATCATCATCGTATGAAAGAACAACTTGCTGCGTTCATCGCATCTGAAATCCTCAAGGACCCCGATCGCACGATAGCTTTCGAAGAACCGCTTATCTCCAGCGGGCTCATTGATTCCTTCAGCCTGGTCGATCTTGCACTTTTCGTCGAGGATCATTTTGCCGTACAGGTGGATGATTCAGAGCTGACTGCGGATGTATTTGATTCGATTGATGAGCTTGCAGCATTGATTTCCACGCGACAGGCTGGGTGACCGGCATGACCACGCTTCCCGCCATTCTGCGCGAGCATCTTGAGACGCATCCTGAGCTGCCAGTCCTGCGCTTCCTGACCGGGGATGACTGTGATGTCGTGACGTACGAAGGTATGCTGGCAGGTTCTGCAGCCTACGCTCATGCCCTTCGGCGTGCGGGTATCGGTGCCGGTGAGCCCGTTGTCATCATCCTTCAGCATGGCAAGGAGCTTGTGTATGCGTTTTTCGGCGCCATGCTGAATGGGTCCATCCCTTCCATCATGCCGTACCTGACAGAAAAACTCTCGCCGGAACGCTACCGTGCTTCTCTGCGCTCCCTGATCGCCATTACCGAACCGGCTGCCATTGTGACCTATCCGGCGTTCGCGGAGGAGATTGAGGGGGCGACGGACGAACGGGATTCCGTTCGTGCGATGTTGTTGAGCAGCGATGTCGACAGGGCGGGTGAAGCGGCCATGGATGAGCTTGAAGGGTTCACACGCAACCCGGATGACATCGTGCTCTTGCAGCATTCATCCGGCACGACGGGGCTTCAGAAGGGTGTGGCGCTTTCACATCAGGCCGTGCTCAATCAGATCCACACCTATGCGGAATCCCTGCATCTGACCGACGAAGATGTGGTGGTTAGCTGGCTGCCGCTTTATCATGACATGGGCTTGATTGCAGGTTTCCTCATGCCCATTCTTGCCGGCAATGAACTTGTTCTCATGTCGCCTTTTGAATGGGTCCGCGCGCCGTATCGGTTAATGCAGGCTGTCTCGTCCTACAAGGGTACGCTTTCGTGGCTGCCGAACTTTGCCTATAACTTCTGCGCGCAGAAGATCCGGGACCGCCATCTGGAGGATGTGGACCTTTCCTCGTGGCGGGCGATCAGCAACTGCTCCGAACCCATGCGCTGGGAAAGCCACCAGGCATTCTATGATCGATTCCAGAAATACGGGCTTCGCTATGAAGCGCTGACCACGTGCTATGCGATGGCTGAGAACGTCTTTGCCGTCACGCAGGGGGGGATTGCATCGCCCGTGACCGTGGATGTGATCGACCGACGCAAGCTGCAGGAGGAACGGATCGCTGAACCGACCGTGGATGGCGACCATGCGCTGCGGATGCTGTCGGCCGGAACAGCGATACCGGAGACAGAAGTGTGCGTGCTGGATGCGGACCATCATCCACTCCCTGAACGTCATCTCGGGGAAATTGCACTCCGGAGCAACTGCATGCTGACAGGCTACTATCATCGCGATGACCTGACCGAGAAAGCGTTCCACGAAGGCTGGTACCTTACGGGTGACCTGGGGTATCTGGCGGATGGTGAACTGTACGTCACCGGACGGCAGAAGGAGTTGATTATTGTTGGTGGCAAGAACATCTATCCGCAGGACCTTGAGGAGCTTGCACGCGAAGTGCCCGGAGTCCATCCGGGACGCGTGGTGGCATTCGGAATCTTCAACGAATCAATAGGAACTGAAGAAGTTGCCATTGTCGCCGAGACCGATGTAATGGATGAGGAGGACCGCCGCCTGATTCGTGCATCCATACGGGACAAAATCAACAGTGGATCGGATGTGATCGTTCGGTATGTTGAAGTGGTTGACCGGCAGTGGCTCATCAAGACAAGCAGTGGCAAGATCTCGCGCAAGGCCAACCGCGAGAAATACCTCGAGATCTTTCACGCTCAATCCTGATGTCGAGCCTGTAAGGGGTCTTCATGTTTGTGCCAGGCGACACTCGCCGGATTATGCGCCAATTCGGAATCCAGCCGGATAAACGTCTGGGGCAGAATTTTCTTGTCGAGCAGTCGGCTCTGGATCACATTCTTCAGGCGGCTGAAATCTCCCAGGACGATGTGGTCCTTGAGATCGGTGCCGGGCTTGGCGTGTTGACGTGTGCCCTTGCCGCTCGGGCCCGCCGTGTAATTGCGATCGAATTCGATGAGCGTCTCTTGCCCGCACTTCAGTGGACAACGCAGTCGTTTAGCAATGTCGAGATCGTTCGTGGTGATGTACTGGGCATGGACCTTGACCGACTCACGGAGGGGATGTCCTACAAGGTTGTTGCAAACATCCCCTACAACATCACATCCCATCTCATTCGAAAATTGATGGAAGCGTCTCCTCCAGCAGAGCTGGTTGTTCTGACGATTCAGCTCGAGGTCGCCCAGCGCATTGTGGCGCAGCCGGGATCGATGAGTCTACTCGCATTGAGCGTGCAGGTGTACGGTGTGCCGCGGATTGCGGCCAGGATCCCATCCGGTTGTTTTTTCCCGCGGCCGAGTGTGGATTCGGCCGTCATCAGAATTGACGTTGCGTCTGAACCGCCGGTATCCGCGTCCGAATTGACGACCATGTTCAATCTGGCGCGGGCTGGTTTCGGTCAGAAGAGGAAACAGCTTAAGAACGCGCTTTCTCATGGCATGCAATGGACCGAAGAAAAGACCTTGGATGTCTTGACCGGAGCGGGGGTCGATCCGAAGACGCGGGCGCAGGAACTTCGAGTCGAACAGTGGATTCAGCTGATGCAACTCGCGCGGGGTATGGCTGACTAGATGTTGCGGTCCGAGGGGGTCAGGCTCCGGTGCATGAAGAGCACCTGCCAGACTCGGAGCGCGGCTTCAATTTGAATGCGAAGAGACATCTTGGATTCGCCGATTCGGCGATCGACGAAATAAATGGGGGATTCGACCAGGTTAAAGCCAAGCTTGTATGCCACATATGCCATTTCCACCTGGAAGACATAGCCGTTTGAACGAATGCGATCCAGGGGCATCGCCGCAAGTGTTTCACGCCGCCAGAAGCGAAATCCGCCGGTTGTATCCTGTATTGGGAGACGAAGGATCGTGCGGGCGTAAGCGTTACCGAACCAGGACAGGAGCAGCCGCCCCGCGCTCCAGCGTTCATCGATGCGGCCTCCCTCGACATAGCGGGAGCCAATCGCGACATCAGCCTGCTCCAGCAGACCGATCAGGCCGGGGATGTATTCAGGCGAATGGGAAAAATCAGCGTCCATCTGCCCGATAATCTCCGCACCATCTTCCAGCGCAGCCTTGAAGCCAGTGATGTACGCTGTCCCAAGCCCCAGTTTCCCTTCCCTGTGAATGACCGAAATGCGGTCCGGTTTATGCGCGGCCATTTCATCAGCGAGTTCGCCGGTGCCGTCGGGTGAACCATCGTCAACGATAAGCAGCTTGAGGTCCGGGATGGGGAGGGACCACAAGTCGGCTGCAATCGCGGGAAGGTTGTCCACTTCGTTATAGGTTGGAATGACGATGGTCGTTTTTGGCATGCTCAGATGATACCCTATTCTTACGCGAGATGAAGGATCCGATTTCAATCGATCCGTCGCCGGCAGAAGACGGATTTTACTCCTCTTCTTCGACTTTGGTAAGGACGCTGAAGGTGCAGCAATCATCGCCAGCGGCACCACATGCGGTCTGGACGATGCGGACTGGGAGACCATTCAGCAGCCAGGTGAGACCTTCCTCAAGGAGCCCGGCGAGGAGATAGCAGATGGGGCCGGTGGACTTACGACCCCAGCAAACCGGACAGAAGCGGAGTGAGAGGCTGAGCCGCTCATCCTCGCGTCCGGTTGTGACGCTGTCGTCCATCAATTCGCCGGCAAATCGCGAGGCGTCGAGGAGGATGGCGGAGAGCCGCCTGTGCATGGGAAGCAGCCTTGCGCCGAGGCGGTAGAGGAGGAAACGCATGCGCATGGTGTTGCGAATGTGGTGAAACAGATCCCACCCCATCCGCCGTGCGATTGCCCGCCCGCTGCGGGGGCCGTACATCTCCTCTAGCGCTGCACTGATTTTGGAGAAGATGTTGAGATCCAGCTCGCGTTGCATGTTGTCGGGTGGGGGTTCTTCGATCCATTCAGGGAAGCCTGCGAGGTTCAGGACAGCAGACACCCCGTTCCTGCCGAGTTCATCTTCTAGGGCATGCAGAAACAGCAATCCGAAGCGGTTTGGGTAGTAGATGCCACTTTTCGGGATGGATGAAATCACGCGGGTGCTCCAGAGGGTTAGAGCAGTTCGACAAGATCTGTGACCGTCCGGCGCATGTCTAGAAAAAGTAGACCCAACTGCGCCTGCTCCTTCGCCAGGACGGTCAGGACCGCTTCGCTTCCTACCGCCATCAGGACGACGAAACCACTCTTGCCGCGTATATACACTTGATCCAGATTCCCGCGGCCCAATTCCGAGGCGATGCGCACACCGAGGGAAAGCATTGCGGCGGACATGGCGGAAACGCGGTCCTCTTCCACGCTCGTGGGCAGAGCGGTAGCCATACTGAGACCATCAACACTGACAACTGCAGAAGCTTCGACGTCGCCAGAGGACGACTGCAAATCAAGTAGCCGTTCAACCATGAGTTCGGTGCGTGATTTCGACAAGGTAGATCTCCCCGTGCACTTCGCTCCACGGACTGATTGCGGTAAGCGGCGGTACTGTAGCATACGCATTTCTACGTGTCAAGCTGGGGAGTATCGGAGTGGATTCTGGTCAAAGCGGATGTGCCAGACCGGCATCCCTCCCGCTTTTGTACGGGTTGACACTGCACCAGGTGCGGGTCATGCGTCTTTTCACCGACCTGACGGAAGAGGGGCCCATCGTGCTATAATGGCGCGCATTCTGTCAGGAAAAGTGAGACGAAATGGAAATCATCCGTTTTCTAATTGATCTTGCACTCAATCTGGACCAACACATTGGCACACTCGTCGAAATGTTCGGCGGATGGACGTACGTCATCCTCTTCGTGGCGCTGCTTCTTGAAACCTGGCTGGTCTTTCTTCCGAGCCGGACGCTTCTTTTTGCGACGGGCACCTTTGCAGCGGCACAGGGAGTGCTCAATCCTTTCCTACTGGTGCTCGTTTATTCACTGGCTGCTTTCTTGGGCGACACCATTAACTACTGGATTGGGGCTTTCATCGGCCCGCGCGCGTTTACCGGGAAGTACAAATACCTGAAGAAGGAATATCTCGATCAAACCAGGGATTTCTACGATAAGCACGGCGGCAAGACACTCCTTGTTGCCCGCTACATCCCCGTGATCAAGACGTTCGCACCTGTACTGGCTGGAATTGGCGGCTGGTCCTACGCCCGGTATGTGATGTACAACATCGGTGGCGTGTTGTTCTGGGTCAGCGTATTCCTATTTGGGGGGTATTTCTTCGGAAGCATACCCATCGTGAAAGATAATTTCGATATCGTGATGATCATCGTGATCGGGCTGTACATCCTTCTTATGGCGGTTGAATTCCTGCGCTCAAGGCGAGAAAAGAAGTCCGCCGCCGCAGCCTGATTGGCGAATCTCGAACATGCGCGAAGTACAACAACGAGATGCTGAACGAGCCGGATCGCCTGATCCGGCTCGTTCTTAACTCCAGGGTGTTCAACGAAGAATGATGGACGTGATGTGTAGGGGAAGTGGTTCGAGGATATCCTCCAGGGAGGACCGCTCTGGAAGCGCCTGTAGTTGATCCAGCCCTTCAAGTACACGGCCAAAGATGGTTCGCGTACCGTTGAGTTCCGGGCGGGGAGCGAGCGTGATGAAGAAATTGGAACTATTAATATCGGTGCCGCGCGCAATCAATGCGACCATCCCTGCTTCATCAAACGTACGAACCGGGTCAATCTCCGTCTGGAAATGGTAACCTGCGTCGCCAAGACCGGTATGGCTGGGGTCGCCTCCTTCCACCTGCACCTCTGGAACCACATCGTAGAACCCGGTGTTATCAAACCATCCCTGACTGGCAAGATGGATGAAACTGTTCACGGCGAGTGGCGCGGAATCCGGGAACAACTGGATGACGATTTCCGAACCGTTGTCCAGAACCAGCGTCGCCGTCCATTCCCTATCTCCTGCCAGATCAATGGGTGGATAACTGTCTTCCTGGCGTGTCGCAAGCAAGGCGAGCTGGGTGTAGGCTTCCAGATTCGAGAGGGTGGCGGGGAGGACGAAAGGTTCTCCGTTGATGTCAAGATACGGGATGCTGAGAATTCCCAGGTTGATGGCATGATTGAAGGTCTGTTCAACGTCAGCCTGCAAAGCGCCGTCCATCATTGCCGTCTCAAACGAATCTCTGTCCAATCCGAGTTGCTCTGCAGCTGTAAAGAGGCGTTCGAGGAACGCTTCCTGAGTATCAGCACTCCAGGTGGACTGATTCGTATAGAGCCATGTGTGCATGGCCCAGAACGCTCCTTGCCGGCCTGCTGCTTCCGCTGCCAGGACAGCGATAAATGACTTATCGTGGATTGTCGCCAGCGGAAAGTGACGATACTCGATCTTGACTTCATTCGGGTGCATTGCAAGTAATTCGTCCAGCAAATTGACCATTTCGGCTGCCGGTGAGGACTGGTAATCGCCGTAGATTGTCAGGACGACCGGTGCCTGGACATTGCCCCGTGACCACGTTGGGAGCGGGTAGTCATCGCCTGTAGATTCGGGCGTTGCTGTGGGGGTTGTGGCGGGCAGGGAGGGTGTGGCAGGAGGAAGCGCTTCCGTCGGCACAGGCGCTTCTAGCTCATCCGGGACGGCAGGGCTGCAAGCAGGTATACTGAGTAGGAGTGAGAGATAGAGCAAGGTATGGAGGATGTGCCGAGGACGGGATGCGATTGTTCGCTTCATAAGTATTCGGCTTTCTCGAAGTCTTCTGGCCGGGTTGAGTCGGTCTCTTTCGTTCTCAGGATGATTGTAGCAGGATTCTCGCCAGGCCATTCTGCCACGACTTGCTCTGATGGTGGCAGCGGAGTATGCTAGTGGGGTTCGGGGGTGGTTGGGTCCCGGTGGGCTCCGCGGTCTTCAAAACCGTTGGCGGGTCGCTCAGCGAGCCGCGGTGGGTTCGACTCCCATCCACTCCCGCCTTGTTGTCAGGGAAGGTAACGTGATGGAAGGACAAGCTGCTCTTGATTTCCGGCAGCACGTGCTCCTGGACGCTGTCGAAACCGTCATGGATGTGCGGGCTGTGACGGCAGGCAGTCCGGGTGACGGGTTCCAGATTCGATTCAGCGGAACGCTTCAAGCGGATACGCAAGCTGCATTTGCAGAATTGCAGCCAACGTTCAAAGCAGAAGGGATGACGCTGTTTTTTAGAGAGCATGATGGAGAGCATCACGTTCTCGGCGTGCCTGGCGTCGTCCAGCCGCAGCCTTCCCGTCGCATCGTCAACCTTGTTCTACTCATTCTGACTCTGTTCAGTATGCTATTCTCGGGGGCGCTCAGCGTCTACCAGGGACCGGTAGACGTGCCATTCGGGCAGGTCGTCATCGATGTGCTTCGATCGCTCGATGAGGGCATTCCCTTCGCCATCAGCCTTCTGGCGATTCTGGTCGCCCACGAATTCGGCCACTACATCGCAGCACGTCGTCATGGGACAGCCGTGACGCTACCCTACTTCATTCCCTTCCCGGGAAGTCCCTTTGGCACCATGGGCGCATTCATCCAATTGAAGGAACCTCCCCGCAACAAGCGCGTCCTGCTGGATATCGGCATCGCCGGCCCGCTTGCGGGGCTGGTCGTTGCCATTCCGGTTCTGTTGATCGGCCTTGCACGGTCTTCGGTCGAAGTGCTCCCTGCTGTCATCCCGGTTGGGTCAGGTCAGGTGTTGGAAGGGAACTCCATTCTCTATCTGGCAGCGAAATACCTTGCCAAAGGTGAACTTCTGCCCATGCCGGCATCGTATGGCGGTGTTCAACCTGTTGTTTACTGGATTCGGTATCTCTTCTCAGGCCGACCTCTCCCCCTTGGTGGGCGGGATATCTTGCTTGACCCGGTTGCATGGGCGGGCTGGGCAGGGCTTCTCGTTACCTCCCTCAATCTCATTCCAGCCGGTCAGCTCGATGGCGGACATGTTCTGTATGTTTTATTTGGGAAACGGGCGCGCATCGTCTGGCCTGTGATTTTTCTTCTTCTATTACTTCTGGGGATGGCCTGGCCTGGCTGGTACCTGTGGGCAGGGCTCATCTTCTTGTTGGGAAGACGCTTCGCGCAGCCTCTTGACGACGTCACACCGCTTGACCCGGGAAGACGGGCACTAGCAATCTTTGGGCTAATCGTGGCAGTCCTCGTATTCATCCCTGTGCCGCTGATTGCGTTCTAGACGGCTTCTCTGCGATCTACAAGGGATGAACGATACGAAAACCGACCAGCGGGGAAACGACGCCGGGTAACATGCCTTCTCGTGAAGAGCAGCGCGCCAATTTCTGGCTGTAATACCACGAACCTCCGCGAACGGTGTAGTCCTCCGTGTCTGTCAGCTTTTCCCGGCCATCCTGCGCGCGGTAGGGATAGGGTTTGAGCTGACTGCACGTCCATTCCCAGACATTGCCGGATAAATCTGCGATCCCGAATGGGCTGTCACCGCCAGGTGAGAAGCTGCCGACCGTGGTCGTGCCGGATTGCTTGGTCTCCGATGAGTTGCAGCGGAATGGTTCAAACACCGGCCCCCAGGGGTACAGGCGGTCATCATTACCGCGTGCCGCCCGTTCCCACTCGACCTCGGTGGGCAGCCGGTAACTCTTCCCTGTTTTTTGCTTGAGCCACGCACAATAAGCCCGTGCGTCATGCTGGGAGACTTCAACGGCAGGATGGTTGTCACGATCCGCCGGGATGTGGAAACCATTCCAGTTGCGCGGTATGCGGTGACCTGTTTCCCAGACGAATGCATGGTACTGTGCGTTGGTGATGGGGAAGCGGCTGATTTCAAACGCAGGGACGGAGACGGTGTGCTGGGGCTGCTCAACACGGAACATATCCCGTTCGTACCAATCCTCAGCCCAGGATTCCTTGAGAATGAGGTCTTCAACCTGCGCATCGCTGGTTCCCATAATCACCGTCCCGGCGGGGATCAGGATCATTTCGGGGATCTTGGTGAGTTCCAGGCCTTTCATGTGATCTGGTGTATTCATCATCCGCCTCTTGCCATTTCGGGGATCCCGGCAATCTGCTGGTACGTGCTGATGATTTTCTCGATGTTGCCGTCAATTCCCTTGCTGATTCCGAAAAGATAGGCGTCACGCGCGGCTTCCTCGCGGTGATCATCGATATGATCGACCATGTCAAGGAGCACGCGTTCCCAGGCTTTGCTTGTATTGTTGACCGTCCATCCATATGAACTGAATTCATGGTAGGGAGGGCGATCTGACGCGACCCAGGGGATTTTCATGACGCTGTACTCAAGGACTTTGATCCAACTGCGACGATCATCATAACTGCCATGCAATGGTGCAATGCCGATGTCGTAGTGAGCCAACTCCTGGGGCCAGCGATCGATGGTCACCCATGGCCGAAGGATGCATTGATTCTGAGCGATGCCCAGCCGCTCATGGATCCTGCGGTCACCGCCATTAATCATCACACGAACCTCCGGGCGTGCGCGGCACACCCGGCGCAGGGCAGTCAGGATGGCGCTGTCGGTAAAACTCTGAAGGTGGGAGAGACTGCCTCCCCAGCCGATGATGATTCCCTCATGTGGTTCCCTGGGGATATCCTGGTAGCGGGATAGCTCGATGTAATTGGGAACGAGATGGATTGTGTTGAACTGGCGCCAATCGTCAGCAAGGCGCAGAGATGGCACTGTCGCTGCATCAACCAACCGCAACCCCCAGCGGAATTGCTCGATTGGAGGCGGATTGATCCGGCGCATCGCCTTGCTCCCACTTGCCGGTTCTGGGGGGAGCAGACCCTGCAACCAGAAAGCATGGTTCTTATGGCTGGGAGGGATGCGGTCATAGGCATCATCAAAGTCAGCGATGACGGTCTTGTCGCGCGCTTTCCAATGCTGGATGGCCGAAAGGACAGGGCCGAAGAGGTTTCGCTGGATGACGATGATGTCGGCTGCTTTGCATGTGGAAAGAGCCGGTTGTCGCATCGCCACAAAATCTGTCAGGCTTACCAGTTCTGCGTGATGGCTTCGAGTGCGGTTGATGGCGCGAGCTGGAACAGCGCAGCGCCATTCACTGCAGTTCCACTCCTCCTCGCTGTCGGCATAGACGTAGACAATATTCACGCAGTTTGCTCCTTGCGCATTATTGTGCTTCCTCCCCGGCGAGGCGAATGGCGGCCCGGAATGCATTCAGCCAGCGCGGCGCCAGCTTGCGAATTTCACGGCCTTTTGCGTGGAGATAGCCGTCCCGGCCATGTCTCACGCGTGCATCCTCATCCGTCACGAACCGATGCAGCGCGGCGTGCCATGAAGGGATGTCCTCGGCGAAGAGACCACCTGCTGACCAGTCTTCAGCAGCGGCATAGCGGGAGGCGACCCAGGGAGTGTTCCTCACCCCGGCTTCTACCAGGAGACGATCACTGTGATCGCGCCCGGTATCAGTCTCGACATCGGGATCAATCATGATGTCCACCTGCGCCAGCGAAAAAGGGTAGTCTGATGGCGGCACGTCCGGCAGGAAGGTTCTGCGTGATTCGGGGATGGAGTCAAAGAGTTGATACGCTTCAGGGCTCCCGCCGATGACGAGGCTGGTCTGTGGAAATTCCCGCAGGATGCGCAGGACTGCACGCCGTACAGAAGCAACAGCATCAAGGTCTTCCGGGGATCCGAACCATCCAATGTTGATCGTCGATCGATCCGGCCCCGGCTTTTCCCAGAGAGGGTTCTTACGGTTCCATGCGTAGGGGATTTGCTCGACGTGATGTCCCTGAGAACGGAGAAGTGTCGCTGCGGCGGACGATTGAACCGTCACGGCATCCGCCATATGAAGTGCGCTTGAGATGAACTTTCGTACACCCGAACCGGTCGCGTCGGGCTCGAGCAATCCCATGCTTTCCTGCAATTCATTGAGCGCATTTTGAAGGTCAATCACAATCGGAATCCCGCGCGCCGCAGCCTGCGCGAGCAAAGCCATGCGTTCGGCGGATGCGTGCGGCGCGTGCACGAGTACAGCCTGACCTTGAAAGCCGTCAATCTCATCGATGGTCGAAATGGTTTCCAGGCGGCACCCCAGATCGCCCAACGCGTCCATGGTGATGTTGATTCGAGGTGGAAGAATCCCCCCAGGTTCCTGGAGAACCGCGATGGTCATCTCGGTCACGGCGTCCCACTCCGCGCTGGGAAGACCGGGGACGGCTCCTTCGTTCCACATGAACAGATTCTCATCGTCTTCGCGTTGGTTGTAGAACGACTCGAGAAGGTGCTCGAGATCGCTGGCAAGGTCGGATTGTCCATTTGAACGGGCTTGCTTGATGTTGAGTTCAAGAAATGCCGGAAGCAGTTCTTCGATTTCGTCAAGGTATTCTGAGACCGCAAGTGCAGGATGTTCGCTGTCGGTGATCAGTTCCAGCAATGCAGATGCCCGTTCAAGCTGTTCGGCGTCCATCTCTCTGCCCTTGCCGGTGAGATTGAGAAGCAAGGTGTCGATGTTGGATTCGTCGATCAAGAGCCGGGTATCCTTTTTGATCTCCGCTTCCTCTTCGATCAATGCGAGACGGTCGGATATGCCGGTGAAGTCCGGGTCCAGGTTGTGCGCTTGCCGGTACAGTTTTGCAGCCATGGAGGGTTGATTTGCAGCGAGATAGCAATCGCCCAGGATGAGATGTGTCTCCACATCCTCGGGATAACTGAGGAGGATTTCGGCAAACACATCCAGAGCCTGATCAAGGCGATTGGCATTGATATGGGCGCGTCCGAGTGCTTTCAGTACCTTCAGGTCAGCCTGGGATGCAGGTATCGTCATGTCCAAACCTCATCGTTTCAACACACACTTCGAGTGTAGCAAAGCGTTCTTGCCACGGCTGTAAAGAAGGGATGAAAGTCGAAAACCATTCTTCCCGTACAGCTTGAGGGACGTGCGGAATCGTCACATGGATCATCCGGCCACAGCCGTTTCTGCGACCTGGGGCCGGATGAATTCTGCAAGATGGTAGAGCCCCTCGGCAAGATCCTGATTTTGATCCTGCCGTGCTGTCTGGGCGTTGATTTCAATTAATTCCAAAAGCCGGGTATCAAGTCTTTCTGCATACGTTTGTACAGCTTCCAGGATGTCTGGTGCCTCAAGCAAGAGCGTGAGGGTTTCGGCTGCCTTGTTAAAGTGATCCTGGCCATAGACCTCCTCGAGATCCTTTTCGAGAAGACGGCCGGTCATGTGATGGTAGTACCGTCCTTGAGCAGCCCGTACCATGGGGGAATCGGCCATATGCTTCTGGTAAATGTGCTGGTAAAGGGCAGCGATCTGCTCTGCGCTCAGCATGTTGCGGGACGTCCCTCCGTGCCGAACTTCATAGGCGGCAGTCACGATGGGTACATGACGGAGGGGTCCGTGACCGGCAATTCGGATGAGCCATTCCCAATCCTCCAGCGCTTCCATGTCCTCGTCAAAGTATTCACCTGCCTCGATCACTTCCCGGCGGATCATCAAGCACAGGATGGGGATGTAGTTGCGGACGACCAGTTCCTCATGTGAAAAGTCATGAGAGTACACCAGTTCGTCTGAAACATGGCGCGCTCGTTTGCCTTTCACAGCGAAATTACGCTGCAATGCGTCGCTGTAGGCTCCGACAAGCTGCGGGTTTGCTTCCAGCTCTGCCACCAGAGACACCAGGTGAATGGGCTGAAACGTGTCATCGTCATCAAGGAAGGCAAGATACCGCCCTTTCGCAGCCCGCATACCATGATTGCGTGCAGCTCCGGGGCCGGATTGCTCGGGCAGCGTGATGGATTGGATCGACAACAGTTCTTGAAACGGTTTGATACCATCATCGACCGGATCGCCAGCATCGTTGATGAGGACGACCTCAATGGCAGGGTAGGTTTGCTCTGAGATGCTCTGGAGAGCCTTCTGGAGTTGTTTCTGGCGGTTGCGTGTGGGAATAATGACCGACACAAGCGGGAGGTCATCCCGGTTCGCCACGACTGTATAGCGCTCCAGGTACATGCCACCGGGTTTAGGTCTTGGGCCGTCTGATGCATCCCAGTGAGCCTTCCGGGCCCGGTCGGCTTCCTTCAGGGAACGTCCAGCGTTCTGGTGTTCGAGGCTCGCGTCATGCTCGAGGTAAAGACCCAGGATGCGGGGGATGTGGATGAACCCGGCTTCCTCTGCAATCCGCAGCCAGAATTCGTAGTCGCCGGCTGATTCATAGGTAGGATCGAACATCCCGAAACGATCATGCAGCGAACGACGCCACATCGGTTGAGGGCCGATGGTGCAAATCTGGAAGAGATGGCGCCGGTCGAAGGAAGGCCATCGGAAACGCCCGGTGATTGCAGCATCCTTCAAAGATGCATTCTCGTCGCGCGTGACGGCAATGTCACCGTAGACCACATCTGCGTCGGGGTATGCGTTCAGAGCGGCGGCCATCTGTGCCAGCGCTCCGGGAGCATGCCGATCGTCGGTATTGGTATTGGTGATGTAGGTGCCGCTGGACGCGTCAATCGCCCGGTTCCATGCCGCATAGACACTCTCGCGTTCTTCGGTTTCCAGATAGAGGATGTTGGTATTTTCCTTCTGAAACTCCTTGACAATGGCGGCTTCGTTTTGCTCCGAGCCGCTGTTGACGACGATGATTTCGAGTCCTCCGTCCACAGGTTGTGCGAGTAAATCTTCCAGGCAGCCGCGCAGAAAGCGTTCGCTGTTGTAGGTTGAGACGATGGCACTGACAAGTGGGGATGAGGTATGGCGAGACGGGCCGGGTTGAGACAACGCGAGAATCTCACGTGCATCCTGAGGTTGAAGGACCCGCCGGACCTTGGCAAGGCAGTTCTGGCTTTTGAAGAGCGGATCCCGATTCCACTTCTCAAAGAAAGCCTCCGTATCCGAAAAATAGCGATCGCCGCTGTTGGCTGTGCGGTAGGCATCCACGATATTGACATGCTCTACCAGGGCGTAAGGCGCGGGAAGAATCTGGAACCCCGCTTTCCAGACCTGCATGCAGATGTCCACATCTGCCCAGTAGAACTTGAAGCGTGTATCAAACCCACCGGTTTGCTGGAAAGCGTCCTTACGAATGATCCCGAAATTGATGAAGACTTGTTCCCCGACCTGATCGTAACCGTACTCTTTGAACACGCCGCCATAATCTTCGATCGTGTTTCTGTGCAGGAAGGTGATGCCGCCAACGTTGTCATCCTCCGAAGCGCAGGCGAGGGCCGTTGGAAACACCCCGGGATGAAGCACGATGTCGTCACTGGCGTACATGACCCAGGTTCCGGCTGCGTGCTTGAAACCGTGATTCATGAGGGTAGACCACGAGAATGGTTCGCCGGGCTGGAAGATATCCCTGTCGAAGACAATCCGTTCCACAGGATACCGTTCCAATACCTGCTCGATATCCTCCGTCATTTCGCCGCCAAGATAGAGCAGGACTTCGTATGAAAGGGAGCCCATGGCGGCTGGCAGGCTGGCGAGAACGGCTTCCAAACCCTGGGGCCGATCCTTCGAAGGAAGGATGATGGAAATGAGCGGATCGGAAGCAGATTGGGTGACCTGTTCCGGGCGGGCGGGAAGGGTGAGTTTCTTGACCTGCATGTTTTCTTTGATGCGGTCCTGCCGGGTTTGCAGTCGTTTGAGGGCTTGTTTTGCTTCCTTAAAGTCAGGACGGATGGTGAGGAGTTCTCCGTACAGGTCGACTGCTGTCAGAACCCGGTCAAGCCGCTCAGCCTCGCGTGCTGCGAGCAAGCCAATGCGTACGCTGCCAATGCCAAGCTGGATGGCTTTCTGATAGGCGGCGAGGGCGTCTCTGGGATTACCGTCGGCAGAATAGATCAGCCCTGCCCAATAATGGATGAAGGCGTCACTATCCGGTTCGACGGCACCTTTCTCCAGCATGCCGAGTACATCCTTGTCGATGTTCTTCTGGATGATTCGTTCTTCCGCTTCCAGCGCGTCGAAATCGAAGGAAGCATTTACGCGTGGGAGGAGTTGAATCGACCTCAGCAAGGCTTTGCGGAGGTTCTTGAGTTTCGTATCGTCTTTGATGGTATGGATGAGACGAACACCCTTGTGAATGGGCTCGCTCGGATTGACCGGAATCGAAGGAAGCCTCTCCAGCATTTCAGCCAATGCCGCAGTCAGTTTTTCCCCGGTGGATTCCCATGAAAAGCGGTTCGCGTTGCCGTATCCTCTCTGCACCATTGCCTCCCGCAGGGCAGGATCCTGAACAGCGACGAGGGCTTGCTTCATGGCTTCGACATCCGATGTCCCTACAAGCAGTGCAGCATCTCCAGCCACTTCCGGGATGGAGGACGTGTTGCACGCGATGACAGGGCAGCCAGACTGCATGGCTTCGAGGACAGGGAGACCAAAGCCTTCGTACATGGACGGATACACCAATGCCGTCGCAGCGCTGTATGCGACGGTCAGGTCCTCATCGTTGAGAAAGTGCAGGTGACAGGTCAAGGAATGCAGGAACGGCTTGAAGACGGGTTCCAGCGTACGGCTGCCGCCGGTGCAGAGGATGTCGTACTCGGTTTTGTTTTCAAGCAAATCGAATGCCCGGAAGAAAAGCATGGCATTCTTGTACCCGGCGCGATGACCGCAAAGGTAGTAATACGGTTTCTGCAGCCCATAGGTCTGGCGGAACTGCTGGATGCGGGCTTCGCTGTTTGAATGGAATGAACGGGTCGACGCATTCGGGACCAGGAATGCTGGCTTCTCGGCATGCTGAGGGTAGATCCGATGGAAGTCGCGCAGGGTTGACTGTGAAACGCACAGGTACCCGGCACTTTTTTCGATAGCTTTCCCTTTCATCATCCACTCGGTATGACTCAGATCATGGCCCATGATTTCCGGTGTCATATCATGCAGCATCATCATGCAGGGACTGTTTTCCGGATAAGTGTAATACGTGGAGATGAAGAGGCTGCCACCAAGCGTGTCCATGACTTCCTGCAGATACAGCGGCTCGGCATCGGCGTAGAACGCGTTGAAATCCCAGATGTCTTGAATCGTGATGCCCGGCACACGCGGGGCTGTTTTTCCGCGATCGAGAAGGACAATCTGGTCCGCCAAAGGGGATGAACCTAGCTGCTGCAGGAGAGCGTGCCACACACGGCTGATGCCCGCGGGACGGCCCCTTTGTTTCTGAAAGATGACTCCATCGATAAGTATGGAAGTTGAACTCATTTCGCCCTCACTTTGATATGGCTTGAGGGTGAATAATACGTTCCTGCGCACTATTCACGGTTGTACCGAACTCATTCTTGATCATGCGTACGGTCGGGTTGTCCGGATCCAATACGGCGGCTTGCTCGATAACTTCCAGTCCCTCCGGGATGTGACCGAGTTGAAGCAGCGCCATGCCCAGACCGATATGTGATTCTGCAGATGAGGGATCGACAATCACAGCTCGTTCAAAATCCTCCCGCGCGGCTTCAGCATTTCCCATCAGCAGTACGAGGTTTCCATGGGCGTTCAAGAGAAATGCGTCGTCGGGGTAGGACTGTTTTGCACTCGCGAGCAAAGTCACTGCGAGGGCGTAGTCCTGTCGGGCAATCGCTTCATCTGCGCGGACGACGATGGACATGATGGCGCTTGACCAGTGCGTCCTGTTTGGTGCCTGGGAAGCGCTCTCGGCGGATTGAAGGATCTCCTCTTGGGCTGCGATGACCTCTCCGTTCGCAGCGCTGCGATGTCGCTGGTACAACGCTCGCTGGTCTTCAGGCGCCGGCGCAGGAAGCTCGTGGAGTGCATGGACTGTGACCGTGTTCAATCGTGCGATCGGCCTGTCCGCAGCAAGGCGGATACAGGCATCCCAAACAGCGGTCGTCCCATGGTCGGGCTGCAGATTGCCTGCCGATAACAGGGCTGCAGTGCGAAGCATCAGGGAGCGCCGGTCAATCGGGTTGAGGATGAGGAGTGACTCGACGGTCACATCATCGCCAATCCGCAGCGAAGGGACCGCAGGAATCGAAGGTGGTGAATTCGATGCGGTATCGTCCAGTTGTGTGAACACCGCCGGGCACGCTGGGTCAGAATCCAGTTTGCCGGCAAGGATGGAGAGATGATCCGGGTGGTAGCTGGCTCCGGGATCGATAAACGTGACAAAGTCGCCGCTCGCATTTTCGAGGAGCTTTGCTCTTCCCTGTTGGGGGTTGAGCTGATCGACGGACACGCGACATTGGGACCATCCCTCTCGCAAGGTCCGGGAGGGCTCCCGGGTCGCCTTCTCCGGGAGGAGAAGTTCGACATTTGGATAGGTCTGATGTGAGAACGTTTCCAGCACGTCATCAAGGGAGACGTTCAGCGTATTGCCACCTGGCAGGATAGAAACGAGAGGAGGAGTGCGCGATGTGCGTTTCCCTTCGGAAGGACTCTTCCCATCAAAGAAAACACGGCGATAGTCGATTTTCTGAAAGATATCCAACTTTCCATCGACGGTCGCATCATACACACATCGACCCTCGCTCAGGAAGACATCCCTCGCAAGGCTGTAAGCGTATTCTGAGTTCGTCAGATCGGGAAGATGCCAGCGCACACCTTCTCCGAAGTAGGCCGGGTCGAAGTGATTGACATCCTCTCCGGACGCTACAACTTCTTCGTTTGGTTTGCCGGGACTGTGAAAGTGATGGTCTACGCCGATGAGGTAGACCTCATTGAAGCCCATGTAATAAGCGAGTTGCAGGGCGACATAGGTGACGGTGTAGCCCTCCCAGATTCCTTTGCCGGGATCCCGGCTGAAGAGGGGTGCGTCAAGACTGGACAGGAAGATGGCTGCATCCTGAGATTCCACGTATTCCAGCGCACGTGCACTGAGGAAGCGTGGGGCTTTAATCTCAAGAATGTCCTTCATGCTCTGCTGCAGGACCAGATCATTTACAGACACGTAATAGGTCGGAGTGAAATCGTATTTCTCAAATCCCAGATAGATGCGGTTCATCCCGAAGGTGACTTCTCTCTTCAGGAAGGACAGGTCCATTTTGTTCAGACTGGGGCCATTTCCGACGATGACAGCGCGCTGCCCGAGATGCGCGCCTTGAAACGTCTTGATGCGCTCCCGGGAGGAACGAAGTGGATCAGCCGCAGCATGGGTCATGAAAACAAGCTCTTCCAGGATGCGCCGGCTGTCTCGATTCGATAATCGCACGCCTTCTCGTACCCGAGCCGTCCTAATTCGGTACGCAGAGCAGGTTCGTCCATCAGTTGAAGGAGATGGTTTGCCCACTCATCCCCATCGCCTGCGACGATTCCACCTGCTTCCCATGCCGTTGATTGCGGGGAGCCAAATGCGAGCCAGGGAATTCGCAGGATCCCCGCGTGCATTTTCGCTTGCATGGTGTAAGGGTGTTGGCGATCCGGCAGCAGGAGGATGTCCATCTGCGAGAGTTGGTACGGAAAATCGTTGACATCTCCTGGAGGCAGCAGGTGGATACCTTCTTTCGGGACACCTTCGAGGTGGGCAACATCCTCAAAGGAGCCGATCAGGATCAGGCGCGAATCCGGGTTCTGCATCAAGGCATGTTGGAGGCAGCCGGCGACGTTTTGCATACTCTCAGGTGATGCATAGGCGCTTACAAGACCTGGGCGAACACCAACATGAGTGGGCGGATCCTTCGCCCAGAATGGGTTCTCTGAGGTCCAGCAGGGTGGAAGGAGGATGACCGTTTCATGGAGCGTTTCAAGCTCCTTTGCGACGGGCGGTGCAGAGGTCGTCAGGGCATGTGCTTGCTTGATCCAATGCTTGAACGTTTCCCGATTGCCGTTGAGAGGTGCTTCCAGAGGAGGTGTCGTGAAATCAAAGATGACCTGTTTTCCAGCCTCGAGACTGGCTTTGATCGCCGGAAGAAAGGTCTCTCCCTTGAAGGGATCATGGAACAGGATAACCTCCGCCTGCACCACATCATCCGGCTCCAGGGCGGCGGCCGTTTTCACCGTCAAGCCCGCCTCGCGCAGATGTGCTGCAGCCGGCTCAAGACGGTAGGTCTCGGCAAGGCCAGGTCGCGCGGCAAGGATAATCGAGGATGGTGGATATCGGTCAGCAGGCTGCTGTTTCAATGCTGCCAGCTTCGAGAGATGGTCGGTTGAGGCAATGCGGTGGATATCCCTGGAACGCAGTCGTTTCAACCCGTCGACCGCTGCGGAGTGCCTTGGGTCGATGGAGAGGATGTGCTCGTAGAGTTCACAGGCGGATGACGGATCCCCGCCCTCTTCATAACAGTGCGCAAGGAGCAGGATCGCTTCCACATCGTTCGGGTCCGCCCTGACCAGCGCGGCGAGAATCTCCACACCTTCCATCAGGCGATCATCTTGTTGAAGCAGGATCTGGGAGAGGTTCATCCAGGAGGGGCGATGCTCGGTGTCAACGTCGATCGAGGTGCGGAATGCACGTTCTGCTTCTGGCAAGTTGCCCTGAAAGGCATAGGCAACACCGAGATTGCCGAACGCTTCCGGCGAATCCGGAGAGAGATCGCAGACCTGCAGGAACCAGGGTATGGCTTCTTCCACACGATCGAGTTGGAGGAAGCATGCCCCCAATCCGTTGATGATCCCGACATGCGTGGGGTCCATCTCATATGCCGCAAGGAGTGGTTTTAATGCGGCTTCCCAATTCCCCGAGGCTGCGCTCTGGTCAGCCATGAGGAGGAGCTGCTCAAAGGGAGTGTTCATGCTTGGTTTCCCTCTCTTCTAGAACGACAACTTCTGCATCCACCCAAGCGTAAAACACCCCGCATGGAAGCGGGGTAAACGGCTGCTGAAACTTGAGTTAATTCCCGGTAAAGAATTTAGATGGCTTCGAGCGTTCCCCTCATTTTCGCCTGGTGCTCGAACCAACGGAACAGTGCGTATCCGAGAGAAGTATAGACCACGGCGATGAGCAATTCGCCGCCGAGAAGCGGCACCACGTCATGGACCGTTTGTCCAGCGATGACGGCGCGAGCAGCGGCGATGCCCCTGGTGAGGGGCAGCCCCTGTGCGAAGCTCTGCATCCACAGCGGTAACGAGTCCAGAGGAATATTCGCTCCGCTGAAGATAAGTAGCAGGAAGTACACCGTGTTGTTGATAAACATGATGTTGCGGGTGATGAGGCTGAGGCAGCCCATGAGCAAGCCCAGCCCGGACGAACTCAGTGTCGTAACAAGCACAATCAATCCGAGTGTGGGAAGTGACGTATGAGACAAATCGAGGCCGAGCAGCACCACTCCCCAGAAGAATCCCAGAACGACCCCGAGCATGCCATCCAGAATATGGAAGAACGCACGTCCGAGAAACAGGGCTGCGCGGTTGGCCGGTGTGCCGAAGAGGTAGGGCAGGGTGCCGTCCCAGCGGTCCCCTCCAACACTCATGGTGACACCGTATATGCCGCTGACTGCGGTGAGTTGAAGCGCGTTGCCGATGACGTAAAAGCTGGCATTGTCCCTGCCGGTTGCGTACATTCCCAGCAGCGTGAAGAAAAGGATCTGGTTCAACGGCATGATGACTTTGGATGCCAGATATGCCGCCGGGCGCAGCCATCGGAACAGCGCAATGTAAGAAAGAAGAGCGCCATCGATGAAGAGACGAACATTTTGTACGAGAGGCCGATTCATCGATGCTCCTCTACTGCAGTCCGAGTGTCGCGTCGACGCGGGTCTTGTGGAGCATGGCTTTGAACAAGCGTCGAGAAATGAGGATATACACTGTGCTGAACATGATGAGGATGCCCAGATCGATCAGGATGGAATCGGGTGATGACTCACCGCTGGACGCGCCGTGCAGCGCTTTTGCAGCCCAGTAAGGTGCGAGGACGTAACTGACCGGTGTGGTCCAGCCGGGAAGCAGCGCGATGGGGAAAAGAAAACCACTCAGGATATACACCGGAAACTCCATAGCATTCTGCCATCCCTGCACACCGGGATTCATCACAAAGATGGGAGCGATGATTAACCCGAAACTGACAAATGCGACGATGGTGAGCAGAAGAGAGAGCAGGAACAAGCCTGGCCGTGCAATGGTTAGTGGTAAATCGAAGATGATCGATGCCAGGAAGTAGGATAGCAGCATGGATATCAGGGATTGCGAGACGTGGGCGAGATTCTTGCCGAAGATGATCGTTGTGATGGATGTGGGCATGGCAACCATGAATTCAAGCGTCCCGATCCAGCGTTCCACGTTGATGCTGTTGCCGCTGATAAAGAGCAGGCTGCTCCAGAGGCCTGTCAGTCCACTGCCAACGACGATGAAGATGGCATGCGATGCAGCCTGATCGTCCATCATCCATAGCGCGAGGAGAGCGATGATCAGCGGTTGAATGAGGATGGTGAAGATGATGAATCCGTCGATGACGTTTTGCTTCAAGGTCATCACAAAGGCGTAGCCAACCACACGGATGTTGGCACGCAGCCGGTCGAGATTCATGCCTCACCTCCAACCAGCCGCACGTACGCGTCCTCCAGAGTAGGTTCTCGAACGGTAACGCCGCCGAGGTGAAGTCCGCTCAATGTTTCCATGACACCGGGCAGCGCTTCAGAACCATGTGGCGAATGGATGAGGAGGGTTTGCTTCTGTCCGTGTTCGCGCAGGGATACGGTATCGACATCCGCTCGATCCCGGAGGGCATCCAGGTGTTCGTTGTCAATTCCGAAAACGTTGATTTCGATGACAGACAGGTCACGCACGGTCTTTTTCAATCCCTGTGGAGTATCAAGGGCTGTGATTTCACCGTGGTTGATGACGCCCACGCGCTGACAGAGTTCGTCCGCTTCGAACATGTAGTGTGTGGTCAGGAGGATGGTCTTTTCCTCCGCTTGCAGGTTGCGGATGACCAGACGGAGTTCGCGTGCTCCAACCGGATCGAGACCGATGGTCGGTTCGTCGAGAAAGAGGACTTCGGGATTATGAAGCAGGGATCTGGCGATGTGCAGGCGTTGACGCATCCCGCGAGAGTATCCTTCCACACGTTCCTCGCCACGCCCGGTGAGGCCGACCAATTCAAGAAGGTAGTCAATGCGTTTGCGGGAGACGTCCGGATCGACGTGGTAGAGGCTGGCAAAATAGCGCAGGTTGTCGATTCCGGAAAGGCGCCAGTATAACCCTCTGTCCCCGCCGAAGATGAAGCCAATTCGAGCTTGGATGCTGCTGGCTTCCTGCACGACGTCATATCCCAGGACCCTGGCCGTTCCCGCTGTCGGGATGAGCAGGGTAGTCAGCATCTTCACCGTGGTGGTTTTCCCGGCGCCGTTGGGGCCAACCAGCCCGAACAGCTCACCAGTCTGGATGGCGAAGGAGACATCTCGAACGGCCTCGACGTTTTTTACCTTGCGGCGCAGGACCCCGACGGTCGTTTTATAGGTGCGTTTCAGGTGTTCAACCTCGATTGCGTACCCTGTCATGGACCACCAAGCTCGGACGGGTCTATTGTAAAGCATCTCATCAGGAAAACGACGGTTTCCACCTCTCGGGACGTCATGTGCCTTTCGCCGTGCTGTATAATAGGAGCAATGTGAGAGGGGAACGGAACCACGCCGATCCGGCCGACACCGGATAGCGTTGTTCAACGGGGATGGAAGACCCACATCCTCCACCCGGGGCCATGCTGCAGAGTGTGACACTGTGCACCCTGACGTTCCCGACCATTCGAGCCACAAGTCAAGTCCTATCTGCCACTCCACCGCCAGGTCGACGGGGCTTGCGCGGCGTCAATGAACGATGGTTCCACATCAGTCATATTGTGCACGCGCGAAGGAGGAAAAGACCATGTCTGCGAACGCACTCGAGCGACCGACCGTTGTAGCCGGCGCGTTGGGCGAGTGTGTGCATGTCGCCGGTGTGGTCAACTTCCTCCGGCTTGCGGAATCGGCTGGTTGGCGGACGGTTTTTCTCGGGCCTGCCGTTTCAACAGAGCGATTCCTTGACGCTGTGCGTGAAGAGGGGGCAGCGCTTGTCGGCGTATCCTACCGCCTCACCGCATCGACCGGCGAACAGCTGCTGGGGGAATTTGCGGAGGCGGCGGATGAACTCCGCGACGCAGGTGTGCGTTTTGTCTTTGGTGGGACACCACCGGTGGCAGATCGTGCGAAGTCGCTAAGGTTCTTTGAGCGAGTGTTTGATGGCAGTGAGTCGAACGACGCCGTGCTTCGTTTTCTCAAGGGTGGCGAACATGCCGGCGAAGGCCCCGATGCCTTTGCGAGGACAACTATCGAACGAATCCGCCAGAAAGAACCGTATCCCATCCTGCGGCATCACTTCGGGCTTCCGACCATGGATGCTACCGAGCAAGGGATTCGAACCATCGCTGACGCCCACGCGCTGGACGTGATATCGCTTGGCATCGACCAGGATGCCCAGGCAAATTTCTTCCACCCGGAGCGGCAAACCCTGCGTTCGCATGGTGCAGGGGGAGTGCCGGTACGGAGTGCGGACGACTACCGTCGGCTCTATCAGGCCAGCCAGACCGGTAACTTCCCGCTGATGCGCACGTATTCCGGGACCGATGATTTCCTCCGCCTGGCGGAGATGTATGTGGATACCATCAAGATTGCATGGTGCGCCATCCCGTTGTTCTGGTTCAACCAGATGGACGGGCGTGGACCATGGGATCTGGAAGGCTCCATCCGCGAGCACCAGAAAGTCATGCGCTGGTACGGCGAGAGGAACATCCCGGTCGAGTTGAACGAACCACATCACTGGGGAATGCGGGATGCGCCGGATGTGGTCTTTGTTGTAGCTGCTTTTCTCTCTGCATACAATGCCCGGGCAATGGGTGTGCGCGATTACATTGCTCAGATGATGTTCAATAGTCCGCCCGGCATGAGCGACGCGATGGACCTGGCCAAGATGATGGCGTCTCTACGATTGATCGCACCGCTGGAGAAGGATGATTTCCGTATCTGGCGGCAAACACGCACGGGTTTGCTAAGTTACCCACTCGAGCCCGCCGCAGCCCGCGCCCACCTCGCAGCGAGCATTTACGTTCAAATGGCTCTCCGACCGCATATCGTGCATATTGTCGGTCACACGGAAGCTGATCACGCCGCCACCCCCGGGGATGTCATTGAGGCGGCACACATGGCTCAACGGGCGATCGAGAACAGCCTGCGCGGCGCCCCTGATATGACTTCGGATCCGGCAATCCTCTCCAGAACGGATGAACTGGTGGAGGAAGCCTGGATGACGTTGAACGCCATTCAAGCCCGCGCACCGTTCGAGAGTGAGGATGTATGGACTGATCCTGCTGCTCTTGCGTGGGCAGTCGAAACAGGAATCCTGGACGCACCTCACCTGAAGAATAATGCGTTTGCGCGCGGCGAAGTGCAGACCCGAATCGATCCACGCGGTGCATGCCGGGCAATCCATCCGGAGACCCAGGATACCCTTCTGGAAGCGCAGCGGCTAACCCTGCTGGACATACCTGGTTCATCCAACATTGATGAGAAATCAGGAGACGTGCATGAGTAAGAATAAGAAGATTGCTGTCATCGGCGCGGGCAACGGGGGAAAGGCAATGGCCGCGCATCTCGCCCTCCAGGATTTTGAAGTTGCGCTGTTCAATCGAACGGCTGAAAGGGTGCAGGTCATTGCGGAGCTTGGCGGGATCCAGCTCACGAGCTATGAGGACGGCCCTAAGGGGTTCGGACCGATCCAGACGGTGACGTCGGATATTGAGGCGGCGATCAAGGGAGCCCACCTTATCATGGTCGTGGTTCCGTCTTCTGCACACCGGGACATTGCCACGGCGTTAGCCCCATTTCTCGTTGGAGGGCAAGTGGTCATTCTGCATCCCGGACGGACGGGTGGCGCGCTGGAATTCCGGCAAGTACTGACTGACAACGGCTGCAGGGAGGATGTCACCATCGCGGAGGCTGAGACCTTTATCTACGCCAGCCGCTCCGAGGGTCCAGCAAAGGCCAGGATTTTCCGCATCAAGAACGCCGTTCCGCTTGCGGCACTTCCGGCGACACGCACGCGCGAGGTGCTGGACCTGATCAAGGTGGCTTACCCGGTATTCATCGACGGGGTCAATGTGCTTCACACCGGGTTGAACAACATGGGTGCGATTTTCCATCCCGCCTTAACGCTGCTTAACGCAGGGCGGATTGAATCAACTTCGGGTGAATTTCAGTTTTACATCGACGGCGTCACAAAATCCACGGCGAGCGTCCTGGAAGTCCTTGACCGGGAGCGCGTCACGGTTGCTGCGGCAATCGGTGTGCGCGCTCGCACGGCGAAGGAGTGGCTGAATCTTGCCTACAATGTGCAGGGAGAGGATCTCTATGAGGCCATTCACAACCAGACCGGCTATTACGGAATCAAGGCACCGAGTACGCTAGCCCATCGTTACATCTTCGAGGATATCCCCATGAGTCTTGTGCCGATCTCCGCCTTCGCCAAGCGTTATGGCGTGTCTGTGCGGGGTATGGATGCGATCATCCGGCTGGCATGCATCATTCATCATACCGATTACTGGCGTAGGGGTCGGACCATGGATAAGCTGGGAATCGGAAACCTGTCCGTCAGTGAGTTGACCCGGTATGTGAACGAAGGGATCCATCCAAGTAGTTGAACGGACGGGATCAACCAGGGCGAACTTGCAAGCAGGGTGGATCTTCCACCCTGTTGTTGTTCAATCAAGAAGGAATGCCTGCATGACCTGGTTGGCCAGAAGATGACCTCTTGTTGTCAATCGTACACGTTCGGGCGTGACCTCGAGCAGGTCAAGCTGCTGGTAGGTTGAGACAGCGTCACCAAACCGGCTGAGAAGCGATTCCCCGAATCGTTGTTCAAAGTCCTGGAACGTGACGCCTTCCTCGAGCAGCCGGAGCCCGAGGATCATCGTCTCCGTCATCTCCTGCTGCGCTGAAATGGCCCATGACTCTTCTGCAGCCATGGATGGAAGAGAAGCTTGCAGGGAAGTGTTGTCTGCCTGCATGCGGACGATGTAGTCACCGGGATGCCGGATATTGGCATAGCGTGTACGGGGGATCGATCCGTGTGCGCCCGCACCGAGTCCGAGATACGGGTGGTTGTGCCAGGTGTTGAGGTTGTGACGACAGGCGTTTGAAGGGAAAGTGTCGGTGGCTGCGGCTGAAGGGATGGAGCGCGCCCAGTTGGAAATCTCATAGTGCGCATAGCCACATAGAGATAGCGCATCCTCCGCATGGAGGTACATATCCGCTGCGAGGTCTTCGTCTGGAGTGGGAAGCGAGCCGTTCTGCACCTGACTCCAGAGAGGTGTTTCCTCCTCAAGAGTCAGTGCATACAGTGATAGGTGCTCCGGTCCCAGGTCAACGGCTCGAGAAAGGGTCGTTTTCCATGCGTTCAGTGATTGGAGGGGGAGGCCATAGATCAAGTCCACATTCACATTGTCAAAGCCTGCGCGGCGTGCTGCCTGGATGGCCTGTACTGCTTCCGGGTAGGTGTGGATGCGCCCGAGGAGATCCAGTTCATCCTGATGGCTGCTCTGAACTCCGAAAGAGAGACGATTGATTCCGCATGAACGCATCTCTCCCAGGGCCAATTCTGTCAGTGTGCCGGGGTTTGCTTCCAGGCTCCATTCCAGGTCATCCGAGAAAGTAAAGGCAGAGGATAAGGTTTGGGTGAGTTGTTGAAGACGGGGGAGTGGGAGGACCGATGGTGTTCCGCCGCCGAAGAAGATTGTCTCGATGGTCAACAACTCGGGATTCGTATGGCTGCACCAGGCGGCAGCATGGTTGATTTCGGCACATAGCGCGTCAACATAGGCAGGGATGAGGGAATCCAGCCCCGTGTAGGTATTGAAATCACAGTATGTACAACGGGAATGGCAGAAGGGAATGTGGATGTAGAGGTGCATGACCTGGTTGCCACCTTCGATCGGGCAGGGCTGAAGATCGTTTCTTGCGTTTGATCCTGCGGAGAATCGTATCACGCTTTTTCCTCTCCACGACCATTCTGCTGCGATACACGCGTTGCGCGACTGCGCTTGATCATCCGAGTGGGATGTCTGGTCAAGCAGCATCAGATCGGGTATCGTTGACCTGATCACGCCCCTCATTCCAATCAAGGATCAGTGACAGGCAGCATGGCGACACCATTGAAGAAGAAGGACATACTGGCATCAAATGGCGAGGTGACCCTTGGGAAGGCGTACTACTTCACCTTCCTTTCCGCAGCGGCTTGTTTGCTCCCCATCCTCTCGCTGTACTACGACAGTCGGGGATTGTCCGGTGAACAAATCGGAATCCTTGCCAGCTTGCCTCCTTTGCTGACATTGTTCGGCGCATCGTTGTGGGGAGGACTGGCGGATGCGACAGGCTTGCATACTCGTCTCCTCACCTTTGCCATGGTCGGCGTGTCCATTGCGTCAGCAGGGATCTTGTGGTCCACCACTTTCCCGGCATTGATGTTGACCGTGTTTGTGTTTTCCATTCTATTTGCTCCGCTGTTCCCGCTTTCCGATAATGCGATCTTGAGACTTTTACGCTCAGAAACGCAGCGATATGGCCGCATCCGTCTGTGGGGGTCGATCGGCTGGGGCATTGCGGCACCGCTGATCGGCGCAGTGATGGAGTGGGGTGGTCTTGATTGGGGATTCTACGGCTTTATCGTTCTGATGCTTGTGGGGGCAGCGGTTTCGATACGTCTCCCACAGGCTTCAGCGCGCAGCGGGCAGTACCGCAAGAACCTTACCGCGCTGATCCGCAATCGGAGATGGCTGCTGTTTCTTGCGGTCATCTTTACCGGCGGGATCGGCCTTTCGGTCGTGGATAACTATCTTTTCCTGTACCTCAACAGCATGCATGCAAGCAGTATCATCATGGGACTGGCGCTGACCTTCGCTGTGCTGAGTGAGATTGTGGTCTTCTACTTTGTCGACCGCATCCTCGATCGATTTGGCGTCTCGCATGTGTTGATGGCAGCGCTTCTGCTCTATGTGGTGCGACTGATGGTTCTTTCCCTGGTTCAAGTGCCATGGGTGGTCCTTCTCCTGCAATTACTGCATGGACCGACCTATGCACTGATGTGGTCAGCGGGTGTGGCGCATGCAAAAGAATCAGCACCGGCAGGCCTGGAGGCAACTGCACAGGGTCAGCTCTCAAGCGCGTATGGAGGGCTGGGCGCCGTGGCTGGTGCGCTGATTGGCGGATATTTATATGAACACATCGGCGCACACCTGATGTACCGAACCACGGGGTTCCTCATCCTTGGCGGGTTGGTGCTGTACATCGTCACACAACGGAAAGAGGGTCGTTCGGGTTTCTAGTGCATACCAGCAGAGGGACCGATTTCCATTCTTGGTGCAGGAAATCCGTCCAGGTCGGTTGGGATCATCCTTTGTTTGGAGGCAGCATGAAGACGAGAAAGCTTGGATGGACAGAGCTGGAGTTCACGACGATTGGGCTTGGAACGTGGGCCCTCGGTGGAGGCGCGTGGCGTTTCGGGTGGGGGACTCAGGAGGATCTGGATTCCATCGCGACCATTCACATAGCAATGGAGCTGGGAATCAACTGGATTGACACAGCCCCGGTGTACGGACTCGGTCGTTCGGAGCATGTCGTGGGGCAGGCGCTCAAAGGCATGACGAAGCGCCCGTTGATCGCAACCAAATGCGGCCGCATATGGAATGAGGCGCGCGAGATCAGCGGTTGTTTGAAGCGTACGAGTGTCCTGGATGAAGTCGATCAATCCCTCCGTCGTATGGGTGTAGATGTTATCGACCTGTATCAGGTGCATTGGCCTATCCCGGATGAGGATGTTGAAGAAGCATGGGGTGCCATTGCCGATGCCGTTCAGGCTGGAAAAATCCGTTATGCAGGTGTATCGAATTTCAGTGTGGAACAGATGGAGCGAATCCGTCCCATTCATCCCATTGCATCGCTGCAACCCCCTTACAGCATGCTGCGTCGGGGAATCGAGGATGACATCCTGGGATACTGTGCGGCGCATCAGATTGGCGTGATCGCATATAGCCCGATGCAGAAAGGCCTTCTCACGGAAAAATTCTCCCGTGAGTGGGCGCTGGCGTTAAGCGAGGATGATCACCGCAGCCGGGATGCAATGTTCACGGACCCGCAGCTCGCAGTGAATGTGGAACTGGTCAAGAACCTTCGTGACCTTGCCCGGGAAGGGGGTATGACCCTTTCGCAATTGGCGATTGCGTGGGTGCTGCACCGCGACGAGGTCACTGCGGCTATTGTCGGCGCCCGGCGACCGGACCAGATTACAGAGACGGTTAAGGCAGGCAATATGGTCCTTGATGCGGCACAGTCGGCTGCGATTGAGGGGTTGCTTGCGAATCGCCAGAAGGCGCTTGGATGATTTCAGTCATCAGGGAGACCATCGCGGTTGCCAATCTGAGTAGGTGTTGAAGGTGAGCTGGCGCAGGTCTGATCCATCGGGGCGGATGAGGTAGAGTTCCAGATCGCCGTCGCGGGAGGATGCGAAAACGAGCCACTGCCCATCCGGTGAGAAGCAGGGGGCGGTGTTGTTGCCCTCATCGGTCAGCTGGATAAGTCCAGTTCCATCTGCATTGATGATGTACGCCTGACGCTGATTGGGTGGACCGGCGTAGAAGGCAAGACGAGTTCCATCGGGCGACCAGGAAATCCGGCCTCCCATGTCGGGCAGATTGGTAATCTGGCGAACCCCACTGCCATCCGCGTTCATCACATACATCTGACGCGAGCCGGTCCGGTTGGAGGCAAAGGCAATCTGGCTTCCGTCCGGCGACCAGACAGGATCGAGTTCTTCGTAGGTCGTGTCGGTGATGGCGCGGGGACTGCTGCCGTCCCGGTTCATGATCCAGATGGACTGAGAGCCGTCGCGTTCATTGGTAAAGATGACGTGCTGGCCATCTGGTGAGACGGCGGGTGCGTACAGGCCGCTTCCTATCACATCTGTCAGTTGACGTAGCTGGCTACCATCGATGTCCATTTCATATATTTCAAAACGGTTCGTTCGCCTTGAAGAGAAAACGATTCTGTCACCTTCGGGAGCAAACGCGGCGTACCAGTCTGTGGCAAACGACGTAGTGATGCGGGTGTAGTTGCTCCCGTCCGCGTTGATGGTGCAGATCTGATCGACAATCTCATCGATAAAACATGTGAATACGATCATGCCGGCAGGTTCGGAGGTCCAGACGGTTGCCGTTTCAGTTGGAGACACCGTTGATGTTGGGGAATCCGTCGTGAAGGGCGATGGTGTTGCCGTTGGAGTTCGTGACGGCGAGGGGGATGAGGAAGCGGTGGACGGAACTGGTTCATCCAGTGAGGCAATCTGGAGCACATACCAGCCGCCAGTGAGGAGCAAACCGACCATGATCACGCCAAGCACGATGAGGCCGCACGAAAAGAGCGTCCATCGTTGTTGCGGTGCTTGCGTCATGACTGACCTCCTCAACCGTGCGCTGAACCTCCATTGTACCGGCAGACCACATGCTGTGTGAAATCAGCGGGCCGTTTTTCCATCCGTGTTGGGGGACCCCGTCCTGCCTTGTGGTATTGTCGGGGTGCCTGTCCTCATGAGCAGCGATTTTTATGTTCGAATGAGGAAACCAGCCGAGGCGGTGGGGGGAAAAAGGAGAAACGCGATCCTGGAGAAGGATCGCGCTTCAGACGCTGTCGGGGCGGGCGGATTTGCCTGTCCTCATGAGCAGCGATTTTTATGTGCGAATGAGGAAACCAGCCGAGGCGGTGGGGGGATAAAAGAGAAACGCGATCCTGGAGAAGGATCGCGCTTCAGACGCTGTCGGGGCGGGCGGATTTGAACCGCCGACCTCACGGACCCGAACCGTGCGCTCTATCCGGGCTGAGCCACGCCCCGTGCGTCGTCATTTATACCGCAGAGCGGTGGTTTCTGCAATTCGAGTCGTGAAAGAGCCCGTGTCAGCCGTTGATAAATACTCGCGCAGCCGCTTGAGCACGCTGGGTGGAATCGGGAAGTGTGAAGCAGAACAGGCTGCCGGTGCCTTCCTTGCTTTCACACCAGATTTGCCCCTGATGCATCTCCACCATCGCCTTGGCAATGGATAAACCGAGACCCATTCCACCGTGCTTGCGGGTGAGATGGGATTCGACCTGGTAGAAGCGCTCAAAGACACGGTCGATGTCCGCTTCGGGGATGCCGATACCGGTGTCGACGACGAAGACTTTGACATAGCCTCCATCACCTTCCGCCTTGACGCCGACCTGTCCGCCTGGGTCAGTGAAGGTGATGGCGTTGCGGATGAGATTGGTAAGGGCCACGTCGATTTTTTCCCGGTCCCCTTCAACCATGAGGGCATCGCTTGAGGGGATGTCGAAGCCGAGTTCAATATTCTTCTTGCGGGCATCTTGCTCGAAGCGGGATACCGCTTCCTCGATGAGTTCGGACACGGAGAAAGGCTTGCGCCGGACCACCGATTTCCCGCGCTCCTGGTGAGAGATGGTAGACATGTCTTCAATAATGGCTTTCAATCGCATCGCGCTGCGGATGACCACATCCATCTGCTCGGTATACTTCGGCGGGATGATTTCCCGCAGAAAGGTGGAGTGACCGAGAATCAAGCCCAGCGGGGTGCGCAACTCGTGCGAGGCGATGGCCATGAAGTCCGACTTCATCTTATCCAGCCGCTGCAGGTCTTCATTTGCGCGCTGTAAATTCTCCATCAGGCGCGCGTTCTCAATCGCGATGGCGGCTTGGGCGGCGAGGGTCTCTAGCACCATCACATCGTCTTCGGTATAATGGCGCTGGTCCCGCTTGTTCAGCGCCTCCAGTACGCCGATGATCTCACCCTGGAATGCGAGGGGTGAACCGATGATTGATAGCGTTTGGAGCTTGAGTTTCTCGTCCACGTAGCGGAAAATGCGGGAGTCTTTGGATGCATCCTGAATGACGAGAGTCTTACCGCTTGTGAAGACCTCGCCGGCAACGCTTCCTTTCAGGGGAACGCTGATTTCACCGAGCCCGGATGTTTCCATATCAGGTGAAGCTTCAAAACGCAGTTCCTTGGTCGCTGCGTCGTACAGCAGCAAGGAGGCTGCACCGCTGTCCGTGAGTTCGCAGGCGACCTCAACGATCATATCAAGCAGCGGCTTGAGTTCACGCGTGGAGGTCAGCGTGCGGTTCGTTTCAAGAAGACGTTCTAGGCGCTGGGTATGTGCAGCAGATTCAGATAGTCGTGTCATGATGATCAGCCCACGCGTTCCAGCCCGATTCTAGCACAGGCGTCGGGGCAGGGAAATTACAATCCACTATCAGCGCGGCGCAGGGCCCCGCGAAGGGGTTTCGCACATCGTAATTGGAGGCGATGCAATGGCAAAGAATAAAGTCCGTGTGGCAATCGTTGGTGTCGGTAACTGTGCTTCATCCCTCGTGCAGGGCGTGTACTACTATCAAGACGCAAAGCCGGAAGACGAAGTGCCGGGTCTGATGCATGTTGACCTGGGCGGCTATCATATCCGTGATATTGAATTTTCCGCTGCGTTTGATGTCGTCACCTCCAAGGTCGGCAAGGACCTCAGTGAAGCGATTTATGCCGAACCGAACAACACGGCCCGCTTCTATGATGTGCCCCACCTGAACGTTCCCGTTCATCGTGGCATGACCCATGATGGACTTGGCAAGTATCTGAAGATGAAGGTCGAGAAGGCGCCTGGACCGACGGACAATGTCGTCTCCATCCTGAAGGAGACCAAGACGGATGTCGTCGTCAGCTATCTGCCGGTAGGGGCAGAGATGGCTACCAAATGGTACGTCGAGCAGGTTCTCAAGGCCGGTTGCGCATTTGTCAACTGCATTCCTGTTTTCATCGCAAGCTCAGAATACTGGGGCCCGCGCTTCAAAGAGCATGGTTTGCCCATTATCGGCGATGACATCAAGAGCCAGGTGGGCGCGACCATCACTCACCGCGTTCTCACCAATCTCTTCAAGGACCGGGGTGTGCACCTTGACCACTCCTACCAGCTCAACTTCGGCGGCAACATGGATTTCTACAATATGCTGGAGCGCGACCGGCTTGAGTCAAAGAAGATATCGAAGACCGGCGCTGTGACCAGCCAGCTTCCGTATGAGATGGCGGAAGAAGACATCCATGTCGGGCCGAGTGACTACGTGCCGTGGTTGACGGATCGCAAGTGGTGCTACATCCGCATGGAAGGGAGCACCTTCGGCGATTTGCCCCTTATGGCTGAACTAAAGCTGGAAGTGTGGGATTCGCCCAATTCGGCTGGTGTGGTTATCGACGCTGTTCGCTGCGCCAAACTTGCCCTCGACCGTGGCCTTGCGGGACCGCTCATCGCGCCATCGTCCTACTTCATGAAGACACCTCCCAGGCAGTTTACGGATGACGTCGCCAGGGAGTTGACGGAGGACTATATTCAGGGCAAGATCGGTGCAGACATCGAGGAATGAGTCTGAGTAGCAAAGGTAGTGGGAGCCAGGCGTAAACCCCGCCTGGCTTTTTCATTCAGCGCATTTGCCTCCATTCCGATTTTCTTGTAGTCTCGGCCCAGGTTCTCTCGTGAATGGCGGTATAGGAGGTAACGACATGATTCGTCTGGGGACGTCGGGATTCTCGTACGATGATTGGATTGGCCCTGTGTATCCTGCAGACCTTCCACGCTGGCAGTGGCTCTCCTATTACGCATCGGAGTTTGACACCGTCGAACTGAATGTGACGTATTATCGTGTGCCGGCTTGGAAGACGGTTGCAGGCTGGGTGCAGAAGACTCCCCAGGATTTTCTCTTCGCAGTGAAAGCTCATCGCAGTTTGACTCATGAGAGGGTGCAGCCGGATTATGAGGCGTTTCTCAACGGCATTGCACCCCTCGTGGACGGAGAACGCCTGGCATGCATCCTTGCGCAGTTCCCCTACAGTTTCAAGCCGACAGAGGATAATCGCGAGTACTTGCACAGGATGCGGGAAGGATTGGGCGAGACGCCCGTTGTCGTCGAATTCCGGCACGCCGCCTGGATTCAAGAGGAGACATTCGACATGCTCGAGCGGCTCAATCTCGGATTTTGCTGTGTGGACGAGCCCGCGCTTGATGGGTTGATGCCGCCAACGATCAGGGTGACGGCAGCGCCGGCATACGTGCGTTTTCATGGGCGAAATGCGGCGAAGTGGTGGAAGCACGAGGAAGCCTGGCAGCGTTACGATTACACGTACGCTGCTGATGAGCTCGCAGAATGGGCTCCGAAGATCAAGTCTCTGGACCAACACTCACCCCTCACGCTGGTCTATGCCAATAACCATTACAAGGGACAGAGTATCGAAACGATGCGGAAACTCGGGGAAATCCTGGCACAGGAGCCCTAGCAGGTTGTTTGGGACTCAGTGCGGATGGTATAATCGGTCGACCAGCGAAATGCACCAAATGATGGTGAATCTTGCCTGATTTCAAGGCATGGAAGGTGAACGATGTCAGGACATTCCAAGTGGTCCACGATCAAACGGAAAAAAGCAGCCAATGATGCCAAGCGAGGCGCTGTGTTCACCCGCCTTGCCCGTGAAATTGCCATTGCAGCGCGTGAGGGCGGCGGTGATTTGGACACGAATTTCAATCTCCGGCTGGCGGTGGACCGCGCAAAAGCCGAAAACATGCCCAAAGACAATATCGAACGGGCGATCAAACGCGGCACCGGCGAGGATAAGGATGCTGCTGCACTCGAGCAGATTATGTATGAGGGGTATGGTCCCAACGGTGTAGCGATGATGATTGACGTGGTGACAGACAACCGCAATCGGACCGTCGCCGAACTCCGGCACGTTCTGTCCCGAGTGGGCGGCAATCTCGCGGAATCAGGCGCCGTTTCGTGGCAGTTCAAACGCTCCGCCTATTTTGCCTTCCCGGCCGAGGGACATGACCCTGACCAGGTCTTCGAGGTGGCTGTGGATGCCGGTGCGGATGATGTGATGATTGGTGACGATGATATTGAAATCTTCGCGTCTGTGTCCCAGTTCAAGAGTGTTAGCGATGCACTGAAAGCAGCCGGTATCGAGCCTGAAGAGGCGGGTCTGCGCATGATCCCGAATGCGATGATGGAACTTCCCGCTGATCAGACCGTGAAGGTGATGAGGTTGATGGAAGACCTTGAGGAGAACGAGGATGTTCAGCAGGTCTATTCCAACCTCAATATTACAGAAGACGCCATCACGCTGCTCGAAGCTGCTTGAACGCTGTTGGCATGCTGGTATTGGGAATTGACCCCGGGACAGCGCTGACGGGCTATGGTCTTGTCCGTCAGGATGCGGCCGGCAAGCTTCAACTGGTGGATTTCGGTGCGATCTCCACGCCGGCACGCCTTTCCATGGCGGAACGTCTGCGTCGTTTGCACCAGGAACTGACGGAGATCATTCAACTCCACCAACCCGAGATCGGGGCGGTGGAGAAGTTGTTTTATCAACGCAATGTCAGCACGGCCATTTCTGTTGGGCAGGGCCGCGGTGTGGCCATCCTTGCTCTTGCACAGGCGGATGTGAAGGTGGATGAATATACACCTGGGGAAGTGAAACAAGCGGTCTGCGGCTATGGTGGCGCAGATAAGATCCAGGTCCAGCGAATGGTGCAGGCGTTGCTTGAGATGCAGGATATGCCGCAACCTGACGATGCTGCTGATGCGTTGGCTGTGGCGATTTGCTGCCTGCACTCGCAGCAAACACGCAGGCGTATTGAGGAGGGCACGTGATCGCTTCCTTACGGGGAACGCTCCTGGAACAGAGCTCAGACTATCTCGTTCTTGAGGTCGTTGGTATCGGGTTTCGCATCGAGGTTCCTGCGCCTGTACTGGATGCCGCTCCCCAGATCGGGGAACCCTTTTTCCTCTATACCTACCTTGCCCTGCGGCAGGATGCGGTCGTGCTGTATGGCTTCATCACGCAGGAGCAGCGTCGATTGTTCGAGACTCTGCTCCAGGTCAATGGTGTTGGCCCTCGCCTGGCGCTGGCGGTTCTGTCTCATCTTTCACCGGATATTCTGCGAAGCGCAGTGATGAACGGACAACCGGGAGTCCTCACCCGGGTGCCCGGAATCGGAAAGAAAACGGCTGAGCGGATGATCTTTCATCTAAAGGACACCATTGGTCCTGCTGAGGGAGTGGTGGATGCACTGATGCAACTGGACAGCGAGGTTCTGGGCGTTCTCACTGCGCTGGGCTACTCCATGGTGGAGGCTCAATCGGCGCTTCAGTCGATCCCCGATGAGGCGCCAGAAGATGTCGAAGAGCGTGTACGCCTTGCACTTCGATACTTCAACAGTGCATGAATGTCGTGACGAGCTTCGGATGGCATGATCGATACGCAGCTTGATTGGAGGAGAGGGCATGCTGGATGACGTAACGTTCACGTTCATCGGTCCTGGCGTGATGGCCGAGGCGATGGCTGGCCGACTGATCGATACAACCGGCGTTTCCCCGGACCACATCATCATGAGTGGTCCGCATGAGAAACGCCTGGCTGACCTCAAGACCGCGTACGGTGTGCTCACAGCGACGAGCAACACCGATGCTGTCCAGAACGCCGATGTCGTCATCCTTTCGGTCAAACCTCAATCGCTCCAAGGGGTGTTGGATGAACTGAAAGGCGCCATCTCCCCGGAAGCGCTCGTCCTCTCCATCGTCGCTGGAGCGCGGTGCCATGCCATTTCTGCAGGTTTGGCTCACGAAGCAGTCGTGCGCAGCATGCCGAATACCCCTGCCCAGGTCGGTCAGGGCATCACGGTATGGACTGCGTCACCCGCGGTTGGTGACGTGCATAAAGGTTACGCGAGGGAGACGTTGAAGAGCTTCGGCGAAGAGGTCTTTGTCGAGAAAGAGGAGTATCTTGACATGGCTACTGCGCTCTCCGGAACTGGGCCGGCATACGTGTTCCTCTTCATGGAGGCGATGGTCGATGCCGGTGTGCATCTGGGATTCCCGCGACGGATTGCAGAGAAACTTGTGGTTCAGACCGTCAAGGGATCGGTTGCGTACTATGAAGACAGCCCGAGCCATCTCGCTCGCCTGCGGAACAAGGTGACCTCGCCAGGTGGAACCTCTGCTGCTGCTTTGTATTATCTCGAAAAAGCTGGAGTCCGGACAGCGATCTCCAGAGCTATCTGGGCGGCGTTTGAACGGTCCATCGAACTCGGTCGCGGGGAGCGGGGTGATATTCAGAGCGAGTGAAACCCCGACCACACCGCTGCGAGCCCGTTTGCCACGCTGAAAATGATGGTAAGATAATGCGGTATTTTCAGTTACAGGAAGGTACTTAAGATCTGGTTCGCCTTCTTTTATGGAGGAATGATGTCCGATTATTCAGAAAAGTTATCCTCCGATCTTCGTTCACAGATAGAAGCCTATGAAGTTGAATACACGGTCAAAGATGTTGGCAAGGTGACCGAAGACGGAGACGGCATCGCACGTGTATCAGGGCTTTCGCAGATTCGTTCGCAAGAACTGGTTCGCTTTGCGAACGGTGTGATGGGGTTGGCGTTTAACCTCGAGCGAGACTCGGTTGGCGTGCTGGTGATGGGTGAATACAGCGGTATCGAGGAAGGCATGGTTGTGGAACGAACAAACACCATTGCCTCCGTCCCGGTGGGCGATGCTCTCATCGGACGCGTCGTGAACGCGCTCGGGGAGAGCCTGGATGGGCGTGGCGCCATCCAGACCGACCGCACCAGGCAGCTTGAACGTATTGCACCGGGTGTCGTAGGCAGAAAAGACGTCGACACACCGGTTCAGACAGGGATCATTGCGATTGATTCGATGATCCCGATCGGACGCGGTCAGCGCGAGCTCATCATCGGCGACCGCCAGACAGGGAAAACCGCTCTCGCGATTGATACCATCATCAACCAGAAGGATAAGGACCTCGTCTGCATCTATGTCGCCATTGGGCAGAAGCGTGCAGCCGTTGCAAGGACAGTTGCGACGCTTGAACGGTATGGCGCCATGGACCATACCGTTGTTGTGATGGCATCCGCCGATGATCCTGCTGCACTGCAATACCTGGTGCCGTATTCGGGCTGTGCGATTGGAGAGGCGTTCGCCGAAGATGGACGGGACGCTCTCGTGGTCTATGACGATCTCACCAAGCATGCATGGGCTTACCGTCAGGTCTCCCTGCTACTGCGCCGACCGCCAGGCCGTGAGGCATACCCCGGGGATGTATTTTATCTCCACAGTCGATTGCTCGAACGAGCGGTTCAACTGGCCGACGAATATGTCATTATCCCCGCTGATTATGAAGGGGAGATCTCGCCAGACGTCGCTGTGGATGGCCAGGTATACACGGGTCCACTGGCTCATGACGAGGCGCGTGAGGCGTTGGAGGCACGGACGGAGAAGAAAACCTGCCGGCTCGAAAAGGTGCCGGATTCAGGAGGTTCTCTTACCGCCATTCCCATCATTGAGACCCAGCTCGGAGATGTATCGGCATACATCCCGACCAATGTGATTTCCATCACCGACGGCCAGATCTATCTCGAGAGTGACTTGTTCAATGCGGGTATTCGGCCGGCGATCAATGCAGGCCTCTCCGTTTCTCGCGTCGGTGGTGCTGCCCAGCGCAAGGCCATGAAGCAGGTGGCGGGCATGCTCCGTATGGACATGGCCGCGTATCGTGAAGTGGCGGCATTTGCCCAGTTCGGATCCGACCTGGATAAAGCGACCCTCGCGCAGCTCAATCGAGGCCAGCGTCTTCAGGAGGTCCTCAAACAGCCACAATATTCTCCCATTCCACTCGCCAAACAGATTGCGATTCTTTTTGCGGTTACGAACGGTTTTGCGGATCAGGTAGCAATTCACCGGATGGGCGAATGGCAGCAGGAACTGTTCGATGTCATGGAGACGTCTCACGGCGCGATGCTCCGCGAGATTGAGGAAGCCGGCGCGCTGAGTTCGGAGCTGGAGGACCAATTACGCAAGGTCATCTCCGGCTTCAATGAAGACTGGTCGTAAGGTAGGCGAGGGATGGCATCAACGCATGAGATGCGGCAACGCATACGCAGCGTCCGCAACATCGCACAATTGACGCGCGCGCTGGAGGCTGTCAGCATCAGCCGCGTGCGGAAAGCGGAGAATCAACTCCGGGCGACCAGGCCGTATGGTGACAAGGCGTGGGAGGTTCTATGCCACCTGGCACGCCAGCGCGATCGCGGGGACATCCATCCTCTTCTCAACGAGCGCACGAAGGTGGGTCATGCGATTGTCGTGATGATTTGCGGCAATCAGGGGCTTGCGGGTGCGTACAATGCCAACATCGTTCAGCATACGTTGGGTTTTGTCCGCTCGCTGGATTTTCCCGTGCGGTACATAACGGTTGGCCGGCGGGGGAGAGATATTCTTATCCGGCAGGGAGCTGATATCCTGGCTGACTTCAGCGATCTGCCTGCAGAACCGACATTCAACGATGTGAGTGCCATCGGAAGTTTCGTGATTGATGAATTTCTGCAGGAACGAACGGATGAGGTCTATTTAATGTACTCGCGGTTCGAGAGCCTCCTGAAGCAGATCCCCACGCATAAGAAACTGCTTCCACTTGAATACTGCGAGGACGATGATAACCTGAAGGGTTGGTATGAAAACAGGGACGTCGAAACGACGTCCGGGGAGATGGTGTACAAGTACGAACCGAGTCAGACGGAAATCATCAGCCGCATCATCACGCGGCTGGTCGAGTTGCAGGTATTCACCTCTATCCTGGAGGCGCTTGCCAGTGAGCATGCCGCCCGGATGGTTGCGATGAAGAACGCCAATGATAACTCGATGGACCTTCTTGATGCACTGCAGTTGGAGTTGAACCGGGCAAGGCAGCAGGCGATTACACGCGACATCCTCGATATTGTTGGCGGCGCAGAAGCGCTGGAATAGAGTTGGAGTAGAAGACGTGAAACCACAAGCTGGGAAGCAAACAAGGCAGGGACGGGTGGTTCAGATTATGGGTGCCGTGGTGGACTGTCAGTTTACGGAAGACACCATTCCGCGCATCTACGAGGCGCTGCGAGTGCCGCGAGAGGGTGACAGCGATCTCGTGCTGGAGGTGCAGCGACACCTCGGTCATGATGGCGTGCGCACCATCGCGATGGACACCACCGACGGTCTTTCGCGCGGCGTACCTGTGTACGCAACTGGCACACCCATTGCTGTCCCGGTTGGCGAAGCGACGCTGGGGCGCGTGTTTAATGTCCTCGGCGAGCCGATTGACGAGAAAGGGTCGGTTGAGGCCCAGACGTTTTACCCCATCCATCGACCTGCGCCTGCGTTCAGCGAACAATCCACCCGTGTGGAGATTTTCGAGACAGGATTAAAGGTCATCGACCTCATTGCACCGTTCACCCGGGGTGGCAAGACCGGCATTTTTGGCGGCGCCGGTGTGGGAAAAACCGTCATCATTCAGGAGCTTATCCGCTCCATCGCGACGGTGCATAAAGGGAATTCCGTCTTCGCGGGCGTCGGAGAACGAACACGTGAAGGGACCCAGATGTACCGGGAGATGATCGAAGCGGACGTGTTGAAAGACACGGTGATGGTCTACGGTCAGATGAACGAACCCCCCGGCGTGCGCCTGCGGGTTGGTCTCACGGCCCTGACGATGGCGGAATACTTCCGCGATCATGGCCGGGATGTGCTTCTGTTCATTGACAATATCTTCCGCTTCAGCATGTCGGGATCCGAAGTCTCGGCATTGCTGGGCCGCATGCCTTCCGCCGTTGGGTACCAGCCAACACTTGCAACGGAGATGGGCGCGCTGCAGGAGCGCATTACCTCGACGAAAACCGGTTCGATCACATCCATGCAGGCCGTGTATGTCCCTGCCGATGACTATTCCGATCCTGCTCCGGTGGCCACGTTCACTCACCTGGATGCGACCATCGCGCTGGAGCGATCGATCGTTGAGAAGGGCATCTATCCTGCCGTCGATCCACTGGCATCAACATCCCGCATCCTCGATCCCCAGATTGTTGGCGAGGAACACTACAGCGTCGCCCGACGTGTCCAACAGGTGCTGCAGCGCTACAAGGACCTGCAGGACATCATCGCTATTCTTGGAGTCGAGGAGTTGTCTGAAGAGGACAAATTTGTGGTGACCCGCGCCCGGAAGATCGAACGTTTCTTCTCCCAGCCCATGTCTGTGGCTGAGCAATTTACGGGGCAGGAAGGACGTTACGTGCCGTTGCGGGAGACCGTGCGCGGATTCAAGGAAATTCTGGAAGGAAAACACGACGACCTGCCCGAACAGGCGTTTCAAATGGTTGGGAATATCGAGGAAGCTCGTGCCAAGGGCGAAAGGCTGCTTCGAGAATAATGGGTTCTCATGACGTTACATTGTGACATTGTCACGCAGGATAAACTCCTGTATTCCGGCGAAGTGGATGCTGTCATCGCCCCCAGCACAGAGGGGCAGATCGGTATTCTTTCCGACCACACACCTCTTGTGACCACACTGGACATCGGTGTGCTTCTCGTGCGTAAAGACGGCGAGGAAGAGGTGTTCACGATTGCCGGTGGTGTGCTGGAGGTCAGCGGCAATATTGTCACTGTACTTGCCGATGTAGGCGAGCGGTTGGATGAAATCGATCTTGAGCGCGCGGAGGCCGCCAAGGAACGAGCGGAAACACTTCTACGCGAGGGACCTTCGATTGGGACGGATGCCTATCTGCAGATCCAGGCAGCATTGCGCCGGTCCCAGTTGCGTATGAATGCGGTCCGCCGCTACCGGCGCAAGAAACGTATGCCGGTTTCTCCGCGCGAAGAAAGTTGAGTATATGGCCATCATAGGTAAGGATCTCGGCATTGACCTGGGAACGGTCAATACATTGATCTGCGAGGATGACGAGATTGTTCTCCACGAACCCACCATGGTTGTGATTGACGTGGAGGAATTGAAAATTGTCGACATCGGTCAGGCGGCGCGGGAGATGGAAGGCCGCGTGCCGGAAACGATCGAAGTGGCACGCCCGCTGCGCGATGGGGTCATCGCGGATTTTGAAGTGACCTATCTCATGCTCGGTCAGTTTATCGAAATGGTCAGCGGGCCGGTGCGCTTGTTCAAACCGCGGGTGATGATCACCGTTCCCCTCGGTGTGACCAGTGTGGAGAGCCGGGCTGTCCATGAAGCCGCACTTCGTGCCGGGAGCCGGGATGTCTACCTCATTCAGGAACCGCTGGCGGCTGCCATAGGTGTTGGTCTGCCGATTGCGACTCCTTCAGGCAATATGGTCGTTGACTTTGGCGCTGGCGTCGCACAGGCGGCTGTCATCGCAATGAGCGGGATTGTCGCAGAATCCGCCGTGCGTATCGGCGGGATTAAACTCGACGAAGCCATCATCGCCTATGTCCGTAAGAAGTATGGATTGATCATCGGCCAGCGAACTGCAGAGGAAGCGAAAATCCGCATCGGTGCGGCGGTTCCCCAGGATGAAGAGCAAACGATCGAACTGCAGGGCCAGGACCAGGTCTCTGGATTGCCAAAACCCATGACCCTGACGACATCAGAAATTGTGGAAGCGCTGCAAGAGCCCCTTCATCAACAGCTTGCAGCCATTCGCAGTGTCCTGGAGCGAACCCCTCCGGAACTGGCCTCCGACATCATCGATCGCGGCATGGTGATCTGCGGCGGCGGCTCGTTGCTCCGGGGACTGGATAAGTGGCTGACGGCTGAGACGGGCGTGCCGGCTTACGTTGCTGATGAACCCATGGCGTGCATTGCCAAGGGCGCCTACAAGGCGTTGGGCATGCTCGATCGCTTGCGCAGGAGTCTCCCGCGCATCTAGGGTTACAACCAAGGCGGAAACCAGCGAGGCGCTCAGGATGGAGCGCCTCGTTGCTTCTGTAAGCGGGAACCCGTCAAACTCAGTCTGGTTTGATGTAGTAGGTCATGTGCTGAAGATGCAGGGCAGGGTCGATTTGCTGCACATGGACGCCTTCCGGGACGGTGATCGAGGTTGGCGCGTAATTCAGGATGGCTACCACGCCTGCGCCGACCAGTTCATCGACGACTTCCTGGGCTGCGGAGAGAGGGACGGCGAGCATGGCAATCTTGATGTTCTTCCGGCGGATGTCTGCTGCCATTGTCTCCATGCTCTGGATGGGCATGTCCCGGATGGATTGCCCGATTTTTTCCGGGTCGGTGTCGTAGAGCGCACAGATCTGGAAGCCTCGCCGGAGGAAGCCCCCGTAATGTGCGAGCGCACGTCCGAGATCCCCAAGACCGATCAGTGCGACATCCCAGGTTCGATCTACACCCAGAATGCGCTGGATCTGTTCACGCAGAAAGGCGATGTTGTATCCGGTTCCCTGCTTGCCGAATTCTCCGAACTGGGACAAGTCCTTTCGGATTTGTGCCGAGGAGATGCCGAGCCGCCCTGCCAGCTCGTGGGACGATGTAACCGTATTGCCCTCGGCCTTCATCTGACCTAGCGCTCGAAGGTAGAGCGGAAGACGTCCGATGACGATGTCGGGAACAGGATTCGGTCTCATGCACTCCTCCATTCAGTGAATGTCATCACAATCTAACATAAAGGGATGTGAGATGCAACGCGCAAGGATGATCTCCTGCACGATGCAGGTCGAGTATAATCGGGACGATGTTTCACCAGAGCGAAGGTCATTTGGCATGTTGATCGACGAAGCCCGAATTTATGTTGAATCTGGCAGCGGCGGAAACGGCGCAGTCCACTTCCGGCGGGAGAAATACGTCCCGCGCGGCGGTCCCGACGGCGGTGACGGCGGGGCTGGGGGCAGCGTGATTCTGCGCGTGTCGCCGACAATGAACACCCTGATGGCGTTCCGCCGCAAACAGCACTACCGCGCGGAGAGCGGCGGCCATGGTGGGGGGAGTAACAAGACCGGGAAGAACGGGGACGACTCGATTGTGCTTGTTCCGCCGGGCACAGTCGTCTACGACGAGGAAACTGGACGAACCCTCGGCGATCTCGTCGATCCGGATCAGGAGCTTGTCGTCGCGCGCGGCGGAAAGGGAGGGCGGGGAAATGCCCGATTTGCGACGTCTCGCAACCAGGCGCCGCGCATGGCAGAGAAGGGTGATGCCGGAGAAGAGCGCTGGCTGAAACTCGAATTGAAGATGATTGCGGATGTGGGAATCATCGGGCTTCCCAACGCAGGCAAATCCACCCTGCTGTCGGTCGTCACCAACGCGAAACCGAAGATTGCACCCTATCCCTTCACCACGCTGCACCCTAATCTGGGTGTTGCGGAACTCGACGGTGAGGTGAGTATGGTCCTGGCTGACATCCCGGGCCTGATCGAAGGTGCCCATCAGGGCGCTGGGCTGGGGCATGCGTTCTTGAGGCACATCCAGCGAACTCGTTCCCTCATTCATCTCATTGCAGGAGATTCACTCGACGCGCTGGCGGATTATGCACAGATTAATGCCGAATTGGCGCTGTTTGATGAGCGCCTCAGTGAAAAACCACAGATTGTGGCGATCAATAAGGTAGATCTGCCCGATGTGCGGGAAAGCAAGGACATTCTGGAAGGTTTCTTCGCCGAGGAGGGCATTGAGGTGATGTTCATTTCTGCCCTCGCGCGGGAAGGGCTGCGTGAGCTTCTATACGCTGCATGGAATGCGCTGCAATCCTATGAGCCTGATGTCGAGGAAGTCGAGATTCTGCCTCTTTACGAGGCTGAGCCGGATCCGACAGCGTTCACCATCGCCCGGGAAGAGGACGGCGCATTTCGCATCAGCGGAGCGGGGGTGGAGAGGGCAGCCAGACGAACGTACTGGGAATATGAAGAACCGGTACGTCGTTTTCAAAAACTGCTCCTGGCGATCGGTGTGGAGGATGCTCTCCGGGAAGCTGGCGCCGAGATGGGGGATACCGTTCGTGTCGCCGAGTATGAGTTCGAATGGATCGACTGACCGGTGTTTTCGGCGGGACATTTGACCCGCCGCATGCTGCTCACTTCACACTTGCGGAGACGGGACGACTTGAATTGGGACTTGAGCAGGTCTTCTGGGTCGTCACCGCAATGCCGCCCCACAAACCTCATTTGCCGCTGACCGCAATTGAAGACCGGGTAGCCATGGTCAAGAGGATGCTGCGGGGGCGTGCGGGACACGTCCTTTCACGCGCAGACATTGACCGACCGGGGCCGCACTACGCTCTGGGAACCATGCATTGGCTTCGTGAGCATTACCCTGGAAGACGATGGGTGTATCTCATGGGGGAAGACTCACTCTCGTTTCTTGCAGGATGGTACCGGGCGTCCGAGTTTGTGGCTTCCTGTGATGGACTTGGCGTGATGGAGCGCCCGGGCATCGATCTGGATTGGGCAGCGCTGGAGCGTGCCATCCCCGGTTTGCACGAGAAGGTGCGCTTCTTCCAGGCCGAGGTGATGGATTTGAGTTCACACGACCTGCGCCGCCGCGTGCGCACCGGGCAGTCGATATCTGAAGCGGTTCCTCTCGAGGTCGTGGAGTACATTCAGCAACATTCCCTCTATGCCGGCTGAATCCAGGCGCATCAAGCGATGCCCGGTGCGTGGGCTGTTTGACTGCGCATAGCTACATTGCAGCACGGGAGATCATCCCATCCGCGTGTGTAACATTTCTGGTTATTTCCTGGAGCGTTTTCGGATGGAGAGGTTATCCTCGCTCGATTGGCCGGGCTGGATCCGAACACCACTGGGACCAGGAGCCGGGGTAGAGGCGCACGGTTCCCATCCCGCTGTATTCAAACGCAAGCACATTCACGGCGGCCGTCACCCCTGATCCACAGTACACAGCGGTATTCTCGATGCGATTCCCGTGCATGGCATCCAGAAGGGAGGCCTGGATTTCCCTGGCGGGTTTCAAGGAGCCATTGCTGCCGAGATTGTTACCCCAGAAGTAATTCGACGCTCCCGGAATGCGCGCTGCGACCGGGTCACGTGGTTCTTTCTCACCGCGGAAGCGCTCCGGGGAACGGGAATCAATCAACTGGATTTCACCAGGCGTCTCGAGAGACGAGAGGATCGTATCCATGTCGATGATCATATCCGATTGTACGTTCGGTATGTACCTGGCAGGGGAGTGGTGTTCCTTACCGCTTGAGGTCGGGTAGCCGGCCTGGATCCACGCGCCTATGCCGCCATCAAGGATGGCCACAGCTTCATGCCCCGTGTATCGGAGCAGCCACCAAAGGCGCGCGGCGAAGGGGAGGTCGTAGGCCACAACCTGCGTGCTGGGACCGATACCCATCTGAGAGAATGTAGCTGTCAGATCCTCCAATGCGGGAAGGGGGTGCCTTCCGAGTTCGGGGGCAGGTCTGGCTGAGAGCTGATGGTCGAGATGGACGTAGACTGCTCCGGGGATGTGCGCCTCAAGATAGAAATCAGCGCCAGCCTGGGTGTCATCCAGGTCAAACCGGCAGTCAGCGATGACCCAGTCCGGGTCCTCAAGATGTGCGGCCAGGTCCTGTACATCCATGATGGTCCGGAATGGCATCGTTAATCTTCTCCCTTGTGATTGGGCCCCTGGAAAATTCGCCTCACTCCTCGCGTTTCGGTACGACACGGCGGAGCTGTTCGATGGAAATCTTGTTGGCTCTTCGGCATTTCGGACAGGGTACGTCATAGTGCACGTCGCCGCTCTCTTCGAGAGCTTGCAGGGCGAATTCCAGTTCTTCCTTCTTGATGGAGAAACTCCAGTTGCAGCGATAACAGCGGATTTGCATGATTTCCCTCCAGTGCCGCTTCTGCCATCAGGCGTCAGCGGGTTGTTGTTCGCGTTGAGAAATAATCGTAATGACGATTCCGGTTAAGATCATGATCCCCCCAAATATTCTCAGAGGGGGAGGGATTTCGTCAAGGATGAAAACAGCGAGAATGGCCGAGCCCACCGGCTCGCCAAGAAGAAAAATGGACACGATTGCGGCGGGAATGTAGCGTAAGGCCCAGTTGACACTGGAGTGCGCAACAATCTGCGGCAGCAAAGCAAGCAGCAAGAACCATACGAAAGTGATGGGCTCGTAGCCTGTGAACGAGTGTCCGGCGAGGACAGCAAGCATGATGAGGAGCACGGAAGACGTTCCATAGGTTCCAGCCAGGTAGGGCAGGAGCGGGATGTCCACGCGGATTTTTCGACCGATGATGAGGTACCCTGACACAGCAACAGCGCCGGCGAGTGCAAGCAAATCTCCCTTCAACGCCGTCCCGCCGACGAGGCTGGAAAGTGGAGGACATGCAAGAACCCCACTGCTTGAGAGACAGAGGTCGCTCATTCCAACCAGGATGCTGCCGGCGAAGGCGAGGGTGATCCCGATCCATGTTTGCGGATGCAGGGATTCATCCAGCAGGATCGGGGAGAGCAGGGCGACCATGATCGGCGAGGTCTGTACGAGGACAACCGAACTCGCCACGCTCGCGTATTCGAGCGAAGTAATCCACGTGGCGAAGTGAACCGTAAGGAAAGCCCCCGAAAGACAGGTCAGCAAGATGAGCTGCCTGGACAGGGGAAGGACGTCCCTCTTCCAGCGGCGAAACAGAGCGGGAAGCAGGAGCAGCGTGGCGATGGTGAGGCGGTACGCAGCAATAATGAGGGAAGGAGCATCTCGCTGGGCAAAGCGAACCAGGATGGAGGCGGAGGACGCGGCGAAGACACCGATAACCAGGGGGATATACGGATGCATGACGGCTTGATGATCCTGGTTGGTTGATACTGCTGGGGGTGTCGGTGACACCGTGTACTCCTCTTCTTGACAAAAGCGAAAACGGGGGTCTACAATCGCGTTGTTATGCCCGCATGTTAATCGAGACCACAGCATTGGTCAACAGACAGGCGTGTCCGATGGGAGACAGGACAGAAATCACACTGGAAATGCACGGATGAGCCTTGACGGCAGAGCGAATGCCTTGTAGATATGGGGTAGTAGATCGGCCGGAAGAACGTCGCCTGGTGGACGATAGGTAACTGGCCAAAGATGGAGACGGTAGCTTAGACGAATAACAGGAATTCCGCACTTCATACGTATTTGGAGGAAGAAAACATGACCCACATTATCACCAGCCTGTGTCTGCGTGATGGCGGCTGCAAGGATGTTTGCCCGGTTGAGGCGATCGTTCCCGGCAAGCCCGTCGAAGAATGGCCGCTGTACTATATTGATGCAGACACCTGCATTGACTGCGGCGCTTGTGAAGCAGAATGTCCCTATGGGGCGATTTTCCCGGAAGAGGATGTTCCTTCAGACTACACCGCCAAGGGCGGCGAATCCCTCAATAAGCCTGCCGGTACTGCAGGTTTTGACACCGTGTACGACGGCGAGAACAGCTTCGGTGATCCTGTCCATCTCGAGCACACACGTGCCCTCGAGGCAGGTGAGGTTATCGATCTGACCCCGGACATCGAGGTCAACGCTGAGTTCTTCGCCAGCGGCCCGGGGTTTGACGCACTGGAAGACTGATGCTGACCACCAGGCATTGAAAAGAGGGAGCCAGCGGCTCCCTCTTTGCTGTTTGTGGAAGACGGTTCTGAAAGAGGAGCCTGCCATGGGTGAATCGAAGTCGGGTAACGAGGCCGTCCGGATGGAAACGGATTCCCTGGGTGAGGTCGCTGTGCCGGCGAGGGCGTATTATGGTGCCCAGACGCAGCGCGCGGTGGAGAATTTTCCCATATCGGGACGAAAGCCCGACCGGGCTTATATCTGGGCGTCAGCCGCGATCAAGCACGCAGCAGCCGATACACTTGTCCAGCTTGGCCTCCTCCAGCGGAAAAAGGGAGAGGCGATTGCCGTCGCAGCGCGTGAAGTGATGGATGGCAAGTGGGATGCACATTGTGTTGTTGATGCCTTCCAGGCTGGTGCGGGTACGAGCCATCATATGAATATCAACGAGGTCATCGCCAATCGCGCCACTGTCATTCTCGGGGGAGAACCCGGCGACTATCACATTCATCCCAATGACGACGTGAATCGAGCCCAGTCCACGAATGATGTCATTCCGACGGCGATTCGACTGGGTGTCCTGCAGAAGGCCCCCGGGCTGCTTCAGGTTGTCGACCAGCTCGCGTCGGTCTTTGAAGAGAAAGCGCTCGCCTTTGACGGGGTACTCAAGTCCGGTCGAACACACTTGCAGGATGCTGTTCCCATGCGTCTGGGCCAGGAATTCAAGGGATACGCAGGAGCTATTCGCAGTGATGCTGATCGACTGCGCGAGGCACTGATCCCCTTGCGGGTGATCGGCATTGGGGGGACGGCGGCCGGGACGGGTTTGAACGCGCCGGCGGGTTTTGCCGAAAACGTGGTTACGCGTCTGTCGTCGTTGACGGGCTTCCCTCTGGAGTTGACGGGAAATCATTTTGAAAGCATGCAATCCATGGCAGACTTTGCTGCGTTCTCAGGGAGTATGCGGGTTCTGGCTGGTACGCTCGGTCGCATCGCCAATGATGTCCGGCTGCTCGCATCGGGCCCTGCCACCGGACTACATGAGATAGAGCTCCCGGCTGTGCAGCCCGGTTCAAGCATCATGCCTGGAAAAGTCAATCCCGTCATGGCGGAGATGCTGAATATGGCCATGATTCATGTTATGGGGTGTGATATGGCGGTATCTCTCGCCGCGCAGGCAGGGCAGCTTGAGCTTAACGTGATGATGCCTGTCATCGCCTTTGAGTTGTTTGATATGATGACGATCAGCGAACATGCGATTGCTGCATTCACTACAAAGTGTGCGATGGGCATTGAAGCCAATGCCGAACTGGCTGCGTTCTGGTTGTTGAGGAATCCGGTTATCGCTACTGCGCTGACGCGTCTGATCGGCTATGAACAGGTTGCTGCTTTGGTGCAGAAAGCGTATCAAACCGGGAAGTCTATCCACGAGATTGTCCGCCTCAGAGCCGAACATGGTGACTTGATCCGCCGGGATGACAGTCGCCCCCTTACCGTAGAGGAAGCTCTTGCAGCCATGGATGATCTTCGCTCATTGACTGGCGCATAACCCTCAGCACATTTTCCCCTTGCTACGGGAGTGGATAGCCCATGTGCCTGCAGAGACCGAACGCCCAGACGATATAATACGGTCATGACGCGCAGAAAGATCAGGATCTCTCAGGAAGCCTTCAGCGCCATGCGTGCGCATGTCGAGCGTGAGGCTCCGCTTGAGGCATGCGGACTCGTGGCTGGACATCCTGGCGTGCTCGAGGTTGTTTATCCCATCCGGAATTCCATGCGGAGCTCCGTTCGCTATCATATGGATGGCCCGGAGCAGGTGAAAGCGTTCGTTGAGATTGAGCGATCTGGTCTCGCTTTGCTGGCCATCTTCCATTCGCATCCGGAAGGTCCTGCTCTGTTATCTCCTCAGGATATGGCTGAATTGCACTATCCCGACCTTCTTCAGCTGCTGTGGGTGAGGCAGGGTGAGACGTGGGGCTGCAAGGCCTATCGAATCGCTTCCCCGGGAGTGGAGGAGATCCCTCTTGTCCTCGATGAGGAGCAACTTTAGCGGAGGGAAGGGGTTCTGAGGTAAGGAGCCCTTGCGGATATACGGGCGAGAAGAGGTGTAGGATGTCTGTATTGTTTGGTGTCATTGCTGTCGTTGCAGCCTATGTTTTGGGTTCGATTCCGTTCGGCATGCTGATCGTACGTCGAATACGGGGACGCGATATCCGCAACTGGTACAGTGGGCGGACAGGGGGCACCAATGTCGGTCGTGTAGCCGGATTCTGGGCCGGATTTGCAACTGCGGTGCTGGATGTGTTGAAGGCCATGGGTGCGGTTTGGCTGGCACGAGTGCTTACAGGCGGCGTCCATGTTGTTGAGGTCGCCGCCGGTCTGGCGGCCATTCTTGGACATAACTATTCCATCTTCATGATTCGCCGTGTGGAAGGCAAACTCCGGATACACGGTGGAGCCGGCGGGGCAGCAAGCCTTGGCGCAGCAAGCGGATTGTGGCCTCCTGCCCTGCTCATCATTCTGCCCTTAATCCCGCTGATTTACTTTGGAATCGGCTATGCTTCCGTCACCACCATGAGTATTGCCTTCCTGTCGGGAATTGTGTTTCTTGTGCGTGCATTGATCGGCGCTGGTCCATGGGTGTACGTTCTCTACGGGGTGTTCGCCGAGTTCATTGTGATGTGGGCCCTGCGACCGAATATCCAACGATTGATGAACGGGGAGGAACGGTTGGTTGGCTGGCGTGCGAAACGCAAGATCAAGCAGAACGCCGGTAAGACCGTGGATGGAACCGTCTGAAGGGGATTACGTTAGCAGGGGATTACGTCAGCAGGGGATTACGTTAGCAGCAGCACCGATGCAAGCGCAATTGAGGTGAAGACACCGAGTTCCTGCCATCGGCTGCGATCCAGACGTTGCGCAAGCATGGCCTCAACAAGACTCTTCCCGAGGTACATCACAAGACAGAAAAGGAGTCCCGTGCGCAAGGGTGGTATGGGCCAATAATGCAACGCCCAGACGGTCTCCGCGACGACCATTGCCAGGACGGCGCTGTAGACAAACACGGATGTGCCGGGCCTGGATAGCTTGAGCAGACGCCACCCGATCGCGAGCGAGGAGAGGAAACTCAGCGGGACCGCATAGACTGCACGCAATTCCGAAGCCTGGATTGCATACATCACACCGAGCAGCAGGAAATAGGAAAGACCGGTGAGGATAATCACGGTCAGGATCCTGCGCGGGTCTTCTGGATCATAGGCGACGAATTCAGCAACGAGGACTGCCATGAGCAGAATGGATGCGAGTGGAAGGCCGATCCAGAGGATTGGACCTTCCGGGATGCCGGCCAGGATTGCGCCGGCAGCCAGGGAAGCCATCGCCGGGATAATCCAGTGCTTAAGAGTCGGAGCTCCCTTCGGATGAGAAGGATGCGATTGAATAAGCCAGTCTGCACCAGCAGCCATAAGCAGAGCGGCGAGTACCAGCATGATGAACTGGGTATCCACATTGATGTCAATGAAGATCCCGAATAGGACGAGGTCAAAGCGCAGCGCCGGCAGGATGACCATGCGCAGCATGGTATATGTGATGATGACCATGGCCGTGAGCACGCTGAGTCGATCTCGATCGGGAAGAGGTCGTCTGGGATTCACGCTCGCATTCTAGCATCCGACAGACAGGCTGTCTATCACTCTGTCCTGCGTGAAAACAGACAGGATGTATAATCAGCCCATGTGGATTATCGCTGCGTTCCCTGGATGGCTACTCGGCATCGCGATCAATATGCTGGCGGACCGCCTTCCACGCTCGCGTCGGATTGAACGTCCGCGCTGTGTATTCTGCGATGGACCGTACTCGGTTGTACAGGCTTCAGCACTCCTCGCATCGCTCATGGGGCAAAAGACGTGCAGGTATTGCGGCCGGAAGCGGCCGGTGCGTGGATGGCTCGTTGAATTGACCTCAATCGTTCTTTGCGTCATGATCGCAATCCATGCGTCATCACCAGCAGCCTGCGCGGGTGAACTGCTCGCCCTTGGACTGTACGGCTTGTTGTTTGTCATCGACCTGGAGCATCGCCTCATCCTGCATATGACCAGCCTGCCGACTATCGCCATCTTCGCTCTGCTGCGCGGATTGGATCCGGCGATCGGATGGTCGAAAACGCTGTGGGGGGGCTTCGCGGGGTTCCTGATCATGCTCATCTTCTATCTTGTCGGGGAGTTCTTCTCGCGCTGGATGAGCAGACGACGCGGAAGCCCGGTAGACGAAGTCGCCTTTGGTTTCGGGGACGTTTTGCTGGGTCTGGCGATCGGACTTGATGTCGGCTGGTCGGGCGTGGTTGTGGCGTTGTTCGCCGGGATTCTTGCTGCAGGCCTATTTAGCCTGGGGTTGATCATTGTTCAACTGCTTAGACGACGTTACAAGCCGTTCATGGCCATACCCTACGGACCGTTCCTTATTCTGGGTTCACTCTGGTTCCAGTACGCAGGTCGAGGGCTGCTTCTGGGTCTGACTGGGGGAGGGTGAGGGGTTCTGCTCCCGTTTTGCTCCCACGCTGTTGCAGGGATGCAACAGCTTTGAACATAGGACATAGGTGCTAGGATTCGAACAGCAACCTCACTCTATAATGAAGGTGCATGAAAAGGCCTGAACGAAGGCGAGGATTGAGAGTCCCATGAAAGGAAAAATCCGACGACGCGAGAAGCGCCGCGGCCAGAGCCTGGTTGAATTTACCGTTCTGCTGCCGCTTCTCATCATGATGATTTCCGGCCTGATTGAATTCGGGTTCATGTTGAACTACTACCTGGACATGATCGATGCGGCCAGGGAGGCAGCCCGCTTCGCCGCGGACGACGATCCGATCCGCCTCCCGGACGGCAGCTATATTGACCCGAACCCCGGCTTCTACACCCGAGCACAAACGGTCACGCTGGATTCCATCAATATCGGTTCCGGCGGACAGATTACGCTCGATTCCACTACTGACGATGTAGTCATCTCCTGCTTTTCCGTTCTTAACGGGACGGTGAACCGGCGATTCCCGGCTGGCAGCGGCGAGAATGGCCTTTCTCTTTACGGGAACCACATCTCGGATTTTACAAGCGCGGAAATCAATACCATGCTTGACCCGGCTGCACCGAATGCAGGGTTGGTAATGGTCGAAATCTATTACGACTACAATCAGATCCTTGCGCTTCCGTGGATTACGGCCTTTGTGCCAGATCCCGTCACGCTGCACGCATACAGCATCATGCCCAATGCCAACGTTGAACCGACACCGACACCCTGAGTGAAGAGTGCTATGAAGAGTGAACGACTGCAACGCGGACAAGCCATGATCCTTCTCGCCCTCGCCTTCATCGGCCTGGCAGCCTTCATCGGTCTGGCGGTCGATACCGGGATTCTGTTCATCCAGATTGGCCACCTGCGCCGTGCTGCGGATGCAGCCTCACTTGCGGCGGCCAACCAGTTCCGGGAAGGGCGAACCACTGCACAGATTGAGGCAGCGGCGGATGAGTTCATCAATCTCAACAGTTTGAATCCGGCGAATGCGGATATCTTCATCTGTGATTTCACGGACCCCTCCTCCATATACCATGACGCCGCGCTCTGCCCGGCGGTAGGAGATCCGCCGAGAAAATTCGTTCGCGTGGAAGCGAGTATGCCGGTTGAATTTGCCTTTCTTCCGGTGGTTGGATTCAATGCCATCACCATTGGCGCCGAGGCGGTCTCCGAGACGGCGTCGGTGGACCTTGTGCTTACGATCGATACGTCTCCATCCATGGCTTATGACGCTGCATGTGATGATGGGGATGATGACGACGCCTGGGCGGAAACCAACCTGCCTGGTGGTCTGGGGGCTCCAGACGGGGTGGCTGATGACTGCGGCGGGGGGCAGGTTGGCGGATTCGCCGATGACTATTTCCGCGATCCGAATAACTGCAATGGCCCGCGCCAGTGTTATCCGTTTGAGGACGTGCGCGCTGCCGCGCTGGCGCTTGTCAGCCGCATGTATTTCCCATACGACCGAATGGCTGTCGTGACGTTCGACGTGAATGCCATTACGCAGATTAACCTGAGTACCAGCCAGGCGAATGTCATCAACCAGCTAAACGCGATCGAGGTTTCTGCTTCGCCCCCATGTCCGGGATACCCCGATCCGCGCGGATGTACGTCGACCAACATCGCCGACGGATTGGAGGCAGCCGGGAACCAGTTTGGCCTCTTCCAGCGCGAGGAGGCGGTGTGGATTGTTATTCTGCTGACAGACGGCGGTGCCAACGCTGCGACGGATACGGCCGGAAACTGGATTTGTCCCGGTTCACCCAGTACTCCGACATGGGTCTCTCCGTTCTGCCGGGACGAGGATTTTGAGATCGGCACCGGCGCATACGGTTATGACACCGAGGATGCAGCAGAGGATGCCGCGCTGTTTGTCGGCTGTCCTGATGCCAACTCGCCCCAGCCGGCCGCATGCCCCGCACCGGGTCAGGGGGCAGTCATTTTCACCATCGGACTGGGTGACCTGGTTACCGATAACCGCGGTTGCGATCCATCCGCGTATCCGCCGGGATACCCCACGGGATGTGAGCCGGATGCAGGCGAGAAACTGCTGAGGTATATCGCGGGTGTTGGTGATGATGGCGACCCGGCCACAGCATCGGCGATCGATCCGTGTTTTGGATCGCCGACGGCGACATCTTGTGGGAACTACTATTATTCACCGACTGGTTCGGGATTGCTGCGCGTGTTCGAGGCGATTGCCTCGCGAATCTTTACGCGTATTACCCACTAATCTGTGGGATGTGAAGGGAAGCTTTGATGGAGAAGAGGATTGCCAGCCAGCCACCAAAGCCTCAGGAACGCAAACGGTTCAAAGGACAAGGACTCGTTGAGTTCACGCTTGTCCTGCCGGTCCTGCTCCTGGTCATCTTTGTGATTGTGGAGCTCGCCCGGCTGCTGCATGCATGGCTTGCAGTAGAAAACGGGGCGCGTTTCGGGGTCCGCTATGCCGTTACCGGCGAATACGATGATACGTATTGCGCTCTGTACCCCGGCGGTGTGTGTGACGACCAATCCGAAGAGGATGGTGCGCGCATTCCTTCCATTAAGGATGCTGCGCGGGCTGGCTCCGTCGCCATTCTTCGCAATGAGACTCTCCTGCCCGGAATGCCCGGTTATTACCAGATTACGGTATGCTCCAACAAGTCCGGGATTATCTACTTCCCGTCAGATCCGGATACAAACACCCCGGCGGATTGTCAGCCGGTCGAAGATGCGGGTGGTCCCGGCGACCGGGTCTCGGTCACGGTCGACTTCGATCATCCGCTTATCGTGCCCATCTTAAGTCAGTGGTGGCCGCAGTTGCATCTCACTGCCCGGCGCGAGGGCATCGTGGAACAGTTCCGTGTGGCGCGCGTGGTAGGTCTTCCTGCGACGATTGCCTTCCCGACGTTCACACCGACGAATACGTTAACACCGACGATCACGCGTACGCCGACGATCACCAGCACGCCCACTACAACCCCTTGCAAGGTGCCGCCGGTGCTGACCATCATCGAACCTGCCCATGGCGGGGTCTACACAACCACGCTGCCCGGGCAGGCAGAAGCCTACGACCCGGATAACGCCGATCCTGCCCTCTGCGCTGGCGTGGGCTATGACGGCGAAGGGATTACGACCGTTGTCTTTCGCATCGATTGGTGGAATGGCTCTGCCTGGGAGCAGGTGTATTCCCACAGTGAGAGTGTCGCACCGTTTTGCACCTTTGGTGGCAGCTCTCCCTGTCCTGAATACGACCTCACGACCGTGTGGTGGCCAAGTGGGCACCTGATCAATGACGGCCTGCACCGCATGCGCGCCAATGCACAGGATGACGAAGGGGAATGGAGTGGCTGGGAAGAGGTCCAGTTCTACATCAACCCGCTGGCAACAGAAACACCCACCGCAACGCCAACACCATCCTGTGATGGCGTAACCTTCGGTTCATTCCGCTTCGATAGCTATGCCCGTGTCAGCCAGCGCATCAGCAACACATCGTATCCGGGATTGCGCGTCGTGTCGGTCACCTTTGATTGGGGACCGCTCAATCAGGCGTCCAATCTGTACGGGTGGAATGAACGCCTGGACTGGATGAACTGGAACGGCACGGCGATAAATAACGGGAATGACTACACGTCAACCACCTCATCCAATACCAATATGCCGCGCAATGTGGCTGAAGGTACCGACGCGAATGAAATTTATATCGACATGGATGGCGGGTTCGAAGGGCGCTTCAGCGATTCGCCGTTGAATTACAGCATCGCTCAGTTTGGCTTCACCATTGTCTTTGATGATCCCGCGTGCAATCTCTCGCGGGGTGTCACCTATACGACACTGCCAACGCCTACACCCACCCGCACGCCGACGATCACGCCGACGGTCACGCGTACGCCGACGATCACGCGCACGCCGACCATCACGCGCACGCCGACGATCACGCGCACGCCGACGATCACGCGCACGCCGACGATCACACCAACACGTACACCAACGCGTACACCGACGCGCACGCCGACCATCACACGCACACCAACCATCACGCGTACGCCGACACGTACACTGATCATCCCGACGTCGACATCAGCGCCAGTTACGCCGACGATTACGCCGTCGCCCACGAACACGGTGTGGTTCGATACATGATGATGCCCGATTTACCGGCCCTGCCCTGGCAGGGCCGGTTTTCTTTTACGCGTTTGCTCCTCCCCGACTTGAAGCGTAGAATCAACCCATGAAACGATGGGCAGCCGTACAGCAGACTATTCTGTACGCGGCGGCGGGATTGGTCGCCGTCTATTTGATATGGCTCCTGTCTGGCAGCCCCGGGATGGCTCAGCAGGGTGCTGGGCTGCTGTTCACGGTCCTGTTGCGAAGCGCAGCCGCGCTCGACATCATGCGCATCGTATTCGAGACCGATGACGACCGGTTGAAAACAGCCTGGCGCCTGCTTGCTGTTGCGCTGGTCCTCTTCGCATTTAGCGATGGGATGACAGCGCTTGGGTTCGCTGCCAGCGGGGAAGTTCCCCCCATCCCTTCCCTGAGCGATCTGGTCAGGATGGCAGGACTGCTAGCCGCCCTGGCGATGTTCGTTTCCTATCCGGTTGCTCCACCTGAGCGTTTCGGGCGTATCCGAGAGTTGCTGGATGTCGCCATTCTTGTGTTGGCCGCATCAACGCTTGCGTATCTCATCCTGGTGAGGCCGGTTGTTGAACTGGGCATTGCCGAATCTCCCCAGATCTTCTGGCTCTCAACCGCACCGCTTGCGGATCTCAGTCTGCTCCTGCTCATGAGCCGCCTCATTTTGCGACTACCAGAACGAAGTGGACGATGGACCATTCGCCTTCTCGGCCTCGCATTTTTTGCCTACTTCGTTGGCGATTTGAGTGTTGGCTATGATCTCATTCGGGTGGGCGCGGGGCAGCACGGGTTCCGCTATGCGAGCCTGATGGCGGGATCGGTTCTCATCATGCTCGCCAGCAGACGCTGGTTCCAGGGGGACGAGCAGGGGATGCATTTCACCCGTATCGAACACCTCCGGTCCATCCTTGCCCCCCGCCTGGAGCCGCTCCTGCCCATCGCTGTGACCTATGTTGTCGTGGGCTATATTCTGTTTGACTGGTGGTACAGCCAGCAGGTGAATTGGGCTGCGGTTTCGATGGCTGCCATATTGAGCGTCCTGCTGGTTTCAAGGCAGGGTGTGGTGATGGGGCAATTCGAGATGCGCCAATTTGCTGCGCTGGTTCAGTCCACGGCTGATGGCGCATTTGTGTGTGACCCCGGAGGACAGATTCGCCTTGCTAACCCTGCCCTGCTATCCCTGCTTCATCGGTCTGAGGATCCGGACTTGCTTCACCTTTCCAGTCTGATTCATCCCGGTGAAGACATCGAAGACATCCTGCACGGCGGTCAGGAGGATGGATGGGTCGGGGAGACCCGCCTCATCGACTCGGAGGGGGAGGCTGTGCACGTATCCCTCTCCCTCATGCCGGTCCACGATCGAGGCGGCAATGTGCAATTGCTTGCCGGGACCGCCCATGATCTCACCGGGATCAGGGATCGGGAGGATGCTTTACGGGAGGCGCTGGATGAACTTGCGGAGGCACATCTTCATCTGGAGGCGATGAACAGAGCGCTTGAAGAAAAAGTATCCGACCGCACACGCGATCTGCAGGATACCGTCGAGGAGCTGCAGCGCTTGAATATTGAACTGCAGAGTCTCGATCGGATGAAATCGGAATTTGTTGCACTGGTATCACATGAACTCAGGGCTCCGCTAACCACGATCCGTTCAGGCATGGAGTTGATCAACGAAACGACCCCCGATCTCAACGAGAGCGTCCGTCAGCGGTTGCGGGTGGTTGAGGAAGAGACCATCCGCCTGGCAGGTTTCGTCGAGGCGATTCTCGACCTCTCTGCGCTTGATGCGGGTCGTTTCCCATTGGAGATATATCACATTCCCCTCAAATCGGTCTTGGAGCGGGTGATCCGCAGGATGTCGGAACCTGATCTGGAATCACGCGTCGTGCTGGATCTGGCGGATGACCTTCCCGATGTCATCGCGGATGAGCGCGCGTTGGAAAGCGTCCTGTTTCACTTGTTGGACAATGCCATTAAGTATGCCCCTGACAGTGATATTGAAGTGGAAGGTTGGCTGGCGGAAGGATTGGTCTATACGTCTGTGACCGACCATGGTGAGGGGATTCCTCATGAGGAGCGGGAAAGGGCCTTTGAAATGTTCCAGCGCCTCGATACAAGTGATACCCGCGAGGTATATGGTCACGGGCTTGGGCTTCATATGGCCCGACGCTTTCTTGAAGCGATGGAAGGTGGTATCAAGGCGGAGGAGCCGGAGCATGCCGGTACACGCATTGTGTTCTGGCTTCCGGCGGACGACCAGCAACGTCCGGACGAAGGTCGTGACCGTGTGAAGGGTGGATGACATGGAAACCATATTAGTTGTGGACGATGACCAGAAGTTGCTGCAGATTTTAAGAGAGTACATGGCTTTTAAGGAATACAGTGTCATCACGGCCACGCGCGGTCAGGAAGCGCTGCGGTTGTTCTACCAGGAGCGCCCCGACCTTGTCATTCTGGATGTCATGATGCCCGGCATGGATGGGTGGGAAGTCTGTGCACGCATCCGCGAACTATCCGATGCTCCCATCATCATGCTTACAGCGAAGACGGATGAGCAGGATAAGCTGCGCGGTTTTCGTCTGGGTGTGGATGATTACGTGACCAAGCCGTTCAGCAACGCCGAACTGGCTGCGCGAATCCGCGCCATTCTGGGTCGCACGGCGGCGCAGCGGGCGGAGGACGTGATGACCTACCGGGTGGGAGACCTCGAAGTGGATATGCGGCGGCGGGAAGCGCGGCTCAATACGCTTCGTCTTGATCTCACGCCAACGGAATTTCGCGTCCTCGCAGCGCTTGCGAGACGAAGTGGTGAGGCGATTTCGCAGGAGGCGCTGATCGAGGAGGTGTGGGGCGATTATCGCAAGGAAGGGGGTAGTGCGCTGCGTCGCTATATCTGGTTCCTCCGCCAGAAGATTGAGGATGACCCCAAGCATCCGGCGCGGCTGGCAACGGTAAGGGGTTTTGGATATCGCCTGGAAAGCTGAGAAACCGGTCAGCATGATTCAGCGCTGTGGCGTACGCCACAGCGCTTTTTGTTTTCGTGACAAGGGTACTAATCCCGGATTGGTCCTTGTAAGGTTCCTGTAAGGAAGTCTCCGGCTCCCCTGCACTACACTTGGAGTGTGTCATGACGACATGCGCACATGGATTCATGCGCCCGGAGCGTGAGTATGGAACATCAGGAGAAGCAGACCAAACAACGCGGGCAGGCACTTGTGGAATTCCTCCTCATTTTGCCTCTCCTTCTCCTTGTCATCTTCTTCATCATTGAGATGGGGCGTCTTTTCCACGCCTGGGTGGCGGTTGAAAATGCTGCCCGCTTTGGTGTGCGTTATGCCGTGACAGGCGAATATGATGCGACTCACTGCTCTCTCTTCCCGGGAGGCGTCTGTGATGACCAATCCGAACAGGATGCTGCGCGTGTCCCTTCGATCAAGGACGCTGCTGAAGCCGGCGCAGCCGGTATCTGGCGGCAAGCAGCCGCATTGGTCGGGGAACGGGGCTATTTTCAGGTCACCGTCTGCTCAAACAAGTCCGGTGTCATTTACTTCCCATCGGATCCCGACACAAGAACCCCTGCTGATTGCCAGCCGACCGAGGACGGCGGTGGCCCGGGCGATCGGGTTTCGGTGACCGTCGACTATGATTTCCCTCTCATTTCACCCATCCTGAGCTCATGGTGGCCACAGCTCCATCTCACTGCCCGACGCGAGGGCATCGTGGAGCAGTTCCGCGTCGCTCGTGTGGTCGGCCTTCCCGCAACAATCGCGTTACCAACATTCACGCCGACGAACACATCCACACCGACCATCAGCCCCACACCGACCATCACATCCACACCGACAAGTACGCCCTGTAAGGTGCCCCCGGTCGTGAACATCCTCGACCCGGGTGATGGCCTGACGTATACGACGATGCTGCCTTCCCAGGCAGAGGCATATGACCCGGATAATGCGGACCCGGCTGCCTGCATGGGTGTGGGGTCGGATGGAGAGGGTATCAGCCGAGTCGAATTCGTCTTTGAGCGCTGGAACGGTTCCGGCTGGACGAGTATTTACAGCCATACCGAAGGGGTTGTTGGATATTGCGGTTTTGGAGGGGATAACCCGTGCACGATCGAGGATCTCGAAGATGGAACGTGGCCGAGTGGCGTAGCGGTCGAAAATGGTCTGCATCGGCTTCTCGTGCGCGCCAGAGATGACGAGTATATCTGGAGCGGGTGGGAGGAAGTACAGTTCTACCTCGATGTCGCCCCAACACCCACACCGACCCTCACGCCGACACCGGACTGCAACGCCATCTCCATCACCAATATCTGGTTCTCCGGGGATGACCTGCGAGCCCGGGTACGAAATGACAATCCTGTTACCATCTTCCTGACAGGTTCGAATCTCGTATGGGATGAAGTGTTCCCCAATGAATATGTGAACTATGTCCAGTACAACTGGTCTACGTTCTACAATGGCAACGATTACTCATCTCCCACAAACTACGGCCCCAGCAATCCCAGCGCCTATCCGCATGCGCCTGGTGCGGTCATCACATGGCGTGCAGATTTTAACAATACGGGCGGCACGATGGCGGGTGATTTCACCCTCAGCCTGACCTTCGATCACGTATGCACGGTCAGTGCATCCATCGGAAGGCCGACACCGACGCCGACGATCACACCAACGATCACGAGGACTCCGACCATCACCGCGACCGCGACCATCACACGTACGCCGACCATCACGCCCACCATCACACCGACACCCACGCCGGATTGCTCCGATCTTGTGGTGACCACTGCCCGCTTGAACGGGGATGATTTCGAGGTCAGGATTCGAAATGATAATCCCATGACGGCTTATCTGATTTATTCCTCGATGACATGGAACACGGCCTTTGCCCCGCCGATGGCGTTCAATTTCATGCAATTCAATGGCAATCGTTACTACACACCGAATTCGTACACATCGCCGGTTTCCGCTTCGGCTCCATCGATTGGATTAAGTCCGGGCGCAAGCAGCTACTGGGAGGCGGATTTCAACCTTAACAGCCAGCCGTTCTACGGCAGATTCTCCGCTGCGCTGACGTTCGACTTCCCTGGCTGGGGCACATGCAATGTGAACAGGACCATCAATATCTCACCGACCTCCACCCCGACGCTCACGCGCACACCGACGATCACGCGTACCCCAACGAGGACGCGCACACCCACGCGCACCTCAATCCCTTCACGGACACCAACACTTGGACCGACCTATACCACCGCTCCAACCACACCGACATCCACACCCACACCGTTTGACATCGACGTATAACGCGGATGGCTCGGTTCAAGTGCTTACTGAAAAGCCCCGTTGATCGGGGCTTTTCTCTTCCTCGCGTACGGTCGGCATCACCCCGGAGGGTTAGGACGTTCGGGGTATAATGAAGCCCCGGGTGTGTAGGTCGATTGAAAGGTCGCCGACCGGCATCCTCCTGTACGATTCAGCCAGTAGGAATCCGTCAGGTGGAAAGGAAGGATGACCTGTATGGGGGAAGGGAACCACATGGAAGAACGCAGCGGCCGGGTATTAATCGTTGATGACGATGATGCCTTTCGCCGTTTGCTGGTCCGCCGGGCAACCCGCATGGGTTTAGACGTCGCTGACGCCTGCGATGGTGCCAAGGCCATCGCATTACTGCATGCGGCGGTTTTCGATGTGGTCGTCGCTGATTTGTATATGCCCGAACAGGATGGGCTGCAGGTAATCAAGGTCGCTCATGAACGTGACCCTGACCTCCAGACCATCATTCTCACAGCCTCCGCAACAGTGGAAACAGCTATCCAGGCGCTTCGCAATGGCGCATTCGACTACCTGACCAAGCCGCTCAGCTCACTTGCGGATTTTGAACTGGTGCTCACCCGGGCGTTGGAGGTCCGCCGTCTTCGCAAAGAAAACGCGAGCCTGTTTCAGGAAGTCAAGCGCCTCGCCGTGACCGATCCGCTTACCGGGCTGTATAACCGAAGAAAGCTGGAAACCACACTGTCGATCGAAATTGAACGCGCATCTCGCTATCGGCGTCCGCTTTCCATGGTGATGCTGGACCTGGATGACATGAAATCCATCAATGACAGGCATGGACATCCCGCCGGGGATGAGGTACTGGTGATTGTTTCGGACGCCATCCGCAAGCACATTCGCCGGGTGGATGTCGCTGCCCGGTATGGCGGGGATGAATTCATCATTATTCTGCCCGAGGCAGAGTGGCGGGAAGCGGAGCAGGTCGCGCGTCGGGTCGTTGATCAAATTCATGCAACATCGTTTCGAGGAGATGAGCTCTCCGTCAGTGCCGGCGTCGTGCAGTGGCAGAACAGCATTCATTCGGAAAAAGCATACGTTGATTGTGTGGATCGCGCGATGTATCATGCCAAACGTGCCGGTGGATCCCGGGTTCATGTAGCCCATGAGGTGTATGGATAGCGGTGGTGAATCTAGGAGTGACCTCCTAGTGGCAAGCTGGTATGTCGGTGCTATGGTATAGGTGGTAAGACTCTGTATGTGAAGGAGTGCGAGGCTCCTTCTTCCAACCGACAAGAAGCGAGGGTATGGAAGAAAAATCGAAATCAACTACGAGCATGAGCGAGCGCTGGGCTGCTCTTCTCGAAAAGCAAATCAGCCTCGACATTCCCATACCCGGCCTAAAAAGCCTGAGTATGCAGTTAATCATTCCCTATGTACTGCTGACACTCGTGCTTGCACTTGTCGGCATGTACGTAATTACGCGCCTGGTGACATCGTCTGTTAGGGAGCGTTTCATCAACCAATTGTTTGATGCGAGCCGGAGTGTCGCTGACAGCTTCGTGCGATTGGAGGATGAACAGCTTGCGAACCTGCGTCTGATGGCCTATACGCAGGGTGTCGCAGAGGCAGTGGAGAGGGGCGATCCCGACGATCTTCAGGACACACTCTGGCCGCTGATGCTCAACAATGAGATTGACGCGCTTGCTGTCGTAGACCGGACCGGTGAGGGTGTGATCACCATTACCGATTCGGGTAACGATGGTGAATATGTCGCTTCGTATGGCGATCCCTATGGTGATATTCCGCTGGTTGCGCAGGTACTTGCCGGTGAGGTGGATGACGCGGGTGATAAATTTATCGGACTGGTGACAACCAACGAAGGGGACTATCTCTTCACGGTCGGGCCGGTCCCGGATGATGAAGGAAATCTTGTTGGCGCCATTCTCGTGGGCGCTTCCCTGGATGACATTCTGGCATCCGTGAAGAGCCAGGTGCTGGCTGACATTCTCCTCTTCGATCCGGAAGGGGTGCTTCGAGGTTCGACATTGATCATTCCTGGTGACTATGTCAGCACCATCGAGGAGGAAGTTGAATTACGCCTTCAGCAAGATTCAACGGATGTCTGGCAGACCCGCTTTTCGGGACGGCGGTATGAGGTGGCGTTCTCGCCCTGGCTGCTGCGGGGGAGCAGGGTGGGGTCGTTGGGCGTTGCCCTCCCCAGCAATTTCATTGTCACCACCATGGCGACAAGTCGTAATAGCTTCAGTTTTATTTTTTCCCTGGGAACGCTGGCGATGATTGTGCTTGGGCTGGGTTTGTCGCAGAACATTGCCAAACCAATCCTGCGCCTGCGCAATATGTCCCAGGCGGTTGCATCTGGCGATCTCGAGCAGAAAACAGGCGTTGAACGTGCAGATGAAATTGGCGATCTGGCCTCGGCGTTTGATGAAATGACCCTCCGGCTGAAAGAGCGGACGGAAGAAGCCGAGAAGCTCTACGCTCAGATGGTCGAACGAAACCTCGAACTGGCTGAAGCGAACGACAGGCTTCAACGAACCCGCGCACAGCTCGTGCAATCCGAGAAACTCGCTGCGGTAGGACAGTTAACGGCGGGTATTGTGCACGACGTGAAGAACCCCCTCGCCGTGATCAAAGGGCTTGCGGAGGAGTTGGAGGAGGAAGACCTTGGTCAAGATGTAGAGGATAGCCTTTCCATGATCAGGGATAGCGCGACGAAGGCGAATACGATTGTCACTGATCTGTTGAAATTCGCTCGCCAATCGACTCCAACCAAGGAGCTTCGCGACTTGCGCGAGACGACGGAAACCTCACTGCGCCTCACAGAGTACCTGACGCGGAAGAGCGGCGTTCGTGTGACTCAGGATTACCCGGATACACCGGTGCTGGCGATGGTGGATGCTCAGCAAATCGAGCAGGTTCTGGTCAATTTGATCACCAACGCGGTGCAGGCGATGCCGCAAGGTGGAGATCTGTCGGCGATCGTAAGCCAGAACCACAATGAGGTTTGTGTAGAGATCCGTGACACCGGGATCGGCATTCCTGATGAGAATATGAGCCGGATTTTTGATCCCTTCTTTACAACAAAACCAGAGGGCGAGGGAACAGGCCTGGGTCTGTCCGTCAGCTATGGGATTATGGCGCAGCATGGGGGCCGGATCGAAGTGGAAAGTGAACCCGGGGAAGGGTCGGCGTTTACCCTTCACATTCCGTACGAACGATCCCTGCATGATGATTCTGAGGAAGGCAGCGGTGAATGAGTGCAGACAACAGGAGCGTCTTCGGGCTTCCTGGGGCGGAATGAATAGAAAGGGGGAGGAGCAACGGTAATGGCAGACCCGAGAGTACTCGTCGCCGATGATGATCCCATGCTGCTGCAGTTAATGGCCAGACGTCTGAAGAAGTTGGGATACCTGACAGAGCAGGCTGGAGACGGGAACGAAGCACTGGCGAAGATTCAAGCGATGGATTTTGATCTCATCGTTACGGATATTTACATGCCCGAGGTTACCGGTTTGGACATCCTGCAGCAAGCCCGCGTCAGGGATCCGCACATCCAGGTTGTGGTGGTGACCGCTTCTGCGACGCTGCAAAACGCCATTGAGGCGCTGAACAAAGGTGCTTTCGGGTATTTGAATAAACCCTTTGACCACCTGAGTGTCTTCGATAATGCTGTTCAGCGTGCGTTGGAGTACCGTCGTCTTATCCTGGATAACCTGCGCATGGCTGAGGCTCAGCGGAAGCGGGGTGATTTGCTGGAGGATGAAGTGACGGAGCGGGTCATTCGGCTGCGACGAAAGCAGCAGGAGACTGCGGCTATTTTTGCCTCACTTCCCATTGGCATTATTGTTGTTGGTCAGGATGGCAAACCCATCATGCGTAACTCGCGTGCTGATCATTACCTATCAATTGACCATGAGCTGCAGCAAGGACCGCTGAGCACGTTTATCGATGAGGCGCGTGCACGGCCGGTCGAGCACGAACGTTCCATCCGTCTTCTGGACGAGGATTTACGTCTCAGGAGCGCACCTCTCCTTGATACGCGCGATGTCCATCGCATCCTCATCAGCATTCAGCCGGATGGGCGCAAGCAGGCCGAGGTAAGCGCAGAGGTTCAGGCGGCGCTTGCCTATCTCAAGCGGGAGCTGGTGTGGCTGTCCAAACGGCCTCTGGACCTGACGACGTTGGAAGCTGTGCAGCAGATGCAGCAGCAGGTCAGGCTGCTCGCTGCACAATTCATCAGTCCTGACGAAACCATGTTGCTGCCGGAAAAAGACATTGGAGATAACGATTCGGAGCAGCAAGCGTAGCAGAAACCGCGATCTGAGCCGGGAAAGGATGTGCTGATCACAGAATGGGAACAGCGGGATGACCGAGCACGCGCAGAGCGCACCTGACAGGCAAGGCCGCGAACGCCTTCCGACCTGGATCCTCATTGGTCTGGGTGTGCTTGTATTTCTGCTTCTGTTCTTGTGCGGTGAAGTGGCGATCTTGGCCGGCATTCCCAATGCCTCTGCGGATACGCGATCGGTGCTCGCTGCAGATTACGGTATCTGGCCGAATATTCGATACAGGGACATCAATCTTTCCATTCTCGATGCGATTTTTTCCGATCGTGGAGGGGAACCGCACGACCTGATCGAACGGGAAGGATGCTTCTTACCCGGCGATGAGTGTGGCGAGCCACCGCCGAATGACACGCCTGCGGCTACGAGTACAGTCGTGAGCCCCACGGCATCGACGGAAACCACGACGCCCACTTCCACGCCCACGAACTATCCCACGGGCACTGTCGTACCTCCAACACCCGTCAATACGCCGACACCAACACCGAAGGTCTATCCCATCAAATTGGCCAATCCCTCGGAACTTGGACCTGGCGGGGTCATTACCTTTGAAATCATCGTGATTAATTACGGGAGCATTCCGCCAGCTCATTTACAGACCGTCATCGACCGTCTGCCATCCGGGATGACGTATGTGTCGGGTTCCGGAAGTCCTTCTCCATCCAGTGTGGACCCATCCGGCCATACCATCCAGTGGGATGTGGACGTTTACATTCCTCAGGGTGGGATCTACATTCTTCGCTTCCGGGCCAGGGTGGATAATCCCACCGGCGGCGGCATGCTGGTTAATGAAGTAGAAACGCGTGGAGACAATATCGAAACGGCGATCAATCATCAAGCCGTCAGTGTTTGGACACCAACTCCGACGACAACAGCAACCAGCACGGTGACATCCACACCGACAGCGACGGTTACCAGTACTCCTACTGAAACCAGTGTCCCGGCCGGCACCTCAACGAACACCGCCACGCCAACCAGCACGGGCACGGCAACGAATACACCTACAGCAACGCAGACTCCGACCCAGACGGCGACAGCGACCATAACATCAACACCAACGGCTACTGCAACAGCGACGGCAACAAGTACGGTGACGCAGACGCCGACCGTGACCCGCACTCCCACTCAGACGACCACGGCAACACAGACGTCAACCCCCACGCAAACAACCACTGTGACACAGACCGCGACGATTACACAAACGCCGACCATCACACAGACACCGACCATTACGCAAACACCAACCCGGACGGGCACACCCACACAAACCCCCACGCCGACCCTTGTCCCGCCGCGATTGTTCATGGACGTCAATGCCGATGCTGTGTTGGTTGAGGTTGGCCAAACCGAGGATTTCCACCTGGCGTACGGCAATATCGGTCCCAATCCTGCCTACAATACGGTTCTTGACGGCACCCTCAGCGGTCCCTGCTCCTATCTCGGTTCGGATCCCTTCCCGGTAACCATTGGGACTCTTGGTTCCATGGCCGGTGGAGTGCTGGATATCACCGTTCGAGCCGATGCTCCGGGCACCTGTCAGTTGCATGCGACCATATCAGCAACGAACGCGGCGAGCGCTTCAGACTCCGACAGCTTCCTGATGGCAATCTCCGTCCCAGGAGTGCCGGATCGTCGGAACGCCGTTGCGGTTCTCTATGAACGGGATCGCTTGAATGCGCAGGTGGATCGATGGCTGCGAGGGTTGGGCGGCCTTCTTGTCCTTCACCCTGGCGAAGGATTGACCTTCAGCCCGTAGATGGAAAGTCCGTTCAGATCTGCATTACGTCCTGCAAAGCTTGCAGGACTTTCTTTGTGACCTCATCAGGCATGAGTTGAGATGTGTCGAGGTAGATGTCGCAGTGCTCTCTCGCATGCTGCAAGCGGCGTAGCTGTTCGGCATAATCGGCTTCGTTCCAGTTGAGCTGCTTTCGCCGCTGGCAGGCATCATAAGATGCGTCCAGGTATATAAGAAGGTCTGGGGAAGTCAATCGCTTCCACATGTCTGGTACGAACGAGTGTTCCTGGGCGATCTGATGTGCGCGGAGACCGTGCTGCTCCAGTTGGAGTGCGAGCGTGGATTTACCCGCACCACAGGGGCCGACAATTGCGATAGAAGCCCGTTCCCCCTCACGTTTTGGCACGCGAATCTCCTAGCAGGTAATCGGGAAATCAACGCTCATTCGCCGGATGTCGTGTTGACCGTCGTCGATGATCAAGGCGACGAGTACGCTGATATCGTCAATGGGACGTCCCTGATCAAGCTCAATTGCACAGGAGAGAAGGTGGTCTGCCCAGGCTTGTGCGCTGGGTTCTGCTGACTGAATGAGATACTCAACTTCGTGCATGACATCGACACGTTTGCCGATACGGTCACCTGCGTGCAGAAGCCCATCAGAGTAGAGCACAGCGGCGAGATTGGGGACAAGGGGGATTTCCTCGATGCGGGGGCGAATGCCGCGACGTGTTCCGACCGGATCGCTGTCTTGATCGAGGAAGGTGATGTCACTCCCCCTGACGAGGACGGCTGGCGCATGGTTGTTTCTTGTGATGACCAGTGATTTTGTGTAAAAATCAACTGAGAGGATGTTGAGAGTCGCGGAGACCTTGCCCTGGCGGTACGTGTAAAGATAGTCCGAAGCAGCCCGGGCGACAGCGCCATCTCGGACTCCATCAGCAAGAAGGCTGATGGCTTTCCGGGCAACAACGTTAGCGATGGCTTTCGCAGATTTACCGGACATCTGGCCGTCGACCAGGACGAAGGAAACGCCTCCGCCGGGTCGTTCGACCATTTCAACGGTATCCCCGCTCTCGGAAGAGGCGTATTTCCCAATCTTCGCTGCAGCAAATAATGCGTCCATGCCTCGCATTCTACATCGGCCGGACGTGCAAGTCCAATCTGTAAGCCAATGGCAAGGTCGTATAGGATGAGAATACGATACATTTTTAGCATCGGTCTTCAAGCTGGCATTTGAATGCCGGAGGACAGTTTGGAAAACGCTGCTCAACAGTTTATCCACCTACCAACCGCAATAGAACGAGCGATTGGGCTTGCCTCGATGGACACGCGGAAGCCTGTGGCTGTGATCGGGGAGTATCCTGCCCACATGCCTGCTGTTGAAGTCGTCATGCAGGACCTTGTTCAAGCGTTGATCTTTCTTATCACGAGGACGATCGAAGAGACGAGCGCTCCGGAGGTCCGCATCCGTGCCGTACTTCCGCTGGCAGGGGATATTCCCGAGGAGCTTCAAGCTCGCCCGGACAGTGTTGAGATTCTTCAAGAAGGGGGACCCTGGGCTCTCGTCATCGTCTCTGATGTCGACTCTGCAACGCGACTGCTGGATAGGACCATTCCGCATGCTGCATTTCCCGAGGATGCCTACAAGCCTGAATCCATCTCCAATGTGCGGGCGCTCATTGAGCGGCAGAACGGGCATATCTGGATGGCGCGCAAGCGTGATGTCGGCGTACGCTTCGTCCTGGCGCTGCCCCTTCATGCAGCCAGCGGGGCCGGTGCCGATCTTTCATCCCTGCGACGAATGGTTGAGACACACCTCACCGAGGAGACCGGAAAGCAACGCCTTCTCGTCTATGTCGAAGCGGAGGAAATGCGGCAGCTTCTCGAGGCAGACTTGCAGCAGGCTGGTTATGAGGTAACCGTGGCTGAGCGCGGGGAGGAGGTGCTGACTATCTCACGCCGTGTCCAGCCCGATATCATTCTGCTTGATCTTCTGGCGAGATCGCCGCAGGCGTTTGATATCGCTCTCGTGCTGAAGCAGGATAGAAGTACCCGCTCGATCCCTGTTCTTTTCCTTACGGCAACGTTTACCCCTGCTGATGGGATACAAATGGGCGCTGTTGATTTCGTGCTCCGCCCTGTCGGCACGGGCGCGCTGCTCAGCGCGGTGAATGCCGTCATGAAATCGGGTCTGGACCCTGCATCCCGCCTTCTCGTCGTGGAACCGGATGATGTGGTGCGCGAGAATCTGCTGATGATGATCCGGGCACATGGCTACCTCGTCACCGAAGCGGGCGGGGCGGAAGAAGCGCTTGCGTTGGCTGAGCGGTTGATGCCCGAGCTCGTCCTGGTGAACGCGACCGTTGCGCGCAGCAGAGACTATTTACTGATCAGAGCTTTGAGGCAGCTTTCCAATGAAATGAAGATCTATGTGCTGGCTGATGCCTTATCCGACGAGGAAGGTCGGGCTGCCATGACGCGCGGGGCTTCGGGGTATGGGGAAACAGACAGACTGCCGGAGCTGCTATCGAAGGCGCGCAATGGTGGTGTGTCGGGTCTGGAAGGGGATCGCTTCCACTAGTAAACGTGGACGACGGTGCCGTACCCCGTCTCCATGTGAACATCGTGTTCGATAGGGGGATTCGTCCAGCGGAAAAGCCATTTTGCTTCTTCCGGCCGCATGTTTACACATCCATGACTGCTCGGGCGCCCATAGTTGCAATGCCAGTAGGTCCCGTGAAATGCGACCCCGGTTTCATGGAAGAAGGAAACCCACGGCACACCCGGGAGTTCGTACGCTTCAAGATTGTCGGTGAGATGCCCGTCGCCCATATGGCGTAGAGGCATCTTCTTATCGATATAGAACCGGCCTGTCGGTGTATCCGTGGGGATCCCGTTTCCACCGTCTGGATCGCGGTCCGGGACGCCGCTTGAAATCCGGGTCCGGAAGACGATGCGGTCCCCTTCAAAGGCCATCATCTCCTGCTGAGCGATGGACACTTCGATGCTCTTCTCATGGCTGGGAACATCTGGGGAGATGGGTGTGATTTCATCCGCCTCAATCCGACGGAGATGTTCTGCCCGGGCGTGGTAGGGGAGGTGAAGAAGGTCGTCGACGATCCGGTACCAGAGTCGTCCGTCCTCGCCTTCTTCGAGCGCTTCAACCCAGTGCAGGGATTGGTAGTACAGGCGGTAGAGCGGATCGGACTGGGCAGAGGGTTCACGGTATGTCCTGGTGAATGGAACACTGATTTCAAACAGGGCGCCTTCATCCGAGAAATCGGCGCGTGGTCTCTGCAGGTCCCAGCGGACAGGTTGGATATAGCCGGAATGGACAAAGCCATCTGCGATGCGGTACCAGACCGGGTTGTAAGCTGGCCCATCGTCGGCAAGGAGACGTTCCAGCAAGGTGAGGATGCTGTCGCGCTCGATGAGCGCACGTTGAGGAGCGCTGAAGGAGGGCTCAGAATAGAGGCCGATCCACGACACGGTGACGCGCCCAAGGCGATCAACATCAAGCGCGCTCGCCCGGCGAAAGGGAATGGCAAGAGCGCCTGCAACCGCCCCGGAAAGTTTAAGGAATGCCCTTCTGGATATTCGCTCAATCATACGGGTATTGTACCGAACACCACCCTGGCCGGCAACGGAGCGCCGGCAGGCTCCAATTGGCCCTGTGAGAAGATGGTATAATCGCCCATCTTCACCGCCGGATGCGAAAGGCGAGATACAAAGCGAGGTGAATGCTGCGAACGTTCATTGCTCTTCCGATCTCAGCATCGATGAAATCAGGATTTCATGACGCCATCGAACCGCTGCGTTCTGCCTTGCCGGCAGGAGTGCGCTGGGTCCCTGAAGAGAATATCCACCTGACTGTGAAATTCCTGGGGGAACAACCTGCTGCACGTATCGACGCGATGAAGCCACTGCTCCAATCTCTGGTGCAGCGCATTCCACCGATGTCCCTCACGGTGGGCGGGGTGGGATGTTTCCCGAGCCCGAGTCGTCCGCGCGTACTGTGGATCGGTCTGGAAGAACCCACCGGAACGCTTAAACGGCTCGTGATGGACCTGGAACAGACGTTGGAATCCCTGGGCGTTGAACCCGAGCGACGATCGTTTCACCCGCATCTTACATTCGCAAGAATCAAGAAACCTCTCTCGAAAGGTGAGCTGGAGCGCTTCCGTCACCAACTTGATGCGCTGCACATGATCACCTTTGGAGAAGAAATTGTGAATGAGCTTGTTCTCTTCCGGAGCGATTTGCGGCGGGAAGGCCCTCTGTATTCCGCGCTCCACACATTTCCCTTTGAAGGTGGAACATGAAGCGAAAGTGGATTGTAGCCGTTATCGGCGGTGCTGAATGCAGTGATGAGGAAGCACAATCAGCAGAACAGATCGGCAGGGGGCTTGCGGAACATGGCTGCATGCTTGTTTGTGGTGGGGGTAGCGGTGTGATGGAGGCAGCATGCCGGGGAGCGTCTGGTGCGGGTGGTTTTACCATTGGCATTCTTTCCGGACTCGATGAGGATCCGTCCAATCCCTACTTGAGCCTGGTTGTACCGACGAACCTGGGCGGAGCGCGCAACCCGCTGGTGGTCTCGACGGGACAGGTTGTCATCGCGGTTGGTGGCAGCTATGGTACATTGTCTGAGATTGGTCATGCACTCAAACTGGGGCGAGAGGTGATAGGATTGCACACGTGGAAACTCGAATCTCCTGCCCAACAGGAGGGCAGGATTATCCATGTTGAGTCGGCAGATGAAGCCGTTGAACGAGCGCACCTCATCCTCAAGAAGAAGGAGACAAGATCGTACGAATGACTGAACAGGCGCTGGAGTTAGCCCGCAAGATCGTCGAGGTACTGGACGAGAAGAAAGGTGAAAACATCCTTCTCTTGGATCTTCGTGGAACGTGTGGATTCACGGACTTCTTTGTTCTCTGTGATGGCGTCAGCGAGCGTACACTGGGAGCTCTCTCCGATGAAGTACAGCGCTCCGTGAAGACGAACTACAAGATGAACGCGAGGAGCGTGGAGGGGAAGAAGGAGAGTGGATGGATCCTTCTTGATTATGGTGATACAATCCTGCACCTCTTTTCTCCCGCAATGCGTGCCTACTATCGCCTTGAGGATTTGTGGAGTGAGGGGAAAGTCATCCTGCATATGAGCTAAGCAGCTAGATTGCGGATGTATCTTAGGCTGACGCGTGTTGTTGGAGATGTGCTGATCTTGAAAGGGACGAGCGGAGGATTGCCCTCCGCTCGAAAGATTCATGGTTGTCTTTTCTTGAATGGCGGGGAAGGATGATCGTACATGAAGGGATGTATCAATCGTAAATCCACCTGTCGGTCGATCGCTCCCAGTTGACGAGCTCCTCCTGTGAAAACCAGAGCGCGATTTCCTTTTCGGCTGTGTGCGGGGCGTCGGATGCATGGGTCAGGTTACGGCCAATGGTGAGTCCAAAATCATGCCGCACGGAACCAGGTGCCGCTTCCGTAGGGTTCGTGGCGCCCATCGTTTGACGCACGGCTTGAATGGCTGATGGACCTTCCCAGACCATGGCCAGGACCGGTCCTGAAGTAATGTAGGAAATCAGGTTCTCGTAAAAGGGTTTGCCTTTGTGAATGGCGTAGTGTTGCTCTGCAAGTTCGAGGGAAACACGCTGGAATTTCGCCGCAGCCAATGTCAGCCCGCGTTGTTCAAGCCGGAGTATGATGTGTCCGATGAGACCGCGCTGGACGCCATCAGGTTTGACCAGTACAAACGTTTTTTCCACGTTTCCCTCCATAAAGCGTAAACTCGGGATCGCACCCCGAGTTCACCTGAATTCGAAACTGGTGTTCCACTCTTACGCGACTTCCATGCCGCGCTGGTAAGCCTGTACAGCCTGGTCGACCTGGCCGTCTTTCATATAGGCATCTCCGAGCGTCTGCCAGAGTTCGGGTTGGCGCTCATTTGCTCTCAATGCTTCCTCGAGCACCGTGATCACCTCGCCAAGATTCTTCCCGCGCTTTATCAGCTTCCCGTAGAGTTTTACCGCACTGTCCGTATCACCGGCAGCCAGCAGCGTCTGAGCTGCGGATAGCGGATCCTCTTTGGGGGATTCCTGGTCAGCCTTGGGTTCAGGCGCTGGAGGTGCTGGCGGTGTCTCTTCAACAGGGACAGGTTCAGGTTCCATCTCCATCGGAGGGGGAGGTGGCGATGCTGTCGCTTCTGATTCGATGGGCTCAGGCGTGACGGTCGTATCCAATTCGGGTGCGGCTTCGAAATCCGGCTCGGGTTCAATATCGCTCTCTGGTGCGGCGACGGCCACGTCCATTGTCGCTTCCGGTTCGATGACCGTCATCTCCGGCTCGGGTTCAATGACAGGCTCAGACGTTATGTCCTCGGCTTTCATGGTCACTTCGGGTTCTACAACTGGAGGTTCGGGTTCGACCTGCTCGACGACAGGTTCCGGTTCAGGCTCGACACTCGTTGGCGCCGGGGCTTCCGGCTGGGGCTCCATTGTGGTTGACGCAGCTCCTCCATCGAGCTCTTCCGGCTCGGCGAGGTCCTGCAGCCAACCGGCGGCAGTATCATCTGCTGCTCCGGCAGGTCGATGAATCTCCAGTGATTCATCCAGCCCGCGTGTATCAGCCAGTTCTTCCAGCCAATCCAGCCCTTCCTCGGTGGTCTCGGGAAGGGGGCCTTCGGCAGCAGGGGCGACCTCGGGTGCGACCGTCTCGGCTTGCGGAGGAGTAGGAGGCGGTGCCGCTTCGGGTCCTTCCTGCTGAACGGCGAGGGTCTCGAGCCACTCCATGACGTCGCCATCGTCAGCATCCGTCAAATCGATGCTTTCAGCCGTCGGAGCTGGTTCAGATGGCGTTTCCATCGTTGGGACGTCCGCTTCCGGTTCTTCGCCCGGTTCACCAAGTTCCTGCAGCCATTCCATCTCTTCCTGAGGGATGGGTTGCGACGGTAGAGAGGCGCTTTCGTCCTGGTGAAGCCAATTGGGAACAGCGGTCTCTTCGGCATCATCGACGACGGGTTCGGGCGTGGAGGGCGCGGCCTCGGTCTCCTCTGCAGCCGCCGAATCCGCTAACCAATCCAGATCCATCTCGGGTTCAGGTGCTGCTGTGGAATCCTCGACCCCAATGCCATCCAGCCAGTCCAGGGATTCCGCCTGTCCCGGCGCCTCAGGTTCCGGTTCGGGTTCGCCGATGCCGTCGAGCCAATCCGGTTCCTGCGTCCCGAGGCCTGATGGAGTTGGTTCTTCCTCGCTGGAAAGCCAGCTTGGTGACGCCTCTGCAGCCGGCTCTTCTTCAGGTTGAGTCAGTCGGGCAAGCCAGTCTTCTTCGGCAGGCGTTTCTTCTTCCTGTGGGGCAGGTTCTGCTGGTTCGATCCGGCTGAGCCACTCGGCACCTTCTTCAGGTGTCGGGACTCCTTCGTCTTCAATCGTCAGCTCTTCCGGAGGAGCTGCTTCTTCTTCAGAGGATCGGAGATTGGAAATCCAGTCAGCGGACTCTTCCTCACCTTCTTCCACGGCATCCGGTTGTTCCCCGCCGGCAATTGCCTGCAGCCAATCAGGTGCTTCAGCCTCTGCCGTGGGATCCGGTTCTTCTGACGGCGCTTCCTCTGCCTCGGATGGGGTGATGATTTGAGGGGCGATTTCAGGTTCTGCTGCAGCCTGGGCGACACCATCGAGCCAGGATGGTGTTTCGTCAACACCTTCCTCGCCTGTCGGTTGTGCTTCGCCTTCTTCATCACTCATCCAAGAGGGAAGATCGCCCTCGGGAGCCACTTCACCCGGTTCGGCTTCTCCTGACTCGGCTGAGGGTTCCGCTCCCGGTCGATCGCCCAGCCAGGTCACGATCGTTGCGGTTGCACCCGGGGATGCTTCCTCCAGCCAGGATGGGACGTCTCCTGGTTCCGCTTCGGCGACATCCTCCATCTCCGGGCTCTCTGTTGTCTCAGCAGTTGGTTCGGGTGTGACTTCAGCCGCATCAGCAGCGATGTCGTCGAGCCATCCGGGAGGTTGAGGTGCATCTTCGGGTTTGACGTCAACAGGTGCGGGGATGGCGGGTTCTGGAGTCTCCGGTTGAACCGGTTGGGCATCTCCAGCCGTATCCTCTGGTGCGATATCCTGCAGCCAGGATGGTATCTCTGCTGGTGCGAGATCCCCCGTATCGCTCTGGGGGGTGGGAAGTTCACCAGATTCGAGAGCTTCTAATTCCTGCTCGGAGAAACTGACCGGTGTTTCCGGGACCTCGCCGTCCGACTCTGTCCAGCCGGCTTCACGCATCCAATCGGGAATGTCCCCGCTGTCCTGGGGGACATCGCTGGAAAAGGGCTGGGAGTCCGGCGAGATCTCCGCCGGCTGCTCCAGGGGAGCTGACGGTTCGGGCGCTGGAGCTTCGTCGTGCTGTTTCTCGAGTTCCGCCATCCATCCGGGAACTTCGCCTTCCTCTTCAAGGGAAGGAACAGCGGGTGCTGAATCCGTCTCTGGAGATGAGCTCCAATCAACAGGCTTAAGTTCAGCTGCCGGCATGGGTTGTCCGGGAACCCAGTCCAGCTTGGCAAGCCGGACCGTGGCTGGATCGACGGTGAGCGGGTCTGACATGGCGTTCTCGATGAACGCCATGTAGGGGTCAAGCGATACCAGTCTGCGGAGATAGGCGCGAGCGTCATCGTTGTTGCCTGTGCTTTGCAAGGCGCCTGCAGTAATGCGGTTTGCTTCGAAGCAGAATGGCAGGTCTTCGAGTACATGTGCAGCAGCTTCTGCTGCTTCAGCAAGCTGCTCGGTGTACCAATACATCTTGGCGAGGATGACTTCTAAATCGGGTCGATCGGCATCTTCAGCAAGCGCAGATTGAAGTTCTGCAATCGCCTGAGGATAGAGCTCGCCCTGCGCGTACATGCGGGCAAGCGCGCCGCGTGTCAAGCGTACTTTATGCGGTTCGAGACCGTCACGTCGGCCAATCAGACGCCGCAATTCCTGCTGGATGGCAGGGTTGGCTGGATTGGTCTCAAAAGCCCGCTCCATGTGCCATATCGCTGCGTCGATATTTCCCTCGTCCTCCCGGACGATCGACATGCCGATGTGCGACACGAAGTCGTCAGGAATGGCGGAGAGGACCCTTTGGAAGATGTCCGCAGCATCACCGTACCGCTTCGCCTCGAGATATGATTTCCCGAGTGAGCGGTATGTATCCAGGTGTTTCGGATACGTCTGGAGGATATGCCGGCAATGGGCAATGGCTTCATCCAGTTGGTCATGTTCGATCAGGTCGTCGATTTCTTTGGAGTAGGCGCGCAACGTTATATCAGGCATATGTCATCCTCGCAATAAGTATGCCCCAGTTAGGTAGAAGATGCAAGGAACAGGCCAATGGCGACAACCTTGCGACCTGTCTTGCTTCCTGCGCAGGGATTCCTGTGTTTCCGCACTCATTTTTCAGCCAGAGCCCAGAGATTCATGCCCGCTTCAAAGGTGCCGAATGAGACTTTCTTGATATCAAAGCCACCGCGGCCAAAATACCAGCCGAGAAGCGGGAGCGTATACACAAAGTCATGCTCGTCGATTTCCTCTTTACTCACCAGATTGATTCTGGCCATGAACTGAAGCAGGGGGTCGGTCCACGCGTTGGGGGTGGTGATGACAACGATACCGCCGGGAACCAGGACCCGGTGAATCTCTGAAAATAACAAAACCAGACTTTCCGGGTTGAGGTGTTCAATGACAGCGAGCATTGTTACAACATTGAAGTAGTTATCTTCGACGTCGATTTTCTGAACATGTTCCAGGTTGACCTGAAATGTTGTGATGTCGGGGGGGACTTCAGAGAGATTCAACTGGTCCATGGCAAATTTCTCACGGAAATAGGTGTGGGCGAGAAAGTAGGGATAACTTCCGCAGCCGATATCCAGGATCCGTCCATCCCGCAGATCAGCGGGGATCAAGGAATTCGCCTTATTGGCTCTTAACTGGGCGAGCCAGCCTTCAAGCAGTCCGGAACCTCGAGTCATGCAGTCAATCCTTTCCAGTCGGCGATGAGTCGGCATGAATTCCCATGATCGTAACCCAAGTGTCTTGATATGTCACTTCGAGTATTCCACTTTCCAGGGCGAGGTCGATGATCTCGAGCGCTGGCGGATACACGCCTGTGCGGTCATGCTCGATGAGGAAAGGAAGGTCTTCGTTGCTGATCAATAGAGATTGACCGCCTGCATCCTGCAGCCACAGCGGGATCTCTTCAGGTGTCTGAAGCGCGGCCAGCTCCCTTGCGCGTTGATATTGATCGCTATCAGGAAGGCAGGCAGGATGACAGTAATAGCCCCGTGCATCACCAAGCATCACAACCGGATCCTCGGCCGAAAACCTGTCCCGGACGGATAGATAGGCGGGGTAAGGTTTGATGGTCCGTGACAGGAACGCTGCATCCGTTTCGGTCCCTAGGAGCACTCCTGCAGGGCGGATTATCCAGAGAACGGCAGCGTTAAGGACCGTGACAACAGCCATTGCACCGAGCATGAGCGCCTGAGGGAGGCTTCGCATCCACAGCTTCTGGAACCGGTGCATTCCTTGCTGGAGCACATGTCCGGCGGATGCAGCGATCATGGGATAGATGGGAAGAAGGAAACGGGTTTGCTGGGTGGCGAATGCCCACAACGCCGTGCGAGACAGGATGAGGAGAATCACCTGCACAGCGCGCCGGTCTCGGCGGAAGATGGGGAAGAGGAGAGCCAGTGGCATGAGATAGCCGGGTGTGTCAACTGATTTCAGCACTGTACCGAAAGCTGCAGGCTGGGTGTAGAGGCGCAAGGGCACTAGGGCAAAGTCGGTGAGGCTGGTTCCCAACCCGAAACTACCTGCATAGGAGGCCAGCAGCGCGGTTCGCTCCTGATCCCAACCCAGGCCACCGAAATACCACGGAAAAACGGGATTGCCGAGCAGCACCCAATTCTTCAGATACCATGGCGACGCGATGACGAAGGCGGGGAGTACAGTGAGCAATACTGTCCGGACCACGCCGCGCAAGTTGGAGCGAGGGTGTGAAATGAGGACCGCCGCGCCAAGCAGCAGCGCAAGTCCAAGTCCAGTGTATTTTGTCCCTGCAGCGCAACCCAGGAAACTGGACATAAGGACCAGGATGCGCTCATCACCGGTCTCATCCCACAGGAAATAGCTCACAATGGAACCGAGTTCAAAGAGTGCCCAGCCTGCATCGATGTATGCGAAGGAGAGAAACGTGGGAAGCGTGGGAACAGTGGCGATTGTGATGATTGCCGGAAGAAAGGAATCTTCACCGAACAGTTGCCGACTCAGTACACCGGTTCCGAATACGAGCAAAATACCCAGGAAGAGATGGATTAATCGGGGAAAAATGCTGTCTCCTACACCCAAACCGATGCCAAAAACCAGATTGATATAGGCAGGGCTGTTGATCGCCCATTCCTCCGGATAGGGCATAAAGCCCCCATCTTCAAGCAGGCGCGTCGGCAGAGGGAGATGTTCTTTGAGGGCATCGTAGCTCCACGCGGGGGTGAGCGCGCTCGTAAGGCTCATCAATACGAGGGTTATCAGGAGCAGGAGGAGGAGGACATTGAAGAAGCGGCCTGGCAGAGAAGCAGGGCGACAGGCGTTCCAGGCTTGACCAAGTGTTGAGAACGCCGGGGTGATCACATCACCTGACCAGAGTGCCCACGCAAGAAGCGCAGTGATGATGAAACCAGTTTTGTACACCCCGGCAAAGACCAGCATTAGAAGCGAAAGACAGAGAGCTCCCAGCCCGGTTATGAAGCTGAGGAGCACGACGGCAGGGGGCTCCAGCTTGTCGAGGTTGAGCAGCCCAAGCAGTTTGAAGCCGGCCGAGCCGCATAATGCTGCAAAGATCATCGCCAGTAATAGGGAAAGGATGGTCTCGAAAGCCTGGATGAAACCGGTTGTTATCGCATCTGGACGTGGGAATACAAGGGCTGCGCCGAGTAGACAGGCGAGCAGGAAGAACAAGCGCAGCCGCTGCCAGGAGGGGGGAGAAATCGTCGTTGTCATCGGACACCATTGTAGGTTCTACGGAGTATGTGGACAACAGAATTCTGAATAAAAAAAGGCGCCTGCTGATGCAGGCGCCCTGAGTATCAGATGTCGAACGACGGCTAATTCGCCAGGTGGGATACCGTTTCTTCGGCTTCCGGAGAAAGCAACCCTACCGATCGGTCAGAACGGCGGATGGCAAACAAGACGGCGGCAATGCCAAGGATAATGGCAATCACCACACCGGGCGGATAACCGGAGAACTGCACCACGATTGGGGCCATGATCAACCCAACCATATTCATGACCTTAATCATGGGGTTCAACGCCGGGCCGGCAGTATCTTTCAGAGGATCTCCTACGGTATCACCCACGATACTGGCGTGGTGATTCTCCGATCCCTTGCCGCCGAAATGCCCATCCTCGACGTATTTCTTGGCGTTGTCCCATGCGCCGCCCGAGTTCGCCATGAAGACCGCCTGAAGCTGACCGCTGACGATCACGCCGGCGAGGAAAGCACCCAGCGCCTGTTCCTTGAGGAGCAAGCCCACAACGATGGGCGTGATGACCGATATGAGGCCAAGGGGGATCAACTCCTCCTGGGCTGCTCGTGTGCTGATTTCCACTGCCCGAGCATAATCCGGCGAACGCTTGCGGGTCCAGATCTCCGGAATACGAAGCTGACGCCGTACTTCAGCCATGATGTCCGATGCGGAGCGGTTGACAGCTTTAATCAACAGACCTCCGAAGAGGAGCGGCATCATGCCGCCGAGGAGCAAGCCGACAAATACTGTGGGATCAGAGAGGTTGATCACCTCCTGGAAGGGACCACGCACCTCGGTCGGCCAGACCCGTTTGATATCGGTGAAGAAGGAGCCATACAGTGACAGTGCAGCGATCACGGCGGAGCCAATGGCGACACCCTTGGTAATAGCCTTGGTGGTATTCCCGGCTGCATCGAGATCCGCCATTATCTGGCGGGCGTCGGCGTGCATCCCGGAGAGTTCGCCGATGCCATTTGCGTTATCGGCAATGGGGCCGAAGGTGTCCATGCTGACATTGTTGCCTGTATGGGAAAGCATGCCGACACCGATGAGGGAAACCCCGAACAGGATATAGGTGAAGGCATTGCTGGCTTCCGCTTTCATGCTGAACAAGAAGAGGCCGAAGACCAGAATCCACATCGCATTGAAGATGCCTTCAATCACTCGTTTTCGTGACATCTGGAAGATGAACATGCCAGCCGCTGCGATCCCTGCGACGATGAGGGAAATCTGCCCGATCGTCGCCGGCATATCCACGTTGTACATCAGGATGGCAGCAATCAAGCTCAAGATGACGACAGAGACAGCCCAAACGCTGGAGAGGTATCCCAGGCTCATCCCTTCGAGGATGACCAGGGCCGGGCCGAAGCGTGTCGATGCAGCGACTTCCTGCACGCGTTTGCTGTCAGCACTTGTGGCAAGCGCTGTGATGGGATTGAACGCCACGGCGAGTGCAACTCCGATGGCGACCAGAACGCCCATGCGCAGGTCCTGTGCGTAGAAGTAAGAAAGCAGGAACGCCGACACGATGGTGATGGCGCTCGAGACCTCGTAGCTCTTATACATGGCCTCTTCTGCGGATGCATCCTTCCAGAGTGAAACTGCATAGGTGCCGACAATCGAGCTGACGACGCCGATGCCGCGAACGAGCATTGGAACCACGATCCAGGTGATGTTTCCCGTGATGGCGTTCAGTGCGAGGCCGAGGATCAAGCTGGAAACGATGGTGACCTCATAGCTTTCGAAGATGTCGGCAGCCATGCCTGCGCAGTCGCCCACGTTGTCGCCGACGAGATCAGCAATCACGGCTGCATTGCGCGGATCGTCTTCCTCCATTCCCGCCTCGACTTTCCCGACGAGGTCGGCGCCGACGTCGGCAGCCTTGGTGTAAATGCCGCCGCCGACTCGCATGAACAGCGCCAGCAGGGTTCCGCCAAAACCAAATCCGAGCAACACGTCAGGAGCGGCTTTCCCGAAGATGATGAAGATAAGGGTGCCGCCAAGCAGGCCGAGGCCATCGGTGAGCATCCCTGTGATCGTACCGGAGCGGTACGCGATTTTTAGCGCCTCGCCATAGCCGATCCGTGAGGCTGCAGCAACCCGGACATTCCCCTCAACGGCCATGTTCATCCCGAGGTAACCAACAATCGCCGAGAACGATGATCCCATGAAAAAGGCAACAGAGCGGCCAATGGCGGTGTAGATGCGCGCCCGATCGCCGAACAATTCAGAGGCTTCTGCGGATGGGCTCACCACCCAGACGCTGAAGAACATGGCAGCCGTGAGGACAAGGATTAACACGACGATGGTGCGAAGCTGGGTTGTAAGGTATGCATTTGCTCCGAGTTTGATGTCCTGCCACACTTGCTGCATTGCCGGAGTGCCCTTGTCATAGCGAAGGATTTGACGGGCGAGCATGCCTGCATACAGCAGGGCAATGACAGCAATGCCAAGGACGGAGAATATCATGCTCCATTCAAATGTCGTCATATGCATGTGTTCCATTGACACCTCTCCTTTGGCGAAGCCGCTGATCCAGGCCCTACCCCTGGGATCGTTTTCCTGAAGGGCGGGGGGAGACGCGGATTACTCTTGGTGGATGGCGTTTCCCGACCCGCAGAAACCGAACGCTCACGCAGTATCCCGGCTGCGAGAAAGCACACACTCGTGGAAGGGATGGAGCATCCTTGGCTGTGAGGGCAGGAATCGTATTGACAAAGACCGTTCTACGAAGAATGCAGTTACCGGCCAGGACAACTGCGCTCTTCGATGAAGCGGAAACAACACCAGATTGGTACTCAGTCGTTCCATACCGCAAATTTCAAGACCTCCCATCGGCGATCCCGCTCGTCCTATCGGGATGTTGTACGGATATCCGGATATTAGGTTCGCGCGAGGCTGCCCGGAAGGACAACGGATTGTACTCATTGCGTAAGACCGTTGTCAAGACAAAGGAGAAGGTTTTATTCAGGTGATGAAAGAACGTTGTCAGCCGTTACGGCGTGAGCGAAATAGCCAGTGCGTGCTCGTCAAGAGGGGTATTGGAGGCGTTGGCGGTGCTGGACACCTCGACGTCGTGCAGGGAAGTGATGATTGCATGAGCCTCGTTCAGTGCTGAGGCCTGTACGCTGGATGTGATGCCAATCGCGGTCATTCCGGCTGTGGTGGCTGAGGCGATCCCGGATGGTGCATCTTCGATGGCGACACAGTCAATTGCAGGGATCCCCATCAGGATTGCGGCACGCGTATAGGGCTCGGGATGGGGTTTGCCGTTCTCCACATCATCTGCCGTGACAAGGACATCGGGGATGGGGAGACCGACGGCTGTGAGGCGTGCAGCGGCGGTGTCACGTGCGCCTGACGTGGCGATAGCCCATCGATTCGGGGGAAGGGACGAGATGAGCTCGAGTGAGCCGGGATAGCGCTTCAAACCGTCAAGGTCGAGGGCTTCCTCGGCATCCATCGCAGCAGCTTCACGTTCGACATCCAGGTGCGGTGCCACCTCCCGCATCACTTCAAGGTTGCGTTTGCCCGTAGAGATGGAGAGGATGGCATCGAGATCAATGCTGTGCAGGGCTGCCCAGCGCCGCCAGTGCCGTTCAACAATGGTGGAGGAATCTACCAGCACACCATCAAGGTCGAATACGATGCCTGCACACTTGAGTGTCAGCAAGATATCCCCCGCTGCCCGGAAACGAGAGCTGTTCGGACGCAAACCGGAACTATACCCGGGTGACGTAGTTGCCGTTGCGGGTATCGATGCGGATGACATCTCCCACGTTGACAAACAACGGGACGGTGACGCTCGCTCCTGTCTCAACGGTAACCGACTTGTTTGCGCCGGTCGCCGTATCGCCCTTGACGGCCATCTCCGATTCCACGACTTCCAGGTCGACGGTGGTGGGGAGTTCGAGATCGATGGGTTCGGAGCCAAACAGGGTCAGTTTCGCCTCGAGGTTTTCCTTGAGGTAGTTGACGTCATCACCCAGGACGTCTGCATTCAGGGCGGGCTGCTCGAATGTTTCTGTGTCCATGAAATAGAAAAGGTTGTCCTCACGATAAAGATACTGGACGGTCCGGTAATCCAGGCGGACATCCTGCACGCGATCACCAGAGGTGAAGGACTTCTCGATCAGGCTGCCTGTGCGCATGTTGCGGACCTTGGTACGAATGGTCGCTTTGCCACGGCCGGGTTTGTGGTGGGAGTACTCGACAACCTTGTAGAGATCGTCATCAAGGAGAAAGGTTACGCCGCTGCGGAGTTCATTTACATCAATCACAATGTCACATGTCCTTGTCTTGAGATGGTTGGATTATAGCCTTGCCTTTTTCGCCGCGTCAATTGTTGAACGCTCACTAGATGCCCAGCCATCGGGTCGTGTGTCGAGGGAGGTCTGCGATCGTCCCTTCGAGTACCCTGCATTGCGGGAGTGAGGTGATGAAGCTTCCACCATAGCGCTTGGTCAGCACCCGCCGGTCAAGAATGACAACCACGCCGCGGTCATATTGAGTCCGGATAAGGCGACCAAAGCCCTGCCGGAAACGGAGAATCGCCTCTGGCACCATGTATTGGTCAAAAGGAAATTCAAACGTTTCAGCCCGTGCCGCAACGATGGGGTCTGTAGGGACGTGAAATGGGAGTCGGGTGATGACCAGCACGGAAAGTGCTTCTCCGGGGATGTCCACGCCCTCCCAGAATGAACGTGTACCAAGCAGAACGGCTTTCTCTTCCTCGCGGAACGCTTCCAGCAACGTGTGACGTGAGGTCCCACTCTGCTGTGTAAGGAGGCGGATGTGCTCCTTTTCGAGGGAGGGGCCGATACGAGATGCCGTTCGCTGGAGTTGTGCATAGGACGTAAACAAGACGAGCGTGCGGCCCTGTGTTGCGCTGCATAACCGGAGGAGGGCGTCCTCCACGCCGCGCTGATACTTCTGCCGGTCGGATGGCTCAGCGATATCATTCACCAGATAGAGAAGCGTTGAAGTCTCATAGTCGAACGGAGATCCCAGGGCGAGTTCATCAGCGTCCTCGGCGGAAAGCCGTTGTCGAATGTAGTCGAATTCTCCCCCGGTCGTCATCGTGGCAGAGGTCATGATGATGGATTCTTTCTGATGCCAGAGATGTCGCTGAACGAGCGGTCCGATGTGGAGTGGAGCGCCGTACAGCGTTACCTGCGTGTCGCCTGAGGGAACTTCAAGCCAATAAATCTGGCCAGGGTCCGGTTCGAACAGCATCTGATCGATCTGAGTGAACAGCGTTTCAAGATCGCGATGCAGGGTCTGCGCAGCGACTGATGGGCTTTCGATGTCTTCGACGCCGGCATCGATCATGTCTTCGAGCATGTCGACAAGCTGAGCGAGGCCGGACAGAGTCCGGGAGAGAGGTTCGCGCAGTTCATCCCAGGCGATTTCAACATTGGACCAGGCAGGGAGTGTGCGCGTGGAGGGTTCGATGCGGATGCGCTGTGCGTAGCGGCTGGCTGGCTCGAATTCCTCGCGGCCCTGGATGAAAGCCGTCAGCGATTCGAACAGTGCGCGGCTGAGGCCGGTCGTGTGATCCCGGTAGGATGCCAGCGACGATACCGTCGACTGGATCTGGGCAAGCTGCGAGGGAGTCAAGGCCCTTCTGGCAATGGCAAGAATCTGCCGCAGCAATCCGGATCGTTCATTGCCAAGTTCACGGACTTGTGTGATGAACTCCGCTTCACGAATGCGAACTCTCAGTCCATTGGTTGTGGCTGATTCGAGGTGGTGGGCTTCATCGACCACCAGGTACTCATATTCGGGTAGGACACGGTTCCCGGTTGCAATATCCGCCAGCAGAAGGGCATGGTTGACGATGATGACATGCGCGCATTCTGCCTCTTGCTGCGCGTGGAAATAAGGGCAGCGCCCCTGCATGCGGAATCGGCAGCGATCCGGGCTGCAGTCCTCGCCTTCTGCGGAAACCTTCATCCAGAGTTGCGGTTCGCCGTACGCAAGATTGATCTCGCTCCGGTCGCCGCTGCCCCCTTGCTGGAGCCACACGAGCACCTTCGCCAGAACCCGCATTTCATGCGGGGAGCGGGGACCCAGCGTGAGCATGGCTTCGAGACGTCGCGGGCAGAGATAGTTGCTTCTCCCTTTGAGCACAGCCGATCTCAATGGCTTTCCCGTCGCTTTCCGCAAGGCGGGGATGTCCTTCTGGAAGAGCTGGTCCTGGAGATTGATCGTGTTCGTCGAGATAACAACGCGCTGTCCATTGCTCTCCGCCCATGCGAAGGCTGGAATGAGATAGGCCATTGACTTTCCCGTACCTGTGCCCGCTTCCACCAGGAGGTGTTGACTCTCGCTGAACGCGTTCGCCACAGCTTCAAGCATGCGAATTTGCTGAGTCCGATGTTCGTAAGCCGGGTGAGACTGAGCGAAAGCTCCACCTGGCTCTAAGGTCGAAGCGAGCTCCTCGGCATTCAGAGGGGCTGGCTCATCGACGGGTGTGAGGGGGGGAGGCATCTCTCCGATCGTTGTGAAGGTGGGGCGGAAGGAGGGCTCGGGTTCGATGCCACGTTCGTATAACTCTTCCAGCGCGGTTTCAAACAGCCATCCGCCACCCCAGGCCACCTGTTCGCCAAGCTGAGCAATGGTCGCAACCAATTCCGGGGATAGTTCCTGGATTTGTTCGTGTAGCCGCAAGAAGACATTGCGCGTGGTAAGTGCATCATCGAGCGCTCTGTGCGCGCTGCCAATGGGGATGCCCATACTCAGGGCCAGTGCGGAAAGCCCAAAGCGGCTGGAGGAAGGAAGCAGGACGGAAGCGAGGTCCAGGGTGTCCAGCATCTGATTGTCTGCGAGGAGGGAAGGAAGTCCGTGCCGCATCCCTGCCTGGCGGAGGAAGTCTCGATCGAAAGCTACATTGTGCCCGAGGATGGGGAAGTCAGCGAGGAACGTCTCAACATCCGTAAGGACGTCCTGAATGCGAGGTGCTTCAGCGACCATGGCGTTGCTGATCCCTGTAAGGTCCGTGATCACAGAAGGGATGGAACATCCCGGGTTGATGAAGATTTGGAATTCATCCTCGATGCGATTGCCACGAAAACGAACCGCGCCGATTTCAATGATGGCGTCGTGGCGTGGGTCCACTCCAGTGGTCTCGAGATCAAGGGCAATAATTGTGTCCATGCTGGCTCCGGCGTGGATTATAGTATACTCGCGCGGCGGCATGAGGGCGCGGTGTCTGTGCCGCCAGAACCCAGGAACGTTTTCCATACTACGGTGTTCCTTCTTGTTGAGGGAGACCGTCTGGAGACTCCCTGCATGACCTATGAAGAACTGGATGATATGGCGCTCGTCGCAACCGCTCCGGATGATCCGGATGCTTTCGGTGAGTTGTACGAGCGGTATATGCGGAAAATGTACAACTACATTTACTATCGCACTGGCAATGTCCAGGATGCGGAAGACTTGACGGCCAAGGTTTTTCAACGGGCCTTCCGGCATGTGCACCGCTTTGAGGATAAAGGGGTCCCTTTCTCAGCCTGGCTGTATCGCATCGCTCACAATCTCGTCGCCAACTGGCACCGAGATCATAGCAAGCGGACGATGGTGCCGCTGGAACACTATCACCGTGATGAGGGTGCTGGCATCCATCCTGAAAAGGAGGCTATTGCCGGTGAACGGACCGCCGAATTATTGAGTGTCCTGCGTGAATTGCCCGAGGATCGGCAACAGCTTCTCATTCTGAAGTTCGTCGAGCGGCTGTCGAATGCGGAAATCGGCGCCATTATGGGACGAACAGAGGGTGCAGTGAAGAGCCTGTACCACCGCACGCTTACCTCGTTGCGGAAACAGGCGGAGAAAGGTGAACTCGGAAACCTTGCGGCGGAGGAGTCGGTTTCCAGTCTGGACACTGCAGATGGAGTTGAGCATGACTAACAACGAGGCAACGAACGGAATGTCCCGGCTGGATGTGGAAGCATTGCTCGCGGACGTATTGGTTCCAGTTGATCCGCGCCCCCGGTTTACAAAGAAATTGAGGGCTCGATTGGTCAATTACCGTGGTGGACGCCCGTTTTCCGGCTGGACAGCGATTGTGGTTGTGGCTAGCGTTGTCCTGATGGTTGCAAGTTTGCTGGGCATGCTCATCCGCTTCATCGGTGGGGGGGCGCATCTCATCGCCACGCTGACGAGACGGCAGAGAGTTGCAGGTTGAACGAACCCATTGGAATGACCCTGTACGTATGAAACGAGGCGGTCCATGTTGACCGCCTCGATGGTTTTTCATAGGTATTGGGGCTTTACAAGAGACCCCATTCGGCAGCCAGCCCATCCTCCATCATGCTCGGGTCCCACGGTTCAAGCCCGAGGTTCACGAAGGTCATCTTACCAGTAATATCCTCGGCCTTGCGCGAGGTGCTGTCGAAAAGGGCTGGCGCGTAGGGGCAGAAGGGGGTTGTGAGGATCATCTTGACCTTGAGTTCATCCTCCACCAGTTCAACATCCCGTATCAGACCGAGTTCAATGATACTCAATCCGAGTTCCGGGTCCTTCACGTCCCGCCAGCCTTCTCGAAGAGTTGTCGCGAGTTCCGGGTGTGTCTGGTCAAGCTGCCATGTGATGGTATTTGAACGGTCATCATGAGTCATGATCGTGCTCCAACATACTGGCGCGAACGACAAAGGTGCATCGGTCATCGCCCTGCATCTGGCAGCGAATTCGCTCCACAGGCATATCGAGGGCTCTGGCGAGAAAGGTTTCATCGATCAGGCATATTTCTGGGTGTTCCTGGCCAACCTGAAGGTAGGGGCAGTTGAGCTCGTGGATCAACACATCTTTTCCTTCAGTGTCGATTTGAACGGAGAAACCCTCCTCGTTAAGAAGTTCCTGCAGTTCCTCGAGTCGCGCCTCCGGTGAGAGGCGGTTCAGCGATTGCGCATACTCATCCGCCATGGAATTCGCAACCTGGTACATCAAGTCGGCGATTTTTTCCGCCGGGACAATGTCCTTGAGATGATGAAGCAGGCGGTTTGTGAGGCGTAAATACCGGGTGGGGAACTGCTCCATGGCTTTCGGAGTCAGGGAGAAGACCATGCGCGGCCTTCCAACACCATGACGTTCCTGGACATAGGAAACCAACTGTGCAGCTTGTAACGATGTAAGGTGATGCCGGACCGATACCGGGGTAATCCCCGCGACTTCAGCCAGTTCATTGACCGTGCATTCACCACGTTCTCGCAGAATGTCGATGATTTCGTCGCGCGTTTTTCGTTTCATGCGGGGCAGTATATCAGTCGCAGCATGCATCGTCAATGAATAGGATGAAAAATATCATAAATAACCGCGGATTGGCAATTTTCGTGATAAATATGGGCAAAATTGACAATAATTATCCGTATGGATATAATGCCTTTCGTACGTTGCGGGAATCAATCCGCTTCGAGGAGGATGCATGTCAGTTCAACTTGAAATCAAGAATCTCCACGTCTCTCTGGAGGATACCGAAATTCTCAACGGGGTAGATCTTACCGTCAGGCAAGGCGAAATCCATGCGCTGATGGGACCCAACGGTACGGGCAAATCCACGTTGGCCAAGGTGCTCATGGGGCATCCTGCCTATACCGTGACGGATGGATTTGTTCGCCTGGACGGGCAGGACATCCTGGAGATGGATACCGATGAACGAGCCAGGGCCGGGCTCTACCTTGCGTTCCAATATCCGGTCGCCATCCCCGGTGTCACCGTCGCGAACTTCCTCCGGACAGCGATGAACGCGCACCGGCGGGAGCGTAATCCCGATGATCCCGGAATCTCGGTCGCCGACTTCCGCAAAGCATTGCTCGAAAAGATGGACTTGCTGGACATGGCTCCCGAATTCGCCGGACGTTACCTGAACGACGGATTCTCCGGTGGGGAGAAGAAACGGGCCGAGGTCCTACAGATGGCCATGCTCGAGCCGTTGATTGCCATAATGGACGAGACCGATTCCGGCCTGGATATCGACGCGTTGAAAATCGTGTCCAGCGGTGTGAATCGACTTTCAGGTCCTGAACTCGGCATCCTCCTCATCACGCATTACCAGCGCATCTTGAACTACATCCAGCCTGATCACGTGCACATTATGATGGATGGAAAAATTGTCAGGTCCGGCGGAGCGGAGCTTGCAGAGCAGCTTGAAAAGGAAGGGTATGCGACGATTCGCGAGACGCTTGAGGCGGGTAGCTGACCATGGCGACAAAAGCAGACCGCGAGCAGTTGACAGGACTTGACGAATATCAACACGGTTTCAGTGATCCAGATGTGAGTGTCTTTAAGACGCGCAAGGGTCTGGACGAGGATGTGGTCCGGCAAATTTCCAGGTTGAAAGGCGAACCGGATTGGATGCTCGATTTTCGCCTCAAGGCGCTGGCTCATTTTGAAGAACGACCGATGCCCAACTGGGGTGGTGATTTATCACGGCTCGACCTCGACGACATCTACTACTATGTGCGTCCTACCGAAGCAGAAGGGCGTTCCTGGGACGATGTTCCGGAGACCATTAAGAAGACCTTCGATCGTCTTGGGATCCCTGAGGCAGAGCAGAAGTTCCTTGCAGGTGTCGGGGCGCAGTACGAATCGGAGATGGTGTACCACAGCGTTAAGGAGCATCTCGAGGAATTGGGCGTTATCTTCGTCAGCATCGAAGACGGCCTGCGCAAGTACCCAAACTTGTTCAGGGAGTATTTTGGCACCGTCATTCCGTATACAGACAACAAGTTTGCGGCTTTGAACAGTGCCGTGTGGTCAGGCGGGTCCTTCGTCTATGTGCCGCCCGGTGTCAAGGTGGACATGCCGCTTCAAGCCTACTTCCGGCTCAATGTTGCCAACATCGGCCAATTCGAGCGGACGCTGATTATCGTTGATGAAGGCGCCCAGATGCATTATGTCGAAGGGTGTACGGCGCCAACCTACACCACGGATTCCTTCCATAGCGGGGTGATTGAAATCATCGTAAAAGAAGGCGGGCGCTGCCGCTATACGACGATCCAGAACTGGTCGCAGAATGTCTACAATCTGGTGACCCAGCGCTCCATGGTTCACAAGAACGCAACCATGGAGTGGGTGGATGCCAATATGGGGAGCAAGCTCACGATGAAGTATCCCTCATGCTATCTGGTCGGAGAGGGAGCGCACGGAGAGATTCTCTCGATGGCGTTTGCTGCAAGGGGTCAGCATCAAGACGCCGGTGGCAAGGTCATTCACGCTGCACCGAACACCTCGAGCAAGGTCATTTCCAAATCCATCAGCAAGGGAAGCGGTCGGGCATCGTACCGCGGGCTCCTCAAGGTGGAAGAGGGGGCTGTGAATTCGCGCTCCAACGTTGTCTGTGACGCATTGCTCCTCGATCCCGAATCGCGATCGGATACGTATCCCTACATTGAGATCGATGAAGATGCTGTGAACATCGGGCATGAGGCATCGGTTTCGAAAGTCGGTGAAGAGCAGTTGTTTTACCTCATGAGCCGTGGATTGAGTGAGGAAGAGGCGACAACCATGGTCGTCTCGGGCTTCATCGAGCCGCTTGTGAAAGAGCTGCCGATGGAATATGCCGTTGAAATGAATCGGTTGATCCAGCTCCAGATGGAAGGTTCAATCGGATGACCAGTATACAGGATAGAGAGAATTCATCCATGAGTGGAACACAGACAGCGGTTCGAAGCACCCGCCGAACGCGAGAACTCATCCTCCCCTTTGTGGAAGGCTCGATTGCAGAGCTGGCTGCCGGTCGCAAGGAACCTGACTGGCTGCGGGAACGGCGGCAGGAAGCGTGGAAGACCTATGAGGCGCTCCCGGTCCCAACGCTTAAAGATGAGGCATGGCGCCGCACGGATTTGCGCCGGATGCCGGTGAAGGATCTGTCCTTTACCCGGGAATCCTCTGCGGAGTTTGAACGGGAACAACCGGACTGGCTTTCCGGGCCAGCAGCTCTTCTGGAACTGACGCCGTCGAGATCTCCGAAACTGGATGCCGATGAACAGCTTACCGAGCAGGGCATTATTGTTCTTCCACTGATCGAGGCGGCAAGGAAGCATCCCGAGATTCTCGAACAGCATCTGGGTCATCTCGTTCCACCTACGGCCGGCAAGTTCGCCGCCCTCGCTTCAGCCATGGCGGTCGATGGCATGCTGGTCGTCATTCCGGAAGGCGTGCATCTGGCAGCCCCCATCCATGCGAGGGTGCGGCTGGGTGGAGCCGGTCAGGCTTATGCGACGAGGATGGTCGTCGTCGTGGAGAACAATGCATCCGGAACGGTCGTCTTTGAACGAACTTCGAGTGATGAAGACGATTTGTTCTATACAGGCACGGTGGAATTGTTCGTGGGAGACGGTGGCGCCTTGACGTTTGCCGATGTTCAGGCGTTTGGCACCAGGACGTGGAATATGACTCACGAGCGTGCCAGTGTCGGCCGCGAGGCATCCTGTGAGTGGATGACTGCAACGGCAGGCTCAAAGCTGACCAAGACGTTCCTTGATCTGGATCTGGTGGGAGAAGGCGGAAAGGGACGTGTCTCAGGCTTCTTCACCGTCCGCCCGGGACAACATCTGGACCTGGACACGCAGCAAAACCACCTTGCACCGCACACGACGAGTGACTTGCTGTACAAAGGCGCGCTACGTGGACGCGGGCGAAGTGTATGGCAGGGTATGATCTATGTGGCGCCAGGTGCACAGAATACGGATGGCTATCAGGCCAACCGCAACCTTCTCTTGAACCGTGATGCACGGGCGGATTCCATCCCCGGATTGGAAATCCTTGCAGATGACGTTCGCTGCACCCACGGCGCAACCGCCGGACAACTTGATGAAAATCAGATGTTCTACCTCATGTCCCGGGGACTCCGCCGCAGCGATGCAGAGCACCTCGTCATCCATGGCTTTTTCGCCGAAGTCATGCAGCGCATCCCGATTGACAGCCTTCGCCAACGTTTTGTTAAGCTTATTGATGGTACACTTTAACAGTTAATCTCAAGACATGGTGAGAAGGCGATGACAGAACAAGGATCATTATTTCGTTCGACGCCGATCGGCGAGAAAAACTATGATGTCGGTGATGTAGTCGATGTCAAATGCGATCATGAAATCGACGGTGAACGGCTCAATGATTGGCTTCAGGGGGTTGTCGTTCAAGCGGACGAGAAAATGGTTGCCGTGCAGTTCGTTGAAGATGTGTATCTCACCGACGGTTGGATGGTTCCCGACCATGTCCTCTGGTGCAGGCAGGATGGGGATACCATTCGCAAGTCCCAGCACCGCCGCAAGAAGCGCTGATGTGGTAAAGAATCGAGTTTGATGGTAGTGAAACCAGGCATCCGTGAGCAGATTCGAGCGGACTTCCCCACGCTCTCGCGGGAAGTCAGACCCGGCACACGCCTGGTTTATCTTGATTCAGCGGCCACAGCCCAGAAGCCAGAGCAGGTTCTTGGGGCGGTGGACGCGTTTTCCCGGAAACATAACGCCAATATTCATCGCGGCATTCATCAACTGGCAGAAGAGGCGACGGCGGCGTACGAAGCCGCGCGTGCGGGGATTGCAGCTTTCATCGGCACCTCACATCCTCACGAACTCATCTTTACCCGCAATGCGACTGAGTCACTGAACCTGGTCGCCCAGAGTTGGGGACGCAGCAACCTTTCCCCCGGCGATCGTGTGTTACTGACGGTGATGGAGCACCACTCCAACCTTGTCCCATGGCAGATGCTGGCGGAAGAGCTGGACCTGACGCTGGAGTATGTGCCCGTCTTGCCCGATGGCCGGCTTGACATCGATGTGATGCAGGACCAGCTTTCGCATGGTCCGCGCCTGGTTGGGTTTTCGCATATGTCGAATATGCTCGGAACGATTAACCCGGTCGCTGACCTGACACGCATGGCACACGACGCCGGAGCCGTGGTGGTCGTGGACGGCGCACAGGGTGTCCCGCATCTCCCGGTCAACCTTAGAGAGCTCGATGTGGATTTCTACGCGTTCTCCGGGCATAAGATGTGTGGTCCAACCGGGATCGGCGTGTTGTACGGGAAGGAATCGTTTCTGGACGCGATGCCACCCTTCCTGGGCGGCGGCGATATGATCCGTCGTGTGACACTCGAGGGCTTCACGACGAATGAGCTCCCATACAAATTTGAAGCCGGAACACCTGCAATTGCGCAGGCTGTCGGGCTTGGAGCGGCTGTGGACTATCTTCAGGCGATCGGGATGGACGTCATTCAGGAGCATGAGAAAACCATTACCGCAAAGGCCATGGAAGCGCTGGGGAACATCCCGGGGTTGAAGGTGTTGGGTCCTGACCTCGAACAGCGCGGCGGGGTCCTTTCCTTTGTGTTTGACGACGTCCATCCGCATGATGTGGCGCAGATCCTTGACCGCCACGGGGTGGCAGTCCGGGCGGGCCATCACTGTGCGATGCCGCTGCATGATGCATTTGGACTTCCTGCGACAACGCGCGCTTCCTTCTATCTCTATAACGATGAATCAGATCTGGACATGCTTGTTCATGCTCTGCATGATGTCCTCCGGATTTTTGGATAAGCTCATGGACGATCTTTATCGCGAGAATATCATTGATCACCACAAGCACCCCCGGATGCGGGGTGACCTGGAACCTCATGACATGGCATACGAGGATGAGAATCCTCTGTGTGGCGACCGCATTCGCATTGAACTCCGGGTCGATGACGCGGGAAACGTAACCGAGGCGGCCTTTTCCGGCGCAGGCTGCGCGATTTCACAGGCTGCGACTGACATGCTGCTGGAGAATGTGGTAGGCAAGACGGTGGAGGATGTCCATAATATGTCGAAAGAAACGGTGATGGACATGCTGGGTATCGAGCTGGGTGCGGTGCGATTAAAGTGTGCATTGCTTCCATTGAAAGTGTTGAAAGCTGCTGTCTATCAGGTCGACGATCCTGATGCTCGAACGGAACAGGATGACCGTGAAGGAGCAGGGGGTTGATGTTCAATTATCGGCAGGATAACACGGCTAAACTTAATTTCATAGCAGTGGGGGCGGAAGGCGACGTAGCAGAAGACGAGCCGCTTTTCGTGGATATCGGTGAACAACCCATCGCCATCGTTCTCCATCAAGGAGAGCTGTATGCATTTCTGGACGCCTGCAGCCACGATGGTGAGGTGCTCGCCGACGGGGATATTGAAGACGAGAATATCATTTGTCCCCGTCACGGCGCACGCTTCAGCCTGACCTCTGGCAAGGCTCTGACTCCCCCGGCAGTGAAGGACATTCCGGTCTACCCCGTGCGCGTTCGCAATGGCCAGATTGAGATCGGCATTCCCCGGGTGCCCGGATGAGACACCTCTCTTTTCCGGGAGTGCCTGACAGGGTCACTGTTTTAATGTATAAATATAGGGTTTGGACTTCATTTGAACCCATCGATGGGTTCAAGGAATTATGACGCAAAAGAAAAGATGAAAGGGAGTAACAACGATGGGCAAGAAGTGGGTTTACCTGTTCAAAGAAGTTGACCAGGCTGAGAAAACGGCCGGGTCGTGGGATGGCGTACGCAGCCTTCTCGGAGGAAAAGGCGCCAATCTGTCGGAGATGACTCGCATTGGTGTTCCCGTCCCACCCGGCTTTGTGATTACGACAGAGGCATGCAATACCTATCTCGAGGCGGACCAGCAGTTCCCGGATGGCATGTGGGATCAGGTACTTAAGGCGTTGAAAGCAACCGAGAAGGAAACGGAAAAAGGCTTCGGCGATCCCAAGAATCCGCTGCTCGTCTCCTGCCGCTCCGGCGCGAAAATGTCGATGCCGGGCATGATGGACACGGTGCTGAATCTGGGCCTGAACGACGAGACGGCGAAAGGCATGGTGTCGTTGACCGGTGATGAGCGTTTTGTTTATGATGCCTATCGCCGCCTCATTCAGGGATACGGCGCCATCGTCCTTGGCATTGACGATGAGAAGTTCGAGGACCTGCTGCATGAATACAAGCAGGCACATGGCTACAAGCTGGACCCCGAGCTCTCGGCTGACGACTGGAAAGCCCTGACGACACAGTTCAAGGACTTAATAAAGAAGGAAATGGGATTTGACTTCCCGCAGGATCCCATGGAGCAGCTTGAGCTCGCAACCAAGGCGGTATTTGATTCCTGGAATGGCAAGCGGGCTGTGGACTACCGCAATGCAGCTGGCATTCCGCATGACCTCGGAACAGCCGTCAACATCGTCACCATGGTCTTCGGCAATATGGGCGACGACTCCGGAACGGGTGTTGCGTTCACACGCGACCCGTCGACCGGTGAGCGGATAATCTGGGGCGAGTACCTCCTGAACGCGCAGGGTGAGGACGTCGTCGCCGGCATCCGCAACGCGACGGACATCGCACAGATGGAGAAGGAACTTCCAGAGGCGTTCAAGTCCTTCATTGACATTACTGCAAAGCTGGAAAAGCATTATAAGGAAATGCAGGATGTTGAGTTTACGATTGAGAACGGCAAACTGTGGATGCTTCAGACCCGTAACGGTAAACGCACCGCAAAAGCAGCCGTCCAGATTGCTGTGGACATGGCCCACGAAGGCTTGATCACCAAGGAAGTGGCGGTGGCGAGGGTGGAACCGGATCAAGTAAACAACCTTCTTCACCCCCAGTTTGATCCCAAGGTGCTGGCTGATGTGCGCGGAAAAGGCGAAATCTTTGCCTCCGGCGTCAACGCATCGCCTGGTGCTGCGGTCGGGCAGGTGTACTTCACCGCCGACAAGGCTGAGGAGATGGCCAAGGAATCCGGTCAGGATGTCATCATGGTCCGTCCCTTCACCAAGCCGGATGACGTGCACGGGATGCTTGCCTCGAAGGGGATCCTCACGAGCGAAGGCGGCGCAACGAGCCACGCAGCCGTTGTCGCTCGTCAGTTCGGTGTGCCCTGTGTTGTCGGCGCATCCGAAATGGAAATCAATATCAGTGGCAAGGAAATGGTCGCCCATGATGTGACTGTAAAGGAAGGCGATTGGATTTCCGTTGATGGCACAACCGGCGAAGTCTATGTTGGCAAGATCCCTACAACCATGCCTGCCTTTGAGGAGCAGAAAGAACTGCTTGAGCTGCTCACCTGGGCGGATGAAATATCAGCTCGTGAGGGCGTGCGCAAAGGACCGAAGGGCTTCCCGACGCGTGGCCTTCAGGTTTGGGCGAATGCGGACTATCCCCGTGACGCTCAGCGTGCGCGTGAGTATGGTGCCAGGGGCATCGGGCTCTGCCGCACGGAGCACATGTTCTTCGAGCCCGAACGGCTTCCAAGCGTTCAGCGCATGATCCTGGCTGAGACCTCGGAAGAGCGTGTTGAGGCATTGAATGAACTCCTGCCGCATCAGCGCGCAGACTTCGCAGGTCTGTTTGAGGCCATGACCGGGCTTCCTGTTATTATCCGCCTGATCGATCCCCCGCTTCATGAGTTCCTCCCCGAGATGGAAGGACTGATTGAAGAGGTCGCCACCATGAAGGCGAAGGGCGAGACCAAGGGACTGGCTGAAAAAGAGGATATGCTGGCAAGTGTGAGGGCGATGCATGAATCCAACCCCATGATGGGGTTGCGCGGCATCCGCCTCAGCATCGTCATGCCGGAAATCGTGGAAATGCAGGTCCGGGCCATCTTCGAAGCTGCAGCCGATGTCAAGCTTTCAGGCAAAGAGCCCAAGCCCGAGGTGATGATCCCGCTGACCGGACATGTCAATGAGCTGACCATCATCCAGCCGAAACTCGAAGAGATCGCAAAGAAGGTGATGGAGGAAAAAGGCGTCGAGTTTGAGTATAAATTCGGCACCATGATCGAGATCCCGCGTGCAGCGCTTACCGCTGGTGAGATTGCGGAATATGCGGAGTTCTTCTCCTTCGGCACCAACGACCTGACCCAGATGACATTCGGGTACAGCCGTGACGACGCTGAGCGTAACTTCCTGCTGACCTACGTTGAAAAGGGTATTCTGCCCCGCAACCCCTTCCAGGGGATCGACCGGGATGGCGTTGGACGACTCATGAAAATGGCGACCGCTGAAGGCCGTGAGAGCCGACCGACCTTGGAGGTTGGCATCTGCGGCGAGCATGGTGGTGACCCCGACTCGATAAAGCAGTGCTTCGAGTATGGTCTGAACTATGTGAGTTGCTCACCGTTCCGCGTTCCTGTGGCGCGCCTTGCCGCTGCGCATGCAGCACTCGGCGTCTGACCCGATTGAACCCGGTAAACCTACGGCGCACCCTTCAGGGTGCGCCGCTTTTGTTTTTGGGGATATTCAGTTGTGGGGGGAACGGCCAAGCCTGGCTATCAACAACCAGACGGCACTGGCATTAATGTTTTGGATCCGGAACTACTACTTCTTTTTCTTCTTCTTCTTGCTATCCTTCTTCTTCTTGTCAGCCATGCGCCCCTCCTTCTCCAGCATTTGCATGATTCTATGACTGAAAATGGACTTGTCAATACGCAATTTGCACTGGCGATACAGATATGAATTCACTTGTGGGAGCGGTCGAACGCAGGCGGCTTCGGGAAAGTCCATCTATAATGATGGACTGAATTCACGGATCTGATCCTTGAAGCAGGGAGATAGTAACGTGAACATCACCATGATGGCGCTGGGCTCTCGCGGGGATGTCTATCCATATGCCGCAATGGGCAAGGGGCTCGTCGCTCGCGGACACACGGTACGATTTGCAACCTTTGCGCTCTTCCGAGACGTGATCGAGGAAGCAGGGATGACGTTCGTCCATGTGCGAGGGGATATTCAATCTATGCTTCGTGATCCGGCAGGACGCTCCCTGATGGATTCGGGTCAGAATCCACTGCGCATGGCCGACGCCGTGTTGAAGATGCTGGGCGTTCTGGCAGATGGGTTTGCAGAGGATTTCAGTGCGCTGCTTGCCTTTGAGACGGACCTCATCATCAACCAGTTGCCGGGTGGGTTATACGGGACCGACCTTGCCGAAGCGCTGTCGGTACCACAGGTTCTTGCCGCCGTCATGCCGCTTGAGGCTTCGAATGAAATGCCCTTAATGGGGTTTCCCCGCAATCTCTCCTTCATTCCTGGATACAATCGTCTCACCCATTTCATCGGTCATCAGGTCGTCTGGCTGGGTTTCGGACGGGCGGTGAACCGCTGGCGGAAGAATACGCTCAGCTTGCCGCCGATCACCCGGCGGCAGTACAATCCTCCCTTTGGAAACCAGTCATGCACGGTTCTGAACGCGTTCAGCCCGTTCGTCGTGGTTCGCCCTGCTGACTGGGGACCGCATGTTCACATGACGGGTTACTGGTATCCGGAGGAGCCGGCATGGGAGCCTCCAGATGCGCTCACCGCGTTCCTGGAGGAAGGTGATCCACCGGTCTTCATCGGGTTTGGCAGCATGGCTGTCCGTGATCCAGATTCAACAACCGGGCTCGTGCTCACCGCGCTGCAAGAGACGGGTTTACGTGCTATCTTGCATGCAGGATGGGGAGATCTGGGCAGGCTGGCGTTATCGGAGGCGATTTTCCCGGTGGACTATGTGCCGTATGGCTGGTTGTTCCCACGCATGGCTGCAGTCGTACATCATGGTGGTGCGGGCACAACGGCTTTTGCACTCCGTGCAGGGGTCCCCTCGCTGGTGGTGCCCTTCCTGTTTGACCAGTATTTCTGGGGCCAGCGCACGCAGGATCTGGGCGTGGGGCCGGCGTCGATCCCACAGAAGCGGCTTACGGAGGACAATCTTGCGGCTTCCCTTCGCATAGCCACGAAGTCCTCTTCCATGCGGAGACGAGCAGCGGAATTGGGGAAGAAACTGCAGAGAGAAGATGGTATACAACAGGCAATCGACATCCTTGAATTGTCTTTCGAGGGATGAAACAACGTCACAGGGGGGCATCGAAAAGACCGGGACCGCTTTCATCGGATTGATCGTTCTGCATATCATTCCTCTGGTTGGACGAGAGTGAGCTTGACATGATAGGTACCTGGATCAATATTATCGCCATACTCGTTGGTGGCACGCTGGGTTCTTTTCTCGGGAATCGGATTCCGGAGCGATTCCGGGTGATTGTCATTCAGGGCGTAGGCCTGGTCGTGCTTGCCGTGGGCATCAACATGGCCCTTCAAAGTGAGAATGTCCTCATCCTTCTCGCAAGTATCCTCTTCGGCGGGTTGCTGGGGGAATGGTGGCAGATCAACCGCCGACTGGACAACCTGGGAGGTTGGCTGGAACAATCGCTGCAGCGTTTTCCGTTCCTCTCACAGGGCAGATTCATCGAGGGGTTTGTCACAGCAACAGTGGTTTTCTGCGTTGGCCCCATGGCGATTCTGGGAGCGATCCAGGACGGGTTAACGGGAGACGTTACACTGCTGGGGATCAAGAGCGTGTTGGATGGATTCAGCGCTCTTGTTTTCTCATCGGCGCTTGGAATGGGGGTGAGTTTTTCTGCCATTCCTGTTCTCCTCGTGCAGGGTTCCTTCAGCCTTGGCGCATCGGTTTTTGATTCCATCCTTTCGGAAGCGATGCTTGCAGAACTTACCGGTGCAGGCGGCGTCCTGATGATGGGGATTTCCCTGGTCATGCTTGAGATTCGGCAACTGCGCGTCGCCAATTTCCTGCCCGCCTTGCTTCTGGCACCGATCCTCGTTGCGTTGGCAGCATGGATTGGTTTTCCATGAATTGGTTTGAACCTTTTCGAAGACTCGATGGTATACATCTATAATCATCCTCGCTTCACCTCGGGGTTTATGCGGTAATGCCAGAGGAAGCAGCGGGCATGGTCCATGTCAGTGGTACTGCCAGACTCGTATGCAGGTAGCGGTTTGAAAACTTTTCTCCATCTGTACGGGTACGGGTTCTCTAGCTGATACCAATCGTGCCTCGACGGGTGCAAACAAAGCGGCAGGGGGGCTGGCTGATGACTGCACGCCAATATCGTGAATCGAAATGCCGCATGCAAGGTGTGTTTTCTACCTAACCAGCCATTTTCGAACGAAGGGTTGAGATGACATTATTCATTGCTGCCAGACGATCTCCCTCGCGCGTTCGGCTTGCTCTTCGCGTGCTGCTCCTGCTTGTATTTGCACTTGTTCTCGCCGGATGTGTGTCCAGCCGCGAGGACCGGTTCTGGACACATGCGCCGGGGTGGAGCCGGGCTCAGAACATCGGCATAACAGGGTCCATGCGTTCCGTCTCCATCGATGTGGATGACAATGGCACGCTGTACGCAGTGTATTTTGAGCTGGATCCCGAAACCGTGATGACTGTTCTCGCCATTGGTTCCGATGGGACAGAGCACTGGCGGTATTCGTTTGATACCGTCGACATCCTCGAAGGGCGGAACCCGGCAGTACTACGCCTCAATGACGGCGTGCATGTCTTCTGGATCGTACAGGGCAACCTGGTTGAGATGCACTTATCGGAAGAAGGCGAGTTGCTGGGCATCCCCACCGTGATTTCTCATGGTGAAAGTGTGATTAATTACGACCTTGCGCGCAGTGTAGATGGTGCTTACAGCATATGGTTCAGCAGTTCTCGCAACAACCCGGGAATCTACAGGCTTGATCCAGGTGAGGAGGGATACATGTCGACGCTTGTAGATAGCGATGGCGTTTATCCCGATATTGCCTACGATACCAATGGCGCTCTGCATGCGGTCTGGGCGTGCAACGCAAACCAACTCGACTCGATGACGTATGAATACCGTCTTTTCGATCAAGGCGTGAGTGAGCGGGAGGAGGCTTCCCGTACCATCGAACCGCTGCTGAGGTCCAGTGATGATGTCGAAGGGCCCACGCTTGGTCTGAACGGCATGCTCGTTCACATTGGCTGGATCACGAATATTCGCACCGGGATGCGCTCAGGTCAGGTTGAACCGATGATCGCCTCCTTCGTCCCGGGATTTGAGGAGACCTATTCTGCGCCAGAACAGATGTGGATATCGACGGAGTTTGACCTCCCTTACGAGGATTGGGAAGGCGACCTTCAGGCAGGGTCGCGCGTTGCCTGGTCATTTAATCGCTACGGAACTGATCAAATCAAGAATTTTGCAGGGCTTGCTACGGATGATGGAGAAACAGCCTTTGCCTTCCGAGCGCGGGTCAATACTCGCTCCGGTCAGAACCAGAGCCAGATTGTCATCGCCTATCTCAGAGATGGAGTGTTCGATTCCTATCAACTCCTGACATTTACCTATTCATCTTCTGTCACGCCCTCCATTGCTATCGGTCCAGATGGTCATCTCTATGCTGTATGGCTTGAACTCACGGACGCGAATGAATTCAGCATTTTTCTCTCGAGTACCGTCCCGGCTATGGGTGAAACCTACGACAGCCTCACGAAGGAAGATGTCCGACAGATGGTTTCGGACACCATCTTCGGATTGATCTCAGGGATCCTTCTTACACCACTGGTTTTTCTGTGGTTGATTCCCGGTATGCTCATTCTCGTGTTGACAACCTGGCTCCGTAAGGGGGAAGGAGCCCGCAAACATGTCATGGAAGCGGTGAGTGTTGGACTTGGGATGGCCGGTTACTGGTTTGTGAAGGCAGAGATGTTCCCTTCGATTCTCACATCCATCCCCTTCAAGTTGTGGATACCAATCATCTCGCCAGGGTTGGGGGTGGGCTTAAGGGTGCTGGTGCCGGTTGCTGTAACCTTGCTTGCCGTCGGGATCGGGCTTCGTAACGTCCTGAAACGGGGCACGTTTTCCCCCGTGGCGTTCATGCTTGTCTATGGCCTGATCGATGGCATTTGCACGGTTGCAATCTATGGGGCTGACCTCATCCGCATATAGGGCTTGAAGATGGCGAGCTGGAACTGGCAAGACGATACGGAAGGAGAGCGACCGCTTTGACACGGTATATCCTGCGACGCATTCTTTTCTCCATTCCGGTGCTGCTGGCAATCATGTTCTTTTCCTTCCTGATTGTCAAAATGCAGCCGGGAGGGCCATTTGTCTCCACTACAGGTGGCAATCCCATGCCGGAGAACCTGCGCGTCATGATGGAAACACGATACGGTCTTCACCGGCCTTTCCAGGAGCAGTTCCTTCTCTATCTGGGGAATGTCCTGAGAGGTAATTTTGGTCCCATGTTCAACAGCTCTACTCAGGATGTGAATGAAATCATCGCATCGACGCTGCCAGTGACCATGCAGCTTGGTTTGATGTCCATGATCCTCGGCTTGATGATTGGCATACCAGCAGGTGTGGTTGCAGCGATTCATCACAACCGACCCCTTGACTTCTTCGCTACGCTGGTTGCGGTTGCTGGTATCTCCATCCCCAATCTGGTTCTGGCTCCAGTGCTGGTCATCATTTTCGGCCTCAAACTCGATATCCTTCCCATTGCCTATTGGGGCGCCACGCCTCCATTCCAGCTTGGTTTCCTACCTCCACTTACCCTGGAATTCTTTCAGCATGCGATCCTCCCGGTTGCTACGTTGGGTGTGGCCGTCTCGGCGAGCGTTGCTCGATTGCTGCGCAGCAGTCTTCTCGACGTTCTGTCGGAGGATTACATACGAACAGCGCGGGCGAAGGGCTTACGGGAGCGGGCTGTTCTCTTCCGCCACGCGCTGCGAAACGCGTTCATTCCAACCCTGACCATTCTGGGACCGCTCTTTGTTTCTCTGCTGCCCGGGCTGGTAGTTGTGGAAAACATTTTCGCCATCAATGGCCTTGCGCGCAGCATGGTGGAAGCCGTGTTCCATAACGAATACTTCTTGTTGAGCAGCTCCATCCTGGTTTTCGGGATCGTGCTGGTGATGGGAAACTTGCTGGCTGATATTCTTTATGTCTGGCTCGATCCCCGCATCAGTTACAGCGAACAACAGTAGGTAGAAAAAGGACCTTCATGGAAGCGAAGTCAACGAAGCAATTGCTTGAAGTAGCGTTAGCCCAGGCTCGTCACGCACTGCAACAGGGTGATGAGGAGGCGGTGCGCAGGCACGCCCGTCGGGCGACCCGGCTGGATGCCTCCTGCGAGGAAGCCTGGCTCCTGCTGGCTTATGTGTCTTCTCCGCAGGCAGGTCTTGCATACCTTGAACAAGCTCAATACCATCACCCGGAAAGCGAAGCCGTGAAGGAAGCCTTCGAGTGGGTGAGGAACCGCCTCCCTCAGGGTGTTCCTGTCGCTCAGACAAGTCCTGTTCCACCCGTTGCTGATAAAGGAACAAACAAAGACAGGAAGCAGGCTGCTGACGTTGGAGAGTTGCTGGCCGGTGCATCGGTGCGTCGAACGTCCATCCTGCGGGACACCTGGCGGGCATTCCGACGCAACAAGGCTGCCGTGTTGGGATTGGGGATCGTGGTGCTCTCCATCGTCTTCGCTTTCTTCCCCGAACCTTTCACGCCATACGATCCAACCATCGTCAGCTTCCGCAACATCCGTGAGGAGCCTGGCACGCAGTTCGAGCCTGAACCCGAAAGGCTTGAAGTCTGTCATTGGTTGAATACACCGCTCGAACCGTTCTGTTCCGTTTACATTGCTGGCTCCGATGCTGTCGGCGGAGATCTCTTCTCACGCACGGTATATGCGGCTCGTACCTCACTTGCCGTGGCGTTTGTAGCCTCTGCAGTGAGCTTGATTATCGGGATCAGTTATGGCACCATCGCCGGTTATGTGGGTGGGCAGGTTGACGAAGCGATGATGCGCTTCGTGGATTTTCTCTACTCCATCCCTGTCTTCCTGATTGTGATCGGGATCCAGTCGATGTTTTCCCGTTTCTGGCTCCCTGAAGAAGGAGCCTTTGCCATCCTCTACGACCTCAATTTACGGACAGGCGGGCTGCTGTTCCTCTTCATCGCCATCGGAGCGGTGAACTGGGTAGGGATGGCGCGACTCTCTCGAGCGATGGTTCACGCACACAAGCAGCGAGAGTATATTGAGGCAGCTCGTTCTCTCGGTGCGAATGACGTGCACATCATTACACGACACCTGTTGCCGAATATCATCGGCCCCCTGATGGTGATGGAGACCATCAATATCCCTGGCTATATATTCCTCGAGGCAACCCTGAGCTTCATCGGCCTGGGAGTTTTGATTTCAAGCCGAGGCGGAGCACAGGGTTTGAATATCCCCAGTTGGGGTGTGATGATCAGGGAAGGGTACTCCGGAATTCGTTCCAGCCCCTACCTCGTTCTGTTCCCCAGTGCAGCCTTGAGCATCCTCACGCTGGGCTTTAACTTTCTCGGCGATGGGCTGCGCGATGCCGTTGACCCCAAGCAGCGTAAGAACGGCCGCTAACGGGTTCTTTATCATTCACATCTCAATGCCCCGGATACGTTCCGGGGTTTTTTTATGCGGCTATAATGATGGAATGAATCAGAGGAGATAGGTTTTGTGAAAACATTCGGTTTTGTATTCCAGCATGCCCGTAAGTACGTTGGCGCGCTTGCCATAACCGGACTGAGCATGTTTGCCCTGGTCGGCGTTCAACTGGCTGCGCCATGGATTATCAAGACCATGATTGCACTGGTCACCGATCCGGCTGCGGGTGTTGACGCGTTGCCCCAGGTCGCACAACTGGCGGCGGCGGTTTTGGCGCTATATGCTCTCCGGGCCATCCTGCGCTTCCTGCGGAGCTACATGGCGCACGTCGCCGGCTGGAACGTGGTCGCTGATGTTCGTCGGGCGGTCTATCAACATCTGCAGCGCCTTTCCCTGCGTTTTTACGAGGACAAACAAACCGGACAATTGATGTCGCGCGTGGTCAATGATTCCGATTTGCTCGAGCAGTTGATCGCCCATGCGGTCCCCGATGTTGCTGTCAACGTCTTCATGCTGGTCGGTGTGCTCGCAGTCCTCGCAAGCCTGAATATGCAGCTCATGCTTATCAGCATGATTCCAATCCCCATCATCATTCTGACCATGCGGGCGTATTCGAAGTACGTCCGACCGGCGTTCCGAAAACGACAGGTGGAACTGGGCGAACTTAACGCCACCCTGAACGATAATCTCTCCGGCATCCGGGAGATCAAAGCGTTTACGCGGGAAGACCTCGAATTGGATCGGATTGAGGACTACATCGCGCGTTACCGAGATTCGCTCCTGAGGGCATTACGCCTGATGGCCACATTCCAGCCGTTCATTGAATTTGCGTCGGCACTGGGCACGATTGGCCTGATCTACTTTGGAGGCCGTCTCGCGCTGATCGACGTCCTTCCACTTGAAGATCTGGTGGCATTCTTTCTCTACCTTGAGATGCTCTACCAGCCTGTCCGTGCACTGAGCCAGGCCTGGGAGAGCGTTCAGCAGGCATTGGCCGGGGCTGAACGCGTGGCGGAGCTGCTCGAGGAGGCGCCGGATGTGGTTGAAGTTGAGGACGTTCGTGCGCTTCCCCTTCCGGTGCTTGGCGATATCCGCTTCGAGCATGTCGGGTTCCGATACAGCCAGGGGGAAGTGGTGCTGGATGATATCAACTTGCATATCCCGGCCGGCACCATGACGGCATTGGTCGGTCCGACAGGGGTCGGGAAATCCACACTGGCCAATCTCATCCCGCGCTTCTATGACGTGGTTTCTGGAAGGATTCTGGTGGATGGCGTGGATGTCCGTGAACTGTCGCTTGAACATTTACGGCGGCAGATCAGTATCGTCCTGCAGGATGTGTACCTCTTCCACGGCACCGTTCGCCAGAATATCCTTTTCAGTGAGCCGGATGCTGACCCCGACGAGGTCGTCAAAGCGGCTGAGGTCGCCAATGCGCATGAGTTTATCCAACGGCTTCCAGAAGGGTACGATTCGGTGATCGGTGAGCGTGGTGTGAAATTATCCGGCGGGCAGCGCCAACGACTGGCGATAGCCCGTGCCGTTCTGAAGGATGCTCCGATTCTCATCCTCGATGAAGCGACGTCGTCGGTGGATACGGAAACGGAAGTCCTTATCCAGCAGGCGCTGGAACGCCTCATGGAAGGAAGGACGACCATCGTCATTGCTCACCGGCTGTCGACCATCCGCAGGGCTGACCAGATTCTGGTCATGGAAGGCGATCGCATTGTTGAACGTGGTCTACATGACGAATTGATGGCAAAGCGAGGCCTCTACCAGCGGTTAAGCGAGGCGCAGATGGCGCTGGTATGAGGACGAGGAAATCGAAGCGGGAAAAAGCCGGAGCAGACATCGCTCCGGCTTTCTTGTCAGGGGATGCAGGGCGTGCCCGGATCGGCGTCGGCCGGACAGGGGACGACGCACACGGGTTCATCCCCCCTTCGCTCCTGGACGAGACAACCCGACTCAGGAGTCTCGTTGGTTTCAGGAAGCGAGGGACCGATGACGACGGGTAGATCATCCGTTGGCCCATGTACCTCGACCAGGTATCCGGCGACAAAGCATTCGCCATCCCGGTCCGGGTTGGTGATGACATACCACTGCAGGTTTTCGCTCCTCCCCAGAATGTCGGCACATTCCCCTTCCAACAGGTAGCCGGCGGCTGCAAACCGCTGGTCCGGTCCTTCCCGGCAGGTGGTGTTTTGCGGCGCACAGAGGCTGGGCAGGAAGCCAGCGCTTGTCGTGGGTTCTGCCGGAGGAGGCGCGAGAGTGGAATCGAATTCGTATGCGCCCGGATCGCAGTTGCCTCCGGCAGGGTAGGGTCGGCTAACGCCGCGCTGATCCACGCTCACCATCGCCCCGTGCAGGTCGCCGCAATCCGTGGCGAGGTCGATGACCGGGCTGTCCGGAGGGAGCGCGTGGGTCTGGGTCGGGCCGCCGTTGTCGGCGAGAGGTACGAGCATCGGGTCTGCATCTGTGGTGAAGCCGGAGCATGTGCCGGTCGTGTCCACGAAAACGCCTTCCACGGTGACATTGCTCATGTCACAGGGGAAGCTGCTGATGTTATCTGCAATGATGATGTTCTTCAGGCTGATCGAGCCGGTGTAGTAACTCCAGATGGCGGCAGCGCTCAACCCTTCATTCAGGGTGAGCGTGGTATTGACGACTTCCATCACGTCCTCGTTGTAGATCCCGCCGCTTCCGTTCAAACCGACGTTACCGGAGAAGGTGGAGTTAAGGATCACGGCCTCTGCGTTGGTCGTGTTATGAAAACCTCCACCAGCGGATTGCGCGATATTGCTCTCGAAGGTGCAGCCCTCGACGTGCATCAGCGCGCTGTTGCGGACAGCGCCGCCTGAACTGAGATTGGCAGTATTGCCTGAGAACGTTGAACTGGTGATGGTCATCAAATTGGAGATGCCGATGTGGACGATGGCACCGCCGACGGTACCTGTGTTGTTGGAGAAGTTGCTGCCATCAATTGTCGCTTCGGCTCCGCTAGTATAGATGGCGCCTCCGGCCTGGATGGATTGATTGTCGCTGAACGTGCTGTTCTGAATACTGACAACATTGTCCATCAGACTGACTGCACCCCCGGTGAGCGCTTCATTGCGGGCAAAGAACGAACCGGCGATGGATACATTCGTGTCGGAAGCCGCAATCGCACCGCCCAGGGAGTTGAGTGCCGTATTGTCCTCGAAGAATGAATCGACCACATCCAGCGACGCGGACGCGTAATGGGTATAGATGCCACCACCGTGGCGTCCGGCATCATTGTTCAGGACGCGGCTGCCATCGATCGTCAAGCTTCCGTGATTGTAAATCCCACCACCATCTAGATCGGCTTCATTTTGAGTGACAAAGCTGAAGGCTTCGATGAGCACGGTGCCATTGGCGTTGAACAGTCCGCCACCCGCATTCGCGTCGTTTCCAAGCAGACTTGTGTTCTGCAGGGTAAGGTCACCAAACTCATTGTAGATGGCCCCGCCGCTGAAATCGGAGTGGTGATAATAGAGTTCACTGCCAATCAGGGTGACGATTCCCTCATCGATGAAGAGAGCACCGCCGCCGTAGGTTGAGGAGCCATTTTCAACCAGGAGGTTGTCGATCGTGAGGTTGCCCGAACTGGCCACGAAGAAAATCCGGAAGTCTGGTGTGCCTGCAGCATAGCTGCGGCGGATGAGGGCGTCATTGCCAATGATGGTGAGGTCGCCCTGGATGGCGGGAAGGCCGTTAGCGCCGGATTCGCCGGTTGTATTGCCGTTGCGCCCGATGAGGTTGTCCACCGTGGTCAGCTCATACAGGCACTCCTCGTCGAGGACGAGTGTGATCGGACGCGGGTCACCGTTTGCCCAGTCCATCTGGTCGATGAGGTCCTGGACGTCACAATCCACGTTGATGGTGGGGGAGGGGTCGGAAAGTAGGCAGGCTGCGGTGAAAAGGATGACGGGGAATGCAAGAAGAACGATCCAGCGGGAAGTCCTCATGATATCCTCACCTTTCGCTGTTAAGTTCATAACGGTGAATGCAACCCGCTTGTGACTCACATAGCCCCATCATACGGAAAAATGGAAGCGACTTCAATCCGTTTGATGTCTTCTGAGGCTTTCAAAGGACCGAATGGTCCGCGTTTTCTATTGGTTAATCGTGTAGGATGACCCCCTCATGCATTGGGGTGCGGATGGCGCAGGTCGGAGGTCAGGGAATCCAGAGTGAGGGAAAGACAAGTCGGAGCAAACCTCACTCCGGCTCATTTCTCAGGGGATGCAGGGTGTGCCTGGATCTGCGCCGTCCGGGCATGGCACCGTGCAGACCGGGTCGCCGCCGGCCAGGGGGCGGACGAGGCATCCCATGATGGGCGTTGCCGATTCAGCAGGGAGAGGAGGACCGACGATGATGGGAAGATTGTCGAGAGGTCCTGTTACCTCCACCAGGTATTCAGCGATGAAGCACTCGCCCTCCCAATCCGGGTTGGGGATCACGAACCATTCGCTGTTCTCACTTACACCCACGATGTTGGCGCATTCCCCTTCGAGCAGGTATCCTGCGGCTGCAAAGCGCTGGTCAGGTCCCCGCCGGCAGGTGGTGTTCTGTGGTGCGCACAGGTTGGGGACGATGCCGGCGTCGATGCCCGGCTCTGGGGGTTCCATGAGTTCATGCTCGAACGACCCCGGATCACAATTTCCATCCGGGGGATAGGGCCGGTTGACGCCGCGTTGGTCAAAGAGAACCGGATTGCCCTGGAGATCGGTGCAGTCCGTCGCGAGATCCCGCACGGGGCTGTTGGCTGGAAGCGCGTGCGTTTGTGTGGGACCGCCGTTATCGGCCAGCGGTTGCAGTTGGGGGTCGAGGTCGGTGGTGTAACCTGCACAGGAGCTGGTGCTGTCCACAAAGACCCCTTCAACGGTGAGGTTGGCGAGGTCGCACGGGTAGAATCCGTCCTGACTGCCGACGATGATGTTCTTGACGGTGATTGTTCCGGTTTCATAGCTCCAGATGGCGTCACCCCGCGCACCATCATTATCGACGAAAGTGGAGTGAACAACCTCGAGCGTACCCTGGTTGAAAATCCCTCCTCCTCCATTGAGGGCGATGTTGGCCGAGAAGGTCGAGTTGGTAACCAGCACGATCGCGTTTGTATCGTTGAAGATGCCGCCACCTCCCATTGTGGCTTCGTTTGAGTAGAGCGTGCAGCCGTCAAGCAGCATGACGGCGTTGTTATCGATCGCTCCTCCGCTTACGAGGTTGGCGATGTTGTCCTCAAAGGATGAGTTGGTGATGGTCATCGTATTGGAGAGGCCGGCATGATAGAGCGCTCCACCAATCGTGCCTTGATTGCCTATAAAGGAACACAAATCGATGGTCATCTCCGTACTGCTGGAAACAATGGCACCGCCATATTCTGTTGATGTATTTCCGGTGAACACGGTGTCCTGTATGGATACCGTGGCATCGCGAGCGCGTACGGCTCCTCCCCGCAACCCTTGATTGTTGATGAAAGTGCTGGATTGAATGGTCATGTCGGTTTCGAAACTCGCAATGCCGCCGCCGTGTGAGTTGGCGATGTTGTTCTCGAAGAGGGTCTCTTCGATTGTGATGGAAGATGTCGACTCCAGGGAGAAGATTCCTCCTCCTGCGCGGCCGGCAACATTGTTGCGAACCCGACTCCCACTGATGCTCAGTGATCCGCGGTTGAATATTCCGCCACCGTCGTTGATGACCTCATTCCCATTCACAAAGCTGAATTCCTCAATGATGACTGTGCCGGTGTTGTTATGGATACCGCCTCCGGAATTTGCCTCGTTATCAAGGAGCGTGCTGTTGTGGAGTGTTGTTTGTCCGCCATCGTTTAGAATGGCGCCTCCACTGCCGTCGGCACGGTTGTTGATGATCTCACTGCGTTGGATGAGGAGGACGCCGCCGTCATTGTAAATCGCGCCGCCGCCATACAGAGACTCCCCGTTTTCCAGATTGAGCCCGTCGAGGGTGAGGTTGCCTGAGCTGGCGACGAAGAAGATGCGGAAGGGTGGGGTTCCGGCAGCATAGCTGCGCCGGATGAGTACGTCCTCGCCGGTGATGGTCAATTCACCCTCGATGGGTGGGAGACCGTTCGCCCCTGATTCCCCGGTCGTATCGCCATGGCGGCCGATGAGATTGTCTTCGACCTCGAGTTCGTAGACGCAGCCCTCTTCGAGAATGAGCGTGATTGGACGCGGGTCACCATTTGCCCAATCCATGTAATTAATGAGCTCCTGTACGTCACAGGAGACGTTGATGGTAGGGGAGGGATTCGAATCCGTGAGGTGGCAGGAGGTGGCGAACAGGAGTGAAAGAAGGGCGATGGGGATGAGCAAGCGCGAGGTTTTCATCACGATAACCTTTCGGGGCGGTTATGCGATGGGTGCGTTGTTCAATTCCAGATCGGAAGATGGATGTGATTCCATAATAGAGGGAAAAATAGGAGACTGCAAGATGCAGGGGATGGAGATGATCTGTCCTTTCACCTGGCGGTGAAGACAATGTTGATGCGATGACCATCGTGATCCATAGGATGCATATTTCCTTGTGGAAAGGCCTGGGTTCGGGTACATCATGCTGACGTGACGGTTTTCCTGAATGGCGTTTACAATACATGGGTTGAAAATCCCTTTCGAGGCGACGGAGCAGTGTGTGAACAAGCAGATGCGACTCATCCAGATGGCGATTGATGCCCGTAAAGACCTGCTCGATCGTGATGAACACGACGCATTACGGCTGTTTAATGGCTTTCTTGAGGGAGACCCGTCGCTGGTCGTTGATCTCTACGGCAGGACGGCTGTCGTGCAGGATTATGCAACGCCTGAGGGAACGCGGAAAGCGTGGATCGCAGATCTGCGTAAGGTGCTCCTTGCTGCCATCCCGCGCATTCGAACAATGGTCGTCAAGGTTCGGAAAAGCAGCAGCCGGTCGTCCCGTAACGGGGTTCTCGTATACGGCACTGAGATGGATCGGTGGATTCGCGAACATGATGTGCGGTACGCCCTTGACCTGACGATGCACCAGGACTCGAGCTATTATCTCGACATGCGGCACCTCCGTCATTGGATCATCGGTCATCTCACCGGGAAAACGGTGTTGAACCTGTTTGCCTATACTGGCAGTCTGGGTGCTGCAGCGTTGGCGGGAGGTGCCCGGCGAGTCGTTCACCTTGATCGCAAGCGGGAATTCCTCAATGTTGCGAAGACAACCTACAGCCTGAATGGTTTCCCGATTGACAAACAGGACTTCCGTACGGAGGATTTCTTTGTGGGTGTCGGCCGACTGAAGCGTGCAGGAGTGCTATTTGATTGTGTTATTCTCGATCCGCCATTCTTCTCAGAGACCGCGAAAGGCCGTGTCGACCTTTCGGATAGTCGCCGACTGATTAATAAAGTGCGTCCGCTCGTCGCCGACCATGGTATTCTCATCGCAGTCAACAACGCGCTGTTTGTGAGCGGCAAGGACTATATGGCGACGCTGAATGCCCTATGCGAGGATGGATATCTTGCGGTAGAAGACCGTATCCCTGTGCCGGAGGATGTCACCGGTTTCCCGGAGACATGCCATGGGGATCCTGTATCGGATCCTGATCCCTTCAACCATGCCACCAAGATTGCCATCATCCGGGTGAAACGAAAGCCTTGACGGATTGGAAAACGAATGGATCTCCACAAATTAGGTTTCGATGAATCGTATCTGGAGCAACTACAAGGGACAACCCTGGAGGCATTTGTTCCTGCTCGCGTCACGGCGGTACACAAGGGCATGTATCTCATCGAGGGGGAGGATGGCGCGTCCCGGGCAGAATTGACCGGGCGTTTCATGTACACGGCCGAGACCAACCTGGATTACCCAACTGTTGGTGATTGGGTGTTGGTGCAGCTCTTTGATGACGGGGAATTGGCGATCATTCATCATCTCCTTCCCCGGAAAACCATCCTGAAACGGAAGTCCCCGGGCAAGCTGGATGTGCAATTGCTTGGCGCCAACATTGACACGGCCTTCATCGTCCAGGCTCTTGATGGCAATGCCGCCGTCAACCGCCTTGAACGTTACCTGGTCATGGTGTACGACGGCGGCTGTGATGCTGTATTGCTTCTCAGCAAGACCGACCTGGTCAGCGCGGAGGCGCTGGATGAGATCCAGGAATCTGTCCATACAGCCCATCCTGATTTGGCGGTCATCGCCTTCAGCAACATCCTCGAGGATGGCCTGTTCTCGATCCGGCAGATCCTGGAATCCGGGAAGACGTACTGTGTCCTCGGATCGTCCGGCGTCGGTAAAACTTCGCTCATCAATCATCTGCTTGGAGAGGCCGCGTTGTCGGTCGGGGATGTCCGCGAATGGGATGGAAAAGGGCGCCATACGACAACCAGTCGCCAGTTGATTGCGCTGGATGGCGGCGCTTTCCTGGTCGATACGCCTGGTCTTCGTGAACTTGGCAACTTCGACGTCGAGTTGGGACTCACATCAACGTTCGAGGATATCTACGAACTTGCTGCTGCGTGCCGGTTCAGTGACTGTTCCCATCGACACGAAGATGACTGCGCCGTTCGGGCGGCTGTGGAAGATGGACGATTGGAGAAGAGCCGCTACGAGCATTTTCTGAAGCTGCAACGGGAATCCAATTATTACAGCATGTCCGCGCTCGAACGACGCCAGCGAGAGCGGCTGCTAGGGAAGACCTACAAGCAAATGAAACGTGACTTCAAGAAGCGGAAGGGTCAATAGCTGCCTGGTCTCATGTGCAGGAGGAGTCAAGCATGTACGGCAAATCTGCAGCCATTTATGACGCGATCTATGCCGGGATTGGCAAGGATTATGAGACGGAAAGCAGCCGTGTTGCCGAGTTGCTCGAAGAATATGCTCGCATACCTGTCACGGAGGTGCTGGATATCGCCTGTGGAACCGGCGGTCATCTGGTCTACCTGGAAGACCGCTTCATGGTGGAGGGGTTAGATATCAATGAGGCGATGCTCGTGGTTGCCCGGGAGAAGCTTCCAGATATTCCAATTTATGAGGGCGACATGCATTGTTTCGATCTAAAACGTCGCTACGATGCGGTTATCTGTCTCTTCAGTGCGATTGGTTATGCGGATGGCATTGATGGACTGCAGGTGGTTCTCTCGAATTGCGCCAAACATACCCGATCCGGAGGGGTTGTGCTGATCGAGCCGTGGTTGCTGCCGGAGGTTTACCAGAGTGGGACGCTGCATGCCATGCATGTCGATCAACCCGAGTTGAAGATAACCCGCATGAATATCAGTGGGCAGGAAGGCCGGAAATCGGTAATGGATATGCACCATCTTGTGGGTACACCCGCAGGAATTGACTATTTCATTGAACATCATGAGCTGACTCTCTTCACGCATGATGAGTACCTGTCCGCGTTCCGGGAAGCAGGATTGGAACCGGCTTTCGACGAGGAAGGTTTAGCCGGTCGCGGCCTCTACATTGGCATCGCATCATAGCCGCGTAGAAATCTCATTGGTTCTTGAGTGCAGCAGCGGTGTTGGACATCAACCGCTTTGCATCCTCAGTGAGTGCGGCTTTCATGGCTTGTATGACCAAGTGGAAGTGGATTGACTCGACACTTCATTTGACAAACCTTCTTCACTTCTGCCAAAATATGCCACCGGAGAAATGGCCACTCCAGCACTCCTGGTTTTCTCCCGCGCATTGCACATCGTTCAGCCACGCGCGGATGGAGGCATAGAGCCATCGCGCAATTTTCACCATCCTTTCAAGGAGGATCAGCAGCCCATGCGAGAACGCTTGAATTCCGTCGCCGATGCTCTGCTCCCTGTTCTGGCGACTCTGGCAGCTCTTGCTGTGGGTGCCGTGATGCTGCTTATGCTTGGCGCCAATCCGTTCCAGGCATACGGCGCCATGTGGGAAGGCGCCTTTGGGAGTCCAAATGCCATCGCGGAAACCCTGGTTAAAGCAACCCCGCTACTCCTGGTAGGGCTCGGCATCTGCATCGCCTTCCGGGGAAATGTCATCAATATTGGAGGCGAGGGGCAGATGGTGGTCGGCGCCATTCTCGCCACGCTCGTAGGATTGAATATGGGCGACCTGCCCGGGTGGTTCGTCATCACGCTTGCCCTCCTTGCTGGTTTCCTCGGAGGAGCCATCTGGGGCGCGATCCCGGGTTTTCTGAAGGCCTACTTCAACGTCAACGAAATCCTGAGCACCATCATGATGAATGCCATCGCTGTGCAGGGTATGAATTTCCTGCTGCGCGGTCCAATGATCGATCCTGCGCAGCAAGAACTCGCGTCGAAAATCCCACAGACTGCGCGGCTGGAAGAAGCCTTCCGGCTCCCGAGGCTGGTGCCGACACGTCTCCATCTCGGTGCTGCGATTGCGGTGCTGCTGGCAGTGCTGGTGTATATCCTGCTGTGGCGCACCACGCTTGGCTATCGCATCCGGGCGGTTGGTCAGAACCCGCATGCCTCACGCTACGCGGGGATCAATGTAAGAAATCACATTGTCATCGCATTACTTCTCAGTGGTGCGTTCGCCGGCCTGGCCGGGGCAACGCAGGTCTTCGGTGTGAACTACCGCATGATTACCGATGGGTCTGCTACAGGCTTTACCGGGAGCGCAGGATTTAACGGTATTGTGGCGGCGTTGTTCGGTCAGCTTCATCCTTTGGGGACCATTCCCGCATCGATCTTCTTCGGTGCGATGCTGGTGGGTGCGAACAAGATGCAGCGCGTGGTGCAGGTGCCATCCGCGCTGATTACTACGTTGAACGGCATGGTCGTTGTCTTCGTGGTTTCCAGTGAAATCTGGCGTCGCAGGCGGCAACAGCGCAGGTTGCGTGAAACGGGTGTGGAGAGGGAGACAAGTCCGCCGGAAAGCGGCGGTGATGAAGGTGAGGTGGCGGCATGATTGTTGAACTGTTCTCCGCCACTGTCTTGATTGGCATTCTCGCTTCAGGGATCAGGCTCGCAACCCCATACCTTTACGCGGCTCTCGGTGAGACTCTCGGGCAGCGAAGCGGTGTATTGAATCTCGGTGTGGAAGGTCAGATGCTGCTTGGCGCGTTTGCGTCCTTTTATGTCGTCTTTCTCACGGAAAACCTCTGGCTCGGCGTGCTGGCGGCCATGGTTGTTGGTGCGATCATGGGGCTGGCAATGGCGTTCGTTACCGTCAACCTGCAGGCTGAGCAGGGCATTTCGGGGATTGGATTCTACCTGTTCGGACTTGGTTTGAGCGACCTGCTGTTTCAGAAGATGCTGGGAACTGTGGAGACGGTCAGCGGTTTTTCGAAAATCTACATCCCGTTTTTGAGCGACATCCCGGTTATCGGAGAAATACTGTTCCAGCAGAATGTCCTCGTCTACATCGCTTTTGCCCTCGTCCCCATCATTGCCTTTATCTTGAACAAAACGACTCTGGGTTTGAAGATCCGCGCAGTGGGGGAGAACCCTGAAGCGGCAGACTCGCTTGGTGTGAGCGTCGCAGCGGTCCGATATTTCACCATCATCACCGGTGGAATGCTCTCCGGCGTAGCGGGTGCATCGCTTTCCATTGCTCTACTCAATGTCTTTCAGCAGAACATGACGAGCGGGCTTGGGTTCATTGCAGTGGCGCTCGTGTACTTCGGCGGCTGGCGACCCTGGGGCGTGCTTGGTGGTGCGCTCCTGTTCAGTATGGTCAACTCCCTACAGCTATGGGTGCAGGTTCTCGGCATTCCCATTCCATCTGACATCGCGGTGATGATGCCGTACGTGCTCACCATCCTGGCACTCATCCTTGCTGTGTCACGTGTACGAGCTCCATCAGCATTGTCCAAACCTTTTGGCCGTGAAGAATAGGTCGGTTTTGCCGGCCTGAAGAGGAAAGGGAGGTGGAAGTCGAAGCAACTTGATCGTGTAGGATCGCTCGAATGTGCCGCAAGGAAACCAGTTAGCGGCACATCCATTGAATGCATCATGAGGATTTGGAGGCGAAGATGAAGAGAGGAAAATGGATTGCCATCCTGGTGCTCCTGGCGGTTGTGCTGGGAGCTTGCACAGGAACGGCAGCCGAGCCGGAAGAGCCGGAATTGTTCCGGGTTGCGGTCGTTATGCCGAGCGCCATCAACGACCTGGCGTTCAGCCAGAGCATGTACGACGCCCTGCTGAAGATCCAGGCAGACATGGGCGGCGAAGAATACATGCAGTTCGTGTATTCAGAGAGTATGTTCGTGGTTGATGACGCCGCAGCAGCCATCCGCGACTACGCTTCCGAGGGCTATGACCTGATTATTGCCCACGGCTCACAGTATGGTAGTTCGCTGCAGGAAATCGCTCCTGATTTCCCGGAAACCTCGTTTGCGCATGGTACAACCGTGAATACGTTTGTCGATGAGGGCATCAACAATGTCTTCGCGTACGAGGCAGCATCGGACCAGGGCGGTTACGTCAATGGCGTGATTGCCGCCAGCCTCACCGATAGCAATGTTCTTGGTGTTGTTGGCCCGATCGAAACCGGTGACGCCAAACTGTATGTCGACGGGTTCATCCTCGGCGCGCAGTCTGTGAATCCGGACATCGATGTCAACGTGAACTACATTGGCTCGTTCTCCGACGTCGCCCTGGCGGCGGAAGCGGCCAACACACACGTTTCGGCTGGTGCCGATATCCTTACGGGTACCGCCCAGATGGTGGTCGGCGCGATTGGTGTGGCTGAGGAAGCTGGCGCGCTCTGGTTCGGAACCCAGGCAAACCAGACGTCACTCGCCCCCGACATCGTGGTCGCCAGCCAGGTGTATCACTGGGAGGTCGTCCTCACGGAAATGATTGATCTCATCAGTGAAGGGACCTACGGCGGCGTGGCGTATGTGATTGATCTCGCCAATGGCGGCGAAGTTGTCGAGTACAACACCGATTTTGATGTGCCGGCAGATGTGATGGATCTTGCAACGGCAACGATCGATGGCATCATCGACGGCTCGATCGTGGTTGATACCACCGAATAAGAATCATGGCAGAGAGCGGAGCGTCCCATCGGGACGCTCCGCATCCTACTCGCTGGTACGCTGCTGCGGTACTGCAGTCATGCAGAACCGCACCTTGATTGGAGTAACAGGTCTAGATGAATGAACGAGAGCTGCTACCATCCGGTCAGACCCGCATCGACACACTGGAGATGCGAGACATCGTCAAGCGCTTCCCGGGAGTGCTTGCCAACGATCGCGTCAGCTTTGATGTGACGTCCGGGGAAGTCCACGCCCTGCTGGGTGAAAATGGCGCGGGGAAAAGCACGTTGATGAAGATCCTGTACGGACTTTATCAGCAGGATGAAGGGTCGATCTTCCTGAACGGAGAGGAGGTCGCGATTGCATCTCCGACGGATGCCATCCAGCTTGGTATCGGAATGATCCACCAGCACTTCATGCTGGTCGAAACGCTTACCGTTGCGGAGAATGTCGCACTGGGCCTGCCTTCATCGCGCGGCCCAATGACCGATATGGACCGTGTTTCGGAACGAATCCTGGAACTCGCTGGTATTTACAACCTCGATGTGGACCCCGGAGCGTACATCTGGCAGCTTTCCGTCGGACAGCAGCAGCGAGTGGAGATTATCAAGGCGCTGTTCCGGGGAGCAGCCTTGCTGATCCTGGATGAACCCACTGCGGTGCTCACACCGCAGGAGGTCGATGAACTCTTCAATATCATGCGTCAGATGACCCATGATGGACATGCGCTCATTTTCATCTCCCATAAACTTCATGAGGTGATTGAAATCAGCAGCCGGGTCACGGTGCTGCGCGATGGACGCAAGATTGGCTGTCGACCAACATCTTCGACCAATAAGCGTGACCTCGCAAGCTGGATGGTCGGACGAGAGGTTCTGATGAAGCCAGAGTTATCCGACCTGGCTGTGGGTGAAGTGCGGCTGAAGCTGGAAGGAGTCACGGCGGAAAGTGAGAGGAATACGCAGGCGCTCAATGAGGTTCATCTGGAAGTGCGTTCCGGAGAGATTCTCGGGATCGCCGGCGTATCGGGAAACGGGCAGCGAGAACTTGCCGAGGTCATTACAGGTCTGCGACCGGTGACGTCCGGGACGATATGGCTCGAGGGCGAAAATGTCACCGGCCAGAACCCGCGCATCCTCACCGAAAAGATGATGTCGTACATTCCTGAGGAACGCATGCGCGATGGCATGATCCGCGAGTTCACGGTCGCGGAAAACCTTATCCTGCGTGAACATCACCAGAAACCGTACTCGAACAGGGGTTTTCTGCACCTCGGTGCAATCGAAAGTCACAGCAAGACCCTCATCGAGGACTACAACGTAAAGACTCCGTCGCAGGAGACACAGGCGAAGAGCCTTTCGGGCGGAAATATCCAGAAACTGGTGCTGGCACGTGAGCTTTCCCGAAAGCCGCGCGTCCTGATTGCCGCTCAACCAACGAGAGGGTTGGACATCGGCGCAACTGAGTACGTCCATCAGCAGCTTCTCAAACAGCGGGATGAAGGGATCGCAACACTATTAATCTCAGAAGATCTGGATGAAATCCTTGCACTGGCGGACCGTATTGCGGTCATCTATGAGGGCGAAATCATGGATATCGTCCCGCAAGATGAAGCGACCCCCGAGAAACTCGGTTTGCTCATGGCAGGCGTTCGGTCAGAGGAAAGTGGTTAATCCACGAGCGCTGTGACGAATAGAAGCTGTCCGTCTGACGCCCGTTGAACGGGCGTTTTTCGTATCGGTGACCGGGTCAGGGGGTCAGGCTGCCAGCCGTCTTTCCGTGTCATCCGCTTCGACCGGGCGAATGCCAGCCTGAATGTCTCGCCGTATCACCAGAACCGTCACGTCATCGGTCTGGGAGGCATGTCCGCGATGCGTCTTCAATGCGTTCGCGATGGTGGATACTGTTTTCCTGGCAGACTCGTGTGAGGCGTTCTCCAGTGTCCGCTTTAGGCCTTCCAACCCGAACGGCTCGCCACTGGCATTGAGGGCGTCCTTCACACCGTCTGTGAAGAGGATCAGTTCATCTCCGGGTTGCATTTCGATGACCTGTTCTTCCAACTGGACGCTATCAAAAGCGCCGAGGATGATCCCCTTGGCATTCAGTGTTTCGATCCTCGTTCCTCCGTGCCGGACCATTAGCGGGCGGTCGTGACCTGCATTGGCATAGGTCACTTGATGGGTTTCGGGATTCAGAGAAGCACCGATCGCGCTGAGGAAAAGTCCGTCACGGCTGTCATTCAAGATCATTGTATTCGCGCGGGAAAGCGCCTGTGCGGGGGTCCGGCCGCTCAACATGGAGGAACGAACGTGGGTCCGGCACATGGCCATGAACATGGCTGCCGGGATGCCTTTGCCGGAGACATCACCGATGAAGATGCAGAGTTTGTTTTCCTTGCCTGAGTTCTGGCAGAAGTCGTAGAAATCACCACCCACTTCCCGGGCAGGCTGATAGAGCATTGCGAACTCGTAGCCGGGGATGGAGGGCAGAGATGCGGGCAGCAGGCTGGCCTGGATCTGCCTTCCAATGGCGAGTTCCTGTTCGAGCTGGAGCCGGCGGGTTCGTTCTTCGAGCAGCCTGGCTGAGTCGATTGCCAGCGCGGCTTGCTGCGACATGAGTTGGAGGAGACGCAGTTCATCTTGCCGCAGCAGACGAGGTGTGCGGTTGTTGATGACGAGTGCGCCAAGTGAGCGGTCCTCGCTGATGAGAGGGATCACTGCATGCGCCCTGAACCCTTCCGCTTCAAGCCAATCGCTGGACCAGAGGGTGGGATCGTCATAGTCCAGATCCGTCACCAGAAGGTTCTGCTGATGGATCATCGCCCACTCAGGTCCGCTTCCGGCGTTGAGGGGGATCGTGTGACCGCTCTGCAGAGGATCCTCGCGCCAGCCGTGGGATGCGACAAATTCCAGACGGTCGTTATCCTGCGAGGGCATGACGAGGCTGCAGGCATCTGCATCCAGCAGGTTGACGATCTCACGCGTAAGGAATTGTGTGAGGTCCGCCAGGTCCAGCCGGCTGAGAAGTTTACGCGAAAAATCCACCAGCGTTGCCTGCTCATGGTGCCGTTTCTCTTTAAGCCGGTCGTACAACCGGGCTCGTTCGAGCGCGGTCCCAATTTGTTTACCCACGCTGCTGAGCAGCATGAGCGAGCGATCGTCAAACGCCGACCAGTCCGGTGCAGCGACGTTCAGAATACCCAGCAGATGATCGCCGGCAAGGAGGGGAGTAGACGCGTGGACACGCAGACCTTTCGAGCAGGTCGGGAGAGAGGCGAGGCGGCTGCAGTGCACTTCGGTGTAGGCCCTGTCGAGTGCGTTCTCCCGAGCGAGTTCCTGACACGTGCATGTGCCCTGCCAGACAGCGGTGTTCTCGGGAGAGAGCTCGTCTGGAAGGTTGACATACGCGGCCAGATGGAACTGCCCTGTGTCGGGATCGACGAGCGAAATCCAGCCGGTCTGGAGTCCCATCAGGGGGATCAGCGTTCCCAGCGCAGTGTACAATGCGCTGTTCACATCCCGGGCACGATTGAGTGTCTCTGCGATGCGATTGAGGGTGCGGAGGTCTTCCAGGCTCTCGATTTGGGCGCTCATACCTCTCCTGTTCTGGCGCGTGAGGGAAGAATGCGGCTGCACGCCAAATCATCCAGATTATATCTGAATTACACCCAGATACTTTGAGAGATCGCTGGTGGAGGTGCGAAAGCTGCGCATAGACATCGTGCGGAGCGGGGATTACACCCACCTAGCGGTTTCCCTGTACGTTCTTCACCGACTTGACGCACATTTGGTACTTGTCCTTCATTCATCAAATGACAAGAATCGAAGAGAGAGATGCATGAATAAAGGAGCGAAAAATGGACAACCTGGTCCGGATCGGGATCATCATATGCGATCGCTATCGCCGCTGTGCAGGAGGGAAATGCTTGCGCGCCATGCGGGAACGGGAGGGCGCATTTCAGCGCTACGAGCATGTGGACGTCGAGCTGGTCGGTTACACAACCTGCGATGGTTGTCCAGGGGGCAACATTGAGTACGCCTGCGAAGAGATGCTGCGCAATGGGGTCGAGGTGATTCATCTCGCCACAGGTTTGGTTGTGGGATATCCGCCTTGTCCCTATATCGATACCTTCAAGACCTTCCTTGAGACGCGGTACCAGGTTGATGTGGTGATCGGAACCCATCCCATACCTCAGAAGTATATTGAGATCCACGCGAAGCTGGGAACATGGGGCGATCCTGGTATTCATCCCCATGCCGCGCCGACGTACAGCGATCTTGAAACTCGCCTCGCGTACAATTAATTACACGACCGGAGAAGTCGCCGAAGGAAGTCCTTCGCTGCCTATGCTACGGATGGCAATCGAGATATCGCTCGCTGTTTAAGCTGATGGCCGATTCGCTCCCCTGATAACCTGCCGATTTGTTCCTCGTAATCGGCACCGGTATTCCGTCCCGGCGTCCCAGTTCCCTGACTGGAGGCCGCATAAATTATGCTGACCCTCATGATGAGGGTCAGCTGCGTTTAATGGCTTCGATGAGAATGCAGAACGGCTACATATTTTGAAGCGGTTCTTTGGGGAGGGTGTTGAGCAGTTCATGATCGCTGACATCCAGATGGAGAGGTGTCAGGGCGACCATGTTGTTGGAGACTGCCCAGCGGTCACTGCCCTTCTCGGGTCGGGTTGTGGGCTCGGCGACAAACCAGAAATGGTCCCGTCCGAGTGGATCGCAGCCTTCAACGACTTTGCCTTCATAGGCGCGGACGGATTGAAAGGTCCATTGGATCCCCTCCGGCTCCGGGGGAAGGTTTACGTTGACGAGCCGAGGGGTCGGTGTTTCAAGAAGGTGGATGAGGACACGTTCCACATAAGGCTTGAGGGGTTCGAAATCGGGAGAATCACCCTCGGTTGCGAGGCTGAAGGCTACAGCACGGACACCGAGAAGCGAAGCCTGCTTTGCTGCGGCGACGGTGCCTGAATGCCAGATCTCATTCCCCAGATTGCTTCCCAGATTAATGCCGGACAGCACCAGATCCGGTTTATCCCACCGATACAGACCAAGTGCCACGCAGTCGGCAGGGGTGCCGTTGACGCGGAAGGCTTTAAAATCGCCCATGTCTGTGGCGTGGTACCGGAGCGGCCGGTGAATGGTGACGGCATGGCTTTTTGCCGATTGCTCCATATCGGGGGCGACAATGCGCACATCGCCAAAATGCGCTGCAACGTCAGCCAGCGCCCGGATTCCCGGGCTGAAGATACCATCATCGTTACTAATCAGTATTCGCATCGGATCTCCTCCATCTGTTCCCTGCATATCAATCTTGCAAGGGGGTGAATACAAGGATTTGGTGTTGATTTCTGTGTGACATCTCATCTATACCATACCCGATCTGTGTAAAGAAGTCCTTAATCGTCCGAAGATGGAGCCGTGGATCAGCTGTCGGATGGCGGGAGGAAATCCTGCAGCACTGATTGGGGGAATGGACCAGAGGTTGTACAATCATGGTTGGCCAGAACCTGCGCCGCGTGGAGGAGCGTCAATGCAGATTGCTTTGCTCATCACAGCCATCATCGGGGTGATGATACTCTTCTCACTGGAGAAGTTCAGTGTCGAGCTCCCGGCACTCGGGCTCATGGTTTTTCTTGTCCTAACCGGGATCCTTACGCCGGAACAGGCCTTTGCAGGCTTTGGCAGCGAAGTCGTCATCATGATGCTGGGGCTTCTCATTCTGACCGCTGCGTTGGAGCGCACGGGCGTTGCCGATGTGGCTGCACGGCTCGTCATATCACGGGCAGGGGGAAGTCCCCAGGTGGTCCTTATCTGGATTATGGCTGCCGCCATCCTGATTGGCGCATTCGTCTCCAATACCGCAGCGACGGCATTCTTCATCCCCATCGTATTTGCGGTTGCGAAACGCACCGAAATCAGTCCAGGCAAGCTGCTGATGCCGCTGGCCTATGCCTCCATCCTTGCCAGCTCTATCACCTTGATCGGCACCTCGACCAACATCGTCGTCAGTGGGATCCTCACGGAGTATGGATACGCTCCGATTGGGCTGTTTGAACTCACCCCCGTAGGCCTGTTGATAGCCGTAGTCGGCTTCCTCTACATGCTCTTTATCGGTCGTCAACTCATCCCGGATCGCATGACGGGCACCAGTCTTGAACAGGCTGCAACGCGCATCTATCTCACCGAAATTCTCATCCCGGATGGGTCCAACCTGCTGGGGAAAACCCTCGCGGAGACCGATCTCGGACGCGAGTTCGACCTGACCGTTGTTCGTGTACTGCGAAAAGGACAACGTCACCTGGTGCCGCGGGCGAAGACCAGGCTGAAGGCTGGAGACGTTCTGGTCGTCAAGGGAAGGCGAGAGGACATCTTCCGGGCGGAAGAGCGGATGGATATTGAGCTTCAACCCGAGATGGCTTATTCCCTCCCCGATCTGATCGAGGATGAGGTGGTGGTGACCGAGGTCATTCTTCTTCCCGGGTCACCCTTGATTGGACGGACCTTATCCGGCCTGGATATTCGCAATCGATACGGGTTTCAGGTCCTGGCCATTCACCGCCACAGCGGCGCCTTGACGCGAAAACTAAGCCAATTGCGGCTTCGGAACTCCGACATTCTTGTCGTGCAGGGGCCACGTGAAGACCTTCGCATTCTCGAACGGCAGGGTCTCTTCCGCATTCTGGAACCCGACAGCAAACTCAAACCGCGGCGTCGGCGAGCAAGGCTTGCAGGCGGTATCTTCGTGGGAACACTTCTGCTCGGCGCATCCGGACTGGTGAATCTGCCCATCGCTGTGTTGCTCGGGGCTGTATTGGTGATGATGACACGCTGCGTAACACCCGAAGAGGCATACAGTCAGATCAACTGGACGGTGCTGATCTTGATCGCATCCATGCTTGCTCTGGGAAAGGCGATGGAAGTGACCGGAACGGCAGAGTTCATCGCGCACCAGATGTTGAATCTGTTTGCCGTGCCAGCTCCGAGGGTGATGCTGACCATATTCTTCCTGATCACGGTGCTTCTTACGCAGCCGATGTCCAACCAGGCGGCCGCCGTCATCGCCCTTCCCATTGCCATCAATGCGGCCGGGCAGGTCGGCTGGGATCCCCGTCCCTTCGCCATGATGATCGCCGTCGCTGCAAGCTGCTCCTTCCTTACACCGTTGGAGCCAGCCTGTCTGATGGTATATGGACCAGGACGTTATCGGTTTACGGATTTCCCCCGGGTGGGATTGCTCCTGAGTCTTCTGGTGTATGCCATCGCCATCATCCTGGTTCCCATACTCTGGCCTGTATAGCGAAAGCTTCGCGCCGAGCGGACGAGGTTTTATGACCATTCCATCTCATCATCTGTTTGAGGATGAACGCTTCCGAGGTTTGTCACTGGTCGAGACGACGGTGGAGGAATCGACCTTCGATGGATGCTCCTTCTCCGATGTGGCGTTTGTTGAATGTGCCCTGACTTCGTGCCGGTTTATTGACTGCACCTTCCTTCGCTGCGATTTCTCCATGACATCGGTTGAGGGTTCACGCTTTTCCGGGGCAAGCTTTCAGGAAAGCCGCTTTATGGCGCTGGATTGGACGAAGGCGCAATGGAAGGCTGGTTTTGTTGCTCCTCTGTCGTTTGAACGCTGCATGTTGAAGCATGTTACATTCCTTGGGCTGGAGATGGAGGCGTGGCGGTTTATCGACTCGGAGGTGATTGATGTTGATTTCCGGGAGGGATGTCTGCGCCGTGCGGACTTCTCGGGGACGGATTTAAGGGAGAGCCTCTTTCACCATACCGATCTTCGTGAAGCGGATTTCAGCAAGGCTCGCAATTACAGGATTGCTGCCTCGGAGAATGATGTTGCCGGAGCACGGTTTTCCCTGCCCGAGGCGATGTCGTTATTGTATGACCTGGAGATTATCCTCACGGATCGGTAGCGTTGTTTCATTTCCCTAAAGCATGAAAGCGGAGCGGCTGGTCAGCCGCTCCGCTTTGGTTTTTATCCCGTGGGACTGTTTGGGGTAATACTGATACCTGCCCTTGAGCCAGCGGTGGCATTCGCTATGGAACTTCCGGCAATGCTGTCCATAGGGTAGATGATGATCATCGAGCTTTCCTCTTTGGACATTTCCAGCAGGGCCTGAATCTGGCGGAGCTGCATGGTGCCTTCCTGCGCTGCAAGGGTGGCACTGGCCTGCTTCAGGGAGGTGGCAACGTCGAGTTCAGCCTTGGCCTGGATGCGTTTGGCTTTCGCGCTCCGTTCAGCACGGGCGATAACGGCAAGCTCTTCAACAAGGCTGGGCGGCGCCGTCACATCGGTAATGCGGACTGCCCGCACATTGACACCATAGTCCTTTGCGGCTGAGTCGATCTCGGCTTTCAACATGGAGCTGATCTTATCGGTTTCACTGAGCAACAGGCGCAAATCGTTGCTGCCGATCGTGCTTTTCAGCGCTTCCATGGAAGCCCATTCGGTGGTTTTCCAGTAGTCCTTGACGGCAATGGATGCCCGTTCAGGATCTTCGACTTCCAACTCAACCGCTGCGATGACGTCAACAGGGATGTTGTCGCGCGTGAGTGTCTTGGTTGCCTTGACTTCGTAGGTGGAAATCCGGATGTCAATGATCCGGGCGACAGAGTACAGGAACGGTGGAACAAGGAAGAAACCGGGACCCCGTACGCCGACGGATTTTCCTAGCCGGAGCAGGATCATCCTCTCCCATTCCGGCAGCACGTAGAACATGCCGGCAAGGATGTTCCCGAACCACAGGATGATGATGGTGCCGAATACAGCAATCAGCAATTGACCGATCTCCACCTGGGCTCCATATCCCGTAAGTGCCTGGAAGAAGTTGCGGAACGCAGGCAGGGCGATAATTAACCAGAGGGGGACAACGACGATTAACCTCACGAGGTTGCGGATAAACATTTGAACAGGGTTATAACGACGGCGCATGAGTGTACTCTCCTTAACTTGTTTTGACTGTCCTGTTTCATTCAGCGCTTGAGCTATTTCAAGAATCGTCTGTGCTTTATTCGCCATTCACTCCCCTCCTGAATACGAAGCAAAATCGTCAAGACTAGTTTACACATCCGTGGTAGAGCCATATGACGAAGACCTGAAGCAGAGATGACGGATGAGTGCGTAGCTGACGGCAGCAGGATCACCGCGTTTGTTTAGGTTCCATGGTTCTAGCAGAGCAGAACACGGTGTTCCCATGAGGGGCATGCGCGTATCATCGCTGAGCCCATTGCCACACGCCAACATTCCTTCTCATCCTGCCAGATGGCGATGAATCTGATACGATATTTGGGGGCATGGAAAGACGTCTCGAGGCAAGCCAATGTCGTCGAGAACCCGGACAAGGTTCATCTTCGTGCGAGGGGGTGTTGCAACGTGCAATCCCATTCATCTCGATGATGATGATGCTGGAGACATCTTCTGGATTGATCTCGAGTGACATCCAGATCTGGAAAGCCCCAACGGACAACACACCTGATTGAGGTAGGAGTATAGAGACATGAAGAAAACTACATTGCTTCGCGCCGGGAACGCAATTGCCTTTCTCGCAACTGTTATTGTCAATGGATTGGCCAACGCGTTGCCGCTGAATGGTCTTAACACCGGAGAGATATCCGACCGGTTTGACATCTTTTTTGTGCCTGCCGGGTACGTATTCTCCATCTGGGGACTTATTTATCTTCTCCTGGCGGGATTTGCCATCTACCAGGCGCTGCCTGGTCAGCGGGAAAACCAACTCGTCGATCAGATTGGCGGCTGGTTCATCCTCAGTGCAGTAGCGAACATTGTCTGGATCTTCCTCTGGCATTATGAGGTGTTTACGCTCACCTTGTTAGCGATGGTTACCCTGCTGCTTAGTCTCATCGTCATTTATGTTCGCCTTGACATTGGAGGCGGCAATTCCTCACGGGCGGATCAACTGCTTATCCAGCTTCCGTTTCAGGTTTACCTGGGCTGGATCACTGTAGCCACTATTGCGAATGTTACCCAATTGCTGTACTTCGTGAGCTGGGACGGTTTTGGAATTGCGCCAGCAACGTGGGCTGTCGTCATGCTCATCGTCGCCGGTCTGGTTGGCACCTTGATGAGTTTCAAGCGCCGTGACTTTCCATATGTGCTGGTTCTTATCTGGGCGTTTGTCGGCATCGCTGTCAAACATGCGGACACCCAGCTCGTGATGGTCACTGCCTACGCAGTCGCTGGATTGTTGGGGGTGATTGGCTTAGGCGCAATCCTTGGTCAGCGGGCACGTTTGCGGGGGGCATGATCGATTGCAGATCGAATCCGCGTATACTAGGGCGGAGATGGGATCTTCCCATCCCGCCTTTTTTTGTACCTCGTGAAGCGAGAACACATGAACGAGTACGGATCACTGGTCATCACACGGGAGCATAACGGCGACGAGAAGGCGATCTCATCCCTGCACGAGTCGGCGTTTGGACAGCCCGATGAAGCTTTGCTAGTCGACCACCTGCGAGAACAGGGCGCGATTTTCCTTTCACTGGTTGCATGGCTCAGGGACGAGCTGGTTGGGAATGTGGTTTTTTCAGGGGGTATGGTGCGGGGCGATCGAGGAGAGTGGTCTGCCATCGCGCTTGGCCCATTGGCTGTGATGCCCCATCATCAGAAGCGCGGGATTGGAACTGCACTGGTCGAGGCTGGATTGATGCGGTGCCGTCAGGCAGGCGTAGGGGCGGTGTTTGTCCTTGGTGATCCAGCATATTATGCACGATTTGGTTTTATCCCCGCATGGTCATCTCACATCCGTTGGGAGCAGTTGGAGCCGCGGGATGAGTTCCAGGTCGTCGAATTGCTGCCTGGTGGCATTCAGTCAAGCGGTGTCTTTGCTTATCACAGCGCTTTCAATGATCTGACATGATTGGGACTGGAGGGTCGAGGGATGGGTGACGACGTTCGTTTCTGGCAGGCGTTGGAGAACCTTCTTGAAAACCATGCCATCGTTGTGGACCGCCCGAAAGGGTCAACGCATCCCCGGTACCCCGACGTACAATACCCGCTGGATTATGGCTATGTGGACGGGACCCGCAGCGGAGACGGAGAAGGGATCGATATCTGGACTGGCACGGCCCGGGAGGAGGGTTTAACGGCTGTTGTCTGCACCGTTGATCTCGAAAAACGGGATGTGGAACTCAAATTGCTTTTCCAATGCACTGCGCAAGAGACCAGACAGATCCTGCAATTCCATCAGCAGAAAAACCAGGCTGCAATCCTTGTCCCTTCATCTCGTATGTGAGCCGGCTACACCCGGTATGAAGATGATCCTTACCAACCTGAAAGCAGCCGACTCTCATGCCTTCCGTGTATCTTCTTCCCCTTGTTTCCCCCACCGCTATCCAGCAGGATAGGGACATCATCTACGAGAAGACAAGACACGAGGTACAGAACGATGCCAGAACTGGACAACCTCTCACAAGATGCTCATCGGATCCTGCAAACCAAATCGTCACACATCCGGTCGCTGATGCGTGAGCTCTGTGCGATTCCCAGCGTGGATGGTGCCATAGAAGACGTCCTGACGCGTGTGGTGCAAGAAGCGGAGATGCTCGGGTTCGATTCTATCGAGACAGATTCCATGGGCTGCCTGCTGGCGAGCATTGGCGAGGGACCGTTGACTGTGCTGTACGATGCCCATCTTGATACTGTTGGAATCGGAGATCGCAGCGACTGGGAACACGATCCCTTCGTAGGGCGCCTGGATGGTGATATCCTGTATGCCCGGGGAGCCTGTGATACCAAGGGGTGCATCCCGGGGATGTTGTATGGCCTATGGTTGGCGCGGGAACTGGGATCCCTGGACGGGAAACGACTCGTGTACTACGGCAGCCTTGAAGAGCAGTGCGACGGTCAGGCGCCGCGTGTGCTGGTTGAGATGGATGGCTTAAAGCCGGATGTTGTTGTCATCGGGGAGCCAACCGATATGCAGGTGTACCACGGGCAGCGCGGCAGGGTGGAGTTTGCCCTCGAGATCAAAGGACAATCTGCACATGCATCGATGCCGCATCTTGGTGACAATCCGCTCTATAAAATGGCTTCGTTTCTCACCAACGTGGTGAAGTTGAATGATCGGCTCGGAAAGCAGGAGAGTCCGGTTGGCGCTGGATCGGTCGCCGCCACGGATATCGCCTGTACGACGGCGTCCATCAATGCAGTTCCTTCAGAGGCCACGGTGTTCCTCGACCGCCGGCTTGCCCTGGGAGAAGGTGTTGAGGAGGCTTGCAAGGAGCTCGAGGCATGCATCCCTTCCGAATGGGCGGCGGACGCGACTCTGAGAGTGCTCGTCTACGATGAACCAAGCTACAACGGCTTTCGCTATCCCGTTGATAAAGTCTTTCCTGCATGGCAACTCCCTGAACATGATCCACTGCTGAACGCTGCGCTCGAAACCTATCTTGCCGCCTATGGTGAGCGGGGCAGTCTTGGCATGTGGCCAGCAAGTACAAACGGCACGTACTGGATGGGTGTGGCGGGCATCCCTTCTATCGGCTTTGGTCCTGGAGACTTACGTTTCGCCCATCGCATCGATGAGCATGTCCATCTGGATGATGTTGTGCAGGCGACGCTGTTCTATGCGTTGCTGCCAGCGAAGCTGTAATCGGGATTGCAGTCTAGGGCGTATGCCTCATAGCCGGATGTGCGGTTTCACTGTATGATTTCTTAAGCAAACGAGAGGATGGAACGATGTAGGCGGTATCCTGTCGGGGGGGGAAGCTTTGAGGTATGAACTTCGCTTGAAATCCTGCGGGGAGGGAAGTAATGACGCGGAAAAAAGAACAGCCTTTCATACCGCCACCGACGACGTCGAAACCAGCGGAACGAGAAACATCCCCAGAGTCATCATTCCTCATCTCGTTGGCCACCTTTTTCAAGCAACGGGGCGAGGTGGTAGCGTGGGGGATTGCTGCGTTCATCTTGATGACAGGCATTGGACTGCTGTACGCATCCAAGCTGCTCAACTTCGATCCCAATCTGGGGCTGGCGACGGGTGAGTACCAGGCACATGTCGGATTCATCAGCCTTTTCCGACAGTGGCTGCAGGGCCAGATTCCGTTCCCTCTCTGGAACCCCGTGATGGGGTACGGCAGGTCATTAATTGCCGACCCGTTCCTGTTTATCTTCAATCCTTTTCTGAGTGTGCCGATGTTCCTGTACGGGCTGGTGAATGGCACCAAGCTCGCGCTGGTTATGAATTTCATCATTGCGGGAACGGGGATGTTTGTCCTGGCAAGAGGTATGGGGCTGGGTCGTCTTGCGAGCCTGTGGTGCGGGTTGCTGTATATGATGTCCGGCGCACTCCCGTCCCATCTGATTATCGGTCAGATACAACTGACCTTCTCGCTTGGCTGGGCTCCATGGGCGGCGGCTGGATTGTTCTGGCTGCTGCGTTCTCCAGGATGGGGGACGGCCTGTGCCGCCGGGGTTGCCCAGGCGTTGTTCTTTTTCTCGGGCAACCTTTACCATCAGGTCTACGCGCTGTTCACCTTCGTCATCATCAGCATCATCTACATTGTGGATTGGTCTCATTTCACCATCCGGAAGGACCTCATCAAGTATGTGTTCCTTGTGGGTGTGTTGAGTGTAGGGTTGATTGCTGTGCAGCTTTTCCCCCTGATGGCGGCCCGCACCAGCATGGATAACATCGGCGGCTATCCGGAGGATACGAGCGAGTTCTCGGGCTCGCAATTGATGGAATATGCCTTCCTGAACTACATTGTGGCGGAGAAGGATTTCTCGCGCTCCGACATCCTCGATCAGATCCCCTGTCCACAGGAAAATTACCGCTATATCGGCGTTGCGCCGATCCTGCTGTTGCTGTTTGTCATTCCAGCATTCTCTCATGGGGATCGACGGGGGATTGCGGCTTTGGCTGCCAGTTTCCTGTTTCTGCTGGCCTGGGCGGCGCTTGAGTATACCTTTGTGCGTGATCTCTACGAGTTCTTTCCCATTCTGTATCAATTCCGGGATCCTGGCAGAGCGTTGAGTGTTGGCACCATCTACCTGATTGGTTTAAGCGGGTTTGCCCTGGATTATGTCTGGATGGGGATCCAGCATCCCGGCGGCGAGGGTCAAAGCGATGCGAACTGGTATGAACGCCGCGCCTTTCGAATCGGCCTTTCCCTGCTGCTTGTAACCGGACTGGTGTTTTCCCTGCGGCGTGTGTATGGTGAGAACCGCGAACTGATCTACCTTGAACACCTCTATCGGCCTGAGATTGACCTGGCCGTCGATTGGCTGGTTGAGCATGAGGATGACCAACTGACGCTACAGGTCACTCATACCGTTGCCAGCAAGATTATCCTCGATGCGTATGAGCTTGGGCTGCGTTCATCGGATTTCATCGATGGATGGCGTCCCTCTGCGCCTGACTACTCCATCGGTTCGTTCAGCTCGGTCCAATTGCAACCTCAATACCGTGTCGATTGGGCGTATGACGGGCCGCCTTCACCTGAATACGAAGTAGTGCGCCGGTTTGGCGAACTGCAAATCTGGGAGGCTCAAGACACGTTCCCGTATGCGTTTGTTGTGCCGCTTGAACGACTGGTGGAGGGACAGCCGGTGCTTCCAGACGATGTCGCTGAGGCTGCTGTTGTCCACCGGGTCAATCCCAACAGGATTGTCGTGGATCTGGAAGTACAGGAACGCGGCATGCTTGTCGTAACGGAGTCCTGGTTCAACGGATGGACTGTTTACGTTGATCTGGATGAGGCGGAGCTCGCGCCTGTAGGGAGCTATCTGGCTACGGAACTGGAACCTGGAGTCCATCATGTTGTTTTTGAGTACGCGCCTGCCTCTTTCACCGCAGGGTGGCTGGTATCCGTGGGAACCCTTCTGGTCATGCTGGGAGGTGGGTTCTGGGTTTGGTGGAAGAGACGGGAGGTCAGTGCTCCCGAAAGCGATCAAAAAACCGCCTAGGCCAGCGCGGATGCGGTTTCCACCCGGACAAGCTCTTCCGTGACGAGTGACAAAAGCGTAATCCTGTAGAAAAAGGTGGATGATGAACGAAACGATTGATGTGATTATGGCTCGCCACTCTGTCCGTGCATATGAGGACAAGCCCATTGCACGCGAGACGATTGATCTCATCTGTGATTGCGCCATGCGGGCGCCGACGGCTGGAAATATGCAGTTGTACAGCATCGTTGAAATTGCAGACCAGGAACTAAAGGATGCACTCGCCGAATCCTGTGATCACCAGCCATTTATCGCGAAAGCGCCGCTTGTGCTCCTTTTCGTTGCTGACTACCAGCGCTGGTTTGACTACTTTCTGGCATGTGGTGTGTCCGAAATGTGCGAATCGATGGGGCAGGAACTTCGTTATCCCGGCGAAGGGGACATGCTTCTGGCTGCCTGTGACACCCTCATCGCCGCGCATACAGCCGTGATCGCAGCGGAATCGCTGGGTATCGGATCGTGCTATATCGGGGACATTCTTGAGCAGTATGAATATCATCGCGAGCTTCTTGCTCTGCCTCAATACGTCATTCCCATAACCATGTTGTGCTTTGGATATGAAAAGAAGCGTTCGGAACCGATGCGTCGCACGCCAAGATTGCCGCGTGAGGTCATCTGCCATTCGAACCGCTATGAGCGATGTACTCCCGAGAAGCTTGATGAGATCTTTTCTCCTCACACACCGAAGAACCTTCCGGATGGGATCGAAAATCTTGGACAGATTTACTATTTCAGGAAATTCTCTGCGGAATTTTCAAGGGAAATGACCCGCTCCATCCGCGCTGCCATCCAGGGCTGGAGTGCTTTACCTTCGGAGAAGGGTGCATGAAAACGGAGCAACCGACTCTGACAACAGAACGATTGATCCTGCGACCCTTCACTTTTAATGATGCTGATGTCGTGGCCGCCCTCGCTGGTGATCGCCGCGTTGCAGAGATGACCCAGAACATCCCGCATCCCTACTCTCCAGAAGCTGCGGTGGAATGGATACGCTCACACCCGTCCCGATATGATCAAAACGAAGAGGTGGTCTTCGCCATCGAGCGCAAGGCGGAGGGGGATCTCATCGGCGCTGTCGGCCTTGTTCACACCATCCGTGACCGGAAGGGAGAGCTGGGGTACTGGGTTGGCGTTCCTTACTGGAACAGCGGATATTGCACAGAAGCCGCGCGTGCCGTTGTCGCGTTTGGCTTCTCGGCGTGGGGGATGCATCGCATTCAGGCGAGACACTATACGAAGAACCTGGCTTCAGGACGTGTGATGGAGAAAATCGGCATGACGTATGAGGGCTGCCTCCGTCAGTGTGTGTTGAAGTGGGGGGAATACCTTGATGTCTGCATCTATGGAATCCTCGAGACGGACGAGACGAGATAAGAATGGGGGGACGCCTTTTCCCGGCATCGTCGCCTTCGTAGCAGCGCTGCTCTCCATCCCAGCCTGCACGCCTCCCTTGGCTGGCATTGTCCCGACAGAATCTGCCACTTCCATAGCATTCGCGCCGGAAGAAACCCTTGCTGGAACGACGTCAATCCTACGCTGGGTCCGCATTGATGTCCTGGCTGAGGACGTGCTTGACATGGCCCCTGCCTTTGAAACGGTGACGTGCGATGGAGATCTTCTTTTTTCGCAGGACGACCTCCTTGCCTTTGACTGGGACGAGCAGCGCATGACGCTGACAAGTGCTGCCCAACGGCGAATGTCAGGGATGGAGTCTGCTGCCCTGCACAATGCAGGTCTGGCTTTTGCACTCTGTCTCGACGACGGGGTCATCTATGCAGGGGTGTTGTGGAGTGCCCTTTCCTCTGTTCCGTATCCGGGGGTCGTGATTGATCTGCATCCTGCACGTGATGGAGAGGTGCTGCCTGTCATGCTGGGTTATCCCGAAGGGCTGTATCCGGATCTGATGGATGTTCGTTTTGACGACCTCTTATTTGAAACCCTGCAGCAGCTTGGTGTTCTCAATCCATCGTGAAAGGCAGGATGAGGAGCTTCATCCTGTCAGCACTGTTTGTGCACCGCTGTTCGTCTATGACCGGACAGATCACTCGCTGGCGGGAGTACGCGTTGGCTGCTGTATCCAGTTAACCACCACGATCGAGAGCACAAACACAAATGCATAGATGGTCATCAGAAGAACAAAGCTATTGCTGTCGGCGATAGGGCCGCCGATATAGGAGCCGATCGCGCCAGCACCGGCGCCGGAGAGATTTCCAATCCCCAGGTATTGTCCGGCTTTTTCAGGCGGGACGATTTCCGTGCCGAGAGCCCAGTTGGATGTGTAGAAAAAGCCGACACCAGCGCCAACCAGGCATGCCCCAACATAGGTCATGGCGAGGTTCGGGGCGAGGATGACGACGAACGTCCCCGCAGCGGCGAGGAGGCCGCTTGCAACCAGCAGCTTTCGCTTCCCGATCCGGTCTGCCAGCCAACCGCTGGGCAGGGCTGTCGCCAGAATGAGAATGCCCACGAACATGATAATCGTGGATGCGGGTCCGGCGGCTGCTTCACCCTGGTATTCCGTGAACTTCTCCTGCAGGAAGTACACCATGAAACTGGCGAGGTTGTTGGCGCCCACCAGAAAAGCCAGGCGGTTAACGACCCACCAGACGTAGCTCTTCGAATGCTGGGCTTCTTCACCCAGACTGATACGCATGCTGGCGAGGACACCCACCAGAATGGCAACTGCCATCCCAAGAAATCCCGCAATGCCCACGACCCAGCGCATGCTCGCCTGCTGTGAGGCAGCGGCTGTGCGGATGACCAGGTTCACCAGGGCGCCGCTGCCCAGAATGACAATCGTAAAGACGGCGGTCATCGCGAGAAGTCGGATGAAGGGTTTCCAGTCCATTGGTTCTGGCTCGAAATCGGGTTTCTTCTCCGGGATGGCCAGTGAGATGAGCATGCAGATGAGGAGAACAATCATCAGGGAAAATAGCGCTCCCCACAGATTCCCTGCAGCGATCATCCGTCCCACAATGAAGGAAACGAAGATCAGCGGTACAGGTAACTCAAGCGCGGCTTTGATGCCGGAGAAGATGCCGCGCTTGTCCTTTGGAACGAGGTCGGAAATGAGAGGCTGTGTCGCAGCGTGTGAAATGTTTGAGGTTAGCATCGAGATGAGATAGAGGACAAACAGGACCCAGTATCCCGTGAGGCCTTCCAGACCAGCGGTGAATCCGATGAAGGCAAAGATGATGATTTCAAGGACGGTGCCAATCACGATGAAGGGACGCCTGCGACCCCAACGCATGCGGCTTTGATCGGAGATGATGCCCATGAGTGCCTGCATCAGCAGCGCGGCCATCAGCGCCCACAATCGCATACGCCCTACATATGTCCCTTTCAGACTCTCCCCGACGAACTGCTGGACGAGCAGAGGAACGACTAGGGGAGTGAGAACCTGCCCGCGAGTTGTCAGTGCGAACCAGTTGATGTTGATCGTGATGTAGTCGTACCAGCGGAGAGGGCGGGAAGCTTGTGTTTGCATGGATTGAGTCACCATTTCTTGATTTCTTCCGGACGATCAAGTACGACTTCATCCGATGAATCAGGGGTTCGAAAGCGCCGGATTGGAGTGATTTGGAGTCGGATACTGGCATTGTTCGCCCATACGGCGAGATGATGCAGTTCCTGAATGCCAGACTGCATCGAACTGCCTTCCTTCTGCCCGTAGCGGTATGTGAAGTAGTACGGGTTGTCTGTTTTCAGATAGGTGAGGATGGCGTTGGTTGCGTGGAGGAGTTCGTGGTTGTCGGGGTGTTCATGCAGATGCTGAAGTGCGTTAATGGGAAGGTTCAGATTATCACGAAGATTGTTGAACAGTGTCGGTCTATGAATGAACTTGCTGAGAAAGGCTCCATGGGGCATGCAGTGGTTGGGCGGTATGCTGATTTCTTCCTCGCGAGTGTTGAACGCCCTGACACGCAATTCGAATCGTTCATCAAGAACGGTTGTTTCCTGGTCCTTCACCGATGCCGGTACGAGATCATAGACGGCATCCATGATGGCATTGGCAGCATCCTGGAAATGAAGCTTGCGGGGCTTTCCCTCTGGAATCGTAACGGGGGGGATCAATGTCCCGATATTCATCTCAAGTTCCGGTCGCTGGAATCGGATGAGTTTGTTCAGGGCGCCCTGTGTGGATGCGAAGCCGATCGGGAGGACAGGGGCGTTGGCGTGGTAGCTTAACCATGCCACGCCGGTGCGTGCATCGTGAATGGCTGGTTCCCAGATCCCACCTTCCGGAAAAACCCCCAGGTACCCGTCTTGTTTAAGGACATCCAACGCTTTCATCATGGACGCACGACTGGTCTGGCCGCGCAGGATGGGAATGACGCCGTACAGTTTGACGAAGGCTGCGATGAAAGGTTCATGGGGGATGTCCATCGATCCAACGTATTCCACGATTTGCGGCGTAAAGATGGTCATCAGGACGACTTCAAGTGCGCCGGTGTGGTTTCCGACGACGATGACGGGACCTTTCTTCGGAAAATTCTGGAGCCCGGTAAAGGTCGTTCGTGTCAGAAGAGGTACGGCTGCACGACCGATGCCGCGCAGGATCGTTCGTGTGAGGGGTTTTTGTGGGTAGTGAAATTGTCGTGACATGCAACCAGCCCAGGAAATTAGATTATGGAACGGAAATACAGTCTACACCACTTTTCCTCGGATCTTATCCCTTTCTCATAACCCCTTAAGCCGTGAAGTGGTTTCGGGGATGTGACGGCCAACGGGTTGATTGGATTCTCCCGAGAGGACGGGTGGTGCTACAATACGCCCGATGAAACAAGATTTCTACTCGTTGTATTCACATCAATTCCTGCGGGTGGCAGTGGGTGTACCTGCACTCCGTGTGGCGGATCCGGCGTTCAATGCCGGATCGATGATCGACCTCGCCCGACAGGCAGACGACGCAGGAGCGTTGCTGGTCCTTTTCCCGGAGTTGAGCATCTCTGCCTATACCAATGAGGATTTGTTCCACCAGGATGCGCTTCTGGAAGCAAGCCGGGGCGCGCTATCCCGCATCGCGGTGGAGACCAAAGCCCTTGACCTGATGCTGGTCGTCGGATGCCCGCTCCGGGTGGGCAGTGCGTTATACAACTGCGCAGTCTTGCTTCACAAAGGCTGCCTGATGGGGGTTGTCCCCAAATCGTATCTGCCCAATTATCGTGAATTCTATGAGAAGCGTCAGTTCACGTCTGGCTTCGATCTACGCGGTATGTCTATTCTTTGGGAAGGGAAGCAGGTGCCTTTTGGAAGCGATCTGCTATTCAAGGCTCGCGGTATCCAGGACTTCGTCCTGTTCCTCGAGATTTGTGAGGATCTCTGGGCGCCCATTCCTCCAAGTTCGTTCGCCGCGCTCGCAGGCGCGACCGTCATCGCCAATCCTTCCGCCAGCAATATCACTGTAGGAAAGACAGCGTATCGGAAGCTGTTGTGCGCATCGCAGTCGGCGAAATGCCTGTCAGCCTACCTGTATTCCGCAGCGGGTTACGGCGAATCCAGCACGGATCTTGCGTGGGATGGCCATGCTCTCATCTACGAGAATCAAGAACTCCTCGCAGAGACGGAGCGCTTTTCCCGCAGCGAACAGCTCATCTATGCGGACATCGACCCGGGACGGTTGATGCAGGATCGTATGCGGCAGACTAGCTTTCAGGATGCGCGGCAAAGGCATGCTGCTGAGGTCTCTACTTTCCGTAACGTGGAGGTGAATGTCGGGGCTTCACAGAAGCGCGTTTCATTGAACAGACCAATCTCGCGCTTCCCGTACGTCCCGAGTCATCCGGCGGAGCGGGATGCGCGCTGTTATGACGTCTATAACATCCAGGTTACTGCGCTGGCGAAACGACTGGAAGCGACCGGGATAGAGAAGGTAGTCATCGGCGTTTCTGGAGGCTTGGATTCAACCCACGCGTTGCTGGTCTGTGCGCGTACGATGGACCGGCTCGGGCTGCCCCGAACGAATATCCTCGGTTATTCCATGCCAGGTTTTGCTACCAGCGAGCGGACGAGAAGCAATGCCCTTCAACTCATGGAAGCGCTGGGCGTGTCAGCGCATGAAATGGACATCCGGCCATCTTGTATGCAAATGCTGCAGGACCTGGACCACCCATTCGCGCGCGGTGATGAGGTTTTCGACGTCACGTTTGAGAATGTCCAGGCGGGGGAACGAACGTCACACTTGTTCCGGCTCGCCAATATGCATGGCGGCATGGTGATTGGAACCGGCGACCTCAGTGAGCTTGCCCTGGGCTGGACAACATACGGGGTCGGCGACCACATGGCGCATTTCAGCGTGAACTCGTCTGTCCCGAAAACACTCATTCAATATCTCATCCGATGGGTGATTGATCAGAAACTGTTCGGCGTCGGCGTGAACCAGACACTCGTATCGATTCTCGACACCACCATCTCACCTGAATTGATCCCGGAAACAGCCGCCGGGGCAACGCAGAAAGAACCTTCCCAGCGAACCGAGGACGTGCTTGGTCCGTTCGAGCTACATGACTTCTTCCTTTACTACACCTCACGCTTCGGCTTCCGGCCGAGTAAAGTAGCCTACCTCTGTCTCCATGCCTGGAAGGATGCGGAAAGCGGTTCATGGCCGGACCTGCTGCCGACAACTCGGCGTAACCAGTACTCGCTTCCCGAGATTAAGCGCTGGCTGAAGGCATTCCTGACGCGATTCATCAAGACCAGTCAGTTCAAGCGCTCCGCGCTGCCGAATGGACCGAAGGTGGGTTCAGGCGGTTCTCTCTCCCCCCGCGGAGATTGGCGGGCTCCCAGCGATGCGGAGGTCGAAGCTTGGCTGCAGGAACTTGAGGGCAATGTTCCCTGAATTCCGGGAGATGAGGAAAGTTAAAACAAACAGGAGCCTTTGCAGGCTCCTGTTTCTATTCGGGGACACGTCAGGTGCATTAGACGGTCGCTTTGAGAGCGTCCTCCTTCGCCTTACGCTCATTGACCACAAGCAGGGCTACGAAGCCGACCACCAGGAACGCCAGCACGGAAACCAACGCAGCGCGTTGACCGGTTTGTTCTGCAAGGATGGCGTCCATGCCTCGCGACACGTACATTTGTGCAACCTCGGCAGCAAGGATGCCATACAGCGTTGGCCCGATGAAGGACGATGTCCGTCCGGCAACAGCAAAGAACCCGTAGAATTCAGCGCTCTGCCCGGCCGGACTGAACAAGCCGATGATAGCCCGGCTTACGGATTGAACGCCGGTCAGCGCAAAGCCAGCGAAGCTTGCGATAATGAAATAGCCGGTCAGGGTTTTATTGAAGAGCATGGCCGTTACGGCTGCAATCATGGCAATCAGCGAGATAATCAGCGATTTTTTCGGACCCATCCTGTCGGCGAGTTCACCGAACAGGTAGGCGCCAACCACGCTCGTCACCTGCACGGCAATCATCAGGAAGATGAGCTGCTGTTGGTCCATGCCATAGAGGACTGCGCCGAGAATGGCTGCGAAGTCAAGCGCCATGATGATCCCATCGTTGTAGATGAGGAACGCAATCATGAACTTGATGAATTCCCGGAAATTCCGCACGGCACGGAAGGTATCTACAACACGTTTGAAGCCAATCCGCAGGTAGGAATCGCTGCCTTCGGGTTTCTGGGGTTCAGCTTTTTCTTTGAGCCATAAGAAGACCGGCAGGCTGGAGAGGAAGTAGAAGGCTGCTGTAATCAGGAAGGAGAGTCGAATGATGAATTCTCCCCCGATCAGCATGATAAGCGCCAGAATGATAACGAGACAGATGATGCCGCCAAGGGAGCCAATTGCCCAGCCCATGCCGGATATGCGGCCGATGTCTTCCTCATTGGCGATTTCAGGGAGCAGTGAATTATAGAAGACCTGAGAGCTTCGATACCCGATCTCAGCAAGGATGAAGAACAACATGCCGGTGACGATGTCGCCAGGTCCAACAAAGAAAAGAAGCAGCGTACCGATGCAGGCCAGGCCGGTGAAGAACAGAAGGAATCGTTTTTTCGCACCGGAGTAATCTGCAACAGCTCCGAGCACAGGGGAGACAACGGCGACGACGAGCATCGCGATACCGAGTGAGATGCCCCACAGCCGTGAGCCCTCGGCGCCGCCGACGACCTGGTCTTTGAAATAGGCTGAATACACGGCGAGCAACACAACGGCTGCATAGGCTGAATTGCCAAAGTCGTACAGGTACCAGGCGACTCGTTCCCGCCGTGTGGATTGGATCCGTTTCTTTGGCAATACATCTGAAAGCGTGGTTTCCATTTTGCTACCTTCCCGCGGCCGCTATGAAGGATGACCGCAATGAGTGTGGGCCTGAAGCGAGCCCATCATGAGAACACAGGAATTCTGAAGGCGATACGCTAGATTTCAGGCTGGTCTGCCCAGGGCCAGACCTCGGTTCCCTCCGCCGCCTTACGAATCGCGGGATCATCGGAGTAATGACCGCGCAATTGTGGTGGGATAAGTTCAGCAATTTTCTTCATAATGGTGTGACCGACTTCGTCGATTTGCTCCCGTCGGGCTTTTCCCCGGCCGGTCAACTTGAAAGGGCCGAAGGGTTGACCAATGCGGATGGTGACTTTTGCCTTACGGCCTTCACGAAGGCGCGGGAAGATATCCCACACACCGTCGATCCCGATCGGGAGGATCCGGGCTTCTGTTCGGGCAGCAAGGTAGGCAGCGCCCGGTCTTGCAGGTCGTAGAACAGTGGCCCAGTTGCCGCCTTCAGGAAAGATGCCGACAACCCCGTCCTGCTCTAAAACCTGTTCCGCGCCGCGGAGAGCAGAGCGTGAAACCGAACCGCGATGGACGGGCAGGACCCCGTACATCTTCGGGATCCACCGGACAATCGGGGGCGCGTTTGGAAGCTGAGTACCTCCGAGGAACTCCAGGGGCCAGGGCGAAACGCCAATCACAGCAACGGGGTCGATGAAACTGAAGTGATTACCGACAACAAGAAGCGGGCCTGATTTCGGGATGTTCTCTTTGCCAATGACTTCCATGTCTGAAAGCAGAGCAAGTGCACCGCGGATCATGGAACGAAGAATGCCTCTTATCACCTGCTTGCGTGGATAGGTCAGCTCGGTTGGGATATCATGTTCATCAGTCATAGACTACTCTCAAGTTAGACCAGCATCTTTACGATTGAAAGGTTGTCCTTTTGGGGGCTCCTGAAGGAGGATTTGTACCAACAAATTTCATTATACATCAGTGTGTCAAATGCCCTTTTTTCCGCCGGATTCAAGCGTTTCCTGAAATGGTCTGATGGTTTGAAGCAAGGTGTCGTTAGGCTAAGATAGGACCTGGAGATTACTCAGATGCACCTTTCTCTCGCTGAAGTACGGAAGGCAGCACTCTTTGCCCAGTTGCTCACTGCGCGCGCAACGCGGGACGGCTCATCCCGTGACGCGCTGCACGTCATCGAAAAACTTGGCTATGTTCAGTTGGATACGATTCATGTTCTGCAGCGTGCACATCACCATGTCTTCTGGACGCGCAGTCCATCCTATACCCCGGTCGTGCTGAATCAATTGTTGTCGGAGGACAAGTCGGTTCTGGAATACTGGGGCCATGCGGCTTCGCTTCTTCCGATGAGCGATTTCCGGTTTACGCTCCCGAGAAAAAAGGCTGTTGCCGAAGGTCAGGCGGGGTGGATCACACGGACCCGGGAGCAGGCAGGTCCATGGGTGGATCGAGTCCTGGAGCGCATCAGGGCAGAAGGTCCGCTTGGCAGCAAGGATTTTCAATCCGGGGAAGAAGCCACGGGTGGTACGTGGTGGGACTGGAAACCGGCGAAATTGGCGCTCGAACTTCTTTTCCACCAGGGTGAGTTGATGGTCGCCTCCCGTCAGAATTTCCAGAAGAGATATGACCTGACAGAGCGCGTTCTTCCCGACGGTGTGGATCAGACCATGCCGGATCACGAAGAATACGGGCGGTTTCTGGTGCGGCGAGCGCTGGGATCACTTGGTATCGCGAGAAAGAGTGAGATCTTTCGACACCTCCATTCCGGGAAAAACTCACCTGCTGCGGATGTCTTTGACGCGATGCTTGCGGGAGGAGAGATTGTTGCTGTAAGAGTTGAGGACGACACCCGAGAGTCCTATATTCTGGCCGAGGGTCTTGAGAGTCCTTCCGATAGCCCAGGTTCGCAACAACAAGCCCTGCTGCTTTCACCGTTTGACAATCTCATTATTCAACGCGACCGCCTGCTGCGTCTGTTTGATTTCGACTATGCGCTGGAATGCTACCTGCCCAGGGCAAAGCGAGTGTACGGATACTTCGTCCTCCCGATCCTGTATGGTTCGACCTTTATTGGGCGAGTCGATGCGCGTGCAGACCGCAAGAGCGGCGATCTGGTCATCCATGGCTTCTGGCAGGAACGGGAGATCGAATGGGGGACAGAGATGTGGCAGGCGGTTGGGAACACCCTTGTGGAATTCACACGATTCAATGCGTGTGCTGCCATCCGCCTGGAAGCGGGCAGCAACACCAGCGCGATGGATCAACTTGCTGAATCCATCCAGGCAGGGGGAGGCGAGGTTTTCAGGGGCACCTGAATTTAGATCTTGATCTGGGATTCCCTGGGGGACAAGAACAGCCATGTCCGCAATATTTCGGCTACGCTCCATGCTTGAGCGGGACATCCCCTGCTGGCATGAGGTGGGTCACCATCAAAGATTTCACTCATGCTTCCTATTCCCGCTTCAGCGAGGTGATCGGCAAATGGGAGTAGAAGGTGGCAGGCTTTTTCTGCGTCTCGGTACACACGCAGATGAGCCCGCACGAAAGGTCCAATCAGCCATCCCCACACGGTCCCTTGATGATAGGCTCCGTCGCGTTCGTGACGATCACCTCCGTACACGCCGTGATAGGCTTCGTCCTCCGGCGAGAGACTGCGCAGGCCGCGCGGGGTGAGCAGCCTGTCCATGCAGGTATCCACGACAGCCTTTTGTTGTTCTGGCGTGAGAGGACTGTAATCCAGCGCAACCGCGAAGATTTGATTCGGACGGATTTGGCCAGAGTCCCCTTCCGGCGTGTCGATGAGGTCGTAGCAGCACCGGGTTTCCGGGTTCCAGAAGCGTTGGAACTGCTTGCGCACCTGTTTTGCCTCATCAAGGAAGAAGGCAGAATCCTGCGACAGAATCTGTGAGAATTCAGCCATGCAGTTCAAGGTGTGATACCAGAGAGCGTTGATTTCGACCGGTTTCCCCATGCGAGGTGTAACAACCCAGTCATCCACTTTGGCATCCATCCAGGTGAGTTGGACACCGGGTTCTCCAGCTCGCAGGAGCCCGTCTTCTGGATCGACGCCGATCCCGAAGCGTGTGCCGCGCCGGTGCCATTCAAGGATGTCGAGGAGGGTTGGATAGAGGTCTTCCAGCAAACCGACGTCCTGCGATGCTTTGAGATAGGCACGGATCGCGTCGAAGTACCAAAGCGTTGCATCGACCGTGTTGTATTCCGGTGGACCAGAGTCATCAGGAAATCGGTTGGGCAGCATCCCTTGATCAACATAGCGGGAAAAGGTTCGAAGGATGAGACCGGCTTCCTGGATGCGCCCGGTCGAAAGCAGCAAGCCCGGAAGGCAGATCATGGTATCCCGGCCCCAATCACCAAACCACGGGTATCCGGCGATGACGCTCAAGCCGTGTTCCTCACGAGGAAGTACTCGTTTGACGATAAATTGGTCTGCGGCAAGAGCGAGGTGCTGGATCCATCGTGGTTCATCAGCCAGCCCGCTGCGCCGGATGAGTGATGCGTCCCGGTTACGATGCGCATCAAGGGCATTGACATGGGTTGTTGGTGTGTGAGCAGAAGCGACAAGGGTCACGGGTGAGCCTGGCACTAACTCCACGGTCAATGTCCCTGCGTGGAAATGACTTCCACGATCATCGAGGCCGCGGTAGGTTTCGACAGACTGAGGAAGATCGTGCACCCAATTGCGGCGGACAGTGAAATTGGCCCGGTCACAGCATACATGAAGCGATGCAGCGTCCGGATGCGCATCATAACGGAATCCGTTGTCCTGTGGCTCAACCCGGTTCTGCCAAGCGTCCCCGCGTTGATTCTGGTGAAAATCACGATGATGCACGTACGTATCGATCCTGAGCGGGAGGGGTTTGATGCCAGCTTCCAGGGCATACTGGATGCAGGTTTGATTCATCCCATGCTCCATCCAGATGCGTTTTTCCATCAGGCGACCTTCCACCTCGAAGGTCCACACCGGGATCGTGCCTTCGAGGTGGAACTGGATAAGATGATGCTTCAGGGGAATGGTGGAACGGTCATCGCGCGAAGAAAGGGTATGCTCCTCGATGGCACTCAACATGACCTTGCGATCGAGGGGTGGTTTGAGGGCGGCAATGAGGAGAGCATGGTAGCGGCGTGTCTGTGCGCCGCTCACAGTCCCCATGGCGAATCCGCCGATCCCGTTGGTCACCAGCCATTCTCTGCTCTGGAGAATGACGTCGTCTGTCTTCGTGCAGTCCATAAGGAACATGGGTTGGGTCATGTCCACCTAACGGTCCTTCCCTTGTGCGCTGCTCATTATTGTATCGTGAAGTGGGGACAGGCTCTGTTGAGTTGATCGATTGTCGTGGTGTGAAGGAGGGATGCCGGTATGATGGAATCCAGCGGGGGCGAGGAAGACTATAATGGAAATGCAACAGACTCGCACAACGGGGAGGAATGGTGAAGCACATAGATATGTCTACATGGAATCGCCGGGAACACTTCAACGTGTTCCACGCGATGGACTATCCTCATTTCAATATCTGTGCGCCCGTTGATATCTCGGCCACGCGGTCCGTCATGCAAGAGCGTGGCGGTTCGATGAATCTGGCCATTGTGTATGTGCTTGCGCGTGCGGCAAATGACCTGCCATCGTTTCGATTGCGCATCCGGGGGGATACAGTTGTGGAGCATGAGCACGTCCGCCCCTCCATAACGGTCCTGGGGGATGAGGATCTGTTCAGTTTTTGCACCATTCCGTGGTCCTCTTCGTATGAGACCTTTCGCACCGAGGCAGAGATGATGATGTCGCTGCGGCAGAAAGAACGGGTGCTGGTGGACGAGCCTGGTGAGGATGACCTGCTCTTTATGTCCGGCATTCCCTGGGTGGCGTTTACGAGTATCGTGCATCCCATCCACATTCATCCGGCCGATTCGATCCCTCGCGTTGCATGGGGGAAGTTTGCTGATGATGGCGCACAAATCAAGCTTCCGCTTTCCGTCCAGGTCCATCACGGATTGATGGATGGGGTGCATGTTGGCCGGTATTTCGAGCGGGTCGAGGAGCTGTTTGATTTGGCTGCAGAATGGCTCTGACCGCACGTAAGAAGCGAATATTCGAATATTCTGTACTGGAAAAAGTTTGATACCTGCGGTAAACTACCAGCATGTTCTCTGGACAAGCACGTGTCGAAATGTCCTGGGTCTGGGGGGAAGAACAATGCCCGGCCAGCAGAACATGTTGCACGCACATCAGTTATTGCCTATTCCCTTTGATAGAATGTTCGCATACTGCATGGAATCTCGAATCCCGGTCCGGGATTCTGAACTAAGGAGGGACTGCACGTCAATACCTATATCTTACAGAGTTGTCGCAACTTGTTTACCTAATCTATTTCTGGAGGAGAGCAAAACCCATGAAGAAGCACTTTGGACGCTTTTAGCAGTCCTCATCATTGCTTCTGTGGCGCTTACCGGCTGTGGCACAACCACAACCGTCGAGGAGCCAGAAACAGAAGAAGAGATGGGCACGTTGACCGGTACCGTTACACTCTGGCATGCATGGAAGGAAAGCGAGATTGTCAGCCTAACTGAGGTCATCGCCGCCTTCAATGCAATGTATCCAGATGTCACCGTTGACGTTCTCTACACCCCCTTCGATGACCTTCGCAACAAGTTCGAGACAGCGGCTGCCACCGGCAGTGGCCCGACCGTCCTCATCGGCGGCGCGGACTGGGGCCCCGGCCTCTATGACGCGGAACTGGTTGCTGATCTCACGGGTCAGATTGGCGATGACGTGATTGCAGGCATTAACCCTGCAGCCATGGGCGCCGTTGAGTACGCCGGCGCGCTCGTCGGCCTCCCGCAGACCATCAAGGGCGTTGTGATGTTCCGCAATACCCAGATTCTGCCCGAAGCTCCGACAACCTACGAAGAGATGGTTGCCATGCACAATGAAGTCACCGAAGGTGATGTCGTTGGTGTGGACCTCGAGTACGGTTTCTTCTTCTCCGCTGCGCACCTCAATGGCGTCTGCGGCGGCGAACTGATGACCGCCGATGGTGACCCCACCTTCAATACCCCCGAAGGTGAGTGCTGGATGGCACTTTTCAACACCTGGGAAGAGGACTTCGGCGTTGTGGAAAACTATAACGACAACGACGTCAACCTCTTCAAGTCCGGCAACGTCGGCATCATCATCGACGGCAGCTGGAACACATCGGCTCTGGCCGAGGCAATCGGTGCTGAGAATCTGGCGATCGACCCGTTCCCGACCGTGGGCGACGGCGCCCTCTCGGGCTACGTTCAGACAGAGAACATCTACCTGAGCGCCAACGCCGAGGGCGATGATCTGGCAGCATCCATTGCCTTCATCGAATACTTCCTCTCGGCCGAAGCACAGGCCCTCCTTGCTGATCCGGAAGGCGCTGCGCACCTGCCCGCCATTGTGGGTCTGGAAATTACGGATCCTCTGATGGCCCAGGCTGCAGCCGCGTTTGAAGGCGGCACGGCCTTCCCGGTGATCCCGGAAATGAATGCTTACTGGGATCCGATGAACAACGCGCTGCTTCAGGTTGTTCAGGAAGATGCCGACATCGCAACGGCTCTTCAGGAAGCCTACGATCTCGTCGTCGCGAAAGTGGCTGAGATCCGCGGAGAGTAAGGCTGCACCACATCAATGGGTGGGATTTTATCCCACCCATTTTTTGGATTAACCGCCGACAGCCCACGGGCGAGGGAGGTTCCTTATGGCTGTTGCAAAGCTCACCAAGGACAAGGCGAAGGAAACCGGCGGCAGGAACTCGTTCATGCGCCGCCTGCGTGGATCTGTGACGGCATGGATTTACATTCTCCCTGCCGGCCTCATCATGCTTCTCATCTCGTTCGCACCGCAGGTTTTCCAGATCTGGATGTCATTTACCGACTTCCGCATTGCCAATCTGCGTTTCAATTTCCTCGATCCCTCGACGTACGAGAAGTATGCCCCCGAATTTATTGGTCTCGAGAATTACATCAAGGTTCTGCTGAGTCAACTCGCGCTGGAAAATTACGATTTCGGTAGGCTCTTTGCCTTCAACGTCACCTGGACGGTGGCCAATATTATTTTCCACGTTGGTCTGGGTGTGGCCATTGCGCTGGCCCTGAACAGCAAGAACCTGATCGGTCGACGTCTTTATCGCGCCATCTTTATCATCCCCTGGGCGCTGCCTGGCTACATTACGGCGCTCACCTGGCACAACATGTACGACGATCGCTTCGGGGCGGTCAATCAGTTGATTGCCATCTTCAATGAGAACTTCGGGACGACCCTGGCCACGGATACCCGCTGGATCGAAGCGAGTGGATCGCCGCTTGGCGGCATCTTTAGTTTCCTCCCCCTGGCTTTCTATGCGGTCCTGGTGGCGAATATCTGGCTCGGATGGCCGTTTATGACCGTTGTGGCAACGGGTGCGCTGCAATCCATCCCCACGGAATTGTATGAAGCTGCGGAGATCGATGGGGCATCGGGCTGGCAGAAATTCACCAGAGTCACGGTTCCGCTCATCCGCCCCGGCATGGTTCCCGCAATCATGCTTGGCACCATCTGGACCTTCAACCAGTTCAACGTGATTTATTTCATTACGGAAGGCAAGCCGTTCGGGCGGACAGAAATCCTCATTACCCAGGCATTCAAGCTGGTGTTCGAACAGCGCCTCTATGGAGTTGCTGCCGCCTTCAGCATCGTGGTCTTTTTCATCTTGCTCGGGCTGACTCTACTCCAGAATTATGCCACCAGAGCTACGGAGGCGTATGATGTCGTCTAAAGGAAAAACCTTCCGCAACATCCTGCGCCAGATTGGACTGCAAATCTTTCTGCTGTCTGTGACAGCTCTCGTGCTCTTTCCAATAATGTGGATCCTTGCCCTCGCCCTTGATCCACGGAATATCGACAAGCCGTTGACCTTGACCCTCATTCCGCCGGGTGCATCATTCGAAGCCTTCCGGAAAGTGCTGCTCGAGCCTTTCGAATTGCTCTGCCGCAATCCGGCTGACCCGTCGACGTGCATGACGTTCATCGATCTGCTCAAGAACAGCCTGATCACGGCACTCGGTACGAGCCTCTTTTCGGTGGCGTTTGGTGCGACGGCAGCCTATGCCTTCTCCCGGTTCCGCTTCATCGGAAGGCAGGCGGGCATGCTCGGGTTCATCATCTTGCTGATGCTTCCAAGCACCGGTCTGCTTGCGCCGCTGTACGTGCTGCTCAGCCAGATTAAGATCGCTGGTGAGCCGCTCCGGGCGACTCTTGGCGGGTTGGCGATTGCCTATGCCGCCAGTGCTCTTCCGTTCTCGGTATGGAACCTGAAAGGATATTTCGACACCGTGCCGAAAGCGCTGGAAGAAGCAGCCCTGATCGATGGGGCGAGTGTGACCGGCACCTTCTTCCGCATTATCCTGCCGCTCTCGACGCCTGCAATTGCTGTGACCATCCTGTTCAGTTTCATGACGGGTTGGACCGAGTTCATTCTGGCATGGGCCTTCCTTGAGAATCCTGAGCGGTTCACGCTTGCCATGGCGCTGCGCGCAATGCAGGGGCAGTACGCAACGCCGTGGTCGGAATTCGCTGCCATGTCGGTGCTGATGTCCCTTCCGATTCTCATTCTGTTCTATGCGATGCAGCGCTACATCGTCTCCGGCCTGACCGTAGGAGCGGTGAAAGGATAACGTCGCGTTTCATGCATTTGCCAGAGCTTGAGGGGTTCATCCATAACCTTGATGGTGTGGATGAGCCCCTTTGCTTACAGGAATAGATGGAGGTTCGTGTGAAATCAACCCGGTGGTCCCTACTTGTTCTCAGCATTCTTCTCGTTTCATGTGCCCCTCAACCCGCAGCAGATCTCATGCCGACCGCGGCTGAGGAAGAGCCCGTTTCCTCCACGGACATACCACTCGTACACTACGATCCGCCAGGATGGTTCCAGGATACTGTGGTATACGAGATCTTCGTGCGCTCCTTTGCTGATTCAGATGGTGATGGGATCGGGGACCTTCGCGGAGTCGAGGAGCAATTGGATTACCTCGCTGCTCTCAGCATTGACGCCATCTGGCTGATGCCGGTCTATCCTTCCCCTTCCGTACATGGCTATGATGTCATTGATCCGTTTGACATCAATCCGGAGTATGGGACATTGCAGGATCTGCAATCACTCGTGAGCGCAGCGCATGAACGGGATATTCACGTCATTCTTGACTTTGTCCCTTCGCACGTCTCGAGCGAGCACGCCTTCTTCCAGGACGCCTACCGCAATCCAGACTCTGTCTATACGGATTGGTTCGTCTGGACCAACGACGCACACACTACCTATGCCACCTTCGCCGGTGTGGAAGAAATGCCCCGCTTGAATCACTACAATCCTGAGGTGGTCGATTATCTGGTTGAAGCGGCCCTGTTCTGGATGGACCTGGACGATGATGGGGATATGACTGATGGAATCGATGGCTTTCGGATTGATAACGCGACATTCCCGCCACAGGAGCTCTTCATTGAGCTGCGGCAGGCGTTGAAGGCGGCGAATCCAGACGTGCTCCTCCTGGGGGAAGCCTGGCTCCATAACCCTACAGATCTCTCGCGTTTCTTCCCGGATCAATTTGACGCGCTCTTCGACTTCCCTATCTACGAATTGCTGCAGGGTGATCCGACGTCAAACGGCGATGGCCTGCTCGCCGGGAACGGCTTTCCGGCACTGCTGACGTCGTTACTTGCTGAGTCAGAGGACATTCTGCCTGATGATGGATTTGTTGTGCGGTTTTTCAACAATCATGATACGAACCGGATCCGCTCTGAGGTGCGTGACAATGAAGCCCGAATCCGCCTTGCAGCCCGTCTTCTGGTGAGCTTGCCCGGACCGATCATGCTCTACTATGGCGAGGAAATTGGCATGCCCGGTCAGAAGGGCGGCGCCCCGTATTACGACAATTACCGGCGCGAGCCCATGGACTGGTATGCCGGTGAGGAAGGGGAAATACAAACGACCTGGTTTACGCCGGAAGATGGATGGAACCAGCCCTCGGACGGCATCTCTGTTGAGGAACAGGAGGGTGTAGCTGACTCGGTCCTGAATGAATACCGTCAACTGCTGGCTTTGCGGGCGGACCATCCTGCCATGCAAATCGGGTCCATGACCTTCCTCGATCTCGATGCCTCTGCCCGGGGACCGCTGGGTTATGTTCTGGAGACGGAGGAGGAAACCTTGATCGCTGTGTTTAATTTCGGCGATGAGCCATCGACGGTCCGTATCCCGTCGGGGGAAGCCACCGGCTGTTCATTCGTTGATCTTTTCAGTGGTCTTGCGGCAGGTCCTGTGGTTGCCGAAGGTTACCTGGTTCTCGAACTGGATCCGGCAGGTTCGGTGCTGCTCTCCTGCGTGGAGGAAGCGAATTGATGGAGTCGCCATCCGCCAGTGTTGTCTCTCGGACGTTCGATGTTGTGGTTCTGGGAAGTATCGGTATTGATACCAATATCTATCTTCCCGGAGAGGATATCGACTTTTCGGTCGAAGCGAATTTCACGCAGAATGTCGACTACATCGGCCAGGCTGGTGGTTATGCCTGCCGCGCGTACCGCAGTCTTGGAAAGCGGACCGCAATGATCGGGCGCGTTGGAGATGATATCTTCGGGCAGGAAATTCGCCGCACACTCGAGGAAGAAGGCATCGACGCGTCGGCATTGTTTGTTGATCGATCTGGCACAGCCAGGTCTGTCAATTTCATGTACCACGACGGACGCCGTAAGAATTTCTATGATGGCAAAGGACACATGACCTTTGAGCCTGACCTGGCTGTTTGCCGGAAGGTTCTCGCAGGGGCTCGTCTGGTCCATGTCAACCTTGCCAACTGGACACGACACCTATTGCCGATTGCACAGGAACTGGACCTGGTCATTGCGTGTGATGTACAGGACATGACCCGTCTGGATGATCCATACCGCCAGGATTACCTTCATGCGGCGGACATCGTGTTCTTCTCCGCTGTGAACCAGGACTCACCGGATGCATGGATACGGGCTCTGGTGGAAGCGAACCCGGACCAAATCGTCATCGCCGGAATGGGTGCAGAAGGATGTACCGTTGGAATAGCGGACGACATGGTTCACTTTCCGGTGCCGCCGATGAATCTGCCGGTGATTGACTCGAATGGTGCAGGTGACCTGCTGGCGGCTGGCTTTCTCTGCAGCTATATTCTGGATGGCTACAGCCTGGAGGATTCGGTGTTGCGCGGGCAGATTGCAGCGCGGCACGTGTGTTCATTGAAGGGGACGACAGAAGGATTGATACGCGAAGAAGAGCTAAATCGTTATCACGCGAACCTTCGTGCACCATAAACATCCATCGGGGATGGTATTCTTGACGTAGCGAGAAGCTACAGCATGAAGGAACGTGATGGGCAGAAGGTGAAAGGATTGCAGTGCGCATAGACCTCCACGAATCGCTTCAAGATATCCTGCCGGACATCCTGGCACAGTATCGGCTGCCCGTTTTTGGGACACATGGCGTCTCGCATTGGGCACGGGTGCTGGAAAATGGAACCCGTCTTGCGGCAGAAAATGGTGCAAAAACAAGCGTGATTGCCTATTTCGCCATCTTCCATGACGCTTGCAGGTGGAATGAGGGGATCGATCCCGGTCATGGCCTTCGTGGGGCAGACCTTGTCGAGAAGATGCGCGAGCGGATTGAACTCCAGGACGAGGAGATCGGTCAGTTGATGGCGGCATGCCGGCTGCACACGGATGGATTGCTCGATGGGGATATCACCATACAGACGTGCTGGGACTCTGACCGGTTGGATTTGCCACGGGTCGGGATTCCCATCAGCCCGGCACGTCTCTGTACGGAAGCAGCCAGACATCCCGACACAGTCGATTGGGCGACGGAGCGTGCCCGGGATCGGGCCGAACCAGATTTCCTGTGGTCACACTGGAGAATGAAGCGGTATTCAGCGGGTACGAGGAGTGAAGTGGAATAGGAATCCGGCCGGGTGGATGGAATGACATGGTGTGCATTGTGAAAAATGCATAAAGCGGGCATGAAAAGTGCATAATTTCGATGCAAAACACTTGAAAGGTGAGCGTTCCTCTCTATACTCTAGGGAGGAACGGGATGTAGGTGCGAATGCCCGAAGAGGACATGAAGCTTCAACCCGGGATCGAAGCTGACCAACGCGCTACTGCGGTCATCGAACACATTGACGCGCTGCTTTCACGCGCCGAGGCGCAGCACGATTTGGCTTCAAGCGAAGCGCAAGAAATCAATGAAGAAGCCTACCAATTAGCCCAACAGGGGGAATTGGCGGAACGTCCCTATCAGGCAGGTATGATCCGCAGCCTGCGCAATCTCTCGGATTTGCATCTTCGCCAGGGCAAGTACGACAAGGCCATGGCGCTGACCTTCGAAGCGTTATCGTTGCTGGACGGCAAGGATCCCAGCGCAGAGCTGGTGCAAATCCTGCATGTCCTCGGACAGGTGTTTTTTCAGCTCGGGAACTTCCCGGAAGCGCTGGATTATCTACTTAAGGGTTTGAATATCGTCGAGCTCCTGGGTCTGCCGCATGAGGAAGTCAAACTGCTCACGACCATCGGCACGATCTACCATGAATCGGGCGACCTCGATCAAAGCCAGACCATGTATTATCGTGTTCTCCGCATCCTGCGTGAACTGGGGGAACATGACCAGGAAGTTCAGGTCTTGAACCGTCTGGCGCTCACGCTGGATGCACGCGGGAACTTCGAACAAGCTGCCCAGCGAGCCCATCGAGCGCTCCAGATTGCCACCGAAATCGGTTCCGAAACCCTGACCTCTTTATCCCTTGCAACCATCGGCCAGATTGAAGTCGATCGGGGAGACCCGAATTCAGCCGTTGATCGTCTTGAATCGGCTCTCACCATTGCGAAGAAGCGTCAATTGAGGGCGAGGATCGTCGAAATCAAACGCTATCTGGGGAAGGCATATGCGCTCCTGGGAAGACAGGGGGATGCCCTGGATATGCTGCACGCCGCCATCTCTGTCGCAGAGGAGATTGATGCCAGGGTTGAGTATTACCGCTGTCAGCAGCTCCTCGCTGCCGTGTTTGAGGCGGATGGCGATTACGAGCATGCTCTGGAGCACTACAAGTTATTCCATGCAGCGAAAGAAACCATTTTCAATGAAGTCGCCGATCAGCGCCTTGCCAGTCTGAAAGTGACACACCAGGTTGAGCAGGTCAAGAAGGACGTTGAAATCTACCTCCTTCGAAATGTTGCCCTCCAGCAGGAAGTAGAAGAACGTATCCGCGCGAACGAGGCACTGCAGGAACTCGCCATCACGGATCCCCTGACCAATCTTTTCAACCGGCGGCACTTCTTCTTCCTTGCCGAACAGAAGCACACTCTCGCAATTGAGCGAAACCTCCCGCTTTCCATCGTCATGATCGATGTGAACTCGTTCAAGGAAGTCAACGATACGTATGGTCATGTCGTCGGTGACGCGGTGTTGAAACACATCGCTCAGGAAATCAGAGATGACCTGAGGGACTCCGATATTCCCGCCCGCTATGGCGGTGATGAGTTCGTGATCTTGCTTCCACTCACGCCGTACGTGCACGCGGTCCAGGTCGCCAAGCGTGTTCAGAAACGAATCCAGGAACAGACGTACACCACGGAAGCAGGGGAGATCCAACTTTCCATCAGTCTTGGCGTGGCATCGCTGGGAGAGTCCTCCCCCACGCTCGAGGAAATCCTGCATCAGGCTGATCAGGCGCTGTACAGGGACAAGAAGGCAAGCAAGATCACAACTCCGTAATCTCCCTCATCTTTCAATAGGACTGGATGTATCGAAATGTGAAAGCTGCGCTGCTTTCCAGGCATTTTGCTTTCCTCGATGGACTCAGTTTACAAGGGAAAGACGGGCTTGAGCCGTGCACAACCCAGCACGGCACGATCAAGCGAGAAGGAGATGGTTTGAGACCGCATGTACACGAGTGAGACCAACGTTTCATGGACGTGGCCATGCATTTCCTCTAGTGTAAGACCAATGCCAGAGGGAGGAAAGCGATTATGAAGACACCGAAACGAAAGATTCTGTCCGTTGTTAGTTTCTTCGTACTCATCGTTGGACTGCTTTCACCGCTTCCAGCTATCGCCGATGATGGTTCTACACCACCGCCTGATCCGACCGCCACACCCGATGTTGTT